>ERZ778018.108-NODE-108-length-168710-cov-10.406149_pt1 | contig 168710 bp, 170 predicted proteins | sample MGYA00375748_ERZ778018 | MGnify/ENA primary metagenome ERZ778018 (study PRJEB29350, sample SAMN05509839) | bioreactor metagenome | biome: bioreactor; material: wastewater | place: South Africa: University of Cape Town | collected 2014-04-22 ... | reverse complement strand
CCGCCGATCTCGATCGGTGAACCGCAGCGATGGTGACTGGGTGCCGGGTCAAGCCCGGCACAAGACGGTAGAGAAGACGAGCGCAAAACCTCTCAACCGTCATCGGTGGACTCCTCACGATGAGGGCAGCGGTGTTATCAAACGAACGACAACGACAGAGCGGGCACCATGAGCGAGCGATTTGACACCATCCTGACGGGCGCGACCGTCGTGAACCATGATGGCGAGGGTATTCGCGACATCGCCATCGCTGGCGGGCGCATCGCGGCGCTGGGCAAGTTCTCGCCCGGCCAGGCGGCCGAGACGATCGATTGCACCGGGCTGCACATCCTGCCCGGCGTGATCGACAGCCAGGTGCATTTCCGCGAGCCCGGCCTGACGCACAAGGAGGACCTCGAGGCCGGCTCGCGCGGCGCGGTGCTCGGAGGCGTGACCAGCGTGTTCGAGATGCCGAACACCAATCCGCTCACCACCAGCGCCGAGACGCTCGCCGCCAAGATCAAGGCCGCGCATCATCGCATGCATTGCGATTTCGCGTTCTGGGTCGGCGGCACGCATGAGAATGTCGACGAGTTGCCGATGCTGGAGCGCCTGCCGGGGGCGGCCGGCATCAAGGTGTTCATGGGCTCTTCCACCGGCTCGCTGCTCGTCGCGGACGATGCCGGCGTCAAGGCGATCCTGTCGAAGACGCGCCGGCGCGCCGCCTTCCACTCCGAGGACGAGCACATGCTGCGCGAGCGCATGCATCTGCGCGTCAAGGGCGACCCGTCCTCGCATCCGGTGTGGCGCTCGCCCGAAGTGGCGCTGACCTGCACCAAGCGGCTGGTGCGTATCGCGCATGAGACCGGGGCGCGCATCCACGTGCTGCATATCTCGACCGCCGAGGAAATGGTGTTCCTCAAGGATCACAAGGATGTCGCCAGCGTCGAAGTGACGCCGCACCACCTCACGCTGGTCGCGCCCGACTGCTACGAGCGCCTCGGCAATTACGCGCAGATGAACCCGCCGGTGCGCGACGAGCACCACCGCGCCGGCATCTGGCGCGGGCTCGAGCAGGGCATCGCCGACGTGCTCGGCTCCGATCACGCGCCGCATACGCGCGAGGAGAAGGAGCACGAGTATCCCGCGAGCCATTCCGGCATGACCGGCGTGCAGACGCTGGTGCCGACCATGCTCGACCACGTCAATGCCGGGCGCCTTTCGCTCGCGCGCTTCGTCGACATGACCAGCGCCGGCCCGGCGCGGCTGTTCGGCATCGCGCGCAAGGGGCGCATCGCCACCGGCTACGATGCCGACCTCACCATCGTCGACCTGAAGCGGCGCGAGACGATCCGCAATGCGTGGATCGCCTCGATCTCGGGCTGGACGCCCTACGATGGCGTCAGCGTCACCGGCTGGCCGGTCGGCACCGTCGTGCGCGGCAAGCGCGTGATGTGGCAGGGCGAATTGCTCGCGCCCGCGCAGGGCGAGGCGGTGCTGTTCAACGAGACGCTGCAACCGGCGGGATGAGGCCCGAGGTCTTGGCGACGATTTGCTTGTTCAGCCCTCATGTTGAGGAGCGGAGCGCAAGCTCCGCGTCAGAGTCTGACTCGAAATTCCGCCTCTCGGCAAACGCGACCTCATCCTGAGCTTGTCGAAGGATGTTTCAGAGGGCACTGGACCATGCTTCGACAAGCTCAGCATGAGGGAGAGTGGGAAAACTACCCTCAACCGATTTTCCGAGGCTCTCAGGATGAGGGCTCAACAAAGCGTATCCAATGACCCCCGCCCTGCCCGCCTGGCTTTCACAGGCGATCGCCGCGCGGCTCGAGGGCGTGTCGCGGCATGATCTCGCCGCTGCCTCGGCTGCGGTCACCTCCGCCTACCGCAGCGGCGGCACCAGCAAGCGCAACGTCGTGGCTGCCGATGCGATCACGGCCTACCTGACGGCGCGCCTGCCGGCGACCTATGCCGCGGTTTCGGCCGCCCTCGCCCGCCTTGCCGAACATGCGCCCGCTTTCGCGCCGGGCAGCCTCGCCGATATCGGCGCGGGGCCGGGCACGGCGAGCTTTGCCGCGCTCGAGCGGTTTCCGGGGCTTACTGATGTGGCGATGCGCGACCATAACGAGCGCTTCCTGCAGGCGGCGCGCGCGCTGGCCGGCGCCAGCCATAACGACGCCCTGCAACACGCCGATATCGCCGCCGGCGAGGCGACGGTCGGCGCAATCCCTGCCGCCGATCTCGTCATTGCCGGCTACATGTTGGTGGAATTGCCGGACGCCGCGCTCGCGCCGGCGGTCACCCGGCTGTGGCAGGCGACGCGAGGCGCGCTGCTGCTGGTCGAGCCCGGCACGCCGGAAGGATTCCGGCGCATGCGGCGCGCGCGCGAGGCGCTGATCGCCGCCGGCGCGCATATCCTCGCGCCCTGCACCCATGCGCTCGCCTGCCCGATGGCCGGCGGCGACTGGTGCCATTTCTCGGTGCGGCTGCCGCGCTCGCGCGACCACCTCGCCGTCAAGCGCGCCGAGGTGCCGTTCGAGGACGAGCGCTTTTGCTATCTGGCGGCGGCGCGCTTCGAGGGCTCCATCGCGCAGGCCCGCATCCTCGCGCCGCCCCGCCACGCCAAGCCCGGCCTGACCTTCAAGCTGTGTCGCGAGGGACGGATCGAGGAACGCTTCGTGCCGGCACGCGACAAGGCGGCATTTCGCGCAGACCGCCGCCTCGACTGGGGCGGCATCTGGGAGCCGGCGCTCCCGGATTGATTCAAGTTGCCGTCGTACCGATCTGATTTCTAAAAGATTTTCAAAAAACCGATCAAAAAGACAGGTGACGGCGAACGAACGCCGCGCGCGCATCAACGGCGCTGCGCGGCAGTTCCAGCAGATCGTGGCCGCCTCACAGCACGGCGAAGACCTGCCAGGTGCCGTCGGCGCCGATGACGACGCGGTGGATCTGCGGCGCGCCGGCCTGGATCGAGACGCCGATATCGGCCACCCGCACCAGCCCCCAGCTGGCGGCGCGTTCGGCCGGGCTGCGGCGCTGATACGGCGTGTTGGCATAATACGGCCACAGGAATTGCGTCGGCGCCGCGCCGGAGGAAAGCCCCGTGCAGCCGGCATCGAGCACGCGCAGCAGGATGTGCAGCAACTCGCGGCCGGCGCCATCGGCGGAGCGCGCTTTCAGGATGGCAATCGCATCGGCGCGCATGCCACGCGCGAAGAGCGGCGGCAGCTCGTTGCGCTGGATGGTGATGCGCAAGGCCTCGACATCGCCGGTCTTCGCCGCCGCCCGGATGCGCGCCAGCGTGGTGCGCGTGCCGGCCGGAAGGCGCGCCTCATCGAGCCGCGCGTTGTCCGCTTTCGCTTTGGGTTTGGCCATGACAGCGCCCGGCACGGCCAGAACCGGAAGGGCCGCCAGAATGCTGCGTCTGGTGAAAGAGCTCATCGCGCCAGCCAAGCCGCGCTTTGCGGCCGTGGCGTGGCTGCTTCTACTGGCGCTTGATGTTGACGGAGAATTCGCCGTGGCGCAGGCGCTCGGGCAGGCGCTCGGCAAAGCCCGCGACGGCATCCTCGCCATAGGAAAGCACCAGCTCCTTGAGCGCCGCGAACAGCGCGGCATGGGCGAGATACTCCGTCTCGATGCCGTCGAGGCGGCCTTCCTCGAACGCCTCGGTGACGTAGCTCAGCGCGACATGGCGCAGCTCGGCGCAATGGCCGTCTTCCTCGTTCCGTTCTGCCGGCAAGCTGATCATGTTCCCGCATCCGGGCCGCCACGGCCCCTTGGCGATTCACCATAGGGGCCTCCGTGCGCCGAGGCGACCCACGAGTGTAGGAAAGGTTAACGCATCCGGCCAAAGGTCACGGATTTCGGTAACCGTTGCCGGATTGCATCGCCTGGCGCTCAGGTGCCGTAGCGGCTGGTGATGGTGCGGCTCAGCGCCGCGCCCTCGCGCATCAGGCGCTCGCCGAGCAGGCTGGCCGCCGGCGTGCAGCGGTGATAGCCCGGCTGGAGGCCGTCGAAGCCGCGATTATAGGCGCCGGCGAGCCGGTTACGCCGCTCGGGCGTGCTGCCTTCGGCTTCCATCAACGCGTTCATGCGGTCGCGCCATGCGCTGCCGTCGCCATGGCCGCACAGATCACGCAGGAAGGCGAGCGTGCCCATCACCTCGGCGAGCCGGTCGAGATCGCGATCATAGGGCAGGACTGTCGGATCGGGTTTGGGCGCCTCCGGCTGATTCGCGGGCGGTTTCGCGCTCTGCGATTTCGGCGCTGGCGATTTGGCCGGCTGGCCGCGCCCCTGCGCCAGCACCGGGCCGGCGGCGAAAGCCGCCAGCAACAAGACGGCCAAGAAGGAGAAAAGGCGTGTCACGGGAGCCGCATAGCAGCTTTCGCCTTGGCGATCACCCCGGCAAGCCCGGGCGTCGTCGGCAGCATGGCGACATCTTCCGGCGCGCACCACAGCACGGCCGGCGCCTCGGGGCCGGTCTCGCCCTCGCCCGAGACCCAGCGTGCCGCGTAAGCGCAGATCACCGCGTGAAAATCGGGGCCGATCATCTCGACATGATCGACGAAGACTGGGTCGACCGCGACCACGGCGACCTCCTCGTAAAGCTCGCGCAGGGCGCAGGCGGCGAGCGTCTCGCCATATTCGACCTTGCCGCCCGGCAGCGACCACAGGCCCTCGGCCAGCCCCTTGCCGCGCTCGGCCAGCAACACCTTGCCCTCGCGGAACACGGCAACGGAGGCGGCGAGCACGGGACGTTCGGTCATGCATGCCACGAAAGCGCAAGCGGCGGCGCGCGGCAAGGCTGATTCGCCTGGACCGGTTCGCTTGAGACCGATTCGCTTGAGACCGCGCCGGTTGAGGCTTACCTAATGCCGACCCAATGGGAGGCATGATGACGACGATGAACGGACATGCGGCATTCCTCGCCGATCGCGGCGTGGTCAGGATTTCCGGGCCGGATGCCCGCACGCTGCTCGACAACCTGATCACCTGCGATCTCGACCGGGTCAAACCGGGCCACGGCCGGCACGGCGCCTTGCTGACGCCGCAGGGCAAGATCATGTTCGATTTTCTCGTCAACGAGGCGGAAGAGGCCGATGGCGGCGGCTATTTCCTCGATTGCCTCGCCGGCATGGCGGGCGAACTCGTCAAGCGCCTGTCGTTCTACAAGCTGCGCGCCAAGGCGACGATCGAGGACATGTCGGCCGCGCTCGGCGTGCTCGCCGGCTGGGGCGGCGCGGCGGCGGATGGCGAATCAGGCCTGCTGACGCCCGACCCGCGCCAGGCGCAACTCGGCTGGCGGCTGATCCTGCCGCGCGCGGAGGCGGAAGCCGCCGCGACCGACCCTGCCAGCGCCTATCACGCCGCCCGCATCGCCCTCGGCGTGCCGGAGGGCGGCAAGGATTTCCTGTTCAACGATGCCTTCCCGCATGAGGCGCTGATGGACCGGCTCGCCGGCGTCGATTTCGACAAGGGCTGCTATGTCGGGCAGGAGGTGGTGTCGCGCATGCAGCATCGTGGCACCGCCCGCACCCGCATCATCAGACTGCGCTATCCGGACGGGTTCGCGGCCGAGGCCGGCGCGCCGGTGACCGCCGGCGGCCGCGTGATCGGCAAGGCCGGCTCCGGGGCGGACGGAATCGGCCTCGCTATGATCCGCCTCGACAAGCTCGACGACGCGCTCGCGGCGGGCGAGGAAATCCGCGCCGGTGGGCTGGCATTCGTCGTCGAGCGCTGAGGGCTACTTCTTCTCCTTCACGATCCGCCCGGGCAGCGACAGGTCGCCGGAAGCGACATCGTGCACGGCGGTGACGCAGAGCAGCGGCGTCTTGCCGGCGGCGTTGACCTGCAATTCGCTGGTCACGGCATCGAAGGCGGCATCCTGCGCGCCCTTCACCGGCAAGGTGATGCGCACGCGGTGGCCCTTGAACAGCGGCGACATGCCGGGGCTGTCGAGCGCCAGCGGCAGCATCGGCGCGGTCGGCGGCAGGACATCGACGCCGGCGGTGATGTCGAGCACCTTCAGCCCGGCCGCGCAGGCGGCATCCTTGCCGAGCACGACCCAGTGCGAGTGCCAGTCCTTGCCGTCGTTATTCGGATCGCCGTCACCATTCTCGTCGATCAGCGGCGTGTCGTCGAAATCAGGATGCGCGGTGACGGCAAGCGCCAGGATCCCCGATTTTTTCGCGAAGCCGACCACGGAAGGATCGAGCCCGGTCGGCCAGACATAGGCCGCCACCCTGGCGCCATGCAGCTTGCCGGTCGCTTCAGGCTTCACGGACCCCGCCTCGCCCGCAACCTCCATCATGAAGGTCGCCAGCCGCCCATCGGTGCTGGCGGAGGCACCGGTGATGTCGAAGGCGGTCGGCTTCTTGGCATCGGTCGGGCTCCTGATGTCATGGGCGGCGGCGGGCAGGCAAAGCGCGGCGGCGGCAAGAGCGGTGAGCAAAGGTGTCCTCATGGCGATCCTCTTTAGTATCGTTACGATACCAATCGCTAGCATGCGTGCCTGACACTTGCAAGAGTGGTATTGATACGATACTTTGTTGGCATGACCGAAGCGCCCATCCCGGCCGTGGAACTGCTCGAACGGCTGGCCCGGCTGATCGCCAATGACGGCCACGCGCAGCGCCTGAAGCCGGCGCAATGGGAGGCGTTGCGCTATCTGGCGCGCGCCAACCGCTTCTCGCGCACGCCCGGCGGCCTGACCGCGTGGCTCGGCGCGACCAAGGGTACGGTGTCGCAAACGGTGATGTCGCTCGAGCGTGCCGGACTGGTCACCAAGAGCGGGCACCCGGCCGATCGCCGCTCGGTGCGGCTTGCATTGACTCCGGCCGGCCGGGCCATGCTGGCGCGCGACGAGATCGCCGCGCTCCGGCACAGTGCCGCCGGCTTGCCCGCTGCGGTGCGCGCCGGGCTGGAGGATGGCTTGCGCGCCCTGCTCGCCGCCCGGCTGGCGGCCACCGGCCAGCGTCCGTTCGGCATCTGCCGCGATTGCCGGCATTTCGCGCGGGGCAGCGGCGGCGACCACTTCTGCCGCCTGCTGGAAGAACCTTTATCGGACGATGATTCCAGGTTGATCTGCGTCGAGCAGGAGCCGGTGGCGGCCTGAGGCTGCCATATGCAATGCCGCAAGGTGGATTTGCCGGTTTTGAGGTTTCCCCGCCATCGCTTGGGTGGCAGACTCGCGGCCTCAGTCAAACGAGGAGGCCGCCCATGTCAGCACTTCCATCCGACGATCCGGTCATCGGCGACAAGAAATCCTGCGACGCGCTCGAACAGGTCATCGTGCCGCGCTCGCATGATGTCGGCGGCTTCGAGGTGCGGCGCGCCCTGCCCTCGATCGGGCGCCGCATGGTCGGGCCGTTCATCTTCTTCGACCAGATGGGGCCGAACGAATTCCTGCTCGGCCAGGGGCTCGACGTCAGGCCGCATCCCCATATCGGCCTTGCCACCGTGACCTATCTGTTCGACGGCGCCATCGTGCATCGCGACAGTCTCGGCACCGAGATGACCATCAAGCCCGGCGACGTGAACCTGATGACGGCCGGGCGCGGCATCGTGCACTCCGAGCGCACCGGCACGGCCGAGCGCGCGCATGGCCAGCGCCTGTTCGGCATCCAGGCCTGGGCGGCGCTGCCGAAGACGCATGAGGAAAATCCGGCCGCCTTCGTGCATCACGGCGTCGGCGAGTTGCCACGCATCGAGGGCGAGGGCAAGCGCGTGCGGCTGGTGATGGGCTCGCTGTTCGGCGAGACCGCGCCGACACAGTTCCCGCACGAATCGTTCTATGCCGAGGCGGTGCTGGCGCCGGGCGCCGTGCTGCCGCTCGACGACGATTACGACGAGCGCGCGGTGTTCATCGTCTCCGGCCAGATCGACATTGCCGGCGATGTGTTCGAGGGCGGCCGGCTGCTGGTGTTCCGGCCCGGCGACCGCATCTCGATCCTGGCGCTCAGCAATGCGCGGCTGATGCTGCTCGGCGGCGCGCCGATGGACGGGCCGCGCCACATCTGGTGGAATTTCGTGTCATCCTCGAAGGAGCGCATCGAACAGGCCAAGGAGGAGTGGAAATCCGGCCGTTTCGACACCGTGCCCGGCGACGACAAGGAGTTCATCCCGCTGCCCGAGAGGTAAGGCGCGCCAGCCCGGCTGTCTTGCCCCGGCCTTGAGCCGGGGCCCATGGACGCGCTGCGGAGGCCGGAAAAGCTGGGTCCCGGGTCAAGCCCGGGACAAGACAGCTGGCGTTTGCAGCTTTCCGATCGGAAGGGCGCTGGGGTGGGCATGTGCGATGCGGACGTGTCGCCGTCACATCAGAACGGCACCCTGCCCGTCAGCATCTCGAACCACATCCTGAAATCGGCGAGTAAGCTGTAGAGCGGGTAATCGAGCGTCGCCGGGCCGCTCTTCTCGAACATCGCGTGGCCGATCCAGGCGAAGCCGTAACCGCAGACCAGGGCGGCGAACAGCCACGCCGGATTGCCGGTGAGCAGCAGCAGGAACAGGCAGACGAACGCGAGGCTGACGCCGGTAAAATGGAGCCGGCGCGCGGCCGGGTCCTGATGCTGGGCGAGAAAGGCGGGGTAGAAAGCGGCGAAGCTTTCAAACTCCCGATGCGGCTCGTGCGGCTCCTGCGACATAGGCGCCCTCGATTCTTCTTTATTTTCGCTCCATTGTAACAGTTTGCATTCGCCTCGTCATGCGTGGCGGCCCGAATAGATTTGAACTGGCGCGCTCGCCCGGCCATAATGGCTGCTTCGGCGCATGCGACGCCGGTTCGAGATTTTTCAGGAGCGTACGGCCGTTGCCCGTAGAGACCCCCCTGCTGGACAAGATCCGCACGCCACATGACCTCCGCGCCCTCGACGAGACGAAGCTCGGCCAGCTTGCCGCCGAGTTGCGCGCCGAGACCATCGACGCCGTGTCCGTCACCGGCGGCCATCTCGGTGCGGGCCTCGGCGTCGTCGAACTGACGGTGGCGCTGCACCATGTGTTCAACACGCCCGACGACCGCATCATCTGGGATGTCGGGCACCAGGCCTATCCGCACAAGATCCTGACCGGCCGGCGCGACCGCATTCGCACGCTGCGCCAGGGCAACGGCCTGTCCGGCTTCACCAAGCGCGCCGAGAGCGAGTACGACCCGTTCGGCGCGGCGCATAGCTCGACCTCGATCTCGGCCGGGCTCGGCATGGCGGTGGCGCGCGATCTCGCCGGCCGCAACAACCATGTCGTGGCGGTGATCGGCGACGGGGCGATGTCGGCCGGCATGGCCTATGAGGCGATGAACAATGCCGGCGCCATGCAGTCGCGCCTGATCGTCATCCTCAACGATAACGACATGTCGATCGCGCCGCCGGTCGGCGCCATGTCGGCCTATCTCGCCCGCCTCGCCTCGGGCTGGACCTACCTGAAGCTGCGCGATTTCGGCAAGCAGCTCACCAGGCGCCTGCCGCGCGGCGTCGACCGCGCCATCACGCGCGCCGTCGAGCATGCGCGCGGCTACGTCACCGGCGGCACGCTGTTCGAGGAACTCGGCTTCTATTATGTCGGGCCGATCGACGGCCATAATCTCGACCATCTGCTGCCGGTGCTGCGCAACGTGCGCGATGCCGATATCGGCGGCCCGGTGCTGATCCATGTCGTGACGCAGAAAGGCAAGGGCTACGCGCCGGCCGAGGCCAGCCCCGACAAATATCACGGCGTGGTCCGGTTCGACGTCATTACCGGGGCGCAGGTCAAGGCGCCGAGCAACGCGCCCGCCTACACAAAAGTGTTCGCGCAGGCGCTGACCCGGCAGGCGGAGGCCGACGACAAGATCGTCGCCATCACCGCCGCCATGCCGTCCGGCACCGGGCTCGACCTGTTCGCCAAGGCCCATCCCGCCCGCACCTTCGATGTCGGCATTGCCGAGCAGCACGCCGTCACCTTCGCGGCCGGGCTGGCGACGGAGGGCTACAAGCCGTTCTGCGCCATCTATTCGACCTTCCTGCAGCGCGGCTACGATCAGGTCGTGCATGACGTGGCGATCCAGAACCTGCCGGTGCGCTTCGCGCTCGACCGGGCCGGGCTCGTCGGCGCCGACGGGCCGACGCATGCGGGTGCCTTCGACCTCGCCTATCTCGGCTGCCTGCCGAACATGGTGATCATGGCCGCAGCCGACGAGGCCGAACTCGTCCACATGGTCGCGACCCAGGTCGCCCATGGCAGCGGCCCCTCGGCGCTGCGCTATCCGCGCGGCGAAGGCATCGGCGTCGACATGCCGGAGGTCGGCGTGCCGCTGACGATCGGCAAGGGTCGCGTGCTGCGCGAAGGCAAGCGCATCGCCATCCTGTCGCTCGGCACCAGGCTTCAGGAAGCCTTGAAGGCGGCCGACGAACTGGAGGCGAGCGGGCTTTCGACCACGGTCGCCGATGCGCGCTTCGCCAAGCCGCTCGACCATGCGCTGATCCGGCGCCTGGCCGAGACGCATGAGGTGCTCGTCACCATCGAGGAGGGCTCGGTCGGCGGTTTCGGCTCGTTCGTGATGCACTACCTCTCAGACGAGGGGCTGCTCGATGGCGGGCTGAAGATGCGCCAGATGGTGCTGCCCGACGTATTCATCGACCATGACAAGCCCGAGAAGATGTATGCGAGCGCCGGCCTCGACGCCAAGGGCATCGTCGCGACGGTGTTCAAGGCGCTCGGACAACGGCAGGTGGACGCCAAGCGCGCCTGAGGCCAACGCGCCCTGCCTGGGCATCCAGAGCGACTGGGTCCCGGGTCAAGCCCGGGACAAGACGGCGAAAACACCCGCGCCCCTAATCCTCCTCGCTGGCACAGGGCCAGCTCTTGGGCGCGACGAGGCCGGCCGGCAGCCTGGTCTGGCCGCTGCCGCAGGCGATATTGACCTGCTCTTGCGTCAGTCCCTTTGCCTTGGTCAGATCCGCGCCGCCGATCTGGGTGCGGAAGAAATAGGCGCCGGTGAAATCGTTGCCGCCGAGCCTGGCGGCCCCGAACGCGGCGCGGGCGAGATTGGCATAGACGAAGCTGACGCCGGTCAGGTCGGCATTGTCGAAAATGACGCGCGCCACCTCGGCGCGCGACATGTCGCTGCCGGCGAGGTCGGCGCGCGAGAAATCGCTGCGGTTGACCTCGGATTTCTCGAAATTGGCGCCTTTCAGCGAGGCGCCTGAAAAATCGACCCGGCTCAGATCGGCATAGGTGAAATCGACCTTGTCGAGTTGCGCGCCGACGAAGCCGGTGCGCCAGCCGACGATGCGCGACAGTTTCGCGCCGGTCAGGTCGGCCTTGTCGAAGCGCGAGTTCGAGAGATCGGAACCACGCAGATCGGCGCCGGCGAGCCTGGCATGCGAAAAATCATTCGAGGTCAGTTGCGCGTCGCGCGCCACTAGGCCGGTCATGTCGTCGCCGGAGAGTTGCAGGAACATCTTGGTGCATTTCGACCAGTTATTGCCCGGCGCCGGGCCGGAGCTGCAATCGGGCTCGGCCCGCGCCGCGCCCGCCAGCGCCATGGCGATGCCGGCAAGCAGGAACGCGCCGACGGCCAGATTGACTTTCCCCGAGAACGACCGTGGCAGCATGGTGCTCTTCCATCTCATGACGCGCGGCACGCAGGAGCCGCAATCATGCCAGTGTAGCGTTACGAAATCCGCTACCGCGTCCGCGTCAGAACGCACATCGGAGTGCCCGGTTCCGCATCGTCCCGCAAAGAGGCTCGACGCGCCGACGACCCCTCTGATATCGAAGGCGCGATGATGGATACGCGCCGCGCCGACCTGCTGCTGGTCGAACGAGGATTTTTCGACTCCCGCGCCAAGGCGCAGGCGGCGATCGCGGCCGGGCTGGTGCATGCCGGCGGCGAGATCGTGCGCAAAGCGTCGCAAGCGCTCGCCGCCGACGCCGCCATCACGGCGCACCCGGCGCATCCTTACGTGTCGCGCGGCGGCGTCAAGCTGCGCGCGGCGCTCGACCATTTCGCCATCGCGGCGACGGGATGCATCGCCGCCGATATCGGCTCGTCGACCGGCGGTTTCACGCAGGTGCTGCTGCTGGCGGGCGCGGAGAAGGTCTATGCCATCGATAGCGGGCGCGAGCAGATGCACGCCGCGCTGCGCGGCGAACCGCGCCTGATCCTGCACGAAGCCTTCGATGCGCGGCGACTCGAGCGCACGGTGATCGCCGAGCCGCTCGACCTGATCGTCAGCGATGTCAGCTTCATCTCGCTCACCCTGGCCCTGCCGGCGGCGCTGGCGCTGGCCCGGCCGGGCGGGCGGCTCATCGCGCTGATCAAGCCGCAATTCGAGGCCGGCCGGCGCGAGATCGGCAAGGGCGGCATCGTGCGCGACGAGGCCGTGCATGCGCGCGTATGCGCGCACATCGCGGATTGGCTCACCGGCCTTGGCTGGCGCGTCGACGGGCTGATGCCCTCGCCGGTCACCGGCGGCGACGGCAATCGCGAATTCCTGATCGCCGCGACCGCGCCATGAGCGACATCCTCACCATCGACAGCCTTGGCGCGCGCGGCGAAGGCATCGCCAGCGGGCCGGCCGGGCCGATCTTCGTGCCCTACACGCTGCCGGGCGAAACGATCGCGGCCGAAACGGCCGGCGACCGTGGCTATGCCGGCGACATCCTGTCGCCCTCGCCCGAGCGCATCGCGCCGTTCTGCCGGCATTTCACGCAATGCGGCGGCTGCGCCACGCAGCACATGGCGCCCGCGCTCTATGCCGCATGGAAGCGCGGCCTTCTCGTCACGGCCCTGCAACGGCTCGGGCCGGAGGTCGAGACCGCGCCCCTCGTCGATGCGCATGGCGCCGGCCGGCGGCGCGTGACGCTGCATGTGCGCTATGCCGGAACCGGCCGCGCCATGCGGGCGCAGGCCGGTTTCATGCGGGCGCGCAGCCACACGCTGATCGATCTCGACGCCTGCCCGATCCTCGTGCCGGCGCTCAAGCCTGCCCCTGCCCTGGCGCGCGCCATCGGCCAGGTTCTGAAGGGGCGCGCCAAGCCGCTCGACGTGCAGGTGACCGCGACCCTGACCGGGCTCGATGTCGATATTCGCGGCAGCGGCCAGCCGAGCGAGGCCGAGCGGCTGGCGCTCGGCGCGCTGGTCGGCGAACACGATCTCGCCCGGCTCAGCGTGCATGGCGCCCTGGTGCTGGCGGCGCGCACGCCCATCATCGCCATGGGCAAGGCGGGGGTCGTGCCGCCGCCGGCGAGTTTCCTGCAGGCGACGGAAGCGGGCGAGGCAAGGCTCGGCGCGCTCGTCTCGGCGGCGATGGCCGGCGCCAAGCGCAGCGCCGACCTGTTCTGCGGCATGGGGCCGTTCGCGCTGCGGCTGGCGGAAAAAAGCGCCGTCGCGGCGTTCGACAGCGCCGGCCCGGCCATCGCCGCGCTCAAGACGGCGGCGGCGCGCACGCAAGGGTTGAAGCCGATCGCGGCAACCGAGCGCGACCTGTTCCGGCGCCCGCTGACGGCCACGGAGCTCAACGCCTTCGATGCGCTGGTATTCGACCCGCCGCGCGCCGGGGCCGAGGCGCAGGCGCGCCAGATCGCCGCCTCGCGCGTGGCGCGCGTCGTCGCGGTGTCGTGCGACCCGGGCACTTTCGTGCGCGACGCCAGGGTGCTGATCGCCGGCGGCTACCGGCTCGAGCGCGTCACGCCGGTCGATCAGTTCCGCCATTCGGCGCATCTCGAACTGGTCGCCGTGTTCAGTCGCTGAACAGGTCGTCCGCCCGCCACAGGTCCTCGCCCTCGTTGGTCGCCTTGTTGACCGCCTTGCCGACGCGCCGCATGGCGAGCAGCCCGTCGGGCGCCGGCCGCAGGAGTGCCTCGGCCTCGTCGAGCGGCGTGGCCGGATCGAGCCAGCGCGCGTGATCGGCCTCATCGAGGATCACCGGCATGCGGTGATGCAGCGCGGCGAGGAGGCCGTTGGCATCGGTGGTGATCATTGCCGCCGTATCGATCTCGGAGCCGTCCCGGCTGCTCCATGTCTCGTGAAGCCCGGCGAAGGCGAAGGGTCTTTCATCCGCGCGCCGGATCAGGAACGGCTGCCTGTCGCGCCCGACGCGGCGCCATTCGTAAAACCCGTCGACCGGGATCAGGCAGCGCCGGCGCTGGAACGCGGCGCGGTAGGACGGCTTTACCCGCGCCGTCTCGGCCCGAATGTTGATGATCAGGGGGAAGCCCTTCTCATCCTTGACGAAACCGGGAATGAAGCCCCAGCGCATCAGCATGAAATGGCGCTTTCCGGCCTCGGCCGCCACGACCGCGATCGGCTGCGTCGGGGCGATATTGTAGCGCGCGGGGAAATTCGGCTGCTCGCCATAGGCAAACAGCGCCCGCATCGCCGCTGGCGGCGTGACGACGGCAAAGCGGCCGCACATGCCCCGTCAGCCGCTCGCGCGCGCCGCGAGGCTGACCGGCGGCATGCTATCCTCCGGCACGAAGAAATCCGGCGCCAGCGCCACGGTCGGGTCGACGCGATAGCGGTCGAAATCGCGTTCGCCTTCGGCATAAAGAAACGTGTCGTCGATGATGAATTGCCCGGTGAAATCACGCGCGCGCTTCAGGAAGACGGCGTGCGCGGCATCGGCGAGAATCGCCGGCGTACGCGAGGCGCGCACCATGGCGTCGCCGCCGAGCAGGTTCTTCACCGCGGCGGTGGCGATGGTGGTGCGCGGCCACAATGCGTTGACGGCGATGCCCTGCGCCCGCAACTCACCGGCCAGTCCCAGCACGCACAGGCTCATGCCGAATTTGGCGATCGAATAGCCGGTATGGCCGGCAAACCACTTCTCCTTCATGTCGAGCGGCGGCGACAGCATCAGGATATGCGGGTTTTGCGCCTTCTCCAGATAGGGAATGGCGAATTTCGACACCATCAACGTGCCGCGCGTGTTGATCTGGTGCATCAGGTCGAAGCGCTTCATGTCGAGGCTGGCGGTCGGCGCCAGGTTGATGGCGGAGGCGTTGTTGACGACGATATCGATGCCGCCGAATGTCTCGGCCGCCTTGGCGAGCGCCGCCGCGACCGCGTGCTCGTCACGCACATCCACCACCAGCGGCAGCGCCTTGCCGCCGGCCTTCTCGATATCGGCGGCGGCGGTGTAGATCGTGCCCTCGAGCTTCGGATGCGCCTCGGCCGTCTTGGCGGCGATGACGATATTGGCACCGTCGCGCGCCGCGCGCAGGCCGATCGCCAGGCCGATGCCGCGCGAAGCGCCGGTGATGAAAAGCGTCTTGCCCTTCAGGCTCATGAGGCAACTCCGGCTATTTGCGGCTGAGGAAGGCGTTGAAGGCGGCGCGCGCTTCATCCGAGCGCAGGCGCTCGCCGAACAGCACCACCTCGCGCTCGATGCGGGCGAGCGTCTCGGCCGGGGCAGGCCGCAGCAAGGCGCGTGCGATGGCCATCGCCTCGGCCGGACGGGCGGCGATGTCGCGCGCGGCGGCGAGCGCTTGTCGCTCGACCTCCTCCGGCGCCACGACCTCATTGACGAGGCCGACGACCTCGGCCTGGCGCGCCGGCATCGGCCGGCCCATGGCCAGCATCGCGAAAGCGCGGGCGTGGCCCATCAGGCGGGGACCGAGCAGGCTGGAGCCGGCTTCCGGCACGAGGCCGAGGCTGGCGAAGGGCGTCGACAGGTTGGTGCGCTCGCTGGCCACGACATAATCGCAATGCAACAGCAGCGTCGCGCCGATGCCGACGGCGATGCCATCGACGCCGGCGACCAGCGGCTTCTCGTTGGTGGCGAGGCTTTTCAGGAATTCGACCACCTCAGGCCCGAGCGCGCCACCTTTCGCGAAGGTCATGAACTCCTGGATGTCGTTGCCGGCGGAGAACATGCCCGGCGCGCCGAGGATGCAGATGACGCGGATGGCGGCATCGGCATTGGCGGCGGCGAGCGCCGCCGTCATCGCGGCATACATCGGCGAGGTGAGCGCGTTCTTCTTCTCAGGCCGCGCGATCCTGATCAGGCACAGCGGCGCTTCAAGGCTGACCTTGATGAATTCGGACATGCCGCCTGCTCCCGCCCCCTCAGGCCGCATCGCCGAAGGCGCCGGTGACGGTATCGCCGCCCTCGACGATGGCCGCTTCCAGCCCATCGGCCTGCGTGGTCTGGTTCTCGACGAAGAAACGGCAGTCGCGCAGGCGCTCGGCATGGGCGGGATCAGCATCGCCCGCCGCTGCCGCGACGCGGGCGGCGAGCGCGTTCTCGGCGAGATAGGCGGCGCCCGCCACCACGCCGAACAGGCGCAGATAGGGCGTCGCCCCCGCCAGCGCATCGCCCGGCGCATCGGTGAGCGCGCGCTGCATCCAGGCGGTGGCGCGCTCGAGCGCCGCGACGCCGTCGCTGAGGCGCTGGCCGACACGGCCGAAGGCCTGGTCGTTGAGCAGGCGGGCGCGCTCGGCCGCCGCGCGATAGCGCGCGATCAGCCTGGCGACCGCCGCGCCATCGGCCAAGGGCAGCTTGCGCGTGACGAGATCGATCGACTGGATGCCGTTGGTGCCTTCGTAGATCGCGGCGATACGGGCATCGCGATAGTGCTGGGCGGCGCCGGTCTCCTCGATGAAGCCCATGCCGCCATGCACCTGGATGCCGGTCGAGGCGACATCGATGCCGATATCGGTGGAAAACGCCTTGGCGACCGGGGTGAGCAGCGAGGCTTCCTCGAGCGCGGCCTTGCGCGCGGCAGGGTCGGCCAAGCGCTTGGCCTTGTCGAGCGCCACCGCGACGGCATAGCAGATGGCGCGCGCCGCCGCCGTCTTGCTGCGCATGTCGAGCAGCATGCGCTTGACATCGGCATGGCGCAGGATCGGGCTCATCTCGGCCCCGGTCACGCCGGGCGGGCGGCCCTGCCGGCGCTCGCCGGCGAAGGCCAGCGCCTGCTGATAGGCGCGCTCGGCAATCGCCACGCCCTGCAGGCCGACGCCGAGGCGGGCGTTGTTCATCATGGTGAACATGCAGGCGAGGCCCTTGTTCTCCTCGCCGACGAGCCAGCCGACCGCGCCGCCATGATCGCCATAGGCCATGGTGCAGGTGGGCGAGGCGTGGATGCCGAGCTTGTGCTCGATGCTGGCGCAGCGCACATCGTTGCGCTTGCCCGGCCTGCCCTCGGCATCGAGCAGGAATTTCGGCACCAGGAACAGCGAGATGCCGCGCGTGCCGGCCGGCGCATCCGGCAGACGCGCCAGCACGAGATGCACGATGTTCTCGGTCAGGTCATGCTCGCCATAGGTGATAAAGATCTTGCCGCCGGTGATGCGGTAGCTGCCGTCGCCCGCCGGCTGTGCCCGCGTGCGCAAGGCGCTCAGGTCGGAGCCCGCCTGCGGCTCGGTCAGGTTCATGGTGCCGGTCCACTCGCCGGAAATCATCTTCGGCAGGTAGGCCTGCTTCAACGCGTCCGTGCCATGGACGGCAATCGCCTCGATGGCGCCGATGGTCAGCAGTGGGTTGAGCGCGAACGCCATGTTGGCGGCGTCCCAGATTTCGTTGCAGGCGGCGCTGAGCAGGTTCGGCAGGCCCTGCCCGCCATAATCCGGCGTCGCGGCCAGGCTGCCCCAGCCAGCGGCGGCCCAGTCCGTATAGGCCTCACGCCAGCCGTCCGGCGTCGTCACCACGCCATCCTTGACGGTCGAGCCCTGGCGGTCGCCGGCGGCGTTGAGCGGCGCCAGGCGGTCGGCGGCGAACTTACCGGCCTCCTCCAGCACGGATTCGGCGACCCCGTCGGCAAGATCAGGGTAGAGGCCGGAGGCGATGCCCTCGTCGAGGCCCGCGACATGGCGCATGGTGAAGAGCATGTCGGCGATCGGTGCGCGATAGGTCACCCATTCCTCCGTTCTGGTCAGATTCCGCTTCCGTCCACGGCCATGGAACGGTAGGCCGGTCACGTTATTGCAGCAAGCCGCATCAGGCGGCAAGGCCAGTCAGTTTAGACATGAACGATACCCGATCGAAAATCACCCCGGCAACCGAGGACTCAATCGCACGCGCCGGCGAGATCATTCGCGCCGGCGGGCTGGTCGGCCTGCCGACCGAAACCGTGTACGGGCTCGCGGCCGATGCGACGCGGCCGGAAGCGGTGGCGAAAATCTATGCCGCCAAGGGGCGCCCGCGCTTCAACCCGCTCATCGCGCATATCGCGGCACTCGACGACGCGCCCCGGCTCGCGCTGGTCTCGGGCGCGGGCCAAGCGCTGATCGAACGATTCTGGCCCGGGCCGCTGACGCTGGTGCTGCCATTCCGGCCGGGCGCAACCGTGTGCGAACTGGCGCGCGCCGGGCTCGACAGCGTGGCGCTGCGCATGCCGTCGCACAAGATCGCGCGCGCCGTGATCGAGGCAGCCGGCGTGCCGGTTTCGGCGCCCTCGGCCAATCGCTCGGGCCGGATCAGCGCGACCTCGGCCGCCGATGTCGCGAGCGAACTCGGGGGGAGCGTCGATCTGGTGCTTGATGCCGGCCAGACCAAAATCGGCGTCGAATCGACGATCGTCTCGCTGCTCGGCGACAAGCCAACCTTGCTGCGGGCGGGCGGGCTGCCGCGCGCCGAGATCGAGGCGGTGCTTGGCCGGCCTCTGGCGCTGGCCGGCGCCGACGACACCGCGCCGCGCGCGCCCGGCATGATGACGAGCCATTACGCGCCGGCCACGCCGGTGCGGCTCGAGGCGGTGGAGGTCGCTGCCGACGAGGCGCTGCTAGCTTTCGGGGCCTTCCGCCCGGCCGGCATCGCGCAGGCGCAGGCGGTGCTGAACCTGTCCGCCGCCGGCGATCCGGTCGAGGCGGCCGCCAATCTCTATCGTTCCCTGCGCCAGCTCGATGCGCTCGGCGCCCGCTGCATCGCGGTGGCGCCGGTGCCGGAAGCAGGACTTGGCGAAGCGATCAACGACCGCCTGAAGCGCGCCGCCGCGCCGCGCTAGGGACGCGATCCGTCCCGATGGCAACGGATCGCGTCCCTACCCTTTTGATCTGACGCATTTTCTCATCGAAGAACCGGCATCCACGTCTTCGGAAAATGCCAGGCGGCTTTCGCGCCGACGAACAGCCGGCTACAGTGGTCGCTTCATGCGAGGATGCAAATGCAGCCATTGTCCTGGGACGAATTCCGGCTGGTGAAGGCGATTGCCGATACGCGCACGCTGGCCGGCGCCGCCGAGACGCTCGGGCTCAATCATTCCACGGTGTTCCGGCGCCTGAACGCGGTCGAGGACCAGCTTGGCTCACGCCTGTTCGAGCGCTCGCGCACCGGCTACGCACTGACCGCCGCCGGCGAGGAGATGCTGGAACTGGCTGACGACATGGCCGAGCGCATCGTCGCCTTCGAGCGCAAGGTCGCGGGCCGTGACGTCAAGCCGTCGGGCGAGTTGCGCGTCACCACGGCGGACACGATCTTCACGGCGCTGCTGGCGCCGATCCTCCTCGGCTTCCGCGAGCAATGCCCCGATATCCGCGTCGAGGTGCTCGTCGAGAACCGCGATCTCAACCTGTCGCGGCGCGATGCCGACGTGGCGCTGCGCGCCGCGCGCGAACCGCCCGAAACGCTGGTCGGGCGCCGCGTCGCCGCGATCGGCTGGGCGGCCTTCGCGCCGCGCGCGCTCGCCGCGGCGGATGGCCGCTTCCCCGATCTCGCGGATGCGCCATGGATCGGCTATGGCGAGCCGCTGGCGCAAATCGCGCCGGCGCGCTGGCTGGCCCGCACCGCGCCGGCCGAACGCATCGCGCTCCGGGTCAATACGGTGGCGGCGGCGTTTGCGGCCGCCGAGGCCGGGCTCGGCTACGCCGTGCTGCCATGCCTGATCGGCAATGCCAGCCCGCTGCTCGCCCGCATCGCGCCGAGCGATGCCGCCGACACCTCCGGCCTGTGGCTGCTGACCCATCCGGACCTGCGCCATTCGGCCCGCGTGCGCGCCTTTCTCGATTATGCCGGCCGCGAACTGACGAAACGGCGCCGGCTGATCGAGGGGGAATGAGCAGGCGAGGCAGTTGGCGACCGCAACAAGTGTCATTCCCGACGGCCGAAGGCCGATCGGGAATCCAGGGGCGGCCTGCATCTCGACCTCCGGATTTCCGGGCCTCTGGATTCCCGCCTGCGCGGGAATGACACTGGCGGGGGTGGCCAAGCGCCGGTCTTCAACCCTTTACATCTTCACCACGAAGCGGCCCCTGAGCTTGCCCTCGACGATGGCGCTTGCCGTCGGGATGATGTCGTCGAACGCGATCGTGCTGGTCAGGGCGTCGAGCTTGGCCATGTCGAGATCCTGCGCCACCCGGCGCCAGACCTCGAGCCGGAGCGCGCGCGGGCAGCCAACCGAATCGACGCCGAGCAGCGCCACGTTGCGCAGGATGAACGGCGCCACGCTGGTCGGCAGGTCCATGCCGCCGGCGAGGCCGCAGGCAGCGACGCCGCCGCCCCATTTTATCATCGACAGCACATTGGCGAGCGTGGTCGAGCCGACCGTGTCGACACCGGCGGCGAAGCGCTCGCGGCCGAGCGCGCGCGGCGTGCCGGAAAGCTCGGTGCGCTCGATGATCTCGGCCGCGCCGAGGCTTGTCAGGTAACCCGCCTCCTGCGGCCGGCCGGTCGAGGCAATGACATGCCAGCCGAGCTTCGCCAGCACCGCGACCGCGACCGAGCCGACGCCGCCGGCAGCGCCGGTGACGACGACCGGGCCATCGGCCGGCTTGAGGCCGTGGCGCTCGAGCGCGATGACGCATTGCATGGCGGTGAAGCCGGCCGTGCCGACCGCCATGGCGCGCGCCGCCGTCAGCCCGGCCGGCAACGGCACCAGCCAGTCGCCGTTGACGCGCGCCTTGCCGGCATAGGCGCCGTAATGCACCTCGCCGACGCCCTTGCCGGTCAGCACCACGGCATCGCCCGGCTGGTAATCCGGGTTGGTGCTCTTCTCGACGATGCCGGCCATGTCGATGCCGGGGATCATCGGGAACTTGCGCACCACCGGCGCCTTGCCGGTGATGGCGAGGCCGTCCTTGTAGTTGATCGAGGAATGCGTGACCCGCAGCGTGACGTCGCCTTCCATCAGCGCGGCGTCGTCGAGCTGTTTGTCCTCGACGCGATAGCCGCCCTCGTCCTTTTGCACCAACAGCGCGCGGAACCCGCTCATACCCTATCCTTCCCTGAAACGTCTCGCCGCAGCGTTGCCCGGCCACGGCCGCCGGCGCAACAAAAAAGGCCCCGCAAGCGGAGCCTTTAACACGTGGACCTTCAGTCCCGGCACGCTCAATGGCGGCGGTGATCGAGCGGCTGCCAGGAGGCGCTCGCCGGCGCCACCATCACCGAGCGCTGCCGCGTGGCGTAAACGGCGGGCGCCACTTCGCGCTGCACATGACGCTGCCTGACGAGCACGGTGCGCTGGCGCGTGGCATATTGCGCCGGCACCGTCTCGTAGCGCACGGAGGCGGGCTGCACCATGACGCTGCGATATTGCGTGGCGTAGCGCGCCGGCACCTTGACCCAGCAGCCGATGTCGCGGCCATGCCGGTCGCGGCTCACCTGCCAGACCCTGGTGGCGGGCGCGACCTGCACGGTTTCCGCCACGTTGCGATAGGTCGCCGGCACGCGGTGGGCGATGGTGCGCTCGGGCGCGACCTGCACCGTCTCGGAGACGGTGCCGTAAACCGCCGGCACATGCCGGTAATGCGTCTGGGCGGCGCGGACCATCACCCGCTCATTCACGGTCTCGTAAACCGGCGGCGTCACCACTTTGCGATAGCAATGATGGCAATCGCCCGCTTGCGCGCCCGTTGCCCCCATCATCGCAGTCGCGCCCGCGACCAGCAGCCCTGCCCCTAGAATCTTGCCAAGCCCAGCCATCTCGATCTCCTCGTGCCGCGCACGGCGCAAGGATTACTCAACGCCGGAACCACAGCTTACGGCGGATACGCTAGGGATATTGGCGGACTCATGGCAAGATTAACTCAATTTTAACGTAAACGACCGGGGCATTCACTGATGAATACTCGCCGTGTACGTTAAAATTGGAACGTTTCCGGCGCGTCATGGGACAGGGCGCGCGGTTGACGCGGCGTGGCGTGCCAGTCTGGCACATTCGACGACAGAATGAGTACCCTTCTCCCGCGCGCGGGAGAAGGTCCCGGCCCAAGTCGGCCTCGGCCGACTTGGGATTCTAAAGCCAATCTCCGGAACACCGGAGATTGGTGGGATGAGGGAGAGGTCGTGCCGCCCCCTCATCCGGCGCTTCGCGCCACCTTCTCCCGCGTGCGGGAGAAGGAAAGCTGAACTCAGCGCCGGCCGGTGCGCAGCGAATAGAAGATGTGGCGGCCGATGCGGTCGTTGCGGTGCAGGGAGCGCGCCCAATACGGCTTGACGTAATCGGCATGGTAGTTCAGCGCGTTGCCAACCTTGCTGAGATAGGTCGTGCCGTCGGTGACGTCGCGGGCGATCTTGACCGCCTGCTTCCACGGGCCGGGCTCGGTGATGCGCAGCGACTTGCCCTCGCAGGCGAAGGTGAACTGGCACGCCTTGTAGCGATTGCGGTTCTGGTACACCACGCCGCAGACCGAGCGCGGATAGAGCCCGCTCTTGACGCGGTTGAGCACGACTTGGGCGACGGCCGCCTGCCCGGCCGCCGGTTCGCTGCGCGCCTCGAAATACACCGCCTCGGCGAGGCAGCGCTGCTCGCGGCTCATGTCCTCGGGATCGATCAGCGCGGCATAATCGGGATGCGCGCTGCCGTCGCGGCCCTGCTCGTCGAGCGGTACGGTGCCGGGCTCCGGCGCGAAGCCGGCCGGCATGGCGATCACTTCCGGCTCGACCGGGGCCGGCGTCGTCGAGGCAAGCGCGACGGCGCGCTGCAACATCGGGCTGGTGCCAGCGGGATGGGCCGCGGTCAGCACCGGGATCGCCACGGGCGAGGTGATGCCGCGCCCGGCATCGGGGGCGACGGCGCCACGGCTGGCCGGGTCGGTGGTGCCATCGGCATGGATTTGCGAGAAACGCCGCGAGGCCGGCGGGCCGATGAAGGGCCGGCCGAAGGCCGAAAGCGGCGCGGGTGGCAGGAAATCGGCATCCTCGGCATAGGCGAGTTCCGCCGGGATGCGGCGGCCGACAGGCACCAATGGCCCCTTGACCTCCGTGCCCGACACGGTGCGCAGGCTGCGCTCGATCAGGCTCAGGCGCGTCGGAGGCACCGGCAGGGCGGCGACATCGCCTTCGAGGAGCGAGCGCTTCTTCAGCAGCAGTTCCTGCGGGTTCTGCGTCGCATCGGCGGCAGACGTCACCAGGACGCCGGCCGCGAGGCACCATGGCAGCACGGAACGCAACACCCAGCCCGCCTGTCGGGAACGCGACTTCGAACGCATGAACAACCCGCTACGCAACAGAAATCGTCGAACTGGCGGAGGGGCTCCAGCCAGTTCGACGACCATCATGCTTCGTTAGGGTTTCCGGCAGGTTAAGGCGGATGCTTCGATCTAAGCGCTTGCCTTCTTGCGGCTCAGCGCCGCCTGCGCCGCCGCGAGGCGCGCGATCGGCACACGGTAGGGCGAGCACGACACGTAATCGAGGCCGATGCCCTCGCAGAAGCCGATCGAGGCTGGATCGCCGCCATGCTCGCCGCAAATGCCGAGCTTGATGGCGGGGCGCGTGGCCCGGCCGCGCTCGGCCGCGATCGTCACCAGTTCGCCGACGCCCTCCTGATCGATGGTCACGAACGGGTCGTTGCCGAGGATGCCGCGCCGCTTGTACGGCTCCAGGAACGAGGCGGCGTCGTCGCGGCTGATGCCGAGCGCCGTCTGGGTCAGGTCGTTGGTGCCGAAGGAGAAGAACTCGGCGGAAGCCGCGATCTCGCCGGCGCGCAGGGCGGCGCGCGGCAATTCGATCATGGTGCCGACCTGATAATCGATCTTGGCGCCGGTCTCCTTCGAGACGGCGGCGGCCATGGCGTCGATGCCCTGCTTGACCAGCTCGAACTCGGCCTTGTTCATGACCAGCGGCACCATCACTTCCGGCACCACCGGCTTGCCGGTCTTCTTGGCGGCATTGACGGCGGCCTCGAAAATGGCGCGCGCCTGCATCTCGGCGATTTCCGGATAGGCGACGGCGAGCCGGCAGCCCCGGAAGCCGAGCATCGGGTTGAACTCGTGCAACTCGCTGGCGCGCTGCCTGATCTTGTCGGCCGATACGTTCAGCGAGGCGGCGACCTCGGCGATCTCCTCCTCGGAATGCGGCAGGAACTCGTGCAGCGGCGGATCGAGCAGGCGGATCGTCACCGGCAGGCCGTGCATGATCTCGAACAGCGCCTCGAAATCGGCGCGCTGCATCGGCAACAGCTTGGCAAGCGCGGCGCGGCGGCCCTTCTCATTATCGGCCAGGATCATCTCGCGCATGGCGATGATGCGGCTGCCGTCGAAGAACATGTGCTCGGTGCGGCACAGGCCAATGCCCTCGGCGCCGAACTGGCGCGCCTGGCGGGCATCGGCCGGGGTTTCGGCATTGGAACGCACCGTCATGCGCCTGACCTTGTCGGCCCAGCCCATCAGCGTGGCGAACTCGCCCGACAGTTCCGGCTCGAGCATCTTGACGGTGCCGAGCAGAACCTCGCCGGTCGAGCCGTCGATGGTGATGACGTCGCCGGCCTGCACCACGGCGCCGCCGACCGTCAGCGTGCCCTTGGCGTAATCGATCTTGATGGTGCCGGCGCCCGAAACGCACGGCTTGCCCATGCCGCGCGCCACCACGGCGGCGTGCGAGGTCATGCCACCGCGCGTGGTCAGGATGCCCTGCGCGGCGTGCATGCCGTGAATATCCTCAGGGGAAGTCTCGATGCGCACCAGGATGACCTTGCGGCCGGCCTTCTGCGCCTCCTCGGCTTTCTCAGAGGAGAACACCACCTCACCCGAGGCAGCGCCGGGCGAGGCCGGCAGGCCCTTGGCGATGACCTTGCGCGCGGCGTTCGGATCGATGGTCGGGTGCAGGAGTTGATCGAGCGCCATCGGATCGATGCGGGCGATCGCCTCCTGCTCGGTGATGAGCTTCTCGGCCGCGAGATCGACGGCGATGCGCAGCGATGCCTTGGCGGTGCGCTTGCCGTTGCGCGTCTGCAGCATCCACAGCTTGCCCTTCTCGACCGTGAACTCCATGTCCTGCATGTCGCGATAGTGCTTTTCCAGCACGCCGTAGATGCGCACCAGTTCGGCATATGCCGCCGGCATGGCCTGTTCCATCGAGGCCTTCTGCGAGCCGGCGGCCTTGCGGGCAGCCTCGGTGATATCCTGCGGCGTGCGGATGCCGGCAACGACATCCTCGCCCTGCGCGTTGATGAGGAATTCGCCGTACAGCGCGCGCTCGCCGGTCGAGGGGTTGCGCGTGAAGGCGACGCCGGTGGCCGAGGTCTCGCCCATGTTGCCGAACACCATGGCCTGCACGTTGACGGCGGTGCCCCAGGCGGCGGGAATGTCATGCAGCTCGCGATACTTGATGGCGCGGGCGTTCATCCACGAGCCGAATACGGCGCCGATGGCGCCCCAGAGCTGCTCGCGCGGGTCCTGCGGGAAGGGCTTGCCCAGTTCCTCCGCGACCTTGGCCTTGTAGGCGCCGATCAGGTGCTGCCAGTCCTCGGCCTTCAGGTCGGTATCGTGGTGCAGGCCCTTGCGGTCCTTGTAGAGTTCGAGAATATCCTCGAAATGGTGATATTCGATGCCGAGCACGACATTGGCATACATGGTGATGAAGCGGCGGTAGCTGTCATAGGCGAAGCGGCGGTCGCCGGCGGCAAGCGCCAGCGCCTCGACCGTCTCGTCGTTGAGGCCGAGGTTCAACACCGTGTCCATCATGCCGGGCATCGAGGCGCGCGCGCCCGAACGCACCGAAACCAGCAGCGGATTGGCCGGATCGCCGAACACGTGACCGGTCAGCTTGCCGACATAGGCCAGCGCCTCGTCGACCAGCCCGGTCAGCTCGGCCGGGTAGCTCTGCCCGTGATCGTAATAATAGGTGCATAATTCGGTGGTGATGGTGAAGCCCGGCGGAACCGGCAGGCCGAGATTGGACATTTCCGCGAGATTGGCGCCCTTGCCGCCGAGCAGGTTCTTCATACCTGCTTCGCCCTCGGCCTGACCATCGCCGAAGGTGTAGACCCACTTCGTCATCGCTGATGCCTTTTTTGTTTTTCAAGCCGGAAAAGCTGGACGGCTCGCGTTGTGACGCAAGCCGCCATGGTTTGCAATGCACCATGCACCGTGAAAGCGCCGGCGTCGCCCCGCTCAGGCGTGGCGGCGCGCGCGCAATGCAAGCCCGACCAGGATCCAGCCGAAGCCGATGAACATCAGGTCGATGCCGAGCAGCACGCCGAGCACGAACAGGCTGGAAGCCGGCCAATGGAACAGGATGATGCCGCCGAGCAGCAGCGTGATCACGCCCGACAGCACGACCCAGCCCCATGGCGTGCCCGAGCGCATCTGGAAGGCGATGACGATGCGCAGGAGGCCCGAGGCGACGAGCGCCGCGCCGAGGATCAGGGTCAGGAAACTCGCCGCCAGCAGCGGGTTCACATAGACCGAGATGCCGGCCACGACATAGAGCACGCCGAGCAGCAGCCAGAGCGCGAATCGGCCCCAGCTCCTGATCGCGAAGGCGTGGATGATCTCGCCGATGCCGGCGACGACCATCATGGCGCCGACGAAGAGCACGCTGACGACCGTCGCCGTGATCACCGAGCCGAGCGCGATCACGCCGGCAATGGCGAACAGCACGCCGAGCGCGACGATCCAGCCCCATTTGCCGCGCAGCGCCTCGATGCCGGCGCCGAGATTATGAGGTGGGGAGGATGTGGCGGGTGGGGTTGCGGGCGGGTTGGTCGAGGGGATCTGGCTTTCGGTCATGGCGAACTCCTGGTTCCTGCCAAACGCCGGAAAACCCGATCCGTTCCCGCGTCTGCGGCTTCCTGCGCCTCAACCCGCGACGCGGGAGAGATCGCCGACCGTCAGTGTCGCCGCGCGCAGGGCATTTAGCAACCGCAGGCGGTTCTCGCGCACCTGGTGCTCGTCGGCATTGACCGTGACATGCTCGAAGAAGCGATCGACATCGCCGCGCGCGCCGGCAAGCGCGCGCATGGCGCCGGCGAAATCCTCCCTGGCGACCGCTTCGCGCGCCTTGTCGGCGGCGGCGACGAGCGTGTCGTGCAGCAGCATCTCTTCCGGCAGGGAGAACAGCCTGGGGTCGGGTGCGCCATCGAAGCCGCGCCCGTCCTTCTTCTCCTCGGCGCGCAGGATGTTGGCGGCGCGCTTGTAGCCGGCGAGCAGGCTCTTGCCGTCCTCGCTGTCGAGGAAGGCGGCGAGCGCCTCGACACGCGCGACGATCAGCAGCAGGTCGTCCTGGCCATCGGCGAGGCCGAGCACGGCATCGACGAGATCGTGGCGCGCGCCCTGCTCGCGCAACTGCACCTTGAGGCGCTCGACCAGGAAGCCGACGAGGTCGCGGATGGTGGCGAAGCGCGCTTGCGTCGGAATGGCGTATTCGCCGGTCAGCTTGCCGAGCACGATGAAATTGTCGATCACCTCGGTGAGCGGCAGGCGCAACTGGTTCGAGAGCACCAGCCGGATGACGCCGAGCGCCGCGCGGCGCAGCGCATAGGGGTCCTTGCTGCCGGTCGGCTTCTCGCCGATGGCCCAGAAACCGACCAGCGTATCGAGCTTGTCGGCGAGCGCGACGGCGATGCTGACCGGCTCGGAGGGCACGGCGTCGGACGGGCCTTGCGGCTTGTAATGGTCGCCGATCGCGGCCGCGACGCTGTCCGGCTCGCCTTGGAGCGCTGCGTAATAGCGCCCCATCAGCCCCTGCAATTCGGGGAATTCGCCGACCATCTCGGTGACGAGATCGGCCTTGCACAGCAGCGCCGCGCGCTCGGCGAGCGCCGCATCGGCGCCGACGAGCGGCGCCAGTTCGCGCGCGAGGCCGGCGATGCGGCGCACGCGCTCGCCCTGGCTGCCAAGGCGGGCGTGGAAGGTGATCGTCTCGAGCTTTTTCGCGCGCTCGGCGAGGAGCACGCGCTTGTCCGTCTCCCAGAAGAAGCGCGCATCCGACAGCCGCGCCCGGATGACGCGGCCGTTGCCGGCGGTGATGGTGGCGCCGCCATCGCGGGCGGCAACATTGGCGGTGGCGATGAAGCGGTTGGCGAGCTTGCCGGTGGCCGGATCGCGCAGCACGAAGCATTTCTGGTTGGCGCGGATGGTGGCGCGGATCACCTCGGCCGGCACGTCGAGGAACTCCTCCTCGAAGCTGCCGAGCAGGGTCACCGGCCATTCAACGAGGCCCGAGACCTCATCGACGAGCGCCTCGTCCTCGACCAGCTCGAAACCTTGCGCGAAGGCGAGATTGCGCGCGTCGGTGCGGATGATGTCCTTGCGGCGCTCGGGATCGACGATCACCTTGGCCGCCTCGAGCTTGCGCACGTAATCGGCGAGGCGCTTCACGCGGATCGGCTGCGGCGCCATGAAACGATGCCCGAACGTGGTGTCGCCGGCCTTGAGCCCGCCGATCTCGAACGGCACCACCTCGGGGTCCTCGGTCTCGGGGCCGAAGGTCGCGACGATGCCGCGCAACGGCCTGATCCAGCGGAACGAGGCGCTCGAGGCCGAGGCCGCGCCCCAGCGCATCGATTTCGGCCACGGAAAGCCCCGGATCACCTCGGGCAGGATTTCCGCCAGCACGTCGAGCGTCGGCCGGCCGGCGCTTTCTGTGACAGCGACGTAGAACTCGCCCTTCTTCGGGTCGCGCTCGATCCTCGCCTCGTCGATCGACGACAGGCCGGCGCTCTTGAGAAAGCCTTGGATCGCGGCGTCGGGCGCCCCGACGCGCGGCCCCTTGCGCTCCTCGCGCTGGTCCTTGCCGCGCGCCGGCAGGCCGGCAATGTGCAGCACAAGGCGGCGCGGCGTGGCGAGGTTGAGCGCGCCCTCATAGGTGAAGCCGCGCTCGACCAGCGCATCGGTGACCAGCTTGCGCAGGTCGGCGCTGGCGCGCGCCTGCATGCGGGCCGGGATTTCTTCGGAGAACAGTTCGAGGAGGAGGTCAGGCATTAAAGTCGTCCGTTCATGAATCCGAGGCAGGCTTGAGGACTTCTCCAAAGCCGATATCGTGGCCGTCGGTATCCTGGATGCCGAATTCGAGAACCCCGTAAGGCTGGGTACATAGCGAATAGTCGATCTGCGCCCCCCGGCCGGACAGTTCCTCGAACATCGCGCGAGCGTCGGCCACCCAGAAATAGGCGTTCCACAGGTTCGGGCGGATTTTCCAGTATGGCACGATCTCGTGGTCGCCCCCGGCCATGCCGATCATGACATGGGCGCCGTCGCGCTCCAGAATGGCGAAATCCGGCGGTTCACCCCAGGTTCCGGCGATTTTGAAACCGACCTTCTCGACCCAGTAGGCAACGGCCGCGCCGACATCGCGCGCCAGCAGGATCGAGGCCTGATCGGTGATCCGGCCCTGGCTCATGCCGCTCCCCCGCCGGCGGTTTGCAGCCAGGCCGCGCCGCACGCCTTGGCGAGTTCGCGCACGCGCAGGATGTAGCTCTGGCGCTCGGTGACCGAGATGACGCCGCGCGCATCGAGCAGGTTGAAGACGTGGCTCGCCTTGATGCACTGGTCATAGGCCGGCAGGGCGAGCTTGTGGCGCCCGTCATTGTCGCTGTTGCCCGGCGTGCCGGCGGCGAGCAGCGCCTGGCATTCGGCCTCGGCATCGGCGAAATGCCTCAGCAGCATCTCCGTATTGGCGAACTCGAAATTGTAGCGCGAATATTCCTGCTCGGCCTGGAGGAACACGTCGCCATAAGTGACCTTCTCGGCCCCCTCGCGGCCGTTGAAGTTCAGTTCCATGATGCTGTCGACGCCTTGCAGGTAGCAGGCGAGGCGCTCGAGCCCGTAGGTCAACTCGCCGGCAACGGGCGCGCATTCGAAGCCCGCGACCTGCTGGAAGTAGGTGAACTGCGACACTTCCATGCCGTCGCACCAGCATTCCCAGCCCAGCCCCCAGGCGCCGAGCGTCGGGCTTTCCCAATCGTCCTCGACGAAGCGGAAATCATGCAGCGTCGGGTCGAGGCCGATGGCATCGAGGCTCGCCAGATAGAGTTCCTGCAAGTCGGGCGGCGACGGCTTCAGGATGACCTGGAACTGGTAATAATGCTGCAACCGGTTGGGGTTCTCGCCGTAGCGGCCATCCTTCGGACGCCGCGAGGGCTGGACATAGGCCGCGTTCCAGCGCCCCGGCCCGAGCGCGCGGAGCGTGGTCGCCGGATGGAACGTGCCGGCGCCGACCTCCATGTCGTAAGGCTGCAGGATGACGCAGCCGCGCTCGGCCCAAAAACTCTGAAGCGTCAGGATCAGGCCCTGGAACGAGCGTTCCGGCCGCATATGCACAGGAATTTCCATGGTTGGCTTCGCATCCGCTTCGCACTTGATGCGCCGTGCTTGGCGCATGCGCGGGCGAGCGTCAAGCAGGGCGCGGGACCAGGAGGGCGCGTCCGAGAAAGTTTTGAACCTTTTCGCCGGCCGCCGCGACCAAAGCGTATCGGCACCATCGCGGTGCTGCTCACAAGCGGAGGACGCCATGCTCAAGATTTCTCGGTTCAAGATCTCTCGGTTCAAGATTTCTCGCCACGCGCTCTATTCCACCCTGGCGGTCGCGCTCATCGCGGGCGCGGCGCCCGCCAGCATCCTGCTGACGCAGCCGGCCATGGCGCAGAGCAATGGCGGCGGCGGCGGTGGCGGCGGCAGCGGCGGTGGCGACGGCGGCGGCGGCGGCAGCGAGGCCAACCCGGCGCTCGACTTCATCCTCGCCAACCAGGCCCGGCAGCGCCGACCCCACGACCGGTTCAGCCCGAGCGACATCGGCGGCGGCCACGATTGCGGGGAAAAAGCCTACCGCATCCGCGATTGCGACACGGACGCCATGGGCTTCGGCTACAGGCCGTAACGGGACCACAAGGCGCGCTCGTCCAGCGTCGTGGCGAGCGCGTCGGCAAGGCCGGCGCTATCGGCGCCGAGCCACCGCCGGAGATTGAAGCCCTTGCGAGCCCGGATCTCGACCAGTTTCAGCCCGGCGCCGAAACGGGCGCGCAACACGCCGTGCAGATCGCCGATACCATCGACAAGGCCGAGTTCCAGCGCGCGGTCGCCGGCCCAGAACGCGCCGGTGAACAGGTCTTCTTCCACCTCGTTCAGGCGATTGCCGCGCCGCGCCCGCACAAGGGCGATGAAACGCGCATGGATCGCGGCCTGGATCTGCTTGAGGCGCGCGACCTGGTCGGGCTTTTCCGGCAGGAACGGATCGAGCATCGCCTTGCTGTCGCCGGCGGTATAAAGCCGGCGCTCGATGCCGAGCCGGCCGATCGCCTCGGTGAAGCCGAACCCGCCCGAGACGACGCCGATCGAGCCGACGATCGAGGCCGGGTCGACATGGATTTCATCCGCCGCGCAGGCGATCATATAGCCGCCGGAGGCCGCGACATCCTCGACGAAGGCCAGCACGGTCTTGCCGTTTTCCTCGGCCAGCGCGCGGATGCGGGCGTGGATCAGATGCGATTGCGCGGCGGAACCGCCAGGCGAATTGATCGCGAGCACGACGACCGGCGCCGCATCGTCGGCGAAGGCCTTTTCCAGCACGCCGGCCACGGAATCGAGCGTCATGCCGCGCGCGAGTGGGCCGGTGCGGCCGATGGCGCCTTCGAGCCGCACCACGGGAATGCGCGGCCCGCCGCGAAACCGCGACGGGAGCAGCGATCGCAGGCGGGTTCGGAGCGTCTTGTGGCGTTTCTGGGCAGGCATCGAACCGGAAATACCCTCTTCGGCGCGCAAGAGCAAAATCGAATTATATGGAGTCATCTGACTCCATATAATTCGATGAGTTTGCTCGATAATTTTAACATGGAGCAAGTTCGCAACAGACGAACTTGCTCTAGGCAAGCCGGGAGAAGGATTTTGCCTTCAAATCATCGAATTCGGCGCGCGATTTCCGGTTCATGGCGCGTTCAGGCAGCATCGGGCTTGCTTGGGCTCGATAAACGCGCACCCATGGAGGATATTTATGCACAAAGCCTTCAGCACCCTTGGAACCATCGCCATCGCGGCCGCCGCCGCGGCAGTCATTTTCCTCGCCGGGCCGAAGCCGGCCGAGGCCGCGCCGCTCTCGACCAGCGCCGCCATCACGCTCGATAGCGCCAATCCCGGACTGACCGAGCAGGTCCAGTACCGGCACGGCTACCGTCACCATCGCGGCTACAGGCGCGGTTACAGGCATGGCTATTACCGGCCGATCTACCGCGCGCCGCGCTATTACGGCCGCCGCTGCTGGACGCAGCCGCGCCGCGTGATGACGCCGTGGGGCTGGCAGCGCCGTTACGTGCGCGTGTGCCGCTAACCCACATCTCACCAGCCGCGATGGCCGGCCGTGATCAGCGGCCGGCCGGGAAATACGCCTGAGCCAGATCAGGCCCAGCCGCGCCGATGATGATCGGCGCGGCAATCGTGAGCGGGGCGCGGCTGCCCTTGGTGGCAAGCAGCAGCAGGCGTACCGCCGGCGCCGTGTCGCCGACATGCACGAAACGCAGCGTCAGCGCGCCGAAGCGGGCGCCGCAGGCAGCGAGCACCGGCGCCAGCGCATCGGCGCGATGGATCATCACCAGATGGCCGCCGGGCCGCAGGCAACTCGCCGCCGTCCGCAACCAGCCGTCGAGGTCGCCGCCCTGCATGACATGGGCGCGGCGGCGATTGTCATCGGGTGAGGCGCGCGTGCCGCCCTCCGCCGCGAAGGGCGGATTGGTCAGCACGAGGTCGGCGGTTTCGCGCCCGAGCCCGGCCGCGACCCGGACCGCCTCGCCGGCGAACACATCCGTCGCGATGACCGTGACACGGTCGTCCAGCCCATTCTCCGCAAGGTTCAGGCGCGCGAGCGCGAGGCTGTCCGGTTCGCGCTCAACCAGCGCGATCCGCGCCTCAGGGTTGAGCGTGGCGAAGATCAGCCCGACGCTGCCGACGCCGGCGCCAAGATCGACCACGTGGCCGGCCGCGCGCCGCGCATTGGCGAGCAGCACCGCATCGAGCCCGACGCGGTGGCCGCTCGCCGGCTGGCGCAGGCTGAGACGGCCCTCGAGAATCCGGTCGCGCGTCGTCGCAGCCATTGTGGCGGCCACTATGGCAGTTCTCGTCCGAGCCCGGCCTCGGACAGCGCATGGCGCGCCGCGTCGAGATCGTCGGCGCGCACCATGATGCGGCGTGGAATGGCGCCGATCGAGCCCTCCATCACGCTCATGAAAGCGTCGAAAACCACGAACGCGATATCGTGTTCCTCGAGCAGGGATTCGACCCGGCTGATCAGGATGATGTCATTGGTCTTCAGAAGCTCTATCATTTTGGCTCGATCACGGCTGAAGGGCGGCAGCGCTGGATGGCTCTCATAGCATTGGAACGTTGCGTCACGGTCGCAGGTTGCTTAAACCGCAGGCGCCGTGCAAGCCTCGGCTTCAGAGTGGACGGATTGGAAGGATAGCGGGTGGGCGTCGTTGTTTCGATCGAGCAGCGCAAGCAGGGCGACGGCATCGAGGCGCTGATCGGGCTGCTGCGGCAGGATATGGAGCTGGTGAACCAGACCATCCTGTCGCGTACCGGCTCCGATGTGGCGATGATCCCGGAGGTTGCCAAGCACCTGATCGATTCCGGCGGCAAGCGCCTGCGCCCGATGCTGACGCTGGCGGCTGCCGGCCTGTGCGGCTATGCCGGCAACGGCCATGTCAAGCTCGCGGCGGCGGTCGAGTTCATGCATACGGCGACGCTGCTGCATGACGACGTCGTCGACGAGAGCGAACTCAGGCGCGGCAAGCTCGCCGCGCGCATGCTGTGGGGCAACGAGGCGAGCGTGCTCGTCGGCGACTTCCTGCTCGGCCAGGCCTTCAAGATGATGGTCGAGGTCGGCTCCCTGCCCTGCCTCGACGTGCTCTCCACGGCCGCGACCGTGATCGCCGAGGGCGAGGTGATGCAGCTTGCCGCCGCCAAGAACACCGCGACCTCGGAGGACGAATATCTCGCCGTGATCCGCGCCAAGACGGCGGCGCTATTCGCGGCCGCCTGCGAGGTCGGCCCGATCCTTGCCGGTGGCGACAAGGCGGCTATCACGGCGGCGCGCGGCTACGGCATGAATCTCGGCATCGCCTTCCAGCTCATCGACGACGCGCTCGACTACGGCGGCACCGCCAACGCGCTCGGCAAGAATGTCGGCGACGATTTTCGCGAGGGCAAGATCACGCTGCCGATCGTGCTGTCCTACCGGCGCGGCGACGACGAGGAACGCGCCTTCTGGCAGCGCACCTTGCAGGAAGGCCGCATCGAGGATGGCGATCTCGCCCGCGCCATCGCCATGATGAACCGCCACAAGGCGCTCGACGACACGATCGAGCGCGCGCGCCATTATGGCGCCATGGCCAAGGACGCGCTGGCGATCTTCCCGACCTCGCCGATGAAGGATGCGCTGGTCGAAGTCGTGGATTTCTGCATCGCGCGCGCGCATTGAGGCACAGAATGTCCCTTCTCCCGCCTGCGGGAGAAGGTGGCACGGAGTGCCGGATGAGGGAGCAGACACTCGCCCTCATCCCCCTGCTACCCCTCATCCCCCTGCCGGGACCTTCTCCCGCTTGCGGGAGAAGGACAATAATCCTGCCGCCTTCCCGGAACTACGGCCCGATCAGGCCAACGCCGTCGCCTGAACCCACCAGCCGGGCCGATCGGCGCTGATCCGTGCGGCAGCCGCCGCAGCGGTATCGCTACGCTCGAACAGGCCGAAGCAGGTCGCGCCCGAGCCGGACATGCGGGCGATGAGGCAACCGGGCAGCGCTTCAAGGCGCGCCAGCACCGCACCGATCTCCGGCACCGCGGCGATCGCGGCGGCCTGCAAGTCATTGCCGCCATGCAGGATTTCCGCGCGGAGATCGTGATCGCCGCGCGTTGCCGGCTGACGGATTTCACCCGGCGGCAGCGCGAGCGCGGAGAACACCGTCGCCGTCTCGACCGCAACGCCCGGATTGACCAGCACGCCATGCAGCGGCGGCAAAGCGAGCGGCGGCCCGAGGCGCTCGCCGATGCCGCGCATGCGGCAGGCGGCGCCGCGCAGGCAGACCGGCACATCCGCGCCGAGCCGGCCGGCCACGGCGAACAGATCCGGGGAATCACAAGGCAGGCCGTTGGCGCGCGCCAGCAGGCGCAGGGCCGCCGCCGCATCGGCCGAGCCGCCGCCGATCCCCGAGGCGAGCGGCAGGTTCTTCCGCAAGGTGAAGCGGCCGGACACGGTGCCTGCAAACGCCTGCCCGAACGCGCGCGCCGCGCGCAGCACGAGATTGTCGTCGCCGGCGCCAAGGGACGCGGCGCATGGCCCGGCGATCTCGAGCCCGAGCGGGCCGGGCGCGAGCCCGAGCACGTCATGCACATCGGCGAAGCCGACGAGGCTGTCGAGTTCGTGATAGCCGTCGGCGCGGCGGCCGAGCACCGTCAGCGTCAGGTTGACCTTGGCGCGCGCCCGCTCGACGAGCGGCGCCATGGCACGCGGTTCGATGGCGCGCGGTTCAGCCGCCATCCGTGCCTCAGCCGCCATCCTTCTTGGAAGGCTCGGCCACGGTGGTCGCCGGCTCGTCCTGGAGACCGTGCTCGATCTTGGCGAGGATCTTGGGCAGATCGTCCGGATCGGGTTTCAGGTCACGCGCATGGTTCCACTGGAAATGCGCCTCGAGCTTGCGGCCGACGCGCCAATAGGCATCGCCGAGATGGTCGTTGATGGTCGGATCGGCCGGCTTCAACTCGACCGCGCGCTCCAGTTCGCGCACCGCGTCGTCGTAGCGGCCCTGCCGGTAATAGGCCCAGCCAAGGCTGTCGACGATATAGCCGTCGGTCGGCGCGAGTTCGACCGCCTTCTTCAGCATCTCGAAGGCCGCCGCGATGTTCAGGCTCTTGTCGGCCCAGGAATAGCCGAGATAGTTCAGCACCTGCGCCCGGTCGCGCCGGTCGACGGGCGTGGTCGGCTCGGCCGGGATCAGCTTGAGCGCCTCCTGCAGATCGGCCTCCGCCTTCGGCCATTGCTTGGCGCGCTCATAGGCGATGCCGCGGCCGAAGAACAGGTTCCAGTTCTGGCGCGCCGGCTCCTTGATGCGCGCGAGCGCGGCCGAATAGACCTCGGCGGAGGCGAGCCACTCCTTCTTGGTGCGCAGCAGCGCCGCCAGCGTATCGGCGGCGTCGAAATCGTCGGGGACGCGGGCGATCTCGGCCTTCAGCGCCTCGATACCCTCATCGCCGCGCTTGAGCTTGTTCATGCTGATGGCGTAGCGGATCACGGCGCGGCTCTTGAGCGGCGAGTTGTCCGGCACCGTGGCATAGAAATCGGCGGCGCGGTCGAACTGCTCCATATGCTCGAAAACCTCGGCCATGGTGAAGCGCACGACCTCGTTGCGCGGGTCGAGATAGCTCGCAAGCTGCAGGTAGATCAGCGCGGCGAGTTCATCGCCGGAGCGGCCGCCGAGCGTGCCGAGGCCATAGAACAGCTCGGCTGCGCCTTCCGTGACCGTGCCGATCAGCGGATCGGGAATGCGGCCGGCCTTCAGGTCGGCATAGGGCTGCTCGACGAGCGGCTGCGGACCATCCTCGAGCAGTTTCTCGTAGATTTTCAGCGCCTCGTCGCTCTTGCCGTCGCGGGCGAGAACGCGGGCATAGGCATCGGCGACACGGATCACGCTCGGGTCGGCCTTGTAGGCGGCCTCGAGCCGGCGCAACGCCTCGGCGCGGTCGCCGCCGACATCGGCCATCAGCCCGCCGAAGAAGTCGCGATAGGCGACGAGGCCGGGATCGCGCACGACGCGGTCATTGGCGGCCAACGCCTTCGACAGGCGCCCGGAGCCGACCTCCGTCCAGGCCGTGAGCAGGCTGGCGGTCAGGTCGGCCTGGGCGCCGCGCCCGCCCGCGAGCCCGAATTCCTTGCGCGCCTTGACATATTTGCGCGCCTTCATGGCCTCGACGCCGAGCAGGATGCGCGCAAGGCCGTTTTTCTTGTCATGCGCCACGATGCGCTTGGCGAGCCGCTCGGCATTGTCGAAATCGCCATCGGCGAGCGTGACGGCGAAGGCGCGCGTCAGGATGTCCTTGTTGCGCGGGTCGCCGCGCAAGGCCTCGCGCCAGTAGACCGCGCCCGCCACCGTGTCGCGTTTCGCGCCGGCGATCAGCGCGGCGAGGTAATTGCCGGCCGAGGTTTCCGCGAAATCGAAGCTGTTGGGCGAACCCGTGCGCGCCAGAGCCGGTGTCGGCGCCTCCGATACCGCCAGGATGGCGACCGAGAGCGCGAGCACGCGCATCAGTGTCTTAGCAGTCAAGTTGTCCATCCAGTCAGAATCGCAAACGCCCTTTTTGCGCCGCGTGAGGGCGGCGTCAACATGGCCAGTTTCTGTGGCAGCGACAAGGCGCTGCGACGACAGCACGCAGAAGAAAACCGCGCCCGTTGCAGGAAATCCGCGCCGCGCCAGCGCCATGCCGGCCGGGGTCGCGCCGCGCGCCGTTGCATAAAAAACACGACGCCCGACGAAGCGCGTGATGGCGGCCGATTGCGCCACTCGGCCAACTCGACAGGCTTATCGAATGGGTCCACGAGACATGCGTCGTGAAGTCCTCCAAAGGAAGACAAGTATGAGCAAGATTATTGCAAAAGTTCTCCTCGTGACCCTGATTGCCGGCTTTGCCGCCGCCTGCGCCACGACGCCGCCGCCCGCCGAGAAGGCGCCGATCGTCCGCAAGGGCTGACCGACGGAATTTCCAGAGCTATTTTCGGTTGAAGCCGCGCGATCCCCGCGCGGCTTTTTCTTTTCGGGACCTGGCAACAGCGCGCTTTTCCGAAGCGGGATCGGCGGATCAAGTCCGCCGATGACGGCTGAAAGGTTGAGCGATTTTCTTCTCGACCGTCATGGGGCCGGTTTATCCGGCCCATCCCGGTGCGAAGGGCACAACGGCCGTTGTCCCGGCCTTGAGCCGGGACCCTGTGCCTGCCGGCAGGCATCCCGTTTCCCTGGGCCCCGGCTCAAGGCCAGGGCAAGACCTACGCGGGTCGATCCTCACATATTGATGTAGTTCGGCCCGCCGCCACCTTCCGGCGGCACCCAGTTGATGTTCTGCGACGGGTCCTTGATGTCGCAGGTCTTGCAGTGCACGCAGTTCTGCGCGTTGATCACGAAGCGCGGATCGGTCTTCGCCACCGGATCGTCATAGACCACCTCATAGACGCCGGCCGGGCAATAAAGCCTCGCCGGCTCGCCATAAAGCGGCAGGTTCCTCTCGATCGGGATGCGCGGATCGGCCAGTTGCAGATGCGGCGGCTGGTCTTCCTCGTGATTGGTGTTCGACAGGAACACCGACGACATCTTGTCGAAGGTCAGCACGCCGTCGGGCTTGGGGTAGGCGATCGGCTTCGATTCGGCGATCGGCTTGAGCGTGGCGAAATCCGCCTTGCCGTGCTTCAGCGTGCCGAACAGCGAGAAGCCGAGCTTCTCCTGCATCAGCATGTCGAGCCCGCCGAGCGCGATGCCGAGCACGGTGCCGAGCTTCGACCAGAGCGGCTTGGCATTGCGCACCGTCCACAGGTCCTTGCCGATCGCCGACGAGCGCCAGGCGTTCTCGTAGGAGGTCAGTTCGTCGTTGGCGCGGCCGTCCTTGAGCGCCGCGACGACATGCTCGGCGCACAGCATGCCGGAGAGAATGGCGTTGTGGCTGCCCTTGATGCGCGGCACGTTGACGAAACCCGCCGCGCAGCCGACGAGCGCGCCGCCCGGAAACGCCAGCTTCGGCACCGACTGGTAGCCGCCCTCGGTGATGGCGCGCGCACCGTAGGACAGGCGCTTGCCGCCCTCGAACGTGTCGCGGATCGCGGGATGGGTCTTGAAGCGCTGGAACTCGTCGAAGGGCGACAGGTTCGGGTTCTCGTAATTGAGATGCACCACGAAGCCGACCGAGACGAGATTGTCGCCGAAATGATACAGGAACGAGCCGCCGCCGGTGCGGTTGTCGAGCGGCCAGCCGAAGGAATGCTGCACCAGCCCCGGCCTGAACTTCGCCGGATCGACCTGCCACAACTCCTTGAGGCCGATGCCGTATTTCTGCGGATCGCGCCCGGCATCGAGCCGGTAGCGCTTGACGAGCTGCTTGGTGAGCGAGCCGCGCGCGCCTTCGGCGAAGATGACGTATTTGCCGCGCAGCTCCATGCCGCGCGTGAACCCGTCATGCACCGACAGGTCCTTGGCGATGCCCATGTCGCCGGTGGCGATGCCGGTGACGGCGCCGGCATCGTCGAACAGCAGTTCGGCCGCCGCGAAACCGGGATAGATCTCGACGCCGAGCGCCTCGGCCTTGACCGCCATGTAGCGCGCGACATTGCCGAGCGAGCCGATGAAATTACCGTGGTTCGACATCAGCCGCGGCATCAGCATGTTGGGCAGCCGCAGGGAGCCGGCCGGGCCGAGCACGAGGAAATGATCCGCCTTGACCTCGGTCTCGAGCGGGCGGTCGCCATCCTGGCGCCATTCGGGCAGCAGCTGGTCGAGGCCGGAGGGATCGATCACCGCGCCCGACAGGATATGCGCGCCGACCTCGGAGCCCTTCTCGACGACGACGACGGACAGCTCCGGATCGATCTGCTTGAGGCGAATGGCGGTCGCCAAACCCGCAGGGCCCCCGCCGACCACGACGACGTCGTAGTCCATGCCCTCCCGCGGGCTCGCCAATGCTTCCTGCAGATCCATGCGTTTTCCCATCCAACAGTTCGTATCGGAATTTCCGGCCCTGGCGGGCGGCTGCCGCCCTTTTGCCGACTAGATGTAACGATTACAATCTTGCAGGTCGAGATTGCCCACCAAAAATTGGACCGGCGCCAGATCGGGCTGGCGTGATGAGGAGGCGGGCGCTATGCGAACGGACATGAGCGATTGGCAGCACGATGCCGCGAGCTTGCTCGCCTGGTATGTCGAGGCCGGCGTCGATCTGGCCATCGACGATGGCCCGCATGACCGCTTCGCCACGCCCGCTCCGGCCCCTGCCGCGCCCGTTGCAAGCCCCCCTCCCCGCCAGCACGCAGCCGCCGCGCCAATGGCGGCGGCGGCGCTCTCGCCCGAGGAAGCGGCGGACTCGGCGCGCACCCTCGCAGCGACCGCCGAAAGCCTCGATGCGCTGCGCGCATTGCTGCTCGCCTTCGAGGGTTGCGCGCTGAAGGCGACCGCGACGCAGCTCGTGTTCGGCGATGGCGACCGCCAAGCCCGCGTCATGCTGGTCGGCGAAGCGCCCGGCCGCGAGGAGGATCGGGCAGGAAAACCCTTCGTCGGCCGCTCGGGCCAGTTGCTCAACCGCATGCTGGCGGCGATCGGGCTTGAGCGCGCCGAGGTCTATATCGCCAATGTCGTGCCGTGGCGCCCGCCCGGCAATCGCACGCCGACGCCGCAGGAAACCGCGATCTGCAAGCCGTTCATCGAGCGCCAGATCGCGCTGGTCGACCCCGACGTGCTGGTGTGTCTCGGCGGACCGTCGGCGCAGACGCTGCTCGCCCAGCGCGACGGCATCCTGCGGCTGCGCGGCAAATGGTTCGATTTCACGACCCACAAGCGCACCATCCGGGCGCTCGCCACGCTGCACCCGGCCTATCTCCTGCGCCAGCCGACGCACAAGAAGCTGATCTGGCGGGATCTAAGAGCGCTCAAGGCGGTTCTTGACGGACAAGGGTGAGAGCGGAACGTGACAGCCGAGCCTCACGCCGCAAAACAACTTCAACCGCTCCGGCGCGGCTGATAAGCTGACAGCGCGGGCACAGGACAGGAACGAACATGCGTCTCGACGACATCAACGAATCCGATCAGGTCGAGGACCGGCGCGGCGGCGGCGGCATGCGGATGGGCGGCGGCGGCAGCCTCGGCATCGGCACCGTGGTCATCCTCGGCGTCATCGGCTGGGCGCTCGGCATCAACCCGGCCGTGCTGATCGGCGGCGCGGAAATGGTCCAGGGCATGCGCAATGGCGGCCAGCAGGTCAGCACCGGCCCGAGCGGCCCGGTCTCCGACAATACCGGCAAGTTCGTCGCGCGCGTGCTCGGCTCGACCGAAACCGTGTGGAGCCAGGTGCTGCCGCAGCAGGCCAATGTGCGCTACACCAAGCCGCAACTGGTGCTGTTCAGCGGCGCGACGCGCTCGAGCTGCGGCGCGGCGCAGGCGGCGATGGGGCCGTTCTATTGCCCGCTCGACCGCAAGGTCTATCTCGACACCGCCTTCTTCCAGGAAATGCAGAAGCGGCTCGGCGGCGGCGGCGACTTCGCCTATGCCTATGTCATCGCGCATGAAGTCGGCCACCATGTCCAGAACCTGCTCGGCATCCTGCCCAAGGTGCAGGAGGCGCAGCAGCGCCTGCCCCGGCGCGAGGCCAATGCCCTCTCCGTGCGCGTCGAACTGATGGCCGATTGCCTCGCCGGCGTGTGGGCCAACCACTCCAAGGATCAGATCCATCTCGACCAGAACGACATCCGCGAGGCGATGACCACGGCGAGCGCCATCGGCGACGATGCACTCCAGAAGCAGGCGCAGGGCTATGCCGTGCCCGACAGCTTCACGCACGGTTCCTCGGCGCAGCGCCAACAATGGTTCACCACCGGCTTCCAATCGGGCAACGTCAAGACCTGCAACACCTTCCAGTCACGGCAATAACGCGGTGGGCGAGCAGCCATTTCTACCGCAGCGCATCGCCATCCTGACGATTTCCGACACGCGGCAGGCGGCGGATGACCGCTCGGGCGATACGCTCGCCGCCCGCCTTGAGGCGGCAGGCCACGTGCTGGCGGCGCGCCACATCGTCAGCGACGACGTGGCCGAAATCCGCGAGGCCTTGCGGGCGTTCATCGACGATCCGGCGATCGACAGCGTGATCTCGACCGGCGGCACCGGCTTCACCGGCCGCGACGTCACGCCGGAGGCGGTCGAGCCGCTGTTCGAGAAGCGCATGGACGGGTTCTCGTTCCTGTTCCATCAGATTTCCTTCGCCAAGATCGGCACGACGACGCTGCTGAGCCGGGCAACCGCCGGCATCGCCAACGGCACGATCATCTTCTGCCTGCCGGGCAGCCCCGGCGCGTGCAAGGACGCCTGGGACGGCATTATCGGCCCGCAACTCGACGCGCGCACCAAGCCGCACAACCTCGTGCTACTCAAGCCGCGCCTCAACGAGCACCGGCGATAAGTAATCCACTACAGGTTGTCATTCCCGCGCAGGCGGGAATCCAGAACCATATGCGTCAACGGCCTCTGGATTCCCGATCGCGCTGACGCGCGTCGGGAATGACAGTGAAAAAAGCCGACGTTAGCGTTCTTCTGGTCGGGATGGACCGGTCGAGCCGGCCCCTGACGGTGGAGGAGAAGGCACGAACATTCCAGCCGTCATCGGCTGACTTGATCCGCCGATCCCGCTTCGGAAAGGCATTGCGTTATCAGTGTCATTCCCGACGCGCGTCAGCGCGATCGGGAATCCAGGAACCGCTCGCGCGCCGGCCTCCGGCCCGCGCGGGAATGACAACTGCTTGCGCTCTTGACAGCGTCCGTTTTGTTCTTATTTTGTTCCGATCATCCGGAGCAACTCATGCTGTCCCAAAGCCCACGCCTTGCCCCCGTTTCGACCGAGACCCTGATCGGCAGCGCCATCGATGCCGAGCGCCGGCGCGGGCGCGGCGCGGTCAGTAATGCGAGCGGGCGCTACGAGCAGCACACGCGCGAGATCGCCGATGACGGCTGGGGCAGCAGCGAGGACCTGCCACCGTTCAAGACCGAGGTGACGGTCGAGAAGGCGAAAACCGCGATCACGCGCAACGATTCGCCCGACATCTCCTTCGACCGCTCGCTCAACCCGTATCGCGGCTGCGAGCATGGCTGCGTGTATTGCTTCGCGCGCCCGACGCACGCCTATATGGGCCTGTCGCCGGGGCTCGATTTCGAGAGCAAACTGTTCGTCAAGCCGGACCTGCCGGCCCTGCTCGAGCGGGAACTGGCCGCCCCCTCCTACCAGCCGCGCACCATGGCGATCGGCACCAATACCGATCCGTACCAGCCGATCGAGCGCGAATACCGCGTGATGCGCGGCCTGCTCGAGGTGCTGGCACGAACCAACCATCCGGTCGGCATCGTCACCAAATCGGCGCTGGTCGCGCGCGATATCGACCTGCTGCAACCGATGGCGGCGCGCGGTCTCGCCAAGGTGGCGATTTCGGTCACCAGCCTCGACCGCAAGCTGGCGCGCGCGCTCGAGCCGCGCGCGGCGACACCCGAGCGCCGGCTGGCGACGATCCGCGAGCTTTCTCGCGCCGGCATCCCGGTGACGGTGCTGGTCGCGCCGGTGATCCCCGGCATCAACGACGCCGAGATCGACCGCATACTGGAAGCGGCGCACGCGGCCGGCGCGCGCGAGGCCGGCTATGTCATGCTGCGCCTGCCGCTTGAAATCCGCGACCTGTTCCGCGAATGGCTGCTGGAACACGCGCCGGGCAAGCTCCGGCACGTGATGTCGCTGGTGCGCTCGACACGCGGCGGCAAGGATTACGATGCGACCTGGGGTAAGCGCATGACCGGACAAGGCCCCTATGCCTGGATGACCGGGCGGCGCTTCGAGATGGCCGCCGACCGCATCGGCTTCAACCGCAAGCGCACAAAGCTGCGCACCGACCTGTTTCAGCCGCCGGTGCTGCCGGGCGGCCAGTTGAATCTGTTCTGAGAGCCATCCCGTGACCAAGCCGGACTACCTGCGCGAAAACGCGCTCAAGCTCAGCGGCCTGCGCCATGTCGCGGGCGTCGACGAGGCCGGGCGCGGGCCGCTCGCCGGGCCGGTCGCAGCGGCGGCGGTGATCCTCGACCCTGCGCGCCTGCCGGCGGGGCTAGACGATTCCAAGCGCATGAGCGAGGCCGCCCGCGAGGCGCTGCACGACATCATCATGCGCGATGCGCTCGCCGTCAGCCTGGCGCTGGTGCCGCCGGCCACCATCGACGAGATCAACATCCTGCAAGCGACCTTCCTCGCCATGCGCCGCGCGCTGGCGGCGCTTGCCATCCAGCCCGACCACGCGCTGATCGACGGGCGCGACGTGCCGATGGGCCTGGTCTGTCCGGCCGAGGCGATTATCGGCGGCGACGGGCTCAGCGCCTCGATCGCCGCCGCCTCGATCATCGCCAAAGTGTCGCGCGACCGGCTGATGCGCCGGCTTGGCGCCGCCTGCCCGGCCTATGCGTTCGAGGTCCACAAGGGCTACGGCACGGTGCTGCACCGCAAAGCGATCGTCGAGCATGGCGTCTCAGGCCATCATCGCCGCAGCTTCGCACCGTGCAAAAACGGGACACCATAAAATTCGAGCAGTAAACCGCGCCTTCACCCTGAGCCGCCCATAGTCGCGACCGTCAGTAGCGTAAACGGTTCAGCGTCATGCGTATCGCGCGATCCGGGGCCACCGGTCCGAAGCCACGGAATCAGGTACTGCGTACCGCGGCTTCGGCGGTTGTCCCGCCTTCGGAAATAAACGGTTTTCTCGACCGTGTCGTGATCGGCGAGTGCATTGCCTCGCTCGGGCGGCTGCCGCCGGCCTCGGTCGACATGATCTTCGCCGACCCGCCCTACAACCTGCAACTCGAAGGCGCGCTGCACCGGCCCGACCACAGCCTGGTCGATGCGGTCGACGATGCCTGGGACCAGTTCTCGAGCTTCGCCGAATACGACACCTTCACCCGCGCCTGGCTTTCCGCCTGCCGCCGCGTGATGAAGCCGGACGCGACGCTGTGGGTGATCGGCTCCTACCACAATATTTTCCGCGTCGGCGCCGCGTTGCAGGATCTCGGCTTCTGGCTGCTCAACGACATCGTATGGCGCAAGGCTAACCCGATGCCGAATTTTCGCGGCCGCCGCTTCACCAACGCCCATGAAACGATGATCTGGGCGAGCCGCGACGCCAATGCCAAGCGCTACACCTTCAATTACGAGGCGCTGAAGGCCGGCAACGAGGATGTGCAGGCCCGTTCCGACTGGTTCCTGCCGCTATGCACCGGGGCCGAGCGCCTGAAGGACGCCAACGGCGCCAAGACCCACCCGACCCAGAAACCCGAGGCGCTGCTGGCGCGCGTCATCATGGCGGCGTCCAACCCGGGCGACGTGGTGCTCGACCCGTTCTTCGGCACCGGCACGACCGGCGCGGTCGCCAAGAAGCTCGGACGCCGTTTCATCGGCCTCGAACGCGATCCGGGATACGCTGCGGCGGCACGCGCCCGTATCGCCGCCGTCGAGCCGCTCGCCGACGCCCTGACCGCGCTCCCCACGGCGAAACGCGACGAGCCGCGTGTCGCCTTCGCGGCGGTGGTCGAGGCCGGCATGATCGGTCCCGGCACGGTGTTGTGCGACAGCAAGCGCCGCCACAAGGCGATCGTGCGCCCGGACGGCACGGTGATGGCCAACGGCATCATCGGCTCGATCCACAAGATCGGCGCGCTCGTGCAGGGCCTGCCGGCGTGCAACGGCTGGACCTTCTGGCATTTCGAGCAGCATGACGCGCTCGCGCCGATCGATGCGCTGCGCGGCGAGATGCGGCGCGCGCTCGCCGCCTGAACCGCACATAGTGTCATTCCCGCTCAGGCGGGAATCCAGAGGCCGAGGCGCCAACGACTCCTGGATTCCCGATCGCGCTATCGCGCGTCGGGAATGACACTGGTCACCGCGAGGCTTTCCGAAGCGGGATCGGCGGATCAAGTCCGCCGATGACGGCTGGAAGGTTTGGAGCCCTCTCCTCCACCATCATGGGCAGGCCCATCCCGAGCGGACAGGCGCGACGGCTGGGCCCCGGATCAGGTCCGGGGCAAGACCGTTGAGGAATCGCCACCGTCTTGTGCCGGGCTTGACCCGGCACCCACGCGCTCAGTCGAACGCCACCGCCAGCACCTTGCGCATCGCGGTCGGGAAGGCCGCCGTGGCGATCTCCACCGCCGGCAGCCAGCGCAATCCGTCCGGCGCCGCGATCTCCTGCCCGAACGCGCCGCTAAACACCGTCAACTCCAGCCGGAAATGCGTGAAGACGTGGGTCGCGGGCGCGAGGCACGCGCGCCAGTCGCCGGCAAGCGGCGGCGCTTCCGGCCGCTTCGGCAACGGCGCATCGGCGCGCCAGGCGCTGCCCGGCACCTCGAGCATGCCGCCGAGCAGGCCGCTTTCCGGGCGGCGGCGCACCAGTACGGCGCCATCGGCGCGCACCGCCACAAAGGCCGCGCCGCGCCGGACCGGCACGGCGCGCTTCGCCGCCTTGACCGGATAGAGCACCTGGTCGCCGGCCGCACGCGCCGCGCAAGGCTCCTGCCACGGGCACAGCACGCAAGCGGGCTTGCGCGGCGTGCAGATCGTCGCGCCGAGATCCATCATGGCTTGCGCGAAATCGCCGGCGCGCCGGTCCGGCGTGATCGCATCGGTCAGGGCGCGGATCGCCGGCTTGGCGCCGGGCAGCGGTTCGGCCAGCCGGTTGAGCCGCGTCACGACGCGCTCGATATTGCCATCGACCACCACGGCGCGGCGGCCGAAGGCGATGGCCGCGATCGCCGCCGCCGTATAGGCGCCGATGCCGGGCAGCGCGCGCAAACCTTCCTCGCTATCGGGAAAGCGGCCGCCATGGTCGTCCGCCACCGCTTTCGCGCAGGCATGCAGGTTGCGGGCGCGGGCGTAATAGCCAAGCCCGGCCCAGGCCGCCATCACCGCATCGGCTGGCGCGGCGGCCAGATCCTCGACACGCGGCCAGAGCGTGAGGAATTTTTCGTAATAGTTCTTCACCGCCGGCACGGTGGTCTGTTGCAGCATGATCTCCGAGAGCCAGACGTGATACGGGTCCGGCTGCTCGCCCGGGCGCGCGCGCCACGGCAGCCGCCTGGCATGGCGATCGTACCAGGCCAGCAGGATGTCGGGGTCGATGGCGCTTCCGCTTGGCATGCCGAGCCTGTACTGTCAGCGCGCGCGCGATGCGACAAGAATCTGCCCAGAACCTCGCAATCCTCACGCCCGGAGACGAGATCGGCCATGGCCACCCCCCGCAAACTCAGCGCGCGCCCCCTCGCCGCGCTGATCGACGGCTGCATCGAAGCCGCACTGCGCAAGCAGGGCTTCGTCGCCGGCGACGTGCTGCGGCAATGGGAGGCGGTGGCGGGCCCGCGCCTCGCGGCCGGCTCGCAGCCGATCGAGATCAAATGGCCGCGCCGGCCGGGCGGTGACGATCCGGAGCAGGCCATGCAGGCCGCAACCCTGGTGGTGCGCGTCGAGGGCGCGTTCGCGCTCGAATTCGATTACGCCAAGGCGCTGATCATCGAGCGCATCAACGCGCTGTTTGGCTGGCGCTGCATCGGCCGCGTGCTGATCAAGCAGGGGCCGGTGACGCGGCCGCGCAGCACCGCCCGGCCCGCTCCGCGCCCGCTGGCACCGGAGGAGCGCGCGGCGCTGACCGGCCTCGTTGGCGGAACCGAGGAAAAGCTCGGCGCCGCCTTGCTGCGGCTGGGAGAAGCTGTCATCTCGTCGCGATCAGCAAAGCGTGACTAGATCATGCCGTGCAGTTGCCGCAATTTACCCGATGGGTGCATTTCATGGCACGATACGGAGACAATAATCGCATGACCTCTCGACATTTCAGCCGCCGGGCGCTCGCCCGCAACGGTCTCGCATTGGCCGGCGCCCTGACCTTTGCCGGCTCCGCCTGGGCGCAAACCGACATCGCGGCCGAACTCGCCAAGCCGAGCGTGCTTGGCGACGAGGTGCTCGGCAAGGCGGATGCACCCGTCACCATCATCGAATATGCCTCGATGACCTGCTCGCATTGCGCGCATTTCCACGAGAAGACCTTCCCCATCCTCAAGTCGAAATATATCGACACCGGCAAGGTGCGCTTCATCCTGCGCGAATTCCCGCTCGATCCGCTGGCGACCGCCGGCTTCATGCTGGCGCGCTGCGCGGGCCCGGGAAAATACTACCCCGTCACCGATCTGCTGTTCGACCAGCAGGAAAACTGGGCTTTCGTCGACAAGCCGGTCGATGCGCTGCTCGCCACCGTCAAGCAGGCCGGCTTCACGCAGGAGAGCTTCGAGGCCTGCCTGAAGGACCAGAAGATTTTCGACGCCATCAACGCCACGCGGCAACTGGCCTCCGACAAGCTCGGCGTCAATTCAACGCCGACCTTCTTCATCAACGGCAAGATCCAGCGCGGCGCCATCGAGCCCGAAGCGCTGGAAAAGCTGATCGATCCGCTGCTGAACAAGTCGTGACGGCCGGGCCTCTGGCCCAAGACCAAGACCAAGACGAGCGATGGCGCTCTTCCGAAGCGGGATCGGCGGATCAAGTCCGCCGATGACGGCTTGATAGGGTTTGGTGCTCATTCCTCCACCGTCATGGGCCGGCTCGACCGGCCCATGACGGTGTGGAGGAGCGCCGTCCGCATGAGGATGCTCCGGCCTCCAAACACGCACCAACCCGTTTGCGCACAGGAAAAACACACGACGTGCTTGAAAAGCCCGGCAATTTCTGACGCAGTCGGCCGCGCGTGCGTCTGCCCGCGGCCGGCGCATGAAGGAGATCGAGGCTTTCGCCCGCCGGGGGAAGCGCGGGAGCAAGATGAAGTTCGAGCGGCTCAAGATCATCGGCTTCAAGACCTTCGTCGACCAGACCGAGTTCATGATCGAGCGCGGCCTGACCGGCGTGGTCGGCCCGAACGGCTGCGGCAAGTCGAACCTCGTCGAGGCGCTGCGCTGGGTGATGGGCGAGACCTCGCATAAATCCATGCGCGCCTCGGGCATGGACGACGTGATCTTCTCCGGCAGCGGCAACCGGCCCTCGCGCAACGTCGCGGAAGTGCTGCTGACCATCAACAACGCCGACAAGCTGGCGCCGGCAATGTTCAACGACGCCGACATGCTGGAAATCTCGCGCCGCATCGAGCGCGAGGAAGGCTCGACCTACCGCATCAACGGCCGCGAGGTGCGCGCGCGCGACGTGCAGTTGCTGTTCGCCGATGCCGCCAGCGGCGCGCGCTCGCCGGCGCTGGTCCGGCAGGGGCAGATCGGCGAGATCATCGCCGCCAAGCCGCAGCAGCGCCGCCGTATCCTGGAGGATGCCGCCGGCATTGCCGGCCTGTATTCGCGCCGGCACGAGGCCGAGCTTCGCCTGCGGGCGGCCGAGGACAACCTGCTGCGCCTCGACGACGTGATGCGCCATCTCGGCGAGCAGATCGACAGCCTGTCGAAACAGGCGCGCCAGGCGACGCGCTACCGGGCGATCTCGGCCGAGATCCGCAAGCACGAGGCGCTGGTATTCTATCTCGGCCTCGCCGAAGCGGGCGCCGCCCTCAAGGACGCCGAACGGCAACTCGATCTCGACACGCGCCTTGTGGCGGAACGCACCAGCCGGCAGGGCGAGGCGGCGCGCGCGCTGGCCGTCGCCGAGCATGAGATGGAGCCGCTGCGCCAGCGCGAAGCCGAGCGCGGCGCCGCCTTGCAGCGCCTGCGGCTGGCGCGCGAGCAGATCGACGGCGAGGAGGCCCGCATCAAGGAGCGCGGCGCGGACCTCGCGCGCCGCCTGCAAGAGTTGCAGCGCGACCGCGAGCGCGAGGCGCATCTGGCGCAGGACGCGGCGCGCGCGCTCGATGCGCTCAGTGCCGAAGAGGCAAGCCTTGCCACCGCCCGGCATGGGCCGCAGGAGCAGGCCGCGCTCGCCGCCCGGCTCGAGGCGGCCGAGCAGGCGCTGGCGCGTGAGGAAAAGGCGCTCGGCGACGGACAACAGGCGCTCGCCGAACTGAACGCGCGCCGGCAGGCGGCGGAACGCGCGGCCCATGATGCCTCGCAGCGCCTGACCCGCGCCGAGGCCCAGCTTGCCGAGGCCGAACGCCAACTCGCCGCGCTCGCCGCTGCCGGCCACGGGCCGGACATGGCCGCGCTGGCGCAAACCGCCGCGCAGGCCGCGACCGCTGTCGCCGCCGGCGAGGCCGAGGCGGCCGCCGCTGAGGCAGCGCTCGCCGCCGCGCGGCAGGCGGAAGCGCGGCAACGCCCGCGCCTGAGCGAGGCCGAGCGCCAGAGCCAGCGCCTCGACACCGAGTTGCGCACACTGCGCAAGCTGCTCGACAGCGGCACCAGCGACATGTGGCCGTCGGTGCTCGACCAGATCACCGCCGCCAAGGGCTACGAAATCGCGCTCGGCGCGGCGCTCGGCGACGATCTCGAGGCCTCGACCGCGCCGACCGCGCCGCTGCACTGGCTCGAAACCGAGGCGGGCGCCGATCCGGCGCTGCCGCATGGCATCGGCGCGCTCTCGGCCCATGTGCAGGCCCCCGCCGCCCTCAAGCGCCGGCTCGACCAGATCGGCGTCGTGACGCGCGGCGACGGACCACGGCTCAGGCTGCTGCTCAAGCCCGGCCAGCGCCTCGTCTCGCAGGAGGGCGACCTGTGGCGCTGGGACGGGCTGACGGCGGCGGCCGAAGCGCCGACCGCGGCGGCGCGCCGCCTCGACGAGCGCAACCGCCTGCACGATCTCGACAAGGCGGCGACTGAAGCGCAAGGCGCGCTCGCCAGCGAGCGCCGCGAGATGGAGACCCGCCTCGCCGCCGTGAAACAGGCCGGCGCGGCCGAAGCGCAAGCACGCGAGGCGGCCCGGCAGGCGCGGCGCGCGCAGGACAGCGCGCGCGAGACGCTGGCGGCGGCCGAGCGCCGGCACGCCGAGACGATGGCGCGCATCGCGGCGCTTGAGGAGACGGCCAAGGGGCTCGCCGTCAACCGCGACGCAGGCCGCGCCGAGCACCAGCGCGCGCAAGCCGCGCTCGAGGGGTTCCAGCCGGATGGCGCGCTGCGCGCCATCATCGCCGAGCGGCAGGCGGCTGTGGCGGAACGCCGCACGGACGCCGCCGAAGCGCGCGCGACCCTGCAAGGCGCCCGGCGCGAGGAGGAGCTGCGCCAGCAGCGCCTCGCCACCATCGCGCGTGAAACAGCCGCCTGGCGCGAGCGTCAGGGCCTGACCACCGAGCGCCGCCAGGCGATCGAGGCGCGCGAGGCCGAGATCACGCGCGAACGGGAAGCGCTGGAGGAAGCCCCCGCCGCGCTCGCCGCACGCCGGCGCGCCCTGACGGGCGAGATGGAGGTGGCCGAGGCCGCCTTGCGCGAGGCGGGCGACGCGCGCGCCGTCGCCGAAAGCCGGCGGCTGGACGCGGACCGGACGGCGAAGGCGGCGCTCGCCGGCCTCAGCGAAGCACGCGAGGCGCGCGCCCGCACCGAGGCGCTGATGGAAGCGGCCCGCGCCAAACTGGAAGATACCGGCCGCATCATCGTCGAGACGCTCGACGCCTCGCTCAGCGAATTGCCGCGGCTGGCGGGAATCGAATCGGATCGCGGCGATTTGCCGCCGCTGCGCGAGGTCGAGGAGCGCGTCGCGGCGCTCCGCCGCGAACGCGAGCGGCTCGGCGGCGTCAACCTGCGCGCCGATGACGAGTTGCAGGAGGTCGAGAGCCGGCGCGACGGGCTGACCACCGAGCGCAACGACCTGACGGAAGCGATCGGCAAGCTGCGCCGGGCGATCCAGAATCTCAATGCCGAGGGGCGCGAGCGGCTGCTGGCCGCCTTCGACAACGTCAACAGCGCGTTCCAGCGCCTGTTCACGACGCTGTTCGGCGGTGGCAGCGCCGAATTGCAATTGGTCGAGAGCGACGATCCGCTCGATGCCGGGCTCGAAATCTATGCCCGCCCGCCGGGCAAGAAGCCGCAGGTGCTGACGCTGCTCTCGGGCGGCGAGCAGGCGCTGACGGCGATCGCGCTGATTTTCGCGGTGTTTCTCACCAACCCGTCGCCGGTCTGCGTGCTGGACGAGATCGACGCGCCGCTCGACGACCATAATGTCGAGCGGCTCTGCGACCTGCTCGACGAAATGCGTGCGACGACCGAAACGCGTTTCATCGTGATTTCCCACAACCCGATTACCATGGCGCGCATGGACCGGCTGTTCGGCGTGACGATGGCCGAACGCGGCGTGAGCCAGTTGGTCTCGGTCGATCTCGAGGCGGCGGCGGAACTGGCCGAGGCCGGCTGAAGCGCGCCTCCCGAATCAGGCCGAAATAAGGACGCCAAAACAATCACTTATGAGGCGACTGCTGTTCTTGACAGCGGGCCCGGGCGAAAATATGGTGCGCGCGGTTTGACTGGGGCGCGTTCGCCTGTCGCGAGCCCGCTCCGTCTCGGGATTATCGAGAAAATTCATTGAATTAGTGAGAGCCGCCCGGTTTGCGCCAATTCGGGACTTTCTCGCCAACACGCCCGGCGCGGCGCCACGGCCCGAAGCAGCCGCCCTGGCGGGAGACACGGATTTGGGCACGGCGGACCACAAGCACGACGAAGATGCGGCTTTGAAAGCACGGCTGGCCGAATTGTCGGGCTCGCTGGAGGCAAAACGAGCGGCATCTGCGAAAGGTGGCTTGCATGATGACGCCGGAGCGGCTAGTTCCGGGGCCGCAACAGGTAAGGCCATGTCCGCGGCGTTTCGCGTCGTGTCCGAATTTGTCGCGGGGGTGATTGTCGGTGCGCTGCTTGGGTGGCAATTCGACAAGTGGCTTGGGACAGCGCCATTTGCCTTGATTGGCATGCTGATCCTCGGCACGGCTTCCGGCTTTTGGAACGTCTACCGTCTTGCCGCCCGGCCTTCGAGCCCGCGACAGGACGATGGGCGGTAGTGTGGCATTTGCGCCTGCATTCGATTGGACGAGGTTAAAGTGGCTGCGACCGAAAAGGTCATCGACCCGATCCACCAGTTTCAGATCGTCCCGCTCAGCGGGAAGATCGAGATTCTCGGGCACGATTACTCCTTCACCAACGCCTCGCTGTACATGTTCATCGTCGTCGGCATCGCCTGCGTGCTGATGCTGTACGGCACGCGCAAGCGCGCGGTGGTTCCGGGCCGGCTGCAAGCGGCGATGGAACTGTTCTACGAGTTCACGGCCGATACCGTCGTCTCGACGACCGGCAAGGACGGCCTGCGCTTCCTGCCGCTGGTGTTCTCGCTGTTCATCTTCATCACCATCTCGAACTATATGGGGCTGATCCCCGGCGCGTTCACCGTCACCAGCCACATCATCGTCACCTTCGCCTTCGCGATGCTGGTGATACTGACCGTGGTGATCTACGGCATGATCCGCCATGGCGGCCATTTCTTCGGCCTGTTCGTGCCGCCGGGCGTGCCGAAACTGCTGCTGCCCTTCATCAGCCTGATCGAGATGGTCTCGTTCCTCTCCCGTCCGGTCAGCCTGTCGATGCGTCTGTTCGCCAACATGCTGGCGGGCCACATCGCGCTCAAGGTGTTCGCCGGCTTCATCATCATGCTGTCGGCGGCCGGCGGCTGGGCGGTGCTGGCGCCCCTGCCCCTGCTCGCGATGGTCGCGATCAGTGCTCTCGAACTGCTCGTCTGCGGCCTGCAGGCCTTCGTGTTCGCGATCCTGACCTGCATCTATCTCAACGATGCGCTTCACCCGGGCCACTGACGGCCCGCTCTTTCCAACCACTTGCCAACCACGCGCAAGCGACAACCTAATCTTAAGGAGTTCAACATGGATCCGGCAGCAGCAAAGCTTCTCGGTGCTGGTATCGCCGCCATCGGCATGGGCGCCGCCGCCATCGGCGTCGGCCAGATTTTCGGCAGCTATCTGTCGGGCGCCCTGCGCAATCCGTCGGCCGCCGACGGGCAGCTTCCGCGTGCCTTCATCGGCGCGGCGCTGGCCGAAGGTCTCGGCATCTTCGCGTTCGTCGTCGCGCTGATCCTGCTGTTCGTCGCCTGATCACGCTTCCCGCGTTAGCCAGGATCATCAGCATGCTGTCCTTCTTCATCAGTTCGGCCCAGGCGGCCGAGAACGCCGGCCATGGCGGCGCGGCATTCCCGCCGTTCGATACGACGTGGTATGCCTCGCAGCTGTTCTGGCTCACCATCAGCTTCGGCTTCCTGTATATCCTGATGTCGCGCGTTGCGCTGCCACGCATGGCCGGCATCCTGGAGCATCGGGCGACCAAGATCGACGGTGACCTCGAGCAGGCTACCGTGATGCAGAAGAAGGCGCAGGAGGCGGGCCTGGCCTACGAACAGGCTCTCGCCAAGGCGAAGCTGAATGCGCAGGCCATCGGCCAGAAGGCCAAGGACGACGCCAACGCCGAGATGAGCCAGACGCGTCACGGCGTGGAGGCCGATGTCGCCGCGAAGATCGCGGCGGCGGAAGCAACCATCGCCACGACCAAGGCGGCGGCTCTGACCAACGTGTCGTCGATCGCGTCGGATGCGGCTTCGGCCATCATCGAGCGCCTGACCGGCAAGGCACCATCCGGTGACGTGCTGAAATCGGCCCTCGCCGCCACGCTGAAGAACTGATCCTTCGCGGGTTCAAGGAGTTAACTCAGGCATGTCCGCAGAACTCTGGGTCGCAATTTCCTTCCTGATCTTCGTCGGGGTGTTCGTCTGGTCGGGCGCACCCAAGATGATCGTCAAGGGGCTGGACGCACGGTCCTCGCGCATCGCCAAGGAGCTCGAGGAAGCGACCCGCCTGCGCGTGGAAGCCGAAAAGCTGCTGCGCGAATTCGAGGCCAAGCGTGCCGGCGCCGAAGCCGAAGCCCAGGCGATCATCCAGGATGCCCAGGATGAAGCCGCCCGCATGAAGGCCGAGGCGGAAGCCAAGCTCAAGGAGTTCGTCGCCCGCCGCACGGTGCAGGCCGAGCAGAAGATCGCTCAGGCCGAGACCCAGGCCACGGCGGAAGTGCGCGCCAGCGCCGCCGACGCCGCGATCAAGGTGGCCGAGACGATCATGCGCGGCGCAACCGGCAAGGCCAGCGCCGACGGCCTGATCGCCGAAGGCATCGCCGAGGTCAAATCCAGGCTGAACTGAGCACGCGAGGCCATCAGGCCTCCGGGCTGACCCAAGACATCAAGGCAAAAGCCGCCGGTCGCGAACCGGCGGCTTTTCCGTTTTGGGCGCAAGCGCGAAGGGTTGGAGCAGGTTCGTCTGCTGCGAGCTTCGCTCCGCACCCATAATTTGCTCTAGCGACGGTGCATGCCGTGGCCGCCCCGACCGAAGCCGCCATGGCCATGGGCTGCGCCCCTGGCAATGCCGCGATGCCCGAAGCCGCGATGTCCGAAGCCGCCGCGAACCGCGCCAAAGCGCGGGCCGTGGCGATAATGGCGGAAGCCGCGGTGGCGATGGCCATAATAGGCCGGGTAGCCGTAATCGCCGTAATAGTAGTCATCGTAATAGTCACGACGCTGGCTGTTGGCGATGGCAAGGCCAATACCCATCATGCCGAGCATCATGGCGCGGGCGACGGCGGCATCGCCGTGCCGCGCGTAATGGGCATGGCGGTGATGGTGAGCGGAGCGCGCCGAGGCGGCGGGCGCGGTCGCCAGCACGAGCGCGAAGGCCATGGCGATCGCGCCGGCCAGCTTGAGGCCAAAGGCGGATTTCATGTCGGATTCCTCCTGCACAGGAAACGAGGCGCGCGCCATTATGTTCCAGAACGGGACAGGTTTGGAGAAAATGCCAAAAAATTTTGGCGCCGCTGTCACATCAGGCGTAGCTGTCTCGTCATGGTGGGCGGAAACAGACCTTGCAAAGGACACATCATGACACCGAGACTGAACCTCTTCGCCAAGCCCACGCTGATCAAGCCGCTGCTCGACATGAGCCAGGCGGTCGCCGCCAGCGGGCTCGAACCAAACCTGGTGGAACTGGTCAAGCTGCGCGCCTCTCAGATCAACGGCTGCGCCTTCTGCCTCGACATGCATGCCCGCGACGCGCGCAAGCTGGGCGAGAGCGAGGAGCGCATCTACATGCTCAATGCCTGGCGCGAATCGCCGCTCTACAGCGAGCGCGAACGGGCGGCGCTTGCCTGGACCGAATCGCTGACGCTGGTCGCGACCACGCGCGCGCCCGACGACGTCTATGCCATGGTGAAAGCTGCGTTCAGCGACGAGGAGCAGGTCAAGCTGACCATGGCGATCGTGATGATCAACAGCTGGAACCGGCTCAACGTCGCGTTCCGCACCGCGCCTGCCGGACGTAGCGCCAGCAAGGCGGCGTGATGGTGGCGATGCCGCAACCGGACGCGGCGGCGAGTTTCGACCCGCTGCGTCCGAAACTGACGCGCATCGCCTATCGCATGCTCGGCTCGGTCGCCGATGCCGAAGACGTGGTGCAGGACGCGTTCCTGCGCTGGCTCGATACCGATCGCGACGGCGTGCAGGTGCCGGAAGCGTTCCTGCGCCGCATCGTCACACGGCTTTGCCTCGACCTGATGAAATCGGCCCGGCGCCGGCGCGAAACCTATATCGGCCCGTGGCTGCCGGAGCCGGTATTCGAGACGGGTGAGGACGAGATCGACGACATCACCCTGCCGCTGATGGTGGCGCTCGAGCGGCTGTCGCCGGCCGAGCGCGCCGCCTTCCTGCTGCATGACGTGTTCGCCGTCGGCTTCGACGAGATCGCCGAGACGATCGGGCGCGCGCCCGCCGCCTGCCGGCAACTCGCCAGCCGGGCGCGCAGCCACCTGCAGGAGGCCCGATCGCGCTTCACGGTGCCGAAGGAGCGCGGGCTCGCCATCGCCGAGGCGTTCTTCGCCGCCTCGCGCCGGGGCGACGTCCAGCAATTGCAGGCGCTGCTGGCGGCAGACGTGACCATGCATGCCGATGGCGGCGGCAAGCGCTCGGCCGCGAAACGCGTCGTCACCGGGCTCGACGATGTGATGAAGGTGCATCTGTGGCTGGCGCAGCAACGCGGCTACGACGCCTCCGAACTGTTACGCTACGGCCTCGTCAACGGCCTGCCCGGCTTCGTCACGCGCGAGCATGACGGCATGCAGACCACCGCGCTCGCCATTCGCGACGGCCGCATCGTCGGCATCTATATCGTGCGCAACCCGGACAAGCTGCGGCATCTCGCGGATGGCTTGTCGAATTAGCAAGGGGTCGGGCCTCTCCCATGTCATTCCCGACGCGCGTTAGCGCGATCGGGAATCCAGGAGTCGAGAGCGCCAGCGGTTCTGGATTCCCGCCTGCGCGGGAATGACGCCAAGGGCCGGGAGAGGTTCCAGTAGGAGTAAGCTCCCCCTATTCCGCCGCCAGCGACAGCGGCTTCGGCGGTGTCCAGCGCAGCACGGGAGCACGCGCGGCGCGCGTCTCGTCGAGCCGGCGGCGCGGCGCGAGATAGGGCGCGCCGGAGAAGCGCTCGCTGTCGCCGCGCTTGGCCGCGAAGGCGAGGTCGCGCAACGTCATGATGAACAGGTCGAGGCTCGCCTTCGATTCGCTCTCGGTTGGCTCGATCAGCATCGCGCCATGCACGACGAGCGGGAAATACATCGTCATCGGATGGTAACCCTCGTCGATCATCGCCTTGGCGAAATCGAGCGTGGTGACGCCGGTATCCTTGAGCCAGCTATCGTCGAACAGCACCTCATGCATGCAGGCGCGGTCGCCAAACGGCTGCGACATCAGGTCGGACAGGCCGGCGCGGATGTAGTTGGCGTTGAGCACCGCATCCTCCGAGGCCTGCCGCAGCCCGTCGGCGCCATGGCTCAGCATGAAGCTGAGGGCGCGCACATACATGCCCATCTGGCCATGGAAGGCGGTGATGCGACCGAAGGAGCCGTTTTCGGCGGCATCCTCGACCAGCCGCACGCCATCGGCGGTGACGACCGTGTAGGGCACCGGCGCGAAGGCCGCCAGGCGCTCGGACAGCACGACCGGGCCAGCGCCCGGCCCGCCGCCGCCATGGGGCGTCGAGAACGTCTTGTGCAGGTTGATATGCATGGCATCGACGCCGAGTTCGCCGGGCCTGGCCTTGCCGACGATGGCGTTGAAATTGGCGCCGTCGCAGTAGAAATAGCCGCCGGCCGCATGGACCGCCTCGGCAATGGCCACGACATCCTTCTCGAACAGGCCGCAGGTGTTCGGGTTGGTCAGCATGATCGCCGCCGTGTCCGGACCGGTCAGCGCCGCCACGGCAGCCGGATCGACGGTGCCATCGGCGCGCGCCGGCACCGTCTTGATGGTGAAGCCGATCAGCGCGGCGGTCGCCGGATTGGTGCCATGGGCGGAATCGGGCACCAGCACCACGGTGCGGGTGTCCTGCTCGCCGCGCGCGGCGATGGCGGCCTTGATCGCCATCATGCCGCATAGTTCGCCATGCGCGCCGGCCTTGGTGCTCAGCGCCACGGCCGGCATGCCGGTCAGCACCTTGAGCCAGCGGCCGAGTTCTTCCATCAGCTCCAGCGCGCCCTTGACCGTCGAAAGCGGTTGCAGCGGATGCACGTCGCCAAAGCCCGGCAGCCGCGCCATCTTCTCGTTGAGGCGCGGATTGTGCTTCATCGTGCACGAGCCGAGCGGGAAAAGCCCCGAATCGATGCCGTAATTCTTCTGGCTCAGGCGCACGTAGTGGCGCATCGTTTCCGGCTCCGACAGGCCGACGAGGCCGATCGCCGCGTCGCGCGCCAGCCCGCCGAGACGGGACTTGACGGCAGGCGGCGCGGGGAAATCGACGCCGGTGGTTTCCGCGCGGCCGACCTCGAACAGCAGCGCTTCCTCGATCTGGAGCCCGCGATTGCCGGTGAAGGTGTTGTGGGTGGCGGCACCCGCCTCGCCGGCCTGCGTCGGGCGGCCCTGATTGTTCAGCATCACAGCACTTCCTTCAAAGCGGCGACGAAGCTTGCACGATCTTCGTCGGTGTTCACTTCGGTGCTCGCGACGAGCAGCAGGTTGGCGAGTTCGGGGTGGCCGGGTTCGAGGCGCGAGACCGGCACGCCGGCCAGCACGCCCCTGGCGGCCAGTTTCTCGACGATCGCGGCGGCATCGCCCGGCAGTTCGAGCGTGAATTCGTTGAAAAACGTCTCGTTCAGCACTTTCACGCCCTTCACGCCCGCCAACTGGTCGGCCAGTTGCACGGCATTGGCGTGGCAGATCGCGGCGACACGGCGCAAGCCGGCCTCGCCGAGCAACGCGAGATGGATGGTGAAGGCGAGGCAGCACAGCCCCGAATTGGTGCAGATGTTGGAGGTCGCCTTGTCGCGCCGGATATGCTGCTCGCGCGTCGACAGCGTCAACACGAAGCCGCGCTTGCCCTCGGCATCGACGGTCTCGCCGCACAGGCGTCCGGGCATCTGGCGCAGGTATTTCTGCTTGCAGGCGAACAGGCCGACATAGGGGCCGCCGAAATTCAGGCCGTTGCCAATCGACTGGCCCTCGCCGACGACGATATCGGCGCCCATCTGGCCGGGCGATGTAATGGCGCCGAGCGCCGTCGCCTCGGTGAACACGGCGATGAGCAGCACGCCCTTGGCCTCGCAGGCGGCAGCAAGCGGGGTCAGGTCGCGCAGGTTGCCGTAGACGTCCGGCGTCTGCACCACGAGACAGCTCGTCTCGCCATCGATCGCGGCGGCGAGATCTTCCGCCGCGCGCACATCCGGCGGCAGCGCGGTGACGGCGTCGCCCGCCATGCCCGACACCGTCTCGACGACAGCGCGGTAATGCGGATGCAGCCCACCCGACAGCACCGCCTTGCGGCGGCGCGTGACGCGATGCGCCATCAGCACGGCCTCGGCGGTGCCGGTCGAGCCGTCATACATCGAGGCGTTGGCGACCTCCATGCCGGTGAGCAGCGCGACCTGGGTCTGGAATTCGAACAGGTATTGCAGCGTGCCCTGCGCGATTTCCGGCTGGTACGGCGTGTAGCTGGTCAGGAACTCGGAGCGCTGGATGACGTGATCGACGGTCGCCGGCACATGGTGCTTGTAGGCGCCGGCACCGACGAAGAACGGCACCGAGCCGGCGGCGACGTTCTTGGCCGCCATGCGGCCAAGCAGGCGCTCGACCTCCAACTCGCCCTTGGCGCGCGGCAGGTCGCCGATCAGGCCCTTGAGCAGCTTGTCGGACGGAATGTCGGCAAACAATTCGTCGATGCCGCCAACGCCGATCTTCGCCAGCATGGCGCCGCGATCGGCCTCGGATAAGGGGAGATAACGCATGGGGGGCTCCTGAACGGTTCGGCTCAGCCGAGTTCGGCGACGAAAGCCTGATAGGCGGCCTCGTCCATCAGGCCGTCGAGTTCGGCCTTGTCCTTGATCCTGATCTTGAAGAACCAGCCGGCGCCGGCCGGGTCCTCGTTGATGGTGCCGGGCGCATCGGGCAGCTTGTCATTGACCGCGACGACCTCGCCGCTGATCGGCGCGTAGACGTCGCTCGCCGCCTTGACGCTCTCGACCACGGCGGCATCGCCACCCTTGGTCAACTGCTTGCCAACGGCCGGCAACTCGACGAACACCACGTCGCCGAGCGAGTTCTGCGCGTAATCGGTGATGCCGACGGTGGCGGTATCGCCGTCGATGCTGAGGTATTCATGGTCCTTGGTGTAGAGGGTCGTCATGGGATTGGTCCTCGTTGGCGACGGCAGGTTGAGAGATCAGGATTTCGTCCGCGCATAGCGGTGCGGGGTGAACGGCAGGGCAGCGACCGTGGCGGCGAGTTCCTTGCCGCGCACCATCAGCGTCAGCTTCTGGCCCTCGCTGGCGAAACCACGCTCGACATAGCCCATGGCGACCGGCCCGTTGACGCTCGGGCCGAAACCGCCAGAGGTGACGGTGCCGACCTTGCGGCCGTCGGCCATGATGTCCGCGCCCTCGCGCGCGGGCTGGCGGCCTTCGGGGCGGATGCCGACGCGCAGGCGACCGGCGCCGTCCCTCAACTCGCGTTGGATGCGGCTCGCACCCGGAAAGCCGCCCTCCTCGCGGCGGCGCTTCTGGATCGACCAGTTGAGCCCGGCCTCGATCGGGCTGGTGCCGGTATCGATATCGTGGCCGTACAGGCAGAGCCCGGCTTCGAGGCGCAGCGAATCGCGCGCTCCCAGGCCGATCGGCTTGACGCGCTCATCGCCAAGCAGGCGCTCCCACAGCGCGACGACATCCTTGGCCGCGACGCAAATCTCGAAACCGTCCTCGCCGGTATAGCCGCAGCGCGTGATATGATAATGCGCGCCATCGACCTTCAAGGCCCGGAACTGCATGAAGCCGAGATCGCCGATACCGGGCACGAGCTTCTCAAGCACGGCGACGGCGGCCGGCCCCTGCAGGGCGAGCAGCGCGAGATCGTCGGCGCGCTTCAAGGTGACGCCCGCCGGCAGACGCGCTGCGATATGCGGAAAATCCGTTTCCTTGCAGGCGGCGTTGACGACGAGATAGGCCCAGCCCTCGCAGCCCTGGTAATTGGAGCGCGTCACCATCAGATCGTCGAGAATGCCGCCATTCTCGTCGAGAAGCTGCGAATAGCGCTGATAACCCGGCTTGAGATTGAGGATATCGGCCGGCACGAGCGCCTCGATGGCGCACGCCGTCGTCTCCCAGTCCGGGCCGATGACGAAAGCCTGGCCCATATGCGAAACGTCGAACAGGCCGGCCTGCTCGCGCGTCCACAGATGCTCGCCGAGCACGCCGAGCGGGTATTGCACCGGCATGTCATAGCCGGCGAACGGCACCATGCGGGCACCGGCCGCGACATGGGCGGCGTGGAGCGGCGTGTGCTGCAGAGGGCGGTCGGTGGGATCCATCGGCCAGGCTTTCCGAATAACGAGTGGGCGCACCGCATCGAGGCCGAAAAAAGCCCCTGCGGCGCCCCCTCTGTCACGGAACCTGAGAGATTTCACGGGGGAACCCGGCGCGCCACGGCGCGACGACCCGCTTACTCCGTCGGTGAGGCACAGGTTGCCCCGTGCCTGCTTTCCAGAGCGTCATCCCCCAAGCGGTCCTTTTGCCTGAGCGTTTCCGGGGCGGTTGCGCCTTCGGCTCCGGCGCGAAGCCGGTCTCTCCCGCAGGGATCATCTGACGTTGATTTGTCTCGCAGGCGGCCGGCGAAGAGTCAACGCGCCTTCGCCGGTTCGCCCAGAAGAATCAGCGCCGGTGCCGGCTGCGCTTGGCGCGGTGGGCGGGCGCGCCCGCGCTCGGGTCGAAGCCGACGAGCACCTGATAGCGATCGCCCGGATCGCGCGCGTCGATCGGCAGCGCGATACCGTCCTGGACATGGCTGAAGCTTGCCTGGTCCTCGCCGGCCGGCACGGTGACGCTGACGCGCGTGGCGGTCGAATAGGCGGCGTGGTCGCCATCCTTGACCGCGATGCGCACCGGGATCGAGAAGGTGCCGGGCTTGCCCTGCGGCCCGAGCAGCAGGCGGCCCTCGACGCCGACGCGCATATAAAGCGTGTTGCCCTCGACGCGGCATTCGCGCGCATACTGCACCACGGAGGCCTGGTAGCTGACCGATTGGTTCGACCCGTCATTGCCGCCGACGCGATAGGCCGCCGTGCCGTCGAGAATCGAAATGGCGGGGCAGCTCATGCGGCGCGATTCCTCGTCGGGCTTGACGATGGGTGGTGGCTCCGAGGCGCCGAACACGAAGGTGTTGCGCCAGAACTGCGCCTTGGAGCCCGCCGGCTCATTGTCGGAATCGCCGCCCGTGAGCGTGCTGCAGCCAGCGACCGAGACCGCCGCCACCAGGGCCAAAATACGCAAGCCAGTTGTCACCACGGCCATATCCGCTTCCCGTTTCCGTATGTCCCGTGCACAAAACGCACATCGGCCGTGTCAATTCAAGTCACAGCCCGCCGGCAACCGCCGCGCGAAGCTATTTCAGCTGCCCGAGCCCCTCGGCGAAGCCGGCGAGGTTCAGCGGCAGGCCGCGGCCCTCGTTCTCGCTTTGAAAAATGATGAAGGTCGCGGTTTTTCCCTTGGAAAGCTGCTCGATGAGCGGCTGGTCGAGTTCGACCTCGGCGACGCAGCCATTGGTCAGGCAGCGCGCGAAGCCGGTCGAGCCGACCTCCTTGTCGTCGATCTTCAGGCCGAGGCCGCGCGGCAGCAGCACGCCGAGCGGCGCAATGACGCGCAGCAGGGTCTTGCGCGGCATCTGGCCCTTGTCGTCCTTGCCCGCCGGATCGGAGACCTTGATGACCACGACGACGATATTCACGTCGGGGCGCTGCTCGTCGGCGACGTTCTGATAGAGAATGCACTGTTCCGCGCTGGCGCCGGGCGGCGTATCGCAGCGCAACTGCCAGTCATGGAAGGTCGCCTTGGTGACGCCCTGCGCGCTGGCCTGCGAGGCGAGGCCAACCATGCAGGCGACGAGCGCCACCAGGCCAAGGATGCCGCGGCGAAGGCGGGAGCGGCGATCGTGCGGGGCGAACCCGATGGTTGCTGCCAAAGAACCGATACTCCCAAAGACCGAGTCGCGACCGGCTCCGTCGCCGAAAGCGCGCGTTCCGCGTAGCAAAGGCCTGAATCCTGTCAAGGAACTTGGCGCGCCATCGGGGCAAAAACGTTGCAGCGCCGCCGCAAAACACGCTTCGGGCGATTATGACGCACAATTCCGAGCGCGCATCGGTTGCACATAAGACAGGCTTGTGGTGATACGTGGGCAATAGTGGCACAAAGGAGAGGCGGGTCGGGTGACCGGCGCTTTCCCACGCGAGGAGCAGACGATGGGCGAGAATGCCTTGACCAGATGGACGGCCGGGCTGGCTGTTTTGGCGACGACGGCTTTGTGGTCGATGGGCGCAGCGGCGGCCGAACCGATCGGACAGCCCCACCCGTGGGAAATGACGATGCAGACGCCTGCATCGACCATTGCCGAGGAAATCTACAACTTCCACGACTTCCTGCTCGTCGTGACCGGCTTGATCTGTCTGCTCGTCCTGGTGCTGATGGTCATCGTCGTGGTGCGCTTCAACGAGAAGTCCAACCCCGTCCCGTCGCGGATCTCGCACAACTCGACCATCGAGGTGCTGTGGACGGTGATCCCGGTGCTGGTGCTGGTGATTATCGCGATCCCGTCCTTCCGGCTGCTGCGCCATCAGGAAATCATCCCGCCCTCCGACGTGACCATCAAGATCACCGGCAACCAGTGGTACTGGGGCGTCGAGTATCCGGAGAAGGCGACCGGCTTCAAGTTCGACGCCCTGCTCCTCGAGGACAAGGACCGCACGGCCGCCATCGACAGCGGCAAGGTCAAGCCCGAGGAAGTGCCGCACCTGCTCGCGGTCGATAACGAGATCGTCGTGCCCGTCAACAAGGTCATCCGGCTCCAGATCACCGCGGCCGACGTGATCCACTCCTTCTCCGTCCCCTCGCTCGGCTTCCGCAAGGATGCGGTGCCCGGACGCCTGAACGAAACCTGGTTCAAGGCCGACCGTGAAGGCGTGTTCTTCGGCCAGTGCTCGCGGCTTTGCGGCAAGAACCATGCGTTCATGCCGATCGCGATTCGCGCGGTCAGCGATGCGAAATATGCCGCTTGGGTCGCCCAGGCGAAGCAGAAATTCGCGGCGATCAGCGGGTCGACCCGCGTCGCCACCAACGCCGCCGCGCAATAATCCTTATTCGAAGAACGTGAAAGGAACCCACGATGGCTTCCGCAACCACCGCTAACGACCCTCATGCCGCGCATCCCCACCCGACAGGCTGGCGGCGCTATGTGTTTTCGACGAACCACAAGGACATCGGCACGATGTACCTGGTGTTCGCGCTGTGCGCCGGCCTGATCGGCGGCGCCCTGTCGATCCTGATGCGGCTCGAGCTTCAAGAGCCGGGCATGCAGTTCTTCACCGATCCGCAGGTCTATAACGTCGTCGTCACCGGCCATGGCCTGATCATGATCTTCTTCGTGATCATGCCGGCGATGATCGGCGGGTTCGGCAACTGGATGGTGCCGCTGATGATCGGCGCGCCGGACATGGCCTTCCCGCGCATGAACAACATTTCGTTCTGGCTCCTGCCGGCCTCGTTCAGCCTGCTGCTGATCTCGTTCTTCGTCGAGGGCGCGCCAGGAGCGGACGGCATGGGCTGCGGCTGGACGCAGTATGCGCCGCTCTGCACGAGCGGACACCCCGGACCGGCGGAGGATTTCGCGATCCTGTCGCTGCATCTGGCGGGCGCCTCGTCGATTCTCGGCGCCATCAACTTCATCACCACGATCTTGAACATGCGTGCCCCCGGCATGACCATGCACAAGATGCCGCTGTTCGCGTGGTCGGTGCTGGTCACGGCCTTCCTGCTGCTGCTGTCGCTGCCGGTTCTGGCCGGCGCCATCACCATGCTGCTGACCGACCGCAACTTCGGCACGACCTTCTTCGATCCGGCCGGCGGCGGTGACCCGATCCTGTACCAGCACCTGTTCTGGTTCTTCGGCCACCCCGAGGTCTACATCATGATCCTGCCGGGCTTCGGCATGGTCAGCCACATCGTCTCGACCTTCTCGAAGAAGCCGATCTTCGGCTATCTCGGCATGGCCTATGCCATGGTGGCGATCGGCCTGGTCGGCTTCGTGGTGTGGGCGCACCACATGTTCACCTCGGGCATCTCGCTGGCGACGCAGGAATATTTCGAGTTCGCCTCAATGGTGATCGCGGTGCCGACCGGCATCAAGATCTTCTCCTGGATCGCGACGATGTGGGGCGGCTCGATCCGCTTCAAGGCGCCGATGCTGTGGGCGATGGGCTTCATCTTCCTGTTCACCGTCGGCGGCGTGACCGGCGTGGTGCTCGCCAATGCCGCAGCCGACCGCAACCTGCACAACACCTATTACGTGGTGGCGCATTTCCATTACGTGCTGTCGCTCGGTGCGGTGTTCTCGATCTTCGCCGGCTGGTACTACTGGTTCCCGAAGTTCACCGGCTATGTCATCCCCGACATTTACGGCCGGATTCACTTCTGGATCGCCTTCGTCGGCGCGAACGTGCTGTTCTTCCCGCAGCACTTCCTCGGTCTTGCCGGCATGCCGCGCCACTATGTGGATTACCCGGCCGCCTTCGGGCCGTGGAACCGGATTTCGTCGATTGGCGCCTATATCTTCGCCACCGGCCTTCTGGTGTTCTTCGCCGGCGTGATCGTCGCCTTCGTGCGCAAGCAGAAGGCCGGCGACAACCCGTGGGGCGAGGGCGCGATGACGCTGGAATGGACCTTGTCGTCGCCGCCGCCGTTCCACCAGTACGAGACCCTGCCGCGCATCACCGGCGGCCACTGACAACACGGGTGCTGGCCGGGTTCCAACCGGCCAGCGCCCGCATTCGCCGTTCTTCTGCAAGCCAGCCCGTCGCAGAGCTGGCTTGCACATGAACGGAACCGGGCTTTCCCCGGGACCCTCATCGTCGTGTTTGTATCAGGGTGGTTTTTGCCGTGACGGATGTCGGGCTACAGTTGGATCAGCAAGCGGGAACCGAAGTCGGCGTGTCGAGCGCCAGCGTCGGGGACTACATCGCGCTGCTCAAGCCGCGCGTGATGTCGCTGGTCGTGTTCACCTCGATCGTCGGGCTGGTGCTGGCGCCGGGCGGCCTTCATCCGGCGCTCGCCGTGGTGGCGATCCTTGCCATCGCCGTCGGCGCGGGCGCGTCCGGTGCGCTCAACATGTGGTACGATGCCGATATCGACGCGGTGATGAGCCGCACCGCCAACCGGCCGGTGCCGGCCGGGCGCGTCACGCCGGGCGAGGCGCTCGGCTTCGGGCTGGCGCTGTCGCTGTTTTCGGTGATGACGCTCGGGCTCGCCACCAACTGGTTCGCCGGCGCCTTCCTCGCCTTCACGATCTTCTTCTACGCCGTCATCTACACGATGTGGCTCAAGCGCTGGACGCCGCAGAACATCGTCATCGGCGGCGCGGCCGGCGCCTTCCCGCCGATGGTCGGCTGGGCGGCGGTGACGGGCGGCGTCAGCCTCGAAAGCTTCCTGCTGTTCGCGATGATCTTCGTGTGGACGCCGCCGCATTTCTGGGCGCTGGCGCTGGTCAAATCCGAGGATTATCGCCGTGCCGGCGTGCCGATGCTGCCCAATGTCGCCGGCCCGGCCGCGACCCGGCGCCAGATCGTGCTGTATAGCGTGATCCTCGCGCCGCTCGGCGTGGCGCCTGCCCTCACCGGCATGGCAAGCCCCGTCTACGGTGTCATCGCGGCGGCGGCCGGCCTTGCCTTCCTCTGGCTCGCCTGGCGCCTGCTGCGCCGCAGCGAAGGCAAGCCCGCCACCAAGGCCGCCTGGCAGCTCTTCGGCTATTCGATCTTCTATCTGTTCGGCCTCTATGCCGCGCTGCTCGCCGACCATGTCATCCGGCACCTGCCGGGGGCGGCGTAATGAGCCAGCCGCCGGAGCTTGAGGGCTACAAGCTGACGCCGGAGCAGGAGAAGCGCCGTCGCATGCGCTCGTGGGCGATCGCCGGCGGCTTGGCTTTTCTGGTGGTGCTGTTCTACATCATCGCGGTCGTCAAGGTGACCGGCTCCGCGGGACATGGAGGCTGACATGAGCGAGACACCACAGGCTCCGCGCCGCGGGTCGCGCAACAAGCGCCTCGCCGTCGCCCTGGCGACGTTCACGGTCGGCATGGTCGGCCTCGCCTATGCGGCCGTGCCGCTCTACACGCTGTTCTGCCAGGTGACCGGCTATGGCGGCGCGACGCGCACGGCGGTCGCCCCGGCCGTCGCCGAAGGCAAGGCCCGCATCAACGTGGTGTTCGACGCCAACGTCTCGGACAATCTCGGCTGGGAGTTCCATCCCGAGCAGGAAAAGGTCAGCCTGATGACCGGCGAGACGCGCACCGTGTCGTACCGGCTCAAGAACCCGACCTCGCAGCCGACCGTCGGCATCGCCTCGTTCAACGTCGCGCCGGCCGTCGCCGGCCAGTATTTCAACAAGCTGCAATGCTTCTGCTTCACGGAGCAGGTCATGAAAGCCGGCGAATCACGCGACGAGAGCGTGACCTTCTTCATCGACCCGGCGATCGAGCAGGACCCGCAATTCGAAGGCCTGCACACGATCACCTTGTCCTACACTTTCTTTCCCGACAAAAAGCCCGTTACCGAGGCCGGCAAGGCCGCGTTGGCGGGCATGAACAAACTCTCGAACTAAGGGGCGCTCTCCATGGCTGAGGCACACGCCAAACACCACGACTACCATCTGGTCAATCCGAGCCCCTGGCCGTTCGTCGGCTCGCTCAGCGCCTTCGTCGCCGCGGTCGGCGCGGTGATGTGGATGAAGGCGCTGCCGATCGGCGGGCTGCATCTGGGGCCGTATGTCTTCTGCCTCGGCATTTTCGGCATCCTGTACACGATGGCGGGCTGGTGGCGCGACGTCATCCACGAGGCCAATGCCGGCGATCACACCCGCGTGGTGCAGATCCATCATCGCTACGGCATGATCATGTTCATCGCCTCCGAGGTGATGTTCTTCGTCGCCTGGTTCTGGGCCTTTTTCGACGCCAGCCTGTTCACGAGCGAGACGCATCAATATTCGCGCTTCGCGGTGACCGGGGGTGTGTGGCCGCCGCATGGCATCGCCGTGTTCGACCCGTTCCACCTGCCGTTGTTCAACACGCTGATCCTGTTGTGCTCGGGCACGACCGCGACATGGGCGCATCACGCGCTGCTGCATGGCGACCGCAAGGGCCTGAAGCAGGGCCTGTGGCTGACCATCCTGCTCGGCGCGCTGTTCACCACCGTGCAGGCGATCGAGTACAGCCATGCCGCCTTCTCGTTCTCCGGCAACATCTATGGCGCGACCTTCTTCATGGCGACCGGCTTCCACGGTTTCCATGTGCTGATCGGCACGATCTTCCTGGCCGTGTGCCTGGCGCGCGCCTATGCCGGCGATTTCACGCCCAAGCAGCATCTCGGCTTCGAATTCGCCGCCTGGTACTGGCATTTCGTCGACGTGGTCTGGCTGTTCCTGTTCGTCGCCATCTACCTGTGGGGCTCGAACTGGGGCGCGGCGGCGGAACACGTCGTCGGCTGACCTGACACATCACGCATGCGATACGGGCGGGCGGCATCTCTGCCGCCCGTTTGCTTAAGGGGCGCATATCCAGGAAGGCGAGCCGATGCAGGAACGCTATTTTCCGCCATTGTCGCCTGTCGCGACTGGCGCGCCCGGGCGCTGCCCGCGCTGCGGCGAAGGCAAGCTGTTCCGTGGTTTCGTGGAACTGCGCCCGGCCTGCGAATCGTGCCAGCTCGACTATGGCTTTGCCGATTCCGGCGACGGGCCGGCGGTGTTCGTGATCCTGCTCGCCGGCTTCCTGGCGCTCGGCCTGGTGCTGTGGATCGAGTTCACCTACGAGCCGTCGATCTGGGTTCACGTGCTGGTGTCGATGCCGCTGACGCTGGCGATCTGCCTCGGGCTGCTGCGCCCGCTCAAGGGGCTGTTCATCGCGCAGCAATATCGCCACAAGGCCGAGCAGGGCCGGCTGGAGCGTTAAGCGATGCAGCGCCGATTCCCGATCTGGCTGACAATCTGGACGGTGCTCGGCGTGGCGCTGCTGGTGATGCTCGGCAACTGGCAATGGCAACGGCTCGGCGAAAAGGAAGCGCTGCTGAACGGCATGCGGCGCCAGCTCAGCGCCACGCCGGTGGCGCTGCCGGCCACGCCGCAAACCTATCTGCGGGTCGCCGTCTCGGGCAGCTATCTCACCGACAAGACCGTGCCGGTGCGCGCCACCGTGGCGGCATCAGAACCGGGCAAGTCGCTCGGCGGGCTCGGCTTCTGGTGGCTGGTGCCGCTCAGGCTCGATGACGGGCGCATCGTGCTGGTCAATCGCGGCTTCGTGCCGGCCAAGCCCGACACCAGGCCGCCCGTCATCGCCACGCCGGCCGGGCGCCAGACGGTGGACGGCATCGTGCGCGCGCCCGACTATGGCAATTACTTCGTGCCGGCCGACGATCCCGCGCATGGCGAGTTCTTCCGCCGCGATCCGGCGGCGCTCGCCGGGCCGCTCGGGCTGGCGCTGGCGCCGGCCGGGCCGCTGCAACCCTTCACCATCGACGCGCTGCGCAGCGGCGACGCGCTGAGGGCGCCGGTCGGGCTCGACATTGCCAGTTTCATCGCCGCGGTGCCGAACAACCATCTCGGCTATGCCTTCACCTGGTGGGGGCTGGCGCTGACGCTGATCGGCGTCTACCTGGCTTTCCTGCTTTCCCGGCGGCGGCGCGATGGTGCGCCGCGCGAGCCCGGCTGACATCACGACGCACACGGTGTAAGCGAGTTAGATGCGCTATATTTCGACACGGGGCGAAGCCCCTGCCCTCTCCTTCGCCGATTGCCTGCTGGCGGGCCTCGCCCGCGACGGCGGCCTGTATGTGCCGGAAACCTGGCCCACCCTCAGCAGGGCCGAGGTCGCGGCGCTTGCCGGCAAGCGCTTCGACGAGGTCGCCTTCGACCTGATGCGCCGTTTCACCGGCGGCACGATCGCCGATGCCGACCTCGCGCGCATGACGCACGAAGCCTATGCCGGCTTCGGGCACCCTGCCGTGACGCCGCTGGTGCAGGCCGATGCCAACAGCTTCGTGCTCGAACTGTTCCACGGCCCGACGCTCGCCTTCAAGGACGTGGCGATGCAGTTGCTCGCTCGCCTGATGGACCATGTGCTGGCGGCGCGCGGCGAGCGCGCGACCATCGTCGGCGCGACCTCGGGCGATACCGGCGGCGCGGCGATCGAGGCGTTCCGCGCCTCGAAGCGGGTCGATGTCACCATCCTGTTCCCGGATGGCCGCGTCTCGGACGTGCAGCGCCGCATGATGACGACCCCGACCGAGGCCAACGTGCATGCGCTTGCCATCGACGGCACGTTCGACGATTGCCAGGCGCTGGTGAAGGGCATGTTCAACCATCATGCCTTCCGCGACAGGATCGGGCTTTCGGGCGTGAACTCGATCAACTGGGCGCGCATCCTGGCGCAGGTGACGTATTACTTCGTCGCAGCGACCGCGCTCGGCGCGCCCGACCGTCCGGTGTCCTTCACGGTGCCGACCGGCAATTTCGGCGATATCTTCGCCGGATACGTGGCCAAGAAGCTCGGCCTGCCGATCGACCAGCTCATCATCGCCACCAATGTCAACGATATCCTCGCCCGCACGCTGGAAAGCGGGCGCTACGAGGTCACCGGCGTCGTCGCCACGACCTCCCCGTCGATGGACATCCAGGTGTCGTCGAATTTCGAGCGGCTGCTGTTCGAGGCGGGCGGGCGCGATGCCGGCGCGGTGCGCGCCATGATGGGCGCGCTGTCGCAGGCCGGCTCGTTCGCGGTGCCCGGGCCGACGCTGGCCGAGATCCGCACGAGCTTTTCCGCCGCGAGCGTCAGCGAGGACGAGGTCGCCGGCACGATCAGGCGCATGCGCACTGATGCCGGCTACAATCTCGACCCGCATACGGCGGTGGCGGTGGCGGCGGCGCGCAAGGCCCGGCATGACAGCCGCGTGCCGATGGTCGTGCTCTCGACAGCGCATCCGGCCAAGTTCCCCGATGCGATCGCCGCGATCACCGGCGAGCGCCCGGCGCTGCCGGCCCGGCTCGCCGGCCTGATGGAGGCGCCCGAGCGCATCGCCCATGCCGGCAACGATCTGGCGAGCGTCGAGCGCTTCGTCGAGCAGCATGCCGCTGCCGCCAGGGGAGCGGCAGCATGATCCTTTTTGCAAGACGCATTTTCTTTCGAAGAACCGGTACCCACTTCTTCGGAAAATGCTCTCGCCCGACCGCCTGAGTGCCGGCGCCATGCTGCTGCGGCGTGCGCCCCGCGAAGACATGGCCCTGATCATCCGGGCCGGCGGCCTGGTGATCCGGCCGCCGCGCATGGACGATCACCTCGCCTGGGCCAAGGCGCGCGATGACAGCCGGGCGTTTCTCGCGCCATGGGAGCCGATCTGGCCGAGCGACGACCTGACGCGCGGCGCCTTCCGGCGCCGTCTCACGCGCTACGATCTCGAAATCAGGCGCGACGAGGCCTATCCGTTCCTGGTTTTCCTCGAGGATAACCGCACGCCGGTCGGCGGGCTGACGCTCGGCAACGTGCGGCGCGGCGTGTCGCAGACCGCCTCGCTCGGCTACTGGATGGCCCAGAGCCATGCCGGGCGCGGCATCATGACCAGCGCCGTGCTCGCCATCTGCCATTTCGGCTTCCTCAAGCTGAACCTGCACCGGATCGAAGCCGCCTGCCTGCCCGAGAACGGCCCCTCGATCCGGCTTCTTGAAAAAGCCGGCTTTCTGCCCGAGGGACGAGCGCGCCAGTATCTCTGCATCGCCGGGGAATGGCGCGATCACCTACTGTTCGCGCGGCTGGCGCAGGACCTGCCGGGACGGCCGGCCCCCGCGGCGCGAGGCGGGCGAAGTGCGGCCGAGGGCGAGCAGACGAACGGATGACGGGGATTGTCCCGAGAGGATGCTTGGCGAAGCTCGCCCGGGCATATACGAACGAGCGTGCGGGCGCGCGCAGGTTACACAGGGTACATGGTGCATCGGACTCGATTCCTCGTCTTTCTCTGCGGATTGATCGGTTGTCTGGCCGCGCTCCAGCCGGCATGGGCGCTGGAATCCGTCCGCGTCTCGCCCGATAGCGAAGCCATCGATCTCGGGCCGGCCATCGTCCATTACGGCACCGACAGCGACAAGATCGCCATCTCGACCGCGTCGGGCGCCGACGGCATCGTGCGCCGCATCGAGGTGCGCGCGCGCCAGGCCGGCAGCCGCCCGGACTGGATCGCCTTCGCGCTGCGCAATGACAGCGACACCCAGATCGACCGCCTGCTCGTGGTGCCGCATTACCGGCTGTCCGGCTCGGGCGTGATCTGGCCCGACCTCGGCTCGGCGCGCATCACCGCGATCACCGCGAGCCAGGGGCTGCGCCCCGAACGCGAGGACGTGACCGACGCCGACGCCTTCACCATCACGCTCGACCCCGGCACGACCGTGACCTTCGTCGCGGAACTGGCGACGGCGAAAGTGCCGCAGGTCTATCTGTGGGAGCCCGACGCCTACAAGGACAAGGTCAATAGCCTGACCTTCTATCGCGGCATCGTGCTCGGCATTGCCGGCCTGCTGGCGCTCTACCTGACCGTCGTTTTCGTCATCAAGGGCGCGGTGATCTTCCCGGCGGCGGCGGCGCTCGCCTGGGCGGTGCTCGGCTATCTCGGCCTCGATTTCGGCTTCTGGACGCGGGTGTTCGACGTCACGCTCGAGGGCGAGCGATTATACCGCGCCATCGCGGAGGCGAGCCTGGCGGCGACGCTGCTGGTGTTTCTGTTCGCCTATCTCAACCTGAACCGATGGCATGTGCGCTACTCTCACATCACCGGCATCTGGCTCGCCGGGTTGCTGGCGCTGGTGGCGCTGGCGCTGATCAACGCACCGGTCGCGGCCGGCGTGGCGCGCCTGTCGATCGGCGCCATCGCAGCGGTCGGCTTCCTGCTGATCATCGCGCTCGCGGCGCAGAATTACGACCGCGCCGTGATGCTGCTGCCGACGTGGTTCCTGCTCGTGGTGTGGACGATCGCGGGCGGCTTCACCGTCACGGGTTATCTCAACGGCGATATCGTGGCGCCGGCGCTGATCGGCGGCCTCGTCCTGATCGTGATGCTGATCGGCTTCACGGTGACGCAGCATGCGTTTTCCGGCGGCGCGCTGGCGCATGGCCTGATCGGCGATACCGAGCGCAAGGCGCTGGCGCTGGTCGGTTCCGGCGAAAGCGTATTCGACTGGGATGTCGCCGCCGACCGCATCACGGTCAGCCCGGAACTGGAAACCTCGCTCGGCCTCGCGCCCGGCACGCTGGAGGGGCCGGCCTCGGAGTGGTTCGAGCATATCCATCCGGGCGATGCCGACCGCTATCGCGCCACGCTCGATGCGACGCTCGAGCAGCGCCGCGGCCGCATCAGCCAGGATTTCCGCTTCCGCGCCGCCGACGGCCACCTGTTCTGGCTGCAACTCAAGGCGCGGCCGGTGGTCGGCGACGATGGCGAGGTCGTGCGCATCGTCGGCACCTTGACCGATGTCACCGAGCAGCGCACCGGCGAGGAGCGCCTGCTGCACGATGCCGTGCATGACAACCTGACCGGCCTGCCCAACCGCGAATTGTTCCTCGACCGGCTGCACGCCGCATTGCGCTTCGCCGCAACCGACGAGAACTTCCGCCCGACCGTGCTGGTGGTCGATCTCGACCGCTTCAAGCAGGTCAACGAATCGGTCGGGCTGACGATCGGCGATTCGGTGCTGCTCACCATCGCGCGCCGCCTGGCCCGGCTGCTGCGGCCGCAGGACACGCTGGCGCGGCTTGCCGGCGACAGTTTCGTCATCATCCTGCTCTCGGAGAGCACGTCGGAGCGCATCTCGGCCTTCGCGGAAACCATTCGCCGCACGGTCAGTGCGCCGATGAGCTTCGCCGACCGCGAAATCTACCTGACCGCCTCGATCGGCATCGCGATGTTCGAGCCGCAGATCGACATCAAGCGCGAGGATGTGGTGAAGAACGCCGAGATCGCCATGGTCTATGCCAAGCGGCTCGGCGGCGACAAGGTCAGCGTGTTCCGGCCGACGATGCGCGCGCAGCGCAACGACCGGCTGACGCTCGAAAGCGACCTGCGCCATGCCGTCGAGCGCGGCGAGATGCAGGTGTATTTCCAGCCGATCGTGCGGCTCGAGGATCGCACCATCGCCGGTTTCGAGGCGCTGCTGCGCTGGGATCATCCCCGCCTTGGCCGCTTGGCGCCGGCCGAGTTCATCGGCATCGCCGAGGAAAGCGGCCTGATCGTCGATCTCGGCCTGTTCGCGCTCGAGCAATCGGCACGCGAGCTCAAGCTGTGGCAGCGTGCGCTGGTGGTCGAACCGCCTATCTTCGCCAGCGTCAACGTGTCGAGCCGGCAGATCCTGCGCCACGACCTGCTGCACGACGTCAAGCATGTGCTGTCGCGCTATCCGGTGCAGCCGGGCAGCCTGAAGCTCGAGCTGACCGAAAGCCTGGTGATGGAAAACCCGGAATATGCCGCCCAGATGCTGCACCGCATCCGCGAACTCGGTGCCGGGCTGTCGCTCGACGATTTCGGCACCGGCCACTCGTCGCTGTCCTATCTCGAGCGCTTCCCGTTCGACACGATCAAGGTCGACCAGAGCTTCGTGCGCCAGAACGGGCGCGGCAGCCGGCCGTTGATCCTGCGCTCCATCGTCACGCTGGCGCATGATCTCGGCATGAAGGTCGTCGCCGAGGGCGCCGAATCCGAAAGCGATACGGTGGAGCTCTACCAGCTCGGCTGCGAATACGCACAAGGCTTCGCCTTCGGCGAGCCGATGACCATCGCGGAGGCGCGCAAGCTGATCGGCGTCAAGGCGAGCGAGGCGGCGTAAGGGGCGAAGCCACGCCCGCCCTCACGCGTGGCCGGCTTCGTCGCTCAGCATGGCGGGGTTGATGCCGATCTTCTGCATGGCGCGATCGTATTTTCCGGCGAGATCGCGGCCGAAGATCAAATCCAGATCGGGCGGGCAATGCAGCCAGCCATTCTCCCGGATTTCGCTTTCCAGCTGGCCCGCCGCCCAGCCGGCATAGCCAAGCGCCAGCATGGCGACGTTCGGCCCCTCGCCGCGCGCGATGGCGCGCAGGATGTCGATCGTCGCGGTCAGGCAGATGCCGGTGTCGAGCGGCAGGGTCGAGTTCTCGATGCGGTAATCGTCCGAATGCAGCACGAAGCCGCGGCCGGAATCGACCGGGCCGCCACGCAGCACGCGAATATCCTGCGCGCGCTCGGGGAGCACGATGACGTCGTTGCTGGCGATGATGTCGAGTTGCACCAGCAGGTCGGGGAATTTCATGTCGGGCGCCGGCTGGTTGACGATCAGCCCCATGGCGCCCTCCGACGAATGGGCGCAGATATAAACCACCGAACGCGCGAACGGCTCGAGAAGGCCCGGCATCGCCACGATGATCTGGCCATCGAGGTAGCCGCGCTCCGCTTCCGGCTTTTTGAATTTGTCGAAGTTCATGCTTCTGATGGTGGCACGATCGGGCAAAACTTCAACCCTGAGCAATGTTTAACTTGGCGCTCACGCAAATGTGGCTCGTTGAAAACCGTGGCACAGGCTAGTTGAACTGCCCATGAACATCATCGTTTCGAGCGCCCTCGCGGCGCTGCTGCTGACGGCGGCGACACCGGCACTGGCGCAAGAGGATGCCTCGGCATGGTCGCCGGGCCTCCATGCCCGCGCACGGCTGATCGCGGCGTCTCCGGCGCCTGACGGGCACTGGCGCGCCGGCATCGAGATCAAGCTCGACCCCGGCTTCAAGACCTACTGGCGTTCGCCCGGCAGTTCCGGCGTGCCGCCGAGCTTCGATTTTTCGGGCTCGCACAACCTGAAGGCGGTCGCGGTGCGCTATCCGGCGCCGATCGGCTTCCCGGACGGGATTGGCACCTCGATCGGCTACACGCAGGCCGTGGTGCTGCCGCTCTCTGTCACGCCGGCGGACCCGGCGCGGCCGGTGACGCTGGCGCTGAAGCTGGATTACGCGGTGTGCGACAAGCTGTGCATCCCGGTGCAGGCGGAAGCCCATCTCACGCTGAGCGGAACCGCGGCCTCGACGCCGAACGATGCGCTGCTCGCCGGGTTCGAGCGTCAGGTGCCACAAAAGCAGCCGCTCGACGCGCCGGATACGCCGTCGATCATCGCGCTGCAGCCCGAGGGCGGTGAGACCTTCACGGTGACGGCGCGCGTGCCGGCCGACGGCAACGCCGCGCTGTTCGCCGAGGGCGGCCCCGGCTGGTACTACGAGACCGGCGCGCTGACCCGCAGCGGCGACACCGGGCGCTTCGCATTGCGGCTGGTCGAAAAGCCCGAGGACAAGGCGGTCAAGGACGGTTTCGTGACGCTGACGCTGGCCACGCCGGCGGGTGCGATCGAAACGCATGTCGCGCTCGACGCGGCGCAGCAAAAGCCTTAGCTTGCCGCCGCACTTACCAATGTGATTTTCCAGCAGCGGAGCATTTCATGACCATCAAGGTCGGCGATTCCCTTCCCGAAGCGACGTTCCGCGTGATGACGGCCGACGGCCCGGCGCCACGCTCGACCGCCGATATCTTCAGCGGCAAGAAGGTCGTGCTGTTCGCGGTGCCCGGCGCCTTCACGCCGACCTGCCACCGCAACCACCTGCCGGGCTTTGCCGCGCATGCCGCCGAGATCAAGGCCAAGGGCGTCGATGAGATCGCGGTCGTCGCCGTCAACGACGTGTTCGTGATGGATGCCTGGGCGAAGGCGACGGGCGCGGCCGACCGCATCACCTTCCTGTCCGATGGCAGCGCCGATTTCGCCAAGGCGATCGGCCTGTCGCTCGATGCCAGCGCCGGCGGTCTCGGCATCCGCAGCAAGCGCTATTCGATGGTGGTCGAAAACGGCGTCGTGAAGAGCCTCGCCATCGAGGAAAGCCCCGGCAAGGTCGAAGCCTCCGGCGCCGATGCCCTCCTGAAGGTGCTCTGAGGCGCAAGGGCGGTGAAGCCCACCGCGCCCGTCTATGGCCTGACGCCGGTCGCCGAGGCGACCGCGATGTCGGGCCTCGCCTTCCTGCAAGGCGTGCTCGATGGCCGCCTGCCGGCGCCGCCCTTCAGCCGCAGCACCGGCATCCGGCTCAGCACGGTCGAACACGGAAGGGTGGTGTTCGAGGGCGAGCCGAGCGCCGCCTTCTTCAACCCGCTCGGCACCATTCATGGCGGCTGGACGGCCACCATCCTCGACAGCGCCATGGGCTGCGCCGTGCATTCCGTCCTCAAGCCCGGCCATGCCTATACGACGGTCGAGATGAAGCTGAACTACGTGCGCGCCGTGATGCCGGCGCACGGCCTCGTCACCTGCGAGGCGCGCGTGGTGCATCCCGGCAACCGGCTCGCGACCTCCGAGGGCTATCTGCGCGATGCCGAGGGCCGGCTGCTGGCGCACGGCACCGAGACCTGCATGATCATACCGGTGCGCAAGGAATAAGCGGCTAGGTGCCGGGTCAAGCCCGTACAGGGCGTTGCCGATTGCTCGACATTTTGCCCCGGCCTTGAGCCGGGGCCTATGCAGCGTCCCGCTTTTCTTATCGGGATCGGCCGGTCAAGCCGGCCGATGACGGCTGACATGTTCATGCCCTCTCCTCCGCCGTCATCGGCGGACTTGATCCGCCGATCCCGATCGGTGAAAGCGCCGCCCTACTCCGCCGCGAGCGGCAGGACATGCTCCGGTTCGCGGCCGGACAGGTTGTCGAGGCTCTGCACGATATGGCCGGCGAGCGCGTCGGCAAGGGCCGATTCCTCGTGCCGGTTGCGCACCAGCGCGATCTTGACCGAGGGCAGCGCCGGGAAGCCGTCAGAGGGGCCGAGCACGCGCATGCCGGGCCGGATGGCGCTCTCGGGCAGCACGCCGACGGCGAGGCCTGCCAGCACCGCCGCGCCGACGGCGGAGGAATTCCAGCTCGCATAGAGCACGCGGAAGGCGCGATCTTGCGCCTCGAGCCGCTCGGTCGCGGCCTGGCGCCAGTTGCAGGTCGGCCGGCCGAGCGCCAGCGGCAGCGGGTCCTGCTCGTGCACGGCATGGCGCGCCGAGGTGACCCAGACCAGGCGCTCGTGCCGGATGATCTCGCTGGCATGCAGCGTTCTGGCATGGGTGATGATGGCGAGATCGAGCCCGCCATGCTGGATGCACTCGACCAGGATCGGCGTCGGCTCGCACACCACCGTGACCTCGACCTGCGGGTTCGATTCGGTGAAGCGCGCCAGGATCTCGGGCAGGTAGCGGTCGGCGTAATCGTCCGGCACGCCGAGGCGCACGCGGCCGCTGAGCTGGGCATCGCTGAACGAGGTGATGCACTCGGTGTTGAGACGGACGATGCGGCGCGCATAGTCGAGCAGGCGCTCGCCATCCTCGGTCAGCTTGGCGGCGCGGCCATCCTTGGCGAAAAGCTCGCGCCCGACGCGCTCCTCGAGCCGCTTCATCTGCATCGAAACCGCCGATTGCGTCTTGTGAACCACATCGGCGGCACGCGTGAACGACCCCGTATCGGCAATCGCGATCAAGGTGCGTAACTGGTCGATATCAAGCAAGTGGGCCATCATCCATCCCCGTTCGGTTGGATTCTTATTCCATAAGTTTGGATGATGATGACAGTCAAACCGGTAAGCAACGGGAATAACAGAGACCGCTGTGCCATTTCGCACAACGGTCGCTGTAACGGAGGGAATTCCTCTCCCGCAAGCGGGCGCGGCAGGGTCAACGCGACGTGCCGCCCGGCATCTTGGCAAAAATATCCTGCAGGCCCTTCAGATTGGCGTCCTGAATCTGGGTGCCGGTCTCGAACATCGACTTGAGCATGTCGAGCCCCGACGCCACCGGATCGCTGGCCGGCGCCTGCGGCGCGGGCTCGGCTTGCGGTGCGGGCGCCGCCGCGCCCGGCTGCGCGCCCTGCCCGAACATCTGGCCGAGCAGATCGCCGAGGCCGCCGGGCATCTGCGGCAGGCCGGTGGGCATCTGCGGCTGGCCGGATGCCTGGCCTGCTTGCGCGCCCTGCCCGAACATCTGGCTCAAGATATCGCCGAAGCCGCCGGCCGCGCCCGGCTGGGCCGGCTGCTGGCCGGGCGCGCCGCCCATCATCTGCCCGAACAGGCCGCCGAGCCCGCCCGCGCCCCCGGCACCGCCCATCATCTGGCCGAGAATGCCGCCGAGGCCGTTATTGCCGTTGGTGCCCTTGAGCAGCCCGCCGAGCAGCATCGAGGCGATCACCGGCATCATCTGCTGCAACAGGCTGGAACTGAGGCCGCTGACATTGGCGGCATGCTGGGCGACCTGCTGGCTGAGCGCCTGCGAGCCGAAAAGCTGGCCGAGCGCATCCTGCCCGGCCGCGACGGTTTCCGGCGCCACCGCCGTGCGCGGATCGGCGAAGGCGGCGGCGTGCGGGCCGGTGACCATGCTTTGCAGCAGGTTGCCGAAGGCGGCCGTGCTCTCGGCCTGTTTCTGCAACCCCATGGAAAAGGCCGGCAGCAACGCCGTCACCGCCTCGCGGGTCTTGTCGGGCGACAGGCCGAACTGGCTCGCCAGATTGTTCATCGCGGCGCCGCCCTGGGCGGCTTCCATCATCTCGATCAGGCTGGGCATGTCTCACTCTCCCTGCTGGCACTGTGCGGAGCTTACGGTTCGCGGCCCGGTTTCTCCACAGTTTCCTCGCGTCAGTTCTCAGCGCCAATCAAGGCTGCGCGAGGGCGGGGTCATTCGGCCGCGGGCGAGGCGGCGCGGCGTCCGGGCGCGATCAGGTTCTTCGTCAGTTCACTGAGGCCGCGCGAGCGGCGCTTCGGCGCGGCGAGCGGTTCCGGCTGGACCTTGGCGCCGGTGACGAGATCGACGCCGCCGAACATGCCGGCCGCCTTCTGCTGCGCGAGGCGCTGCTCGTCGCGCCGGCGCACGTCATCGACGATGGCCAGCGCCTGCTCGGGCTCGTGGCCAAGCTCACGCAAGGTCGCCCCGCCGAAATTCATCGCCGCCTCGAAGGTTTCGCGCACCACGAGGTCGACATTCTGCCCCATCAGGTCGATGGCGTGGCGGCGGTCATAGGCGCGCGCATGCACCTTGGCCAACGGGAAATGCGCCTGGATGATCTCGACGATGACGAGCGCCACCTGCTTGTCGTCGATGCAGATGCAGATGATGCCGGCTTCCGTCGCGCCGGCCGCGCGCAGCACGTCGAGACGCGCCCCGTCGCCATAATAGATCTTGAAGCCGAAGCGCGCCGCCGCCTGGATCATCTCGACATCCTTGTCGATCACGGTCAGGTCGGTGCCGGCCGAGAGCAGCACCTGCGTCACCTGCTGGCCGAAGCGGCCGAAGCCGATCACCAGCACGCGTCCGCCGGCGCCGTCGAAATCCTCCTCGGGCTCGGCTTCCGGGTGGCCGGCGCGCCAGCGGCGCTCGCCCAGTTCGATCAGCCGGGCAATCAGCGGCGACAGCACCATCGACAGCGCGGCGACACCGGTGAACAGCGTGGCATCGGCCGCACCCGCCAGCCCGAGCCCGGCCGCCAGCGGCAGCAGCACGAAGGCGAATTCGCCGGCGGCCGTCATCAGCGAGGCGAAGCGCAGCGACTGGCCCGCCGGCAGGCCGGAGAAGCGCAGCAGCCCGCCGATCACCGCGAGCTTGACGGCGATCAGGCCGAGCGTCGCGCCCAGCACGAGCCAGAGATGATCGCGCAGCAGCGCAAGATCGAGCCCCATGCCGATCGCCATGAAGAACAGGCCGAGCAGCAGGCCACGGAACGGCTCGATATCGGCCTCCAGTTCGTGACGGAAATTCGATTCGGCGAGCAGCAGCCCGGCAATGAAGGCGCCGAGCGCCATCGACATGCCGACGGCGCTCATCAGCAGCGCGCTACCGAGCACGATCAGAAGGGCCGCCGCCGTCATCACCTCGCGCGCGCCGAAACGCGCGAGCAGGCCAAACAGGATGTTGAGCAGGTAGCGCCCGACGAGCACGATGGCGGCGAGCGCCGCGATCGCCTCGCCGACGCCGGCGAGCACGGCGCCGGAACTGGCGACGCTCGGCCCGCCCGGCGCCAGGAACGGCAGCACGGCGAGCAACGGCACCACCGAGATATCCTGGAACAGCAGGATCGCGAACAGCTTCTGCCCGCCGGGGCTCTGCAACTCGCCGCGCTCCTGCAACATCTGCAGCCCGATGGCGGTGGCCGACAATGCCAGGCTGACGCCGGCGACGAAGGCGAGCGCGAGGCCGCCGCCGCCAAGGCGGATCGCCGCGAAGACGATCAGGATCGTCGCCGCCATCTGCACCGCGCCAAGCAGCAGGATGTCGCGGCGCATCTCGATCAGCTTGGAAGGTTTCAGTTCCAGCCCGATCAGGAACAGGAACATGACGATGCCCAGTTCCGCGATGCCGCTCAGCGTCTGCGGCGTGCTGAACAGGTTGAGACCGCCCGGCCCGATGGCGATGCCGGCCACGAGATAACCGATCACGGCGGACAGGCCGGCGAAGCGCACCAGCGGCACGCCGACCACGGCCGCGCCGAGGAAGATCAGGATCTGCGGCAGGAAGCCGCTATGCTCGGCGACGACTGGCATCGGCCCCCCAAAGGATTGCGCTCCAAACTATGGCCGCGTCCTGCGCAATGCGAGGCCGCGCCCGGCGACGATGTGCGGCAGCGCAGCACGCTTGACGTGCTGTGGCGGCGGGGCCACAAGGCGGGCCATGAACGCCGTCGCCAAGCCTCCGCTCTCCATCGTGTTATGCGCACCGCGCGGGTTTTGCGCCGGCGTGGTGCGCGCCATCGACGCGGTCGAGCAGGCGCTGAGGCAGTATGGGCCGCCGGTCTATGTGCGCCACGAGATCGTCCACAACAAGTATGTCGTCGAGAGCCTGAAGCGTAAAGGCGCCATCTTCGTGGACGAGCTCGACCAGATCCCAGAGACCGACGCGCCGGTGATCTTCTCGGCCCATGGCGTGCCCAAGGCGGTGCCGGCCGCCGCGACGGTGCGCAACCTGTTCGCCATCGATGCCACCTGCCCGCTCGTCACCAAGGTGCATCGCGAGGCGGAACTGCACCACAAGCGCGGCCGTACCGTGATCCTGGTCGGCCATGCCGGCCATCCGGAAGTGATCGGCACGATGGGGCAGTTGCCGGCTGGCGCCGTGCAACTGGTCGAGACCGTCGCGGATGTCGCCGGGCTCGCCTTCGCGCCGGATCAGGAGCTTTCCTTCGTCACGCAGACCACGCTCTCGGTCGATGACACGCGGAGCATCATCGAGGCGTTGCAGCAGCGTTTCCCCGCCATTCACGGCCCGCATAAGGAAGATATCTGCTACGCCACCACCAACCGGCAGGAGGCCGTGAAGCGCGTCGCGCCGCGGGTCGAGGCGATGATCGTGGTCGGCAGCCCGAACTCCTCGAACTCGCAGCGGCTGCGCGAGGTCGCCGAGCGCGCCGGCTGTCCGGTGGCGCGGCTGGTGCTGCGCGCCGAGGATATCGACTGGCAGGTGTTCGGGGCGATCGGCTCGCTTGGCATCACGGCCGGCGCCTCGGCGCCCGAGGTGCTGGTGGAAGAAATCATCGACGCGTTCGCCGCGCGCTTCACCGTCTCGGTCGAGACGGTCTCGACGGCCGATGAGAGCGTGTTCTTCCCGCTGCCCCGGCAGTTGCGCGCGGCGGAGGCCTGATGGCGGTCTATACCGAGGTCGGCGACGATGAGCTCGCCCGTTTCGTCGCGCGCTACGGCGTCGGCGAGGTGCTGTCGTGCAAGGGCATCGCCGAGGGCGTCGAGAATTCCAACTACCTGCTGCGCACCACCGGCGGCACCTTCATCCTGACCCTGTACGAGAAGCGGGTGCGCGAGGCGGACCTGCCGTTCTTCCTCGGGCTCATGGAGCATCTGGCCGCCAAGGGCCTGACCTGCCCGCAACCGGTGCGCGACCGCGAGGGCACGGCGCTCGGGCGGCTCGCCGGCAGGCCGGCCGCGATCTGCACCTTCCTCGACGGGGTTTCCGTGCGCCGGCCGACGGCGCAGCATTGCGCGGCGCTCGGCGAGACGCTGGCGCGGCTGCATCTGGCCGGCGCCGATTTCAAGCTTATGCGACCGAACGCGCTCTCTGTCGCCGGCTGGCGGCCGCTGTTCGAGCAGGCGGAAGCACGCGCCGACACCGTCAAGCCCGGCCTCACTGAGGCAACGGCCCGCGCGCTCGAGACGCTGGAGCGCGACTGGCCGACGAGCCTGCCGCGCGGCGTGATCCATGCCGACCTGTTCCCCGACAACGTGTTCTTCCTCGGCAACCGCCTGTCCGGCCTGATCGACTTCTACTTCGCCTGCAACGACATGCTGGCCTACGATCTCGCGGTGTGCCTGAATGCGTGGTGCTTCGAATCCGATCTCGCGTTCAACCACACCAAGGGGCACGCGCTGATCGCCGGCTACCAGAAGCTGCGCCGGCTGTCGCATGAGGAGATCGAGGCGTTCCCGCTGCTGGCGCGCGGTGCTGCGCTGCGCTTCATGCTGACGCGGCTGGTCGACTGGCTCAACGTGCCGCCGGGCGCGCTGGTCAAGCCGCACGACCCGCTGCCCTATTACCGCCGGTTGCGCTTTCACCTGCGCGTCGCCGGCCCAGAGGATTACGGCTGCGCCGCATGAGTGAACGCGTCGAAATCTGGACCGATGGTGCGTGCAGCGGCAATCCCGGCCCGGGCGGCTGGGGCGCGATATTGCGCTATGGCGGCCGCGAGAAAGAGCTTTGCGGCGGCGAGGCGCTCACCACCAACAATCGCATGGAGTTGATGGCGGCGATCGCCGCGCTCGAGACGTTGTCGCGCCGATGCGCGGTCGATCTCCACACTGACAGCCAGTATGTGCGTGGCGGTATCGACGGCTGGATCCATGGCTGGAAGCGCAACGGCTGGAAGACCGCCGCCAAGCAACCGGTCAAGAACGCCGAACTCTGGCAGCAGCTCGACGCGGCGCGCGCGCGCCACGATGTCACCTGGCACTGGGTCAAGGGCCATGCCGGCAACGAACTGAACGAGCGCGCCGATGCGCTGGCTCGCGCCGGCATGGCGCCCTACAAGGCGCAGAAGCCGGCTCCGGTCCGATAGGCCGGCATGGAACGCCAGGCCGCGCCGCCGGTTGACCTCCTGAACGTCGAACCAGGAGGAGCGATATGAGCCATGACAAGCACAAGGCCGACAAGGCGCTAAACGAGCAGCTCAAGCAGAGCTTCCCGGCCAGCGACCCGCCGGCGGTGACGCGTGCACCCGCCGACAAGCGCACCGGCGGCGAGGATGCCGCGCGCATCGACCGCAAGGCGCCCCTTGTCAGCGGCAGCGCCGAGGGCCAGCCCGACAAGCCGAAGAAGTAGGAGGCCTCGGTCAAGCCCGGCACAAGGCAGTGCTGCGGCATGGTCTTGTCTCGGCCTTGAGCATGACCCAGGCGGTTGCACCCTTCCTATCGGGATGGGCCGGTCAAGCCGGCCCATGACGGTGGAGGACAAGGCACCAATCTCTCAGCCGTCATCGGCGGACTTGATCCGCCGATCCCGCTTCTGAAAAGCACCCGCGTGGACATGTGCATGCCCACCCTGCGTTCCCAAGCTCTCATGTCGAGGAGCGGGGCTCCTATTCCGGCATCACCACGCGCGTGCGCAGGCGCGCCCGGACGAGCAGCGACATGCCGCCGACGATCAGCGTGCCGACGATGAACAGGAAGGCGGCCGCCGCAATCGCCGGGCTGATGTTCTCGCGGATGCTGGAGAACATCTGGCGCGCGAGCGTGCGCTGGTTCGGCCCGGCGACGAACAGCGTGAGAACGACCTCATCGAGCGAGGTGGCGAAGGCGAAGGCAGCCCCCGAGACGACGCCGGGCAGCGCCAGCGGCAGCGTGACGCGCCGGAACACCGTCGTCGGCGAGGCGCCAAGGCTGGCGGCGGCGCGCTCGACGCGCGGATCGATACCGCCGAGCGAGGCCGAGACATTGACCAACACGAAGGGGATCGCCAGCACGCTATGGGCGACGATGACGCCGAGATAGGTGCTGGCGAGATCGATCTGCACGAAGCAAAGCTGCATGCCGACGCCGAGCACCACCGCCGGCACTACCATCGGCAGCAGGAAGATGGTGCGGAACAGCCCGGCGAAGGGCAAGTGTCGGCTGCGCAGGCCAAGGGCGGCCAGCGTGCCGAGCACGGTGGCGAGCACCGTGGCGCCGCCGCCGATGATCAGGCTGTTGATGATCGAGCGGCGCCAGACATCGGCGGTGAGCAGTTCCACGAACCAGCGCAGCGAATAAGACGGCACCGGATAGTTCAGGAACACGCTCGAGGTGAAGGCGAGCGGCAGGATGGCGATCAGCGGCGCCACCAGGAACAGCACGGCGAGAACCCCGAAGACGATGCGGCTGGTGCGCAGCATGATCAGATCCCCATCGCCTTGTCGGAGGCGAGCCTCTGGTAGACGGCATAGAGCAAGAGCGTGGCGACGAGCAGGATGACGCCGAGCGCGCCCGCCATGCCCCAGTTGGCGGCGCCAGTGGCGTAGAAGGCGATGACGTAGCTGATCATCTGGTCGGTCGGGCCGCCGATCAGCGCCGGCGTGATGTAGTAACCGATGGCCGCCATGAACACGAGCAGCGAGCCCGAAACGATGCCGCGCACGCTGAGCGGCAGCAGCACGCGCCAGAAGGCGCGCAACGGCGGCGCGCCAAGAGAGGCTGCCGCCGGCATCAGGTTGCGCGGCACGGCGAGCAGCACCGAGAAGATCGGCAGCACCATGAAGGGCAGCAGCACATGCGTCATGGCGATGACGACGCCGGTGCGGTTGAAGATCAGGGCCAGCGGCCGGTCGATGAGGCCAAGCGCCATCAGGCCGCGATTGATCAGGCCGTTATCCTGCAACAGGATGAACCAGGCGGCGGTGCGCACCAGCAGCGACGTCCACAGCGGCAGCAGCACGGCGGCGAGCAGCACGCCGCGCAGCCAGCCGGTCACCGAGACGGCGAGCATGGCATAGGGCAGCCCGATCACGATGCAGAACAGCGTGACCAGCCCCGAGACGAAGAAGGTGCGGGCGAGGATCGCCTTATTGGCCGACTGGCTCTCCGGCAGGGTGACGATGTCGCCGGCCGCGTCGCGGTCCATGTCGAGCGCCGCCAGCAGGTAGCGGTCGGTATAGCGCGAGGCCGCCGCCTCGGCGATCGGCTGCCAGAACTTGATGTCGTTCCAGCGCTTGTCGACGGCGCTCAAATCGACATCGGGGCCTTGCTCGCGCACGGCGGACATGGTGCGCGACATCAGCGTGCGGAAGCCCGATTGCGCGCTGTTGAGGCGTCGCGTCAGGTCGCCGACGACCTGGTCCTGCTTGAGCGCCGCCAGATCATGGGCGAGCGCCGCCTTCATCTCAGGCGTCGGCGGCGACTGGCGGTCCCAGTTGGCCGTGGCGCGGGCGGTGGTCGGCAAGGTGCGCGCGGCGATGGGATCGGACACCGCGCCCTGCATCATGGTGACCAGCGGCCAGACGAAGAACCCGGCCAGGAACAGCAGCAGCGGCGCGACGAGCGCCAGCCCGACCAGCCTGCCGCGCAGGGCGACGTTCATCAGCCGACGACCCAGCAATCGGCGGGGGTGAAGGACACCGCCACCTCGTCGCCCGGCGCCCAGGCGCGGCCGCTGCGCTCCGCCTTGACGACGAGGCCGCCGGCCGCCTCGTCCAGCATGACGCGCAGGTGATCGCCGTGATAGACGCAATCGACGATGCGGCCGGAGAAGCTGTTGGCCGCGCTCGTCTCGCCAAGCCTGATGCGTTCGGGCCGGATCGAGAGCATCACCTTCTGCCGTGGTTCGAGCGCCATGTCCGTGCTCGTCGTCAGGCGCTTGCCGCTGGAAAGCACCACGGTCGCCTCGCTGCCGCCGGTTGTCTCGACGGTCGCCTCGACGAGGTTGGTCTCGCCGACGAAATCGGCGACGAAGCGCGTATGCGGCCGGTCGTAAATCTCCTCGGGCGAGCCGATCTGCTCGATCTTGCCGCGGTTGAACACGGCGATGCGGTCGGACATGGTCAGCGCTTCGGACTGATCATGCGTCACGAAGACGATGGTCAGGCCGAGCCGGCGGTGCAGATCGCGAATGTCGAGTTGCATCTGCATGCGCAACTGCTTGTCGAGCGCGCCGAGCGGCTCGTCCATCAAGATGACGTTCGGCTCGAAGACCAGCGCGCGGGCAAGCGCCACGCGCTGCTGCTGGCCGCCTGAAAGCTGACCCGGGCGGCGCTCCTTGAGGCGCCCGAGCTGCACCATGTCGAGCACGCGCTGCACCTTGCCGGCGATGTCGGGCTTGGCGAGGCCGCGCATCTGCAACGGAAAGGCGACGTTCTCGGCCGCCGTCATATGCGGGAACAGGGCGTAGTTCTGGAACACCACGCCCATGTTGCGGCGGTGCGGCGGCAGGCGGTCGATGCGCTTGCCATCGAGCCAGACCGTGCCCTTGGTCGCGGCCTCGAACCCGGCCAGCAGCATCAGCAGCGTCGTCTTGCCGGAGCCGGAAGGCCCGAGCAGGCTGACGAACTCGCCGCGCGCGATGTCGAGGTCGAGATCGTCGACCACGGTCAGCGGACCGAACGCCTTGCTGACCTTGTCGAAGCGAATATACGGGTCGGTCAAATGCGTCGTCCCAGACGCATCCGGCCGACCCCGGCCCCGTTGCCGAACCGGCCCATGTTACTGGGCCAGCCAGGCGTTGAAGCGCTTGGTCAGGGCTTCCGAGTTGTCGACCCAGAAATCGACATTGATCGGGATCGCCTGGGCGAGGTTCTCAGGCGCCGTCGGCAGATCGGCCTGCTGATCGGCCGGCACCATCTTGGCCGCCGCCTTCACAGGCAGGCCATAGGCGACATATTGCGGCAGCTTGACCTGGTTCTCCGGCTTGCTGGCGAAGGCGATGAAGTCGAGGCCGGCATCCTTGTTCTCGGCACCCTTCAGGATCACCCAGCTATCGACGGCATAGATGCTGCCGGGCCAGACGACCTTGAAATGCTTCTTCTCGGTTTTGTTGATGCCGGTGATGCGGCCATTATAGGCCGCCGCCATCACCACTTCGCCGGAAGACAGCAACTGCAACGGCTGGGCGCCGGATTCCCACCACACGATGCTGGACTTGATCTCGTCGAGCTTCTTGAAGGCGCGATCGACGCCGGCCGGAGTGGCGAGCACGTCGTAGACCTTCGAGGGTTCGACGCCATCGGCCATCAGCGCGAATTCAAGCGCATATTTGGCGCTCTTGCGCAGGGAGCGCTTGCCGGGGAATTTCTTGGTGTCCCAGAAATCCTTCCAGGATTTCGGCCCGTCCTTCAGCTTGTCGGCGTCATAGGACAAGGCCGTCGACCAGACGATGGCGCCGACGCCGCACTCGTTGACGGCGGAGGGCAGAAAGCCATCCTTGCTGCCGATCTTGCTCCAGTCGATCTTCTCGTACAGACCGTCGGCGCAGCCGAGCGCCAGTTCTTCCGCCTCGACCTGCACGACATCCCAGTTCGGGCTGCCGGCTTTCACCTTGGCGGTGACCACGCCGATGCCGCCGTCCCAGCTCTCGTCAAGCAGCGGCTTGCCGGTCAGCTTGGCATAAGGCTTGAAGTAGATTTCGCGCTGAGCGTCCTGATAGGTGCCACCCCAGGAGACCACCGTCAGATCGCGCGCCGAGGCCGGCGCGGCGCCGGCGGCCAACAGTCCGGCTCCGATCAGGGTCGCCGCCATCCATGTGCTGCGTTTCATTGTGTTTCCTTCCGCTTATCCGTTTTCCCGCCGGCCTTTCCGACCGGCGCCGTTGCGTATCCCCGCCCGGAAGATCGGGGAGAATAACCGGCCACGTCAATAGCTCTATCTGCCAAGTTGCGCTGCAAGAATCATGCGCCCGCTAGCGCCGCAGAACCAGCACGTTGCCGCCAAGCGCGAGGGCGACGCCGACGAAGGCCAGCGGCGTCCAGACATAGCCTTCGGCGACCGTCGAAACCGCGAGCGCGACGAGCGGGAACATCACGGTGGCATAGCCCGCCCGCCCGGCGCCGATGCGGCCGAGCAGCGTCAGATAGGCCCAGAAGGCGAGCACCGAGGCCGACAACACGACGAAGGCCAGCGAGCCGAGATAGACCACGCTGAAATCCGGCATGAACGAATAGCCGCTCACCAGGCAGAAGGCCGCGAGCCAACCGGCGCCGTACAACATGCTCCACGCCGTGCCGGCAATGACCGGAATGCCGGAGCGCTGGCTGGCGAAGGACAGCATGTTGCCGCAACAGAACGACAGCGTGCCGACCACGGAGAACAGCAGCCCGATCATCGTGGCGTGGCCGAGATCGGCGTTGAAGATCTGCGGCACGAACAGCACGAAGACGCCGAGCGTGCCGATGGCCGCCCCGAGCAGCACGCGCCATTCCAGCTTCTGGCCGAAGAACAGGTAGGCGAAGCCGAGATTGACCACCGAGGCCATCGAGAACACCACCGAGAGCAGCCCCGAGGAAATCTGGCGCGCGCCGTGATAGAACATCACCAGATTGACGCAGAACAGCGTCAGCCCCATGAGCACGAACAGCTTATGCGCCTGCAACGGCAGGGCGAGGCGCTCGCCCTTGACCAGCGCCAGCGCCATCATGATCAGCCCGGCGAGCAGGAAGCGCCAGAACACCGAGACCTCGGGCGGCACCGGCGAGGCAGCCTGCAAATGGATGCCGATCCAACTCGTGCCCCAGGCGAACACGACGATGGCATAAAGCAGGATGTCGTAGCCCTGGAGCCGGGCGGCAGGTCGGTTCATGGCGGGTTTCTACAGGAGTGCGCCGCGGTTGGATAACGCAGAGCGGTGATGGAATCGATCGCGGTGTGTGCTGGGGGGTATGATTATACAAAAATATACTGTATTTATATTGTTTCTCCATTTTTAAATCGCCTATTGTATAATCCGGCGGGCGAACCTTAAAGGCTGACTCGAAATTCTGCCCCTCGAAAAACACCACCTCATCCTGAGCTTGTCGAAGGATGATTCAGAGGGCGCGGAAACATCCTTCGACAAGCTCAGGATGAGGTCGAGTGTGCTGAAGGCCGGAATTTCGAGTCAGACATTCAGGCCAGCGCGCTTGCCGCAGCGATCGTCAAATCAGCCATATTCTTTTTAAAGAACGATATGATTGACATGCAGAACTGATCGCGCGATGAAGGCGGCGCCGCATGTCGCGGCCCGGAGCCTCACCGATCCCGATCGCCATGAACGCCATCATTCACCCCTTCCCGCCGCCGGCCGAGGCCGGCACCGCGCCACGCGAGGCCGTCGTGACCTTCGCCGGCGTCGAGAAAACCTTCCGGCCGCGCCAGGACGCGCCCGCCGTCGCGGCGTTGCAAGGCATCGACCTTTCCGTGATGCGCGGCTCGATCCTCGGCGTGATCGGGCGCAGCGGCGCCGGCAAGTCGACGCTGATCCGGCTGGTGAACGGGCTGGAGCGGCCGAGCGCCGGCCGCGTCACGGTTGACGGCACCGACATTACCGGCCTGAGCGAGCGCCAGTTGCGCGCCGTGCGCCGGCGCACCGGCATGATCTTCCAGCATTTCAACCTGCTGTCGTCACGCACCGTGTTCGACAATATCGCGCTGCCGTTCGAAATCGCCGGCACGGCGCGGGCCGAGATCGCCAGGCGCGTCGATCCGCTGATCGAACTGGTCGGGCTCGGCGACAAGCGCAACCGCTACCCGGCCGAGTTGTCGGGCGGCCAGAAGCAGCGCGTCGGCATTGCCCGCGCGCTGGCGACGCAACCGACCATCCTGCTCTCGGACGAGGCGACCTCGGCGCTCGACCCCGAGACGACACGCTCGATCCTCGAGCTTCTCGCCACCGTCAACCGCGAACTCGGCCTGACCATCCTGCTGATCACGCATGAACTGGCCGTGGTGCGCAGCGTCGCCACCGATGTCGCGGTGATGGACCAGGGCCGCATCGTCGAGGAAGGCACGGCGCTCAGCGTATTCTCGCGGCCGCGCCATGCGACGACGCGCTCGTTCCTCGCCGGCGAGGGCGGCTGGTCGCTGCCCGCGTTCCTCGACGGCAAGCTGCTCGCGGAGCCCCGGCCCGGCGCGCAGGCGGTGATGCGCATCGTGTTCTACGGCCCGCACGCCACCGACCCGGTGCTGTCGCAACTCGCCCGCGAGCACCTGCTCGACATCAACATCATCAGCGGCGCGGTCGAAACCATCGGCGGCAAGCCGTTCGGCACGCTGCTGGTCTCACTGCCCGGCGACGCGCGCACCCTGCGCGAAACAAGCGCGTTCCTGGGCGCGCGCGGCCTCGACACGGAGGTGATCGGCTATGTCCCCTGACCTGATCCGCCTGATCTGGCAATCAACGCTCGACACGCTGTACATGGTGGTGGTCGCGGCCGGTTTCGGCACGATTGGCGGCATGGCGCTCGGCATTTTCCTCGCCACCAGCCGCAAGGGCGAGTTGCTCGCCGCACCCGCCGCCAACCTGCTGCTCGGCCTGATCGTCAACGCCACGCGCTCGACGCCGTTCATCATCCTGGTGGTGGCGATCATCCCGTTCACGCGGCTCGTCGCCGGCACCTCGATCGGCACCTCGGCGGCAATCGTGCCGCTGACCGTGGCCGCGATCCCGTTCATCGCCCGTCTGATCGAGGCGGCGATCCGCGAGGTCGACCAGGGGTTGGTCGAGGCGGCGCGCGCCATGGGGGCGAGCCCGTTGCAGATCGTGCGCAAGGTGCTGGTGCCAGAAGCCCTGCCCGGCATCGCGCTGGCGATCACCCTCGCGGTGGTCAGCCTGATCGGCTACTCGGCGATTGTCGGCGTGGTCGGCGGCGGCGGCCTCGGCGATCTCGGCATTCGCTACGGCTACCAGCGCTTCATGCCCGAGGTGATGGCGGCGGTGGTGCTGGTGCTGATCCTGCTCGTGCAGGGCGTGCAGACCTTCGGCGACCGGCTGGCGCTGAAGCTCAACAAGCGCCTGCGCCACGCCTGAGCCGCACGTTCCCATAACCGATTTTTGACAGGAGTTACCCATGAGCTTGCGTTCACTCATCCTCGCGGCGGCGGTCTTCGCCGTCGCCGGCAGCGGCGCCTCGGCGGCCGAGACGATCAAGATCGGCGTCACGCCAGGGCCGCATGCCGAAATCCTCGAAGTGGTGAAACCGATTGCCGCCAAGAAGGGGCTGAATATCGAGATCCTCGAATTCTCCGATTACGTGATCCCGAACACCGCGCTCGATTCGGGCGAGTTGCAGGCGAATTCGTTCCAGAACCAGCCTTTCCTCGACAACCAGAAGGCCGATCGCGGCTTCAAGATCGAGAGCGTGGCACTGACGGTGAACTTCCCGCTCGGCATCTACTCACGCAAATACAAGAGCTGGGACGCGGTGCCCGACGGCGCCACCATCGCCATCCAGAACGACCCGACCAATGGCGGGCGCTCGCTGCTGCTGTTGCAGGACAAGGGCATCATCAAGCTCAAGGACGGCGTCGGCTTCAAGCCGAGCGTCAACGATATCGTGGAAAACCCGAAGAAGCTGAAATTCATCGAGGTCGAGGCGGCCCAGACGGCGCGCTCGCTCGATGATGTCGATGTCGCCTCGATCAACACCAATTACGCGACGCAGGCCAATCTCAACCCCGGCAAGGACGCCATCCTGCAGGAGAACCCCAAAGGCCCCTACGTCAACCTGATCGCTGTGCGCAGCGTCGACAAGGACAAGCCCTGGGTCAAGACGCTGGTCGAGAGCTACCACACGCCCGAGGTGAAGGCGTTCGTGCTCGAGAAGTACAAGGGCTCGGTGATCCCGGCCTGGTAAGGCGAACGCGGCGCTTGTCCCGGCCTTGAGCCGGGACCCAGCCGGTCCCGCCAATGCCTTGTTTTCCTGGGCCCCGGATCAAGTCCGGGGCAAGACGGAAGCACCCCTCGCATCGAGATGGGCCGGTTGAACCGGCCCATGACGGTGGAGGGAAAAGCACCAACATGTCAGACGTCATCGGCCGGCTTGACCGGCCGATCCCGCTTCTGAAAAGCGCTTTCGCACAGACTGTCATTCCCGCGCAGGCGGGAATCCAGGGGTCAAAGGCGCAAGCGGCTCCTGGATGCCCGATCGCGCTAAAGCGCGTCGGGAATGACACTTGAAAACGCTCAATAAGCGCGCGACTCGAACACCGGCTCGACATGGCCGCACCACGGGCCGTCGAACAGGCCGATCAGGTCGTCGGCCTGGGTGCGCCCGCTATCGACGATGGCGAAGAGCGGGTCGAGGAAGCGGGTCTCGTTGCGGCCATGGGCATCGCGCCGCGCGCGCGCCTTCAGGCCGGCATGGGCGAGTTCCAGCGCCTCGACCGCGATGTCGCGCACGCGCCGGCCGCGGATGCGCGCCGCCAGCCCCTGCCTCGGCACATCGTCGCGAAGCTGCTGGCGTTCGGCCTCGGTCCAGCTCTTGACGAGGTCCCACGCACCGGTGAGCGCATCCTCGTCGTAAAGCAGGCCGACCCAGAAGGCCGGCAGCGCGGTCAGCAGCGGCAACGGGCCGACATCGGCGCCGCGCATCTCGAGATAGCGCTTGAGGCGCACCTCGGGGAACAGCGTCGTCATATGGTTGGCCCAGTCCGAGACATAGGCACGCTCGCCCGGCAGCGTGTTGAGCGTGCCGTCGAGCAGCGCGCGGAACGAACCGCCGGCGACATCGTGGTAATGGTCGCCGCGCTTGACGAAATAGAGCGGCACATCGAGCGCGTAATCGACGTAGCGCTCGAAACCGAAACCATCCTCGAAGGCGAGCGGCAGCATGCCGGCGCGATCATTGTCGGTATCGCGCCAGATTTCCGAGCGGAACGTCTGGAAGCCGTTCTTGTGCCCTTCCGAGAACGGCGAATTGGCGAACAACGCCGTGGCGACCGGCTGCAGGGCGAGGCCGACGCGCATCTTGCGCACCATGTCGGCCTCCGAGGAGAAGTCGAGATTGACCTGCACGGTCGAGGTGCCGAACATCATGTCGAGGCCGTGGCTGCCGACCTTGGGCATGTAATTGGCCATGATGCGGTAGCGCGCCTTGGGCATCACCGGGGTTTCGGCACGTGTCCACACCGGCGAGGAGCCAAGCGCCAGGAAGCGGATGCCAAGGGCCTCGGCGACCTCCTTGACCTGCACGAGATGCAGGATCGTCTCGCGCTCGGTCTGGTGCAGCGTCTCGACCGGCGCACCGGACAGCTCGAACTGGCCGCCCGGTTCGAGCGAGATGGCGCCGCCGCCGGTGACGTCGAACAGGCCGATCGGGTTGCCGTTCTCGAGAATCGGCTCCCAGCCGAGCAGCCCCTCCATGCCATCGAGCAGCGCCCGGATGCCGCCCTTGCGGCCATCGACGCGCTCATAGGGCACCGGCGCCAGATCCCTGGCGTAAAACGGGAACTTCTCGTGCTCCGTGCCGATGCGGAAGGCTTCGGCCGGCTTGTTGCCCTTCTCGATCCACGCAACCAGCTCATCACGGGAGGTGATCGGGGTCTCATCAACGGTGTCGCGGGCCATCAGAACTCCATGCGTCGCGAACGCCGCAGGAGCGGCAACGGCACCCTAGATAGGCATAACGGTGTGGCGGTGCAATCGCGCACAGTGCGGAGAAATTTTCTCCCGTTCCCGGGCTCCGCGCGCGAGGTCTGCTCCTGTGTCCCGCCGGCACGGTGGCGGGCTTCTCCTCAAGCCCCCGCCATGCCGCGCAACGCGATGTCGCGCCGGCAGAAACCACCCGGCCAGTCGATGGCGTCGACCGCGGCATAGGCGCGGGCGCGCGCTTCCGCCACCGTGGCGCCGACGGCGCTGATATTCAGCACGCGCCCGCCCTGGCTGAGCAACCGTTCACCCTCCTGCCGGGTTCCGGCCTGGAAGATCGTCACGCCCGGCAGGCGCGCGGCCGCTTCCAGCCCCTTGATCTCGCTGCCCCTGGCGTAATCGCCGGGATAGCCGTTGGCGGCCATCACCACGCTGAGCGCGACCTCGTCCTTCCAGCGCACGCCCGTATGGGCCAACTCGCCCTCGACGGTGGCGAGCAGCAGCGTCAGCAGGTCGTCCTTCAGGCGCAGCACCAGCACCTGGCATTCCGGGTCGCCGAAGCGGCAATTATACTCGATCAGCTTCGGCCCCTCGGCCGTGATCATCAGGCCGACGAACAGCACGCCGCGATAGGGATGGCCGAGTTCGACCATGGCGCGCGCCGTTGGGCGCACGATCTCGGCGAGCGCGCGCGCTTCCATGGCCTCCGTCATCACCGGCGCCGGCGAATAGGCGCCCATGCCGCCGGTATTCGGCCCGGTATCGCCATCGAAGGCGCGCTTGTGATCCTGCGCGGAAGCCAACGCCAGCACGGTCTCGCCATCGACGAGGCAGAAGAAGCTCGCCTCCTCGCCGATCAGGCATTGCTCGATCACGACGCGCGCACCCGGCTCGCTGGCATAAAGCGCATCGATGGCGGCTTGCGCCTCTGCCACCGTCTCGGCCACGGTGACGCCCTTGCCGGCCATCAACCCGTCGTATTTCACGACGATCGGCGCGCCCTCCGTCGCGACATAGGCCTTGGCGGCGCCAGCCTCGGTGAAGCTGCGATAGCGCGCCGTCGGCACATGAGCGCGGTCGCAAATCATCTTGGTGAAGGTTTTCGAACCTTCGAGCTGGGAAGCCGCCTGTGAGGGCCCGAACACCTTGATGCCGGCGGCGGCAAGCTGGTCCGCGACGCCGACAACCAGTGGCGCCTCCGGCCCGATCACCACAAAACCGACGCCCATCACCTTGCAGAACGCGGCAATCGCCGCGCCATCCATGATGTCGAGCACGACATTGTCACCGAATTCCGCCGTGCCGGGGTTACCAGGCGCGATAAACAGCGTGTCGAGCAGCGGGCTCTTGGCGAGCGCGAAGGCCAGCGCGTGTTCGCGTCCGCCGGAGCCAAGGAGAAGGACGTTCATCGCGGTTCCAGGTTGATCAACATGGCCTGTCGCCTAGCATCGATTGCGCCGGCGCTCCAGAGGCGAAGGTGGCCGGTCCCCTGGAGCCCGCCTTCAGGCCGGGGCAAGCCATGCGCGGAAACGCGACCATCTTTTGCCGGGCTTGACCCGGCATCCAGGGGCCGCCCATTCGACGCCTCAATTCCGGGCTTGTCGAAGTCGTTTTGCAGAGCGCGCCGGAGCATGCTTCGAGACGTGGGCTTATGCCCGCTCCTCGACACGAGGGCTGAGGGGAAAAAGGCATCGGGATCGGGTGGGCCCCGGATCAAGTCCGGGGCAAGACACCGAGGTTCCTCTATGGTCTTTTGCCGGGCTTGACCCGGCATCCTGCCCCGAAAGCCACGAGGGCACTTTAAGGCCGGGGGCAATCCGGCCTATGGTCGCCGCCATGGCCGAATCCGCTTCCAACACGCCCGAAATTTCCGTCACCGAACTGTCCGGCGCCATCAAGCGCACCATGGAGGACGCGTTCGGCTTCGTGCGCGTGCGCGGCGAGATTTCCGGCTATCGCGGGCCGCATTCCTCCGGCCACGTGTATTTCACGCTGAAGGACGACCGCGCCCGCATCGATGCGGTGATCTGGAAGGGCGTGTTCTCGCGCGTGAAATTCCGCCCCGAGGAGGGCATGGAGGTGATCGCCACCGGCAAGGTCTCGACCTTCGCCGGCTCGTCGAAATACCAGCTCGTCATCGAGGCGATGGAGCCGGCCGGCATCGGCGCGCTGTTGGCGCAACTCGAGGAGCGCCGCCGGCGTCTCGCCGCCGAGGGCCTGTTCGCGCCCGAGCGCAAGCGGCCCCTGCCCTTCCTGCCGCAGGTGATCGGCGTCGTGACCTCGCCGACAGGTGCTGTGATCCGCGACATCATCCACCGCCTCAGCGAGCGCTTTCCGCGCCATGTGCTGCTCTGGCCCGTGCGCGTACAGGGCGAGACGAGCGCGGCCGAGGTGGCCGCCGCCATCCGCGGCTTCAACGCGCTTGAGCCCGGCGGCACGCTGCCCCGGCCGGACCTGCTGATCGTGGCGCGCGGCGGCGGCTCGCTCGAGGACCTGTGGAGCTTCAACGAGGAAATCGTCGTGCGGGCGGCGGCCGAAAGCGCCATTCCGCTGATCTCGGCCGTCGGCCACGAGACCGATACCACGCTGATCGACCACGCCGCCGACCGCCGTGCGCCGACGCCGACCGGCGCCGCCGAGATCGCCGTGCCGGTGCGCGTGGAACTCGCCGCCATGCTGGCCGATCGCGCCGGACGCGTGCAAGGCGGCGTGCTGCGGCTGATGGAGCGCCGGCGCACCGAATTGCGCGCCGCCATGCGCGCCCTGCCCGATGCCGACGCCATCCTCGCCCTGCCGCGCCAGCGCACCGATGCGGCCGGGGCAAGGCTCGCCCCCAGCCTCAAGACCGGGCTCGACCGGCGCCGCCTCGCCCTTGCCGGCCTGTCGCGCCGGCTCGCCGCGCAATCGCCGCAGGCGCGCATGGGCCGCATCGCCGAGCGGCTCGAGGCGCTCGGCGGCCGGCTCGGCCGCGCGCTCGCGCAAGGCCAGACGCGTCGGGCCGAGCGCATCACCGTGCTGAGCGCGCGCCTGTCGCAGGCGCTCGCCGGCCGCATGGCGCTCGAGGCGCAGACCCTGCGCCGCAGCCGCGAAAAGCTGGAGGTGGCCGGCCGCCGCCTGCCCGCCACGATGACCGCGCTGCTCGCGGCGCGGCGCGAGCGCCTTGAAGGACGCGGCCGGCTGCTCGGCTCGCTCGGCCACCGCGCCGTGCTGGCGCGCGGCTTCGCGCTGGTGCGCGACGATGCCGGCCACACCCTGCACAGTGCGCGCATCGCGCCCGGCACGCCGCTCTCGATCGAGTTCAGCGACGGCAAATTGCGCGCCATCTCCGGCGAAGGCGACCGGCGGCCAAGCCATCGCGTGAAGCCGAAAGACGGCGGCGGGCAGGAAAGCCTGTTCTGAAAAAGAGGCCTGCGTTTCGCGCCGCCAGCCAAATATATCAGAACGCCAAGAGCCTGAATTCGCCACGAAAACGCCGGTGAAAGGCCCCGATCGCGCCGCAACATGAACAAAATCGCCCACTTTCGGCCATAAGCTGCTATGATGACGCTTCGCGTGTCACCATGCGCGTCCACCCACAACACAAGAAAAACGAAGTGGAGAAACGACCATGCAAGTTCCAACCTGGATCAAGCCCGGCCTTTACGGCGCCGGCATCGGCGCGATCGCCCTGGCGGTTATCGGCTTCTCATGGGGCGGCTGGGTTACCGGCTCGACCGCGCAGACCATGGCCCAATCCGCATCGCAATCGGCCGTGGTCAAGGCCATGACGCCCTATTGCGTGGCGCGGTCGAAAAGCGATCCGCAATCCGTGGCCATCATGGAGGAGTTCACCAAGGCGCCGGCCTATAGCCGGGATACCGTGATCGAGAAGGCCGGCTGGGCGACCCTGATGGGAAGCGACAAGCCCAACAGCGCCCTGGCGGATGCCTGCGTCACCGCACTGACCCCGACATAAGGCGAACCGCCCGGAAGCACCCTGCCGGGTGCCTCCGGGCGCTTCCGGGCACATTTGGATTCTCGCACCCGCGACGGGGGGCGAGACGGTGGGTGTGGCGGGTATGCTGATCGACAGGAGTTTCAATCGACGCCGCCGGGGGAGTGAGCAAGCCTCGATGGCCTGGCAACATTGCTTGGCAACCGCTCGTGTTTAGCTGCTGCGATCCGCGCTCCCGTGAGGGAGCGACACCCGCCGAGCAGCTGGTTTGCATCACCGTCTGCGCGTTTCGATCCACGCTCCCGTGAGGGAGCAACGGCAGAGTACAGGGCATTCGTAGCGGAATTGCTACGTTTCGATCCACGCTCCCGTGAGGGAGCGACAACGATGCTTTTTGAGGCGGGCTGCACTGTCGCTGTTTCGATCCACGCTCCCGTGAGGGAGCGACTTGCACCCACCCCCGCCGGCCGCGCAGCGCTGGAGTTTCGATCCACGCTCCCGTGAGGGAGCGACTGCCGACGATCGGCTCTGCATTCGCCACGAAATAGTTTCGATCCACGCTCCCGTGAGGGAGCGACTGGCGCCAGCCGCCAAGGTCATCGGGTTGATCAGGTTTCGATCCACGCTCCCGTGAGGGAGCGACCGGGACATCATCGCACCCCCTCGATCCACCGCACGTTTCGATCCACGCTCCCGTGAGGGAGCGACGATTTGGTGAAGGCGCCACGCAGCAACACTTCCTTGTTTCGATCCACGCTCCCGTGAGGGAGCGACGGCTGTTACTTGAGTGGAACCTTCGCGGTAAAGTAGTTTCGATCCACGCTCCCGTGAGGGAGCGACGCCACCCCACAGCGCGAATAGCGGAGAGCTAGAGTTTCGATCCACGCTCCCGTGAGGGAGCGACCAGTGACGTGGACCAGTTGACTGCCATTGTCGTTCGTTTCGATCCACGCTCCCGTGAGGGAGCGACCTGGTGCGCGCTCTTGCACGCGCCGCTGCGGCGGAAGTTTCGATCCACGCTCCCGTGAGGGAGCGACCCGCCAGTCGCGAACGGGATGACGTTGCCGCCTGAGTTTCGATCCACGCTCCCGTGAGGGAGCGACTTGTGATCTGCTCCCTCAACTCCCGCCGCGCATGTTTCGATCCACGCTCCCGTGAGGGAGCGACTTGGCAGGCGGCGAACGAGGCGCTGCTCGGCATGGTTTCGATCCACGCTCCCGTGAGGGAGCGACACCTTTTGGAGTAGCGCATTCTTCTGCAAAGGGAAATCCGGCCGGTTGCGCGGAAGGAGGGTGATTGCGGGGCGTGGGGCGCGATCGCGGGAGTGGAGATTGAAGCAGTGGCGCTTTTTCAAGCGCTTGGACCAGGCGCGAACCGGGCGGGAATCCGGCGTATGCTTGGGGTTCGCGCGCGGCAGGACCAAACCGCGGGGGTCCGCGGCGCCGGGCACAACCGCAGCCCGCAACCTTTGCACGCAACCTTTGTCCGCAAGCCATGCGCGCAACCCCTTGTCCGCAACCCTTGTGCGCAGCGAAACTTTCCACGCAACGGAGCACCTGCTATGCACGCCGCTCCACGAAACAGATCGTCGTAAGACAGATTGTCATGAGACAGATCGACCCGACAGCCATGCAATCAGCACCGATCATTGCCATTTCCGGCCTGACCAAGACTTATGCCTCGGGCTTCGAGGCGCTGAAAGCGATCGACCTCACCATCCGCAAGGGCGAGATTTTCGCGCTGCTCGGCCCGAACGGCGCCGGCAAGACGACACTGATCAGCATCATCTGCGGCATCGTCAATGCCAGTTCCGGCACCGTGACCGTCGATGGCCACGACATTGTCGGCGCCTATCGCGCGGCGCGCGGCCGGATCGGACTGGTGCCGCAGGAACTGTACACCGATTCCTTCGAGACGGTGTGGGCGACGGCGAGCTTTTCGCGCGGCCTGTTCGGCAAGCCGAAAAACCCGGCCCATATCGAGAAAACCCTCAAGGCGCTGTCGCTGTGGGATAAAAAAGACAGCAAGATCATGACGCTGTCGGGCGGCATGAAGCGCCGCGTGATGATCGCCAAGGCGCTGGCGCACGAACCCGACATCCTGTTTCTCGACGAGCCGACGGCTGGTGTCGACGTGGAGCTGCGGCGCGACATGTGGGCGCTGGTGCGCGAATTGCGCGAGACCGGCGTCACCATCATCCTGACCACGCATTACATCGAGGAAGCCGAGGAGATGGCCGACCGCGTCGGGGTGATCACGCATGGCCAACTCATCCTGGTCGAGGAAAAGGCCGAGTTGATGCGCAAGCTCGGCAAGAAGCGGCTGCGGCTGCAACTACAGGCACCGCTCGCCACGGTGCCGCCGGCGCTTGCCGCGCATCAACTCGCGCTTTCGCCTGACGGAGATGAGCTGGTTTACAGCTACGACACATCCGCCGAGCGCACCGGCATCACCACGCTGCTGCACGACCTGGCACAGGCCGGTATCCGCTTCCGCGATCTCAGCACCGACCAGAGCTCGCTCGAGGATATTTTCGTCGATCTCGTGAAGGAAAACGCATGAACCTGGAGTGCGCATGAACCTGCGTGCAGTCGGCGCGATCTATCGCTTCGAGATGGCGCGCACCTGGCGCACCTTGCTGCAAAGCATCGTGGCGCCGGTGATCTCGACATCGCTGTATTTCATCGTGTTCGGCGCGGCGATCGGCGGGCGCATCCAGACGATCGAGGGCGTGAGCTACGGCGCCTTCATCGTGCCGGGGCTGATCATGCTGTCGCTGTTGACGCAGAGCATCTCCAATGCGTCGTTCGGCATCTATTTCCCGCGCTTCGTCGGCACGATCTACGAGGTTTTATCGGCGCCGGTGTCGTATCTCGAGATCACGCTCGGCTATGTCGGGGCGGCTGCGACCAAGTCGATCCTGCTCGGGCTGATCATCCTGGCGACGGCGGGATTGTTCGTCGAACTGCGCATCGAGCATCCGCTGTTCATGCTGCTGTTCCTGGTACTGACGGCGGTGAGCTTCAGCCTGTTCGGCTTTATTATCGGCATCTGGGCGAAGAATTTCGAGCAGTTGCAAATGGTGCCGCTGCTGATCGTCACGCCGCTGACCTTCCTTGGCGGCAGCTTCTATTCCATCTCCATGCTGCCGCCGCTGTGGCAGACGGTGACGCTGTTCAACCCGGTCGTCTATCTGATCAGCGGTTTCCGCTGGAGCTTTTATGGCGTGGCCGATGTCAATGTCGGCATCAGCCTTGGCATGAGCGTCGTCGTGCTGGTGCTGTGCACCGCGATCATCGCCTGGATTTTCCGCACCGGTTATCGCCTCAAGGCGTGAGCCGATCGATTGCCCGGCCGGGCCGAATGTGAGACAAAGAGCCATGAACACGCATGATCGCGCCCTGCCCGGCGGCACGGAAGCCAAGATCGAATATCTCGACGGCGATTACCGCATGCTGCGCTACGGCACTTTCGTGCGCTGCGGCGTCACCGGCCAGCCGATCGCCATCGACGACCTGCGCTACTGGAGCGTCGAGCGGCAGGAGGCCTATGCCACGCCCGCCGCCATCATGCAGCGCCTCGCGGAAAAGCCGTAGCGGCGACCGTGCCTTGAATAAGCGTAATCCTCATCCTGAGCTTGTCGAAGGATGTCGAACCCGGTTGGACCATCCTTCGACAAGCTCAGGATGAGGTTCAAGTCCGCTTAAATGGCCTTTTGAGACTTCGCCAGCGCGGCCATAAGCAACTCATCCAGGCGCGCGTCATCCCCTCCCCGCAGCGTGAGCTTTACGGGCAGCACGGTCGTTGCCGCGGCCAGTTCCGCGCAATCCGGCCGCCCGGCCATGCGGGCGTGGTCCTTGGCGGTGGTGACGAGAGCCAGGTTTTCGCGGCGGGCGGTCTCGGTCAGGTCGCGGATTTGCGCGGGACGCAGCGGCGCGTGGTCGCCAAAGCTGCGGGTTTCGACCAGATCGGCACCGACCTGCCGCAGCGTCTCGAAGAATTTGTCAGGCCGGCCGATCCCGGCGAAGGCGAGCACGCGGCGGCCCTGAAGGGCGGCAGCAGCCTGCTCATCCGGCTCCAGATCGGCGCGCAGCACCGGCTTGCCAAGCGCGCCAGCCGTGGCCGCCAGCGTCTCGCCGGCCTGCCCCGCGCCGATCAGCACGAGCGCATCGACCCGCGCCAGCTGCACGGCGAGCGGCGCCCTGAGCGGGCCGGCCGGCAGGCAGCGGCCGTTGCCGATGCCGGTCGCGGCATCGACCGCCGCCAGCGTGAGGGTCTTGGCCAGGGCCGGGTTCTGCAGGCCATCATCCATGACGATCGCGCCGGCGCCGAGCGACACGGCGAGCCGCGCGCCGTGGTCGCGATCGCGCGAGACGACGGTGGTCGCGACCGCGTCGAGCAGCAGGGGCTCGTCGCCGACATCGCGCGCATCATGTGTGTCGCGGTCAACGACGAGCGGACCGGCCAGGCGCCCGCCATAGCCGCGTGACAGGAAGGCGGGCCTGTGGCCGGCCTGCTCGAGCTTGTCGCCGATGAGCAGGGCGAGCGGGGTCTTGCCGGCGCCGCCGGCGACGAAATTGCCGATACAGATCACCGGCACGCCGGTATCGCGGCCGGGCCGGTTCATGCGGCGCGCGGCGAGCAAGCCGTAAAGCGCTGCCACCGGCGCCAGCAGCGCGGCCCGCCAGCCACCATCGCCTTGCCACCAGAAGGCCGGGGCCTTCACCGGCGCAGGCCTCGGGCCTTGCCCCGGGCCTTGCCCTGGCCGGCGAGGCCGCCACGCGCCAGCAGGACATGCATCAGGTAGGGTTCGAGCGTCTGCAAGGTGCGCTCGAGCGCGCCGCCGAGGCTCGCGGTGACCCTGGCCGCCGCCGCCGCGATGCGGTTCTGCTCCTCGCCATCCGACAGGAGCCCGGCAAGCGCCGCCGCCAGATCCTCGGCATCGCGCACTTCGCGCGCGCCGCCCTCGCCATCGAAGGCGGCATAGATATCGGCGAAATTGCGCACGTAAGGCCCGTGCAGCAGCGCGGTGTCGAGCTTGGCCGGCTCGATCGGGTTCTGGCCGCCATGGCGCACCAGCGAGCCGCCGAGGAAGGCGACCCGGCACAGCCGGTAGAACAGGCCGAGTTCGCCGATGGTATCGGCGACGTAGATCGCGGTATCGGGCGCGGGCAAGGTCAGGTTGCCGTCGGCATCGCTCTCGCTGCGCCGCGCCACCGCGAGGCCCTGGCGCGCGGCTGCCGCCGCCACCGCCTGCCCGCGCTCGGGATGGCGCGGCACGATGATGGTCAGAAGCTCCGGCAGGGTGCCGGCCAGCGCCGTGTGCGCGGACAGCGCCGCCAGTTCCTCGCCGTCATGGGTGCTCGCCGCGATCCACAGCGGCCGCCGCCCGATCGCGCGGCGCAGCGCGCCCATGCGGGCGTGATCGGCGGGCGGCGGCGCGACATCGAATTTCATGTTGCCGGTCACCGCGACGCGCGGCGCGCCAAGCGCCCGCAGCCGCTCGGCATCGAGATCGGATTGCGCCAGGCAGATGTCGAAACGCTCGAGCAATGCCGAGATGAAGCCCGGCAGGTATTGCCAGCGCCGGAACGAACGCTCCGAGAGCCGGGCATTGACCAGCACGAGCGGGATGTCGCGGGCATGCGCCGCCAGCACCATGTTGGGCCAGATTTCGGATTCGGTGACCAGCGCCAGGTCGGGCGCCCAATGATCGAGAAAGCGCGCCACGAAGGTCGGGGTATCGAGCGGCACGAACTGGTGGATCGCGCCCTCGGGCAGGCGCTGGCCCATGACGCGCGACGAGGTCACGGTGCCCGAGGTCAGCAGCACCGAAAAGCCGCGCGCGATGAAGCGCTCGACCAGCGGCAGCAGCGACACGGTTTCGCCGACGCTGGCGCCGTGCATCCACACCAGCACGCCCTCCGGCCGCACCACGCTCGGGATGCCGCGCCGCTCGTCGATGCGGGCGGCATCCTCCTTGCCGCGTGCCCGGCGGCGCGCCAGGAAAATCCGCGCGACCGGCGAAAACGCACGCGTGCCCAACCGGTAGAGCCGCAGGAAAACCGGCAATTTCATGCGGGGAGGCTCGTGCGCGCGGCACCTGCGGCGCGCGCGGCGGCGCGGGCGGCGGCGACCTCCGGCCGGTTGGCGCCGGGATCGCTCGCGCCGACCTGCGCGTAGGCGAGCCGGTGGATGTCGTCGAGCGTTTCCTCCAGGCGATGGCGCACGTCATCGAGCGCCGCCTGATCGGCGTCGCGCGCGACGAAGATCGGCACACCGAAGCGCACGGCGCAATGCCCGAACGGCAGGCCGATGCAGGCATGGTCCCAGCTGCGCGCGATCAGGCGCCGGTTGCTGACGATGGCGATCGGCACGATCGGGCGGCCGGACAGCCGGGCCAGCATGACGATGCCCGGCCCGACGACGCGGGCAACCTTCGGCACATCGGCGGTCAACGCCATGCTCTGGCCGCTCTTGAGCGCCGCCAGCATGGCGCGCAGGGCCTGGCTGCCGCCGCGTTTGCGGATCTGGTCGCCGCGCTGCGCCCCGGAGCCGCGCACCAGCTTGATACCGAAATGCGAGGCGGCGATGGCGTTGACCTCGCCGTCGCCATGGCGCGAGATCAGCACGGCGAAGCGATAATCCGGCTTCTGCAGGAAAGGCACCATGAAATGCTGGCCGTGCCACATCGCCAGGATGAAGGGCATCTCGCCCTCCGCCACGGCCAATGCCGGCGCGTCGATTTCAACCCGGCTCGTCCAGCGCGCGAGGCGCAGGTACCAGGCCAGCAACGTGCCAAGGACAAGCTGCAGGCCGCGAGACCGCCAGATGGATTTCAGCATTCCGTCGCTCAGGTCGCCGCTGGATCGAGCAGGCGATGCAGGTGCACGATGAAATAGCGGGTATGGGCGTTATCGACGGTGGCGTGCGCCTTGGCCTTCCAGGCCGCATAGGCACTCTGGTAGTCGGGGAACACGCCGACAATATCGAGCGCGCCCAGATCCTTGAACTCAATACCCTCGATATCGGTCAGTTCGCCACCGAGAACCAGATGCAGAAGCTGGCGTTTCGGCTCTGTCTCCGCCATGTTCCGTCTCCACCGCACCTTGCGTGCACATCAGCCCGGCACCAACCGCTCACCCGCCCTCGGCGACAGCCAGAAGGCGGCCGAGCAGCGACGGCGCTCCGGCTATCAGGGCGGGATGCACTGGATCGGGACGATTGTAAATAAGCTTGTTGCCACCGAGATCGGTGAGCCGGGCGCCAGCTTCCGACAGGATGATATCGGAGGCCGCGATATCCCAATCATGAGCATTGTCGCTCGCCAGCGCGATGTCGGCCTGCCCGAGCGCCACCGAAGCGAGGCGAAAGGCGAGCGAGGCGATGCGCGGCAGATGCACGCCGCCACCGAGCAACGGGGCGAGGTGCGTATAGATCGGCTTTGGCCCGGTGAAGCGGCACGGATCGGCCGCGCGCGGGCTGACCACGAGGCGCTGCCCGTTGGCAAAGGCGCCAAGCCCGCGCGCCGCCGTGAGGCAGAGGTCGAGCACCGGCGCAAGGACGACGCCCGCGACCGGCTCGCCATCGACGACGAGCGCCGCGCACACGGTCCAGTTATTGGCGCCGGCGAGGAAGGCGCGCGTGCCGTCGATCGGATCGACGACGAACACGGCGCGGCGCGACAGGCGCGCGGCGGTGTCGGCGGTCTCCTCCGAGAGCCAGCCGTGATCGGGAAAGCGGTCGCGCAGATGCGCGATCAGCACCGCGTTGGCGGCGTAATCAGCCTCGGTCACCGGCGAGCCGCCCTCCTTGTAGGAGACGCGCGCATCGGGGGCCGCGCCCGGCCGGTAGCGGGCAAGCGCCACCGCGCCGGCGGCACGCGCCGCGTGCTCGAGCACGCCAAGCATGGCCTGAAGTTCGGCTTCCCCCATCAGCTTCGTCCTGCCGGGGCGTCAGAGGGCGGCGCAGCGATGAAGCTTGTGGTGCAGGACGAGGTCATGCCGAGGCATCGATCAATAAAAAGCGGCATATTCACGTCCCATTGAGTATTCTGGCCAATTCGCCAGCGGAATCCCGAGATCGATCGCTCTTAACCACGCCAGTTAAAGCTTGGCGAGGGTTTCTTCGCCCAACCTTGGCGGGAGAGCGGGGCAAAGACCCCGCCCAGGATTGGGAATATTCGATGCAAATCAAACGGCCAGCCAACGATACCGGGTCATGGGCACCATATGGCCACGCCTTGCCGGAGTGCGATGTGCGCTCGCGCAGGCCGGACGATGCGCCCACGCCCTGCAACGACCCCGGACTGCCGCCGGCGGCGCGCGCCGGAGAGGCCTCGGTGCTGCTCGTGTGCACCGGCCTGGCCGATGACGGGCTCTATCTCGACGTGGTGCTGGAGACCGGCCGCAGCAGCACGCTGCTTGCCAGCAAGATCAGCGAGCGCGATGCCATCGCGGAGGCGCGCCGCATCGCCGCTCTGCACGGCGCGCGGCTCGTCATGCTGTCGCTCAGCGGCCACCGCGTGGCGCTGGAACCGGCCCCCGTGCCGCTGCCACGCCGCCATGGCTCGCCGCTCAGCGGGCGGCGGCCACGCTTCCTCGCGCGGCGCCAGACGGGTTTCGATCTGCTCGCCGATTGCGCGGCAGCCGCCTCAGAGGGCGCGGAGCAGGCTGCCAGCCACGAGCCCGGCAAAAAGCAGGAGGCCGGCGTCGCGATTTGAGCGGAACAGCGTCAGGGCGCGCTGCGGGTCATCCGGCTTCAGGCGCGTCACCTGCCAGGCGAGATGGCCCGCAAACAGCGCCGCACCGAGATAGCCGGCCGGGCTCGCGCCCGCCATGACGAGCGCCGCCACCAGCAAGGCCACCGCCGCGCCATAGCACAGCGCGATGAAGCGCCCGACATGGCCTTCATAGGCGCGCGCCGTCGAGCCGATGCCGACGATGACGTCGTCCTCGATATCCTGCAGGGCGTAGATGGTGTCGTAGCCGACGGTCCAGGCGATCGCCGCGAGATAGAGCAGCACCGGCGCCACGGACAGGCTGCCGAACAGCGCCGCCCAGCCCATCAGCGCGCCCCAGGCGAAAGCCAGGCCGAGCACCAGTTGCGGGTGGAAGGTCACGCGCTTCATGAACGGATAGACCACGACCGGCGCCAGCGAACAGAATCCGAGCAGCACCGTGAAACGGTTGAAGCTCAGCAGCACCGCGAGCCCGACGAGCGACAGCGCCACGCCGAAGGCGACCGCCCCCGCCAGCGACAGGCGGCCGGAGGGCAGCGGGCGGCCGCGAGTACGGGCGACGGAGGCATCGAGCTTGCGGTCGACGATATCGTTCCAGGTCGAGCCGGCGCCGCGCATGGCGACCGCGCCGATGAAGAACAGCACGAGATGCAGCGGCTGTGGATAAGTCAGGCCGGCGGCATCGGCGGCGAGCGCCACCGACCACCAGCACGGCAGCAGCAGCAGCCACCAGCCGATCGGCCGGTCGACGCGCGCCAGTTCCAGAAAGGGGCGCAGCGCTTCCGGCGCGTTGCGCATGATCGGCGAGCCGGCGATGGCATCGGCTGGGCGGATATCCCCCGGCGGCGCGCCATTGGCCGGGGGCGGCGTCACAATGCGCCCTTGGGCAACCTCACACCCGAGCCCGGCAGCCCGGACGGACCGCCTTCGGCCTGCTGGCGCTGCTGCGCCTTCATCTGCTCGATCATCTTGGACTGTTTCGCCGCCACGCCGCAGGCCTGGCCGCGCACCTTGGTGGCGTCCTCGGCCTGGCTCTGGAGATTCTTCACGAAATCATCGGGAATATGGCACCAGTCCTTGTTCAACTTGACCCAGCTGATCAGCTTGCCGTCCGATGCGTTGAGCTTGGTGAAGGCGCTGCATGCGACCTGCGGCGAGACCTTCTTCTTGCTGAACCCGTTAATGTGCTCGATGAGCTTCTGGCGCGGCTGCATCAGCGCGGCGAAATCCTTCTGGCAATCGACGGCCAGCGCAGGCTGCGTCAATGCCAGCATGCCGAAACAGCCCCCGACAAGCAGCGTCGTCGACGCCAAGCCACGCCTCATCAGCATCCCCATGATTGTCATGCCCGCCCAAGGCGCATCGCGCGCCCCCCGATTAAAAGCTGTTTCTCGTGTTAACGAGCCGAGGTAAACCGAAAAATCAAGGCCGTTTTGTGAGTTTGGCAATTCCAAAGCTGATATGGGGCCGGCATTGCCGGCGCTGAGCCGGGTTTTCGCCCCGGAAAGGACGCAAGGATTGGCGCGCTACGACTTCACCAGCCACCGGCTCCATGTCGAAGCGGATCTGGCCGCCGGCCTGCCGGCGGCGCTCGACCGCGCGCAGGCGAACTACCTGATCAACGTGCTGCGCCTGAGCGTCGGCGCCGAACTGCTGCTGTTCAACGGCCGCGACGGAGAATGGCGCGCCCGCATCGTCGAGGCCAACAAGCGCAACTGCCTGACCGAGGCCGTGGCCCAGACCCGGCCGCAAACGGCGGCAAGCGCCATCTGGTACTGTTTCGCGCCGCTGAAAGCGGCCCGGCTCGACTATATCGTGCAGAAGGCGGTCGAAATGGGCGCCGGCCGCATCGTGCCGATGCTGACGCGCCACACGCAGGTTTCACGGCTGAACGTCGCGCGACTGCGCGCCAATGTCATCGAGGCGGCCGAGCAATGCGGCGTGCTCAACGTGCCGGAAACCACGGACGAGATGCGGCTCGACCGGCTGCTGGCGGCGCTGCCGGCCGAGCGGCGCGTGATCTTCTGCGACGAGGATGCCGAGACGACGAACCCGCTCGCGGCGCTCGAGGCCGCCGCCAACGCGCCGCTGGCCGTGCTGATCGGCCCGGAGGGCGGTTTCGCGGCGGAGGAGCGCGCCATGCTGCTGGCACGGCCCGGCACGCTGCGCCTGTCGCTCGGGCCGCGCATCCTGCGGGCCGACACCGCCGGCGTCGCCGCGATGGCGCTGGTGCAGGCAACAATGGGCGACTGGCGATGAGCGCGCCGGCGAAACGGCGCATCGCACTGGCGCTCGGCGGCGGCGGCGCGCGCGGCCTCGCCCATATCGCCGTGCTGGAAGCACTCGACGAGGCCGGCATCGTGCCCGTCGCCATTGCCGGCACCTCGATCGGCGCCATCATCGGCGCGGCCTACGCGGCCGGCCATGACGCATCGACGCTGCGCCGGCATGCGCTGGCCGGTTTCCGCAACCGCACCGAGACGATGACGCGGCTGTTCCGGGCGCGCGTCGGCCGCTTCGCCGACCTGATGCAGCGCGGCAATCCCGGCCTCGTCGATGCCGAGAAACTACTCACGGCGTTCTGGCCGTCCGACATGCCGAGCCGCATCGAGGAGCTGAAGCTGCCCTTCGCGGCGATCGCCACCGATTTCTATGGGCGCGGCCGCTGCGTGCTCGATCATGGGCCGCTGCTCCCGGCCGTCGCCGCCTCGATGGCGCTGCCCGGCCTCGTCAAGCCGGTGACGATCGCGGGCCGCGTGCTGATCGATGGCGGCGCGGTCGATCCCCTGCCCTTCGACGTGGTGGCGGAGGCGGCCGACCTCGTCATCGCCGTCGATGTCACCGGCGGCCCCGGCGGCAAGGCCGGCCTGCCCGGACCGTTCGCGGCGATGCTCGGCGCCTCGCAGATCATGCAGGGCGCGATCGCCGCCGCCCGCCTCGCCTCGCACGCCGAGAAGGTGCGGGTGCTGCGCCCGGCGGTGGACGGTTTTACCGCGCCCGACTTCCTGTCGGCGCGGCGCATCCTGGCTGCGGCCGAGCCGATCAAGCAGCAGGTCGCGGCGCTGCTCGAGCAGGATTGATCAAGGTTGGATTGATCAGCGTCGCTCGCCGAAGAAATCCTTGAGCAGCACCGCCGCTTCCTGCTCGCGAATGCCGCCATAGACCTCAGGCGCGTGATGGCAGGTCGGCTGGCCGAAAAACCGCACGCCGTTCTCGACCGCGCCGCCTTTCGCATCGGAGGCGGCGAAATACAGCCGCCGGATGCGGGCAAACGAGATCGCGCCGACGCAGAGCACGCAGGGCTCGAGCGTGACGTAAAGGTCGGCGCCGGCCAGGCGCTCATCCGCGATCGCGGCGCAGGCGATGCGGATCGCCAGTGTCTCGGCATGCGCCGTCGGGTCGCTCAGCGTGCGCGTGCGGTTGCCGGCGCTGGCGAGCAGGCGGCCGTCGCGCATGATCGCCGCGCCGACCGGCACCTCGCCGAGGCGGGCCGCCGCGCGGGCCTCGGCAAAGGCGACGCTCATCGGGTCGTCGGTTTCTGGAAAATCGCCCATCGGCAACGCTCGCTACTCCGCATGCACTCTGCTATCAGGGCGCCATGAAGGATCAAGACAAGGATAAGCGGCGCGGTGGCAAGCCCAGCGCGCCCAATCGTGGTTTTCGCGAGCGCCCGCCGGCCGCGAAAGGCCGCGCGCCAGCACGCGCCGGCGACGACCGCCCGCGACGCGCGCCCAGTGGCGACGACCGGCCGCAGCGTAAGTTCGATGGCGAGCGACCGCAACGCAGCCTTGGCGGGGACCGCCCGCAACGCAGCTTCGGGGACCGCCCGCAACGCAGCTTCGGTGCCCCCCCGCAGCGCGACGACCGGCGCCGGGACGACGCACCTGCGCCCGCCGCTGCGCGCCACGGCACCAGCTGGCGCGAGACGGCACGGCCTCTCTCCGGCACATCGGGCACGCCGGGCCTCGAGCGCATCGCCAAGGTGATGGCGCGCGCCGGCCTGTGCTCGCGGCGCGAGGCGGAGGAATGGATCACCGGCGGGCGCGTCAGCGTCAACGGAAAGCCGATCGATTCTCCGGCGCTCGATGTCGGGCCGCAGGACGTGATCCTGGTCGACAACAAGCCGCTGCCGGCGCGCGAGCGCACGCGGCTATGGCTCTACCACAAGCCGCGCGGGCTGGTGACGACGGCGGACGACCCCGAGGGGCGCGCCACCGTTTTCGACAACCTGCCGCCGGAATTGCCGCGCGTGATCTCGGTCGGCCGCCTCGATATCAATACCGAGGGGCTGCTGCTGCTGACCAACGATGGCGGCCTTGCGCGCGTGCTCGGCCACCCGAGCACCGGCTGGCTCCGGCGCTACCGCGTGCGCGCACATGGCAAGACGACGCAGGACGCGCTCGACGATCTGCGCCGGGGCGTCACGCTCGACGGCATCGATTACGAGCCGATCGTCGCCACGCTCGATCGCCAGAAGGGCGATAATTGCTGGCTGACCATGGACCTGACCGAGGGCAAGAACCGCGAGGTCAAGCGCATCCTCGAGCATCTCGGCCTTGCTGTCAGCCGGCTGATCCGCATCTCGTTCGGGCCGTTCCAGCTCGGCGATCTCGGCGAGGGCGCCATCGACGAGATCCGCACGCGCCAGATCAAGGACCAGCTCGGGCCACGGCTCGCCGAGGAGGCCGGCGTCGATTTCGACGCGCCGCTGTTCGGCGGTCACGAGGCCGTCGCGCCCTCCGACGAGCCGCGCCGCAAGCGCTATCTCTCGAAGGAAGGCTTTCAGGACCGGCGCCGCAAGGCGACCGCCGGCGAGGATGAGAACCTGAAGCTCGAGCTTGGCGCCGTCGCCGACCGCAAGGGCCGCACCGTCAAGGTCGAGCGCATCAAGGTCATCGAGCCCGAGGTGGAGGAGACGTCCCGCCAGCCGCGCGGCGACCGGCCGCAACGGGCGCATGGCGGCTTTGGCGGCGGCGCGCCCCGGCAAGGCCGTGGACGCCCGGACGGCGACCGACCGCAACGGAGCTTCGGCGACCGCCCGCAAGGCTCGCGCTCCGAAGGCGGCCGTCCGCAAAGTGGCAGGCCCGGCGGCTTTGGCGGCGGCGGGCCACGCGGCGGGCGTTCCGAGGGCGGTTACTCCGGCGGCCGGAGCTTCGGCGGCGACAGGCCGCAGCGTAGTTTTGGCGGCCGGCCGCAGGGTTCGCGCCCGGAGGGGGGCCGTCCGCAAGGCGGCAGGCCCGGCGGTTTCGGCGGCGGCGGGCCACGCGGCGAGCGTTCCGAGGGTGGCTACTCCGGTGGCCGGAGCTTCGGCGGCGACAGGCCGCAGCGCAGTTTCGGCGACCGGCCGCAGGGCGGCAGGCCCGGTGGCTTCGGTGCCGGCAGGCCGGGCGGTAAATTCGGCGGCGGCAAACCCGGTGGAGGCAAGCCGTTTGGTGGGCGCCCCGGCGGCGGAAGATCACCCGGTGGCCGGCCACCCGGCGGGAAACCGCCGCGCCGCAACGGCTAGGCGACGATGCGCATCGTCGCCGGGCGTTTCAAGGGGCGCGCGCTCGCCGCGCCGAAAAGCAACGGCATCCGGCCGACCAGCGACCGGATGCGCGAGGCGCTGTTTAATATCCTGATGCATGGCTATGACGACGCGGCCGAGGGCGCGCGCGTGCTCGACCTGTTCGCCGGCACCGGCGCGCTCGGGCTCGAAGCGCTGTCGCGCGGCGCGATCTTCGCGGCCTTCGCCGATATCGGCGCCGAGGCGCGCGGACTGCTGCGCGCCAATGTCGAGGCGCTCGGGCTCGGCGGCGAGACGCGGATTCTCCGGCGCGACGCCACCAGGCTCGGGGCGCGCGAGACATTCGAGCCGTTCACGCTCGCCTTCCTCGATCCGCCCTATGGCAAGGGGCTCGGCGAACTGGCGCTTGCCTCGGCGCTGGCCGGCGGCTGGCTCGCGCCCGGCGCGCTGGTCGTGCTGGAAGAGCGCGCCGATGCCGAGATTGCCCTGCCCGGAAAGATCGCGCGGCTGGAACGCCGCGCGGCCGGCGAGACGCAGTTGCTGTTCGGGCGGGTCCGGGACTGAACGCCTTCTCCGCGCAGCGCGATCGGCATAAGTATAGTTTCCGCGAAGTCTGTTTCCGTATCGCCTGAACACCCCTGAGAGCGTATTGTGACGGTGCCGGCACGATGACCGGCTCGCTCAAAGCTTGCTGCGCCACGATCGCAGATGCATTCGGGGGGAGGCATCATGAATAGCACCGCCCTATACGCCGCCGCGCTGTGCCTTGCCGTTGCCAGTCATGGCGCACCGGCGCAGGCGGCGGATTTCCAGGTCTCGCGCGTGTCCGCCGGCGGCACGGATGCGGCCCTGCTCCAGCCGGCGAGGCCAAAGGCCAGCATCATCCTGCTCACCGGCGGCGACGGACGTCTCACCATCGACGGCAACGGTGCCATCGGCCGAGGTGGCGGCAACCAGCTCGTGCGCTCCCGCGAAGCCTATGCCGCACGCGGTTTCGCCGTGCTGGTCCCCAATAGCGGCTACGATCTCGCGGCGTTGGTATCCTATATGGCGCAGATCAAGCGGCCGGTGACCGTCGTCGGCACGAGCCGGGGCACGCAACGCGCCGCGCGCGGCATCGCGGCCGGCGCGCATCCCGATCGCCTGGTGCTGACATCAGGCTTCCTGTCCGATGCTTCGGGCAATGCGGACAATGTCATGAACACGCTCGGCAGCCCGGCCGCCCTGCCGCCGACGCTGGTGATCCAACATCGCGCCGACAATTGCCGCTCCACGCAGCCGGCGGGCGTGGCGCCCTTCATCGCCTGGGCACAGAAGCGGGCGCGGCTGGTGTGGCTCGACGGCGGCAGCGAGAGCGGCGATCCATGCCGGGCGCGTTCGCATCACGGATTCGAAGGTATTGACGGCCGGGTCGTCTCGGCCGTTGCCGGTTTTGCCGCGCGTTGATGCTCAGGCGGCGCGGTTCTTGATCGCACCGATGATCGCCGTCAGCACGGCGCCGCCGACGCCGCCGCTGACGACCTGCGTGATGATGCCGCCAATGCTGAGATTGCCGGTTTGCGCGGCCGCGGTGATCGCCGGCAACAGCGCCGTGACGATCTGGCCGAGCACGCCGCCGCCAACCGCGCCGGCGATGGTGTTGCCGAGGGTGCCGATATCGAAACTTGGCGAGGTTTTCCCGGCGGCGTTACCGCCGATGGCGCCGGCCACCAGATTGATGAGAAGCTGTTCCATGCAGGTCGATCCCCGGTTGCAAGGCGCTCACCGTAGCATGAGTCGCGGCCAATGCGACAAATTGCCTCGCGGCGGCCGTTATTTGCGCCCGAACAGCCGCTCGATATCGCCGAGCTTCAGCTCGACATAGGTCGGCCGGCCGTGATTGCACTGGCCGGAGCCGGGCGTTGCTTCCATCTCGCGCAGCAGCGCGTTCATCTCCTCGGGCCGCAGCCGCCGGCCGGCGCGCACCGAATGATGGCAGGCGAAGGTCGCCAGCACATGGTCGGCGGCGCGCTCGAGCGCCAGCGGCCCGCCCCATTCCTCGAGGCTGTCGGCGAGGTCGCGCACCAGCGCCACGACATCGTCGCCGCCGACCGCCGCCGGCACCTCGCTGACCGCGACGGCGCCCGGCCCGAAGCCCTCGAGCGCGAGACCGAGCGGCGCGAGCAGCGGCGCCGCTTCGACCAGCCGCGCGACGGAGGCCTCGTCGAGTTCGACCACGGCCGGGATCAGCAGCATCTGGCGCGCGATGGCGTTCTCGGCGCGCTGGCGCTTGAGCCGCTCGTAGACGAGGCGCTCATGGGCGGCATGCTGATCGACGATGACGATGCCGTCGCCGGTCTGGGCGACGATATAGGTTTCATGCAACTGGGCGCGCGCCGCACCCAGCATGTGGTCGAGCGCCGCATCCGGCCCGGCTTCGACCTCGGCCATGCGCGCGGCGGGCGCGGCGTCATAGCCAAGATCGGGCTGCGCAAAGCCGGCTTCGCGCGCGGCGGCACCAGTCTCGGCCAGGCCGCCGGTGGGCGCGGCCGGCGAACGGCGCCAATCCCAGGCAGCAGCGGCGCGCTGCCCCGCCCAGCCGCCGGAGGCGGCCGGCATGCGTGCCGCGAGCCGGTCGATGGTGCGCAGGCCGCCGGTCGAGGTGGCGCGGATGCCGTCAATGGCAAGACGCTCACGCAAGCTGCCGACGATCAGGCCGCGCACCGCGCCGCCATCGCGAAACCGCACCTCGGCCTTGGCCGGATGCACGTTGACATCGACGGCGCGCGGCTCGAGCGCGACGAACAGCGCCAGCACCGGATAGCGCCCGCCTGGCAGGTAATCGGCGTAAGCGGCACGGATGGCGCCGAGCAGCAGTTTGTCGCGCACCGGCCGGCCGTTGACGAAGAGATATTGCTCGGTCGAGGTGGCGCGGTGGAAGGTCGGCAGGCCGGCAAAGCCGGCAAGCCGGATGCCATGGCGCTCGGCGGCGATCTCGACGGCATTGTCGCGAAAATCCGCTCCCAGTATCTGGCCGAGGCGGGTCAGCAGCCCGGCCGCATCGGCGCTGGCGGCGGCATAGTCGAAACCGGCCGTGCCCTCGCCGGCGAGCGCGAAGCGGATATCGGGCCGCGCCATGGCGAGCCGCTTGACGATGCCGGCGACGGCCTGCGCCTCGGCGCGGTCGCTTTTCAGGAATTTCAGCCGGGCCGGCGTGGCGTAGAACAGGTCGCGCACCTCGACGCGCGTGCCGCGCATCAGGCTCGCCGGCTTGACCGGCCCGACATGGCCGGCATCGACGGCGATCGACCAGCCGTTTTCCGCCCCCTGCGCCCGCGTGGCGATGGCGAGGCGCGCGACCGCCGCGATCGAGGGCAGCGCCTCGCCGCGAAAGCCGAGCGTCGATATCTGCGTCAGATCCTCGTCCGGCAGTTTGGAGGTGGCGTGGCGCTCGATGGCGAGCGCGAGGTCGTCCGGCCCCATGCCGGCGCCATCGTCGGTGACGCGGATCAGGCCGCGCCCGCCCTCTCCCAGCACGACCTCGATGCGGCTGGCGCCGGCATCGATGGCGTTCTCGACCAGTTCCTTCACCGCCGCCGCCGGGCGCTCGACGACCTCGCCGGCCGCGATGCGGTCGATCAGGATGGGGTCGAGACGGCGGACGGCGGCTGGCACGATGGTTAGCGCCCCTCGCCGAGATAGCGCTTGGCGAGGATCTTGGCTTCCTCGACGGCTGGCTGGTCGAACGGGTTCACGCCCATCAGGTAGCCGGACAGGATGGTCTCGATCATGAAATGCATCAGCAGGGCGCCAAGCTCGGTCTCGTTCAGCGCTTCGAGCCGGATGCGGCGCACGGCGCAAGCGTTCCTGGCGAAGGTATCGACCATGGCCTCGCCCTGCGCCGAGACCATGTCGCCGAGCGTCTTGCCGGCAAAGCCCGGCTCATGGGCGCGCGTCGCCAGGTCCTTGCCGATCTTGGGGCCGAGCCCTTTGGTGGCGACGGTGATGACGGTGAACAGCTTGTCCTTCGGGCCGGCGAGGAAAAGCTGCTGCGAGGAGTGCTGGTCGACCGGGCCGAGCGTCGCCACCGGCTGGGTGCCCTTGCCGTCCTTGCCGTTCGATTCCGCCCAGAGTTGCACGAACCATTTGGTGAAGCGCTCGAGCCGGTCGGCATAGGGCATCACCACGGTGATGTTGCGCCCGGAGCGCTGCGCCGCGATCTGCAACGCGGCGCCGCAGGCGGCCGGGCAATCCTCGGGCTGCTTCGCCTTCATCAGTTGCTCGAGCGCCAGCCCCGCCCCCTTGCGGATGGCGCGGATGTCGAGCCCCATCACGGCGGCCGGCAGCAGGCCGACATTGGTCAGGCACGAATAGCGCCCGCCGACGCCGGTATGGTGGTCGAGGAAGCTGACGCCATAGGGCGCGAGCAGGTCGCGCAGCGCGTTCTTGTGGCCGGGTTTCTCCGGCTCGGACAGGCCGTAGACGTGGTTGGCGATGTGATCGCCGCAACCGGCGGCATTCAGCGCCTCGAGCACGGCGATGGTCTGCATCAGCGTCTCGCCGGTGCCGCCGGATTTGGAGATGGCGACGAATTTGGTGCGATGCAGGTCGAGCTTGTCCAGCATGGTGGAGAAAGTGACAGGGTCGAGATTGTCCATGAAATGGACGCGCGGCCCCTTGAGCAACGCGGTGACGCCCGGAATATGATAGCCGCCGAGTTGCGCCAGCGTCTGGCCGCCAAGCGCCGAACCGCCGGTGCCCATGAAGACGATATCCCTGGCACCCTTGCGCAGCGCGCGCGCCGTCGCCTTGACCGGGCCGAGATCGGCGGTCGCCTTGGGCAGGGCGAGCAGCGGCACGGTGCCGTCGCGCGCCTCGCGCTTGAGGCGCCTCACGGCCTCGCCGGCGCTCTTCAGCGCCTCGCGATAGCTCGCCTCGGTCAGGCCCGCAACGAAGGCCTTCGACAGATCCTGTTGGAATGGCATCGACTCAGCTTCCTTCTTTTCGGCGACAGGTTAGCGGTCCGCACCGCCCGGCAAAAGCCGGAGGGCGGCAGAAAGAGACCGGTATCCTGCCATTGTTCTCTTCACCATGTTGAACGGAACTCTATGCGAAATCGTCGGCATTTTAGGAAAATCTGTTGTGCGGGCCACAAGATGGCGGCATGGAATAAAACATAAGAATGTGGTGTCGGAAGCCGCGCTCGCAGGGGTGTCAACACGTGTCGTCGTCTCGCTCCTACTGGTTCGCGGCCGGATTTCTTGTGCTTGCCTGGGCAGCGCTCGCCTCGCCCTGGCTCTCGGGCACGGTCACCATTCCCTATGATGCCAAGGCGCATTTCCAGGCGCAGATCCAGTTCCTCGCCCATGCGTTGCATAGCGGCCAGTCGCCGTTCTGGACGCCCAATGTCTTCGCCGGCTCGCCGCAGATCGCCGATCCGCAATCGATGATGTTCTCGCCGGCGCTGCTGCTGGCGATGGTCGACGACAATCCGAGCTTCCGCATCGTCGACAGCTTCATGTTCCTTTACCTGCTCGTCGGCGCGCTGGCGCTGCTGATGCTGTTCCGCGAACGCGGCTGGCATCCGGTCGGCGGGGTGGTGGCGGCGCTTGCCTTCGCCTTCGGAGCATCGGCCTCCTCGCGCATCCAGCATTTCGGCCAGATCCATTCGCTCGTGTTCTTCGCCGTCTCGCTATGGCTGCTGGACCGCACGCTGCGCACGGCTCGGCTCCGCGACGGTCTGTTCTGCGGCCTCGCGGTCGGCCTGATGGTGGTGGAACCGGATCAGGTCGGTTTTCTGGCGCTTTACCTGCTCGCCGGCATGGTGGTCTACCACATCGTCTCCGCCTCCGCGCGCGGCGCGGCGCTGCGCCGCGTGCTGGCGCCGCTTGCCGTGATGGGGCTTCTCGCCGGTGCCATCGCCGGTGGGCCGGTACTGCTGACCTACCTGTTCCTGGAATCCTCCAACCGGCCGGAGATCGCCTATTCGGAGGCAGCGCTCGGCTCGATGCACCCGGCCTCGCTGCTGACCGCGGTGATCGCCGATCTTTACGGCGCCATCAGTTCCAAGGTCGATTACTGGGGGCCTTCGAGCACGGCCTGGCCACACCCGAGGCTGTTCCTGGCGCAGAATATGGGCCAGGTCTATATTGGCGCGCTGCCGATCGTCGCCATGCTGGTGTTCGGGTTCCAGAAGGGCCGGCTGTGGCAGCGCGAGATCCTGTTCTTCGTCATCGCGCTCGCCTTCACTGTTCTTTATGCGCTCGGCGAATTCACGCCGGCCTTCCCGCTGTTCTTCGACGTGCTGCCCGGCGTCGACCTGTTCCGGCGCCCGGCCGATGCGACCTTCCTGATCGGGGCGATGCTGGCGGTTATCGGCGGCTATGCCGTGCACCGCATTGCCAGCGACGGGCCGATCCGCGTCGATGGACGACTGCTCGCCGGGCTGGCGCTGCTTGGCGTCGCGATCGCAGGCGCTGTCGGCGTGGCGATCCTTCACCACCGCCTGTCGGTCGCGGAACTGGCGATCGGCACCTCCGTCGCGTGGTCGGCCGTGGCCGCGCTCGGCCTCGTCCTGCTCAGCCAGCCGCGCATCGCCAGGGCGACGCTCGCCGTCACCGCCAGCGCCGCGATGATCATGGCGGTCGATCTCGCCAGCAACCAGGGCCCGAACGAATCGACCGCGCTCTCGCCGAAGATCTACGACGTGCTCAGGCCCGGCACGCCCAATGCGACGATCAAGCTGATCAAGGCGCGGCTGCGCGCCGGGGCCACGCCCGACCGGCGCGACCGGGTCGAACTGGTCGGGCTCGGCTTTCAGTGGCCGAATGCCGGCATGGTGCACGGGTTCGACCATACGCTCGGCTATAACCCGCTGCGCATCGCCGAATTCACCGAGGCGACCGGCGCCGGCGACCAGATCGCCAGCCCGGAAGACCGCAAGTTCACGCCGCTGTTTCCGTCCTACCACTCGCTGCTCGCCAACATGCTCGGGCTGCGGCTGATCATCTCGCCGATCCCGATCGAGCGCGTCGACAAGAAGCTCAAGCCCGGCGACCTGATCCTCGTCGGCCGCACCAGCGACGGCTACGCCTACGAGAACCCGAACGCCCTGCCGCGCGTGCTGTTTGCCAGCGACTGGCAAAGCGTCGATTTCGACGCGCTGATCAAGACCGGGCGCTGGCCGGATTTCGATCCGCGCCGCACCGTGCTGCTCGAAAGCGAGCCGGGCGCGTTTCCCCATGGCGCGGCCGGGCCGGCTCACGCCACGGTCGGCATCGCGAATTACCGCAACGGCCGCGTCGACCTGGTCAGCGACAGCGACCGGCCGGGCTTCGTGGTGCTGAACGATAGCTGGCACCCATGGTGGTATGCCGAGGTCGATGGCGTCGAGACGGAGGTGCTCAAGGCCAACGTGCTGTTCCGCGCCGTGCGGGTGCCGGCCGGCCGGCACAAAATCCATTTCGCGTTCCGACCGTTTCGCGGCGCGGCGGCGCAACTGGAGGAGAAATTCCGCGAAGCGGACGAGGAAGAGCCTTCCAGCGAGCCGGTCGGGCCGGCTTATCTCGCCGCCCACAGCCACGCCGAGTAAGCCTCATCGCATTATGCTCTAAGAGGCTGCCTCGACCTGGCGCCAATGCTGGACTGCCGCCTCGAGCAGCGGCCTCGGCAATTCGATGCCGGCAAGCCGCCAGACGAAACCGCGCGTGGCCGAGAAGCTCGCCGGCCTGAAGCGCAGCCCGGTTTGCACGCCATCGGCGCCGATGACGGCGCGATACTCACTGAACGACAGGAAGCCGGAGCGCCACCAGAGCCGCGCCATGTCGGCCATGCCGTCGACTTCGAGCGGCGGCAGCGGCGTCAGGGTCTTGCCAGCAACCTCGAGCACGGGCGGCAGCTTGCCGGCGAGCAACTGGCTGATGGTGTCGACGGTCAGCATGCTGTCGAGCCATGTCGCGACCGGCCGGGTGCCGACCTGGATCGCGAAGTTCCTTTGCACCCCGGTCGCGGCGCTATCGGCCTCGGTCAGGACCTGGCGCGCCACCGAGCGGCGCAACGACCGGAAATCGATTGAATCGGCGATCCGCGCCGGATCGCCGGAGCGCAGCGCATCAGCAAGCCGGGCGGCCCCGAAGATGGGCGAGACATAATAGAACAGCGCCAGCCAGAACAGCAGCACGGCAAGGCCACGCCACGCCCAATGGCCCCGGCGTCGTTGCTCGGCGATCGATGCGCGCGTCATGCCAGCGTCCAGACAGCCCCTCGTTGAGAAGCCGTCAGGCTCGCGGCTCAATCAGGCGGAAATGCGCCGCTCGCGTCCCGAATGCGACATTCGGAGAAAATACCGCGGCGCATGCGCTCAGGCGACGGCTTCGCGCTGCTTGTCGGCGCGCTTGCGCTGCACCGGATCGAGCTGAATCTTGCGCAGCCGGATCGATTTCGGCGTGACCTCGACCAGTTCGTCCTCCTGGATATAGGCGAGCGACTTTTCCAGCGTCATGCGGATCGGCGGCGTGAGCCGCACCGCCTCGTCCTTGGACTGGGTGCGGATGTTGGTCAGCTTCTTGCCCTTGAGCACGTTGACCTCGAGATCGTTGTCGCGCGTGTGCTCGCCGACGATCATGCCCTGATAGACCTTCCAGCCGGGCTCGATCATCATCGGCCCGCGATCCTCGAGGTTCCACAGCGCGTAGGCCACGGCCTCGCCCTGCTCGTTCGAGATCAGCACGCCGTTGCGGCGGCCGGGAATATCACCCTTGTAGGGCGCATAGGCATGGAACAGCCGGTTCATGATCGCCGTGCCGCGCGTATCGGTGAGCAACTCGCCCTGATAGCCGATCAGGCCGCGCGTCGGCGCCAGGAACACCAGCCGCAGGCGGTTGCCGCCGGATGGCCGCATCTCCAGCATGTCGGCTTTGCGCTCGCTCATCTTCTGCACGACGATGCCGGAATGCTCCTCGTCGACGTCGATGACGACCTCCTCGATCGGCTCGAGCGGCTGGCCGGTATTGGGATCGCGCGACAGCACGACGCGCGGGCGGGACACGGCAAGCTCGAAACCTTCGCGCCGCATCTGCTCGATCAGGATGGCAAGCTGCAATTCGCCGCGGCCGGAGACGACGAAACTGTCCTTCTGGTCGGCCTCCTCGACCTTGAGCGCGATATTGCCCTCGGCCTCCTTGAGCAGCCGGTCGCGGATGACGCGCGTCGTCACCTTGTCGCCCTCGGTGCCGGCGAGCGGGCTGTCATTGACGAGGAAGCTCATCGACACGGTCGGCGGATCGATCGGCTGCGCCTTGAGCGGCACGTCGATGGACGGGTCGCAGAACGTGTCGGCGACGGTCGCCTTGGACAGGCCGGCAATCGCCACGATGTCGCCGGCATGGGCTTCCTCGATCGGCTGGCGCTCGAGGCCCCGGAAGGCGAGGATCTTGGAAATGCGACCGTTCTCGACGACATGGCCGTCGGGGCCGAGCACCTTGACGGTCTGGTTCGGCCGCACCGAGCCGGCGGCGATGCGGCCGGTGATGATGCGGCCGAGATAGGGATTGGCCTCGAGCAGGGTGCCGAGCATCTTGAAAGGCCCCTGCTCCACCACCGGCTCCGCGACATGGCGCAGCACGAGGTCGAACAGCGGCGCCATGCCCTGATCGGACGGGCCTTCGGGGCTGTTGGCCATCCAGCCGTTCTTGCCGGAGCCGTAGAGGATCGGGAAATCAAGCTGCTCGTCGCTGGCATCGAGCGCGGCGAACAGGTCGAAGACCTCGTTGATGACCTCGGTCGGGCGCGCGTCGGGCTTGTCGACCTTGTTGATGGCGACGATCGGCTTGAGGCCGATCTTCAGCGCCTTGCCGACAACGAATTTGGTCTGCGGCATCGGGCCTTCGGAAGCATCGACCAGCACGATGGCGCCGTCGACCATCGACAGGATACGCTCGACCTCGCCGCCGAAATCGGCATGGCCCGGCGTGTCGACGATGTTGATCTGTGTGTCCTTCCACACCACCGAGGTCGCCTTGGCGAGGATGGTGATGCCGCGTTCCTTCTCCAGATCGTTCGAGTCCATGACGCGTTCCGCGACGCGCTGGTTCTCTCGGAACGTGCCCGATTGCTGCAACAACTTGTCGACGAGCGTGGTCTTGCCGTGGTCGACGTGAGCAATAATAGCGATATTTCGCAGCTTCATGGGCGCGTTCGGATCCTGACTGTCCTGTGGGGAAGCGGCGCTCGCGGCTTGTGCGGCGCAACAACTGGCCCGGGCCTTAGCACAATGCGAACGAAAGGGCAATCGCGGACGAATCTCGGTTGACTTGTCAACGCTTTGCGACGATTCTGCCTCGTCTGCCGGACGCGTGCCCACGCCGCCCGGTTTTCGTATGTCCCGAAATGACTCAGGAGTTTACCGCCATTCGTCGTCCAATGAGAGCCATGCCCGTACCGGTGAAGGACGGTCCCCGGGTTAATCGCGATATTCGCGACCGCGAGATCATGCTGATCGATGCCGAAGGTGCCAACCTCGGCGTTACCCTGACCGTCGATGCCATCCGGATGGCGGAGGAACAGGCTCTCGATCTGGTCGAGGTCGCTCCCAACGCAACGCCGCCGGTCTGCAAGATCATGGATTTCGGCCGCTTCCGCTTCCAGGAGCAGAAGAAGGCCGCCGAGGCGCGCAAGAAGCAGAAGACGGTCGAGATCAAGGAAATCAAGCTCCGGCCCGGCATCGACGATCACGATTACGACGTGAAGATGCGCGCCATGAAGAGCTTCTTCGAGGAAGGCAACAAGGTGAAGGTCACCCTGCGCTTCCGTGGCCGCGAGATGGCGCATCAGGATCTCGGCATGAAGGTGCTGATTCGCGTGCGCTCCGAGACCGCCGAGCTTGCCAAGGTCGAGCTGGAGCCCTCGATGGAAGGCCGCCAGATGACCATGGTGCTGGCGCCGCGCTGAGGCTGTTGCCGCCGGCGCGCAAATGCCGCCGGCCCTTGCCATCGGGCGCGCTTTCTGCCTATAAGCGCGCCTTCCCGAACCGACCGGCTGAAAACGGGCTGCCGTGGCGGTTCTTGTTGCTCTGTTTACAGAGTGTCTTTTGCGGGCGCCCTGCCCAGCATCGGAGAGCGAAATGCCCAAGTTGAAGAGCAAGTCAGGCGCCAAAAAGCGCTTCAAGATCACGGGGACGGGCAAGGTCGTCTATTCCCAGGCCGGCAAGCGCCATGGCATGATCAAGCGGACCAAGAAGCAGATCCGGAACCTGCGCGGCACGAACGTCCTGTTCAAGACCGACGGGGACAACATCAAGAAGTACTTCCTGCCGATGGGCTAAGGCCCCCGGCACGAGACATTCTTTTTCCGCAAGCGATCGCTTCCAGATTCCAGGAGTTCCGTCATGGCCCGCGTCAAGAGGGGCGTAACGTCCCACGCCAAGCACAAGAAAGTTTTCCAGGCCGCCAAGGGTTTCCACGGCCGCCGCAAGAACACCATCCGCGCCGCCAAGGCCGCCGTCGACAAGTCGATGCAATATGCCACGCGCGACCGGCGCGTGAAGAAGCGCACGTTCCGTTCGCTCTGGGTGCAGCGCATCAACGCCGCCGTGCGCGAGCATGGGCTGACCTACTCGACCTTCATCGGCGGGCTGACCAAGGCCGGCATCGCGGTCGACCGCAAGGTGCTCTCCGACATCGCCATCCGCGAGCCGGCGGCTTTCGCCGCCATCGTCGAGCAGGCCAAGGCCGCCGCCTGAGTTCAGGGTGCAGCCTGTACGCATAAAAAAGCCCGCCATCGGCGGGCTTTTTGTTGTCCCGGCACGTCTTGCGCGGGGGCGTTCACACCTGAAGCCCGAGTTCGAGCAGGTGCTGCCAGGCCTCCTCCGACGTATCGGCGAAGCGGAACATCTCGAGGTCGCCCGGCTTGATGAAGCCCTCGGCGGCCAGATGCTCGAAATCGATCAGCTTGCTCCAGAACGCCTTGTCGAACAGCACGACCGGGCAGCGCTCCATCTTGCCGGTCTGCTGCAGGGTGAGGATCTCGAAGGTCTCGTCCAGCGTGCCGAAGCCGCCGGGAAACACCACGAGCGCCTTGGCCCGCATGGCGAGATGCATCTTGCGCATGGCGAAATAGTGGAAACGGAAGGTCAGGCCGGGCGTCGAATAGGCGTTCGGCTCCTGCTCGTGCGGCAAGGTGATGTTGAAGCCGGCCGTCAACGCGCCGGCCTCGGACGCGCCGCGATTGGCGGCCTCCATGATGCCGGGACCGCCGCCGGTGGCGATGACATTGTGCCGGTAGCCGCCACGGCCGTTCAGCGCGCCGCCGCGCTCGGAGGCGAGCCGGCTGAAGGCGCGCGCCGCCTCGTAGCGCGGCTCGCCCGGATGGACCCGCGCCGAGCCGAACACCACGATGGTCGAGACGATGCGCCGGGCGCGCAGCGCCTCCTCGGCCTTCTGGTATTCGAGATGGAAGCGCATGCCCCTGAGCGAATCGCCGAGCAGGAAATCCGTATCCAGCACCGGCAGGATGTAGCTCGGCGACGCTTTCTGGGCGGAATTATCAGTCATGGCGGCCTCGTACCCCTTGTGCGCCGACTCACCATGGCCGCAACGCTGCCCCCAAACTGGGCAAGCAAGGCGCCCTGGGTCAAGCGCCGGCGGGCCGGCAGGCCGGCCCCTGCGGCGATAGGCGCTTCCCCCACCGGGCATTTCTGATAGAACGCAGGAAATTTCCCATTTCCCACCGATTGAATCTCGCATGACCGATCCGACCGCGCTCGAAGCCACCTTGCTGCAAGATATTTCCGCTGCCGCCGACGAAGCCGCGCTCGAGGCGATCCGCGTCGCCGCGACCGGCAAGAAGGGCAGCATCTCCGAGTTGCTGGCAAGCCTCGGCAAGCTGCCTCCGGAGCAGCGCAAGGAGAAGGGCCCGCTCTATAACGGCCTGCGCGACCGCGTCACCACGGCGCTCGGTGCCCGGCGCGAGACGCTGAAACAGGCGGCGCTCGACGCGCGCCTGCAGCGCGAAGCGCTCGACGTGACGCTGCCGGTGCGCGAGAGCGGCATCGAGACCGGGCGCATCCACCCGATCAGCCAGGTGATCGACGAGTTGACGGCGATCTTCGCCGATATGGGGTTCTCCGTCGCCGACGGCCCGGATATCGAGACCGACGACCTCAACTTCACCAAGCTGAATTTTCCGGTCGGCCACCCGGCGCGCGAGATGCACGACACGTTCTTCTTCGCGCCCGACGCGAATGGCGAGCGCAAACTCTTACGCACCCATACCAGCCCGGTGCAGGTGCGCACCATGCTGAGCCAGGAGCCGCCGATCCGCGTGATCATCCCCGGCCGCACCTACCGCCACGACAGCGACCAGACGCACACGCCGATGTTCCATCAGGTCGAGGGGCTGGTGATCGACAAGTCATCGCATCTCGGCCACCTGAAATGGATCCTGGCCGAGTTCTGCAAGGCGTTCTTCGAGGTGCCCTCGGTCAAGATGCGCTTCCGGCCGTCATTCTTCCCGTTCACGGAACCCTCGATGGAGGTCGATATCCAGTGCACGCGCAAGGGCGGCGAAATCCGCTTCGGCGAGGGCGATGACTGGCTCGAGATTCTGGGCTGCGGCATGGTCCACCCCAACGTGATCCGCAATTGCGGCCTCGATCCGGATGTCTACCAGGGCTTCGCCTGGGGCATGGGCATCGACCGCATCGCCATGCTGAAATACGGCATGTCGGACCTGCGCCCGTTCTTCGAGGCGGATGTGCGCTGGCTCAACCATTACGGCTTCCGCCCGCTCGATATCCCGAGCCTGGTTGGTGGGCTGTCGAGCTGAGGTAGAGGAGATATGCCGATAGGACGGCATCGCGGGGCGAAGACGATGGCAATCGAACGGAACAAAATCGGCAAGCCACTTCCACAGCCCTCCAGGTCTGCCGATGAGGAATGCGTATCTGATGCCCGTCGCGATAGCGCCGAACAGGAGTTCGAAACGCAAACCGCCACCGCCCGCCGGATCGCGGAAATGCGTCGGAGAGTGTTGCGTGAACTTGGCCGAGAGGCCTCGGAACGCGTTCCCTCCCCCCTCGTGGGGGAGGGTTAGGGAGGGGGCATGCCGCATACGCGAATTCCCGTTGATCTGCGCTCCAATGCCAAGGCGCTTCGCCGCAACCTGACCGATGCGGAACGCAAGCTCTGGTCTCGTCTTCGGGCGCATCGCCTGGGCAACCTGCATTTCCGACGGCAAGCCCCGATCGGCCCCTTCATCGCTGATTTTTCCTGTCACGCAGCAAGTGTCATTATTGAACTGGATGGCGGCGGCCATGCCGACAATGAACAGTTCAATTACGACCGGTCGCGGGACCAATGGTTCTCCCAGGCCGGCTATCTGGTGCTGCGCTTCTGGAACAACGAGGTTTTGACCAATCTCGACAGCGTTTGTGAAACGATCTACGAGCGGGTAACCGCCCGGTTGCGGACCATCTCGACATCCCCCTCCCAACCCTCCCCCGCAAGGGGGGAGGGCATTTCTGAAGTTTGAAGCGTGCCCCTATGAAACTCACCCTGTCCTGGCTCAAGGATCACCTCGACACCACGGCGTCCCTCGACGAGGTCGTCGAGACACTGACGCGCATCGGCCTCGAGGTCGAGACGGTCGAGGATCCGGGCGCGAAGCTGAAAGACTTCACCATTGCCCACGTGATCGAGGCGAAGCAGCACCCCAATGCCGACCGGCTGCGCGTGTGCATCGTCGATACGGGCGCCGGCGAACCGGTGCAGGTGGTATGCGGCGCGCCCAATGCCCGCACCGGCATGAAGGGCGTGTTCTCCGCCCCCGGCACCTACATTCCCGGCAAGGGCATCACGCTCGGCAAGGGCGTGATCCGCGGCGTCGAGTCGAACGGCATGCTGTGCTCCGGCATGGAACTCGAGATTTCCGAGGATCATGACGGCATTCTCGACCTGCCCGACGATGCCCCGGTCGGCGCGCCGTACGCGGCCTGGGCCGGGCTCGACGATCCCGTCATCGACATCAACCTGACGCCGAACCGGCCGGATGCGACCAGCATTCACGGCATCGCGCGCGACCTCGCCGCCGCCGGGCTCGGCAAGCTCAAGGAGAGCACGATCGCGCCGGTCAAGGGCGAGGGCGTGTGCCCGGTTTCGGTCACGCTGGCGCTCGGCCCGTGGGAAAAGAACCTGTGCCCGCTCTTCGTGCTGCGGCTGGTGCGCGGCGTCAAGAACGGCCCCTCGCCGGACTGGATGCAGAAGCGGCTGCGCGCCATCGGCCTCAGGCCGATCAACACGCTGGTCGACATCACCAATTACGTCACTTTCGACCAGGGCCGGCCGCTGCATGTCTTCGACGCCGCCAAGGTGACGGGCAACCTCACCGTGCGCCGCGCCAAGCCCGGCGAGGAATTGCTGGCGCTCGACGGCAAGAACTATACGCTCGACGACACCACCGTGGTGATCGCCGACGAGGCGGGCGTCGAATCGCTCGCCGGCGTGATGGGCGGCGAGCATTCCGGCTGCGACGAGACCACCACCGACGTGCTGATCGAAAGCGCGCTGTGGGACGCGCTCAACGTGGCGCAGACCGGGCGCAAGCTCGGCATCATCACCGACGCGCGCTATCGGTTCGAGCGCGGCGTCGACCCGGCCTTCACGCTGTCGGGCGCCGAGCTTGCCACGCGCATGGTCATCGACCTGTGCGGCGGCACCGCGACCGACCTGCATATCGCCGGCATGGTGCCCGATACCGACCGCGTGATCGATTTCCCGTGGAGCGAGGTCAAGCGCCTGACCGGGCTGGTGCTGCCGGTGCCGGAAATGCGCGTCATCCTGTCGAGCCTCGGCTTCTGGGTCTCCGGCACCGGCGATACCGTCAAGGTCTCGCCGCCGTCATGGCGGCCGGATGTCGAGGGCAAGGCCGATCTCGTCGAGGAAATCACCCGCATCGCCGGGCTCGACCGTGTCGAGAACACGCCCTTCCCGCGCGTCGAGACGATCAAGAGCCCGGTGCTGACGCTGCTGCAGCGGCGCACGCGCCAGGCCAAGCGCCTGCTGGCGGCGCGCGGCCTCGTCGAGGCGATCACATGGTCGTTCGTGGCCAAGGAGCAGGCGGAACTGTTCGGCGGCGGCCAGCCCGAGATCGCGCTCGCCAACCCGATCGCCGCCGACCTGTCCGACATGCGGCCCTCCTTGCTGCCCGGCCTGATTGCTGCCGGCCAGCGCAATGCCGATCGCGGCTATGACGATGTGGCGCTGTTCGAGGTCGGCCAGATTTTCGGCGGCGACAAGCCGGAAGACCAGAAGATCGCCGCCGCGATTATCCGGCGCGGCGCGGCGCGCGCCATCGGCCACGGCCGGCACTGGGCGGATCAGGGCGACCCGGCCAGCGCCTTCGACGCCAAGGCCGACGTGATGGCGCTGCTCTCCGGCCTCGGCGTGGCGCTTGGCGGCCTGCAGGTCGTGCCCGGCGGCCCGGCCTGGTGCCATCCCGGCCGTTCCGCAACGCTGCAATTCGGGCCGCAGAACGTCATCGGCTGGTTCGGCGAGATGCATCCGCGCACGCTCGAAGCGCTCGATGCCGACGGTCCGATTGTCGCATGCGAGATCATTCTCGACGCCATCCCCGCGCCGAGGCTCAAGCCGACCAAGGTCAAGCCGAAGCTCGATCTGGCTGAATTGCACCCCGTGCGGCGCGATTATGCCTTCGTGGTCGACGATGCGGTGCCGGCCGACACGGTGATGAAAATCGCCCGTGGCATCGACCGCAATCTTTTCGCCGGAATTGCGGTATTCGACATCTACAAGGGCACCGGCATTGCGCCGGGCCAGAAGTCGATCGCCATCGAGATCACGCTGCAGCCGAAGGACAAGACCCTGACGGATGTCGAGATCGAGGCGTTCTCACAGAAGCTCGTCGCCGAGGTGACGAAGAAAACCGGAGCGACATTGCGCGGATGACTGTTCATTCAGGCCAGATTCTGATCCTGCTGCTGGCGGCGACCGCTTGCGGCATCGCCTCGGCCGAGGCCAAGTCGATCGACGATTGCGAGCGCTTCTCCAACCCGCTTGCCTATAATCAGTGCCTGAGCCAGTTCAGCCCGGCGCGCCGCCACCATGCCGGCGATGCGCCGCCGCCACGCATCGGCGCCATCGATACCAAGCCGTCCGAGCCCGCACCGCAATATCGTGCGCGGCGGCGCGGCGCACCGATCGCACGCATGCCCTCGCTCGATCAGGTCGTGCGCCCGTCCGGCAACGGCCGCAGCGTCGCGACCTTCGAGATTGGCGGCGATTCAGGGCACGGGCCGGCGCGCCCGGCCACCCGGCGCGGCGGCCGTCACCGCTGAGCCCGCGCCGGCCCCGCACCGTTGAGCGGGTTGGCCGGGTCCCAGGCGTAGCGCATCGTCTCGAAACGCATGCTGAGCGCATCGATGAGCAGCAGCTTGCCGGTCAGCCCCTCGCCAAAGCCGACGATCTCGCGCAGCACCTCGATCGCCTGCATGGCGCCGATCAATCCGGTCAGCGCGCCGAGTACGCCCGCTTCCGAGCAGGTCGGCACCAGGCCGGGCGGCGGCTTGTGAGGGAACAGGCAGCGGTAAGTCGGGTTTGGCTTGCCGCCCTCACCGGCGAGATGCGGCTTGAGCGTGGTCAGCGAACCGTCGAACTCGTTGACGGCGGCAGTGACCAGCACCTTGCCGGCATAAAAACAGGCATCCGACACGGCATAGCGCGTGTCGAAATTATCGGAGCCGTCGGCGACGATGTCGTAACCGGCAACGAGCGCCAGCGCATTCGCCGCGGTGAGATGCTCGGCATGGGCGACGAAGCGCACATGCGGGTTGAGCGCCGCAACCTTGTCGCGCGCGCTGTCGAGCTTCGGCCGGCCGATATCGGGCGTGCCGTGCACCACCTGGCGCTGCAGGTTTGACAGCGAGACGACATCGTCATCGACGACACCGAGCATGCCGATGCCGGCGGCGGCAAGATACTGGATCAGCGGGCTGCCAAGCGCACCGGCGCCGATGATCAGCACGCGGGCGGCCTTGAGCTTCTGCTGCCCCGGCCCGCCGACATGGCGCAGCACGATATGGCGGGCATAGCGTTCGATCTCGTCCGAGGATAGCGACATGGGATGAGACTTAGCGCGCGCGTCTGTCGAGCGCGAGAGATATGACGCCATGCCAACTCTCTACATCATCCTGAGCTTGTCGAAGGATGCTGAGTCCGGCACCAAGCTGGAACACCCTTCGACAAGCTCAGGATGAGGATCGAGGGAGAGGAACTGGAACAACGCCGCGGTGCCACCCGGGGGGTGCCAATCGCGTCCATTGACCGAACGCATCAGCACGGCTGGCTTGCGCTGGAAGCCTGCTTGCCTATAGATCGCCGGCAGCACCATTGCGCGCAGATATCCTTGAGGAAAACCATTCATGGCCGAGCAGAAAGTCAAGCGCGTCGTCCTCGCCTATTCGGGCGGGCTCGACACCTCCGTGATCCTCAAATGGCTCCAGACGACCTATGGTTGCGAGGTGGTGACCTTTACCGCCGATCTCGGCCAGGGCGAGGAGCTGGAGCCGGCGCGCAAGAAGGCGCAGCTTCTCGGCATCAAGAGCGAGCATATTTTCGTCGAGGACGTGCGCGAGGAATTCGTGCGCGACTACGTGTTCCCGATGTTCCGCGCCAATGCGATCTATGAGGGGCTCTATCTGCTCGGCACCTCGATCGCCCGGCCGCTGATCGCCAAGAAGCAGATCGAGATCGCGCGGCAAGTCGGCGCCGATGCGGTCGCCCATGGCGCGACCGGCAAGGGCAACGACCAGGTGCGCTTCGAGCTCGCTTATTACGCGCTCGAGCCCAACATCAAGATCATCGCGCCGTGGCGCGAATGGGACCTCGCCTCGCGCACCCGGCTGCTGCAATTCGCCGAACAGCACCAGATTCCGATTGCCAAGGACAAGCGCGGCGAAGCGCCGTTCTCGGTCGATGCCAACCTGCTGCACTCGTCCTCCGAGGGCAAGGTGCTCGAGGACCCGAGCATCGAGGCGCCGGAATCGGTTTATATGCGCACGATCGGCCCGGAAGAGGCACCCGACAAGGCGACCGTGATCACGGTCGATTTCGAGAAGGGCGATCCGGTTGCCATCGACGGCGTCAAGATGAGCCCGGCGACGCTGCTGACCAAGCTCAACGAACTCGGCCGCGCCAACGGCATCGGCCGGCTCGACCTGGTCGAGAACCGCTTCGTCGGCATGAAGTCGCGCGGCATCTACGAGACGCCCGGCGGCACCATTCTTTGGAAAGCCCATCGTGGCATCGAGTCGATCACGCTCGACCGCGAGGCGGCCCATCTCAAGGACAGCCTGATGCCGAAATACGCCGAGCTGGTGTATTACGGTTTCTGGTTCGCGCCCGAGCGCGAGATGCTGCAGGCGCTGATCGACAAGAGCCAGGAATTCGTCACCGGCCAGGTCAAGCTCAAGCTCTACAAGGGCAATGTCGACGTGATCGGCCGCGAGAGCCCGTACAGCCTGTACGATCAGGAACTGGTGACCTTCGAGGAAGGCGCCGTCGCCTACGACCACCGCGACGCGCAAGGCTTCATCAAGCTCAACGCGCTGCGCCTGCGCACCTATGGCATGCGCGCGCGCAAGACCGCTAAGTAAGCGGCGCGCGCTGAAGGTGGGCCCCGGCTCAAGGCCGGGGCAAGAGCGCGGGGAAACGCGACCGTCTTGTGCCGGGCTTGATCCGGCACCCAGAGCCCAACCTCCGCGCCCTCATCCTGAGCTTGTCGAAGCATGAGGCTCAGGGGAATTGGCGTCAGCGCCGGCCAGCCGTCTCCAGTACGGCCGCATAGACATCGAGGGTGGCCTCGACCATGCGCGCGAGGCCGAGATTGCGCTCGACGAAAAAGCGCGCGCGTTCGGCGAGCGCATCGCGGGCGCTCGGCCGCAATGACAACGCGGCATGGATCGCTTCGGCGAGCGCTTCCGCATCACCCGGCGGCACGCGCCAGCCGGTGCGCGCTTCCGGGCCGACCTGCGGCGGGGCGAGCACGGTTTCAGGCACGGCGCCGTGATCGGAGACGATGACCGGCACGCCCATGGCCTGCGCCTCGACGGCGACGCGGCCGAAGGCTTCCGGCTCGGTCGAGGGCACGGTGACGACGGCCGAGGCCATCAGGGCAGCCGGCACATCCGCGACATGGCCGACGCGGCGCACGTTGCCCGCGACGCCGCGCTCCGTGGCGAGAGCGTCGAGTTCCTTGACATAGGCTTCGCGGCCCTGCGGGTCGCCGGCGAGCACGAAGACGAGATCGCGTTGGCCCTTGTCGGCCAGCAGGCGCGCCGCCTTGATCAGCACGCGCTGGCCCTTCCATTCGGTCAAGCGGCCCGGCAGCAGCACGACGCGCTCGTGCGGGCCGATGCGCCATTGCTCGCGCAAAGCCGCGACGCGTTCCGGCGTCACCACGCCACGCGCGAACAGGCTCATGTCGGTGCCGCGCTGGATGACACGGATGCGCGGCGCGGCCGAGGCGTATTGCGCCGCGATCTGCCCGGCGGTGTACGCCGAATTGGCGATGACCACGTCGCCGCGCGCCATCACCGAATTATACAGCACCTTCGGCCCGGAGCGGCCCTTGTAGCTGCCGTGATAGGTCGTCACGAACGGCGTGCCGGTCATGCGGCAGGCGGCGAGCGCCACCCAGGCCGGCGCGCGCGAGCGGGCATGCACGAGATCGACGCGGTGCGCCTGGATCAGGCGGGCGAGCCGGCGCGCATTGGCCAGCATGGCGAGCGGGTTCTTGGTGGCGGCCGGGAATTCCAGCCAGACACCGCCCTTGGCCTGCAATTCGCCGATCAGGCGGCCGCCCTCGCAGGCAACCAGCGCGCGGGCGCCGACGCCGACGAGCCCGTCGGCGATATCGACCGTGGTGCGCTCGGCGCCGCCCGCCTCGAGCGCCGGAATGATCTGCAGGATGGTGCGCCCAACCAGCGGCGAACGCTCGGTCGGCTGGAACGCCGTGGCTGGCCTTGACGGCATCACTGTGCCAGAAGCGCCGAGAGGCCGGCGCGCGGTGCTAAGCATCGGGACATCATGGCGGCGAGACATGGAACGGGACGAGGGTCCGATGCAAGCGCTTCAACGGGAAATCCCGGAATTTCTGGCGGTCGGGGCGAAAGAGCATCAGCGCAGGCTGGCTTTCCTGCAACAGGCGGGCGCGGGGCCGGCCGTGGTCTGGCTCGGCGGCTTCCGCTCGGACATGCGCGCGACCAAGGCCGAATCGCTGAGCCGGTGGGCGCGCGACAACGGCCGCGCCTGCTTGCGCTTCGATTATAGCGGGCATGGCGAAAGCGAGGGCGATTTCGCGACCTGCACGATCTCGCAATGGCTCGAGGACGCGCTCGCCATGCTCGAGGCGCACACGCAAGGGCCGGTGGTGCTGGTCGGCTCGTCGATGGGCGGCTGGCTGTCGCTGCTGGCGGCGCGGCAACTGCCGCCGGGCAAGCTTGCCGGCCTGGTGCTGATCGCGCCGGCGGTCGATTTCACGGAAAGCCTGATGTGGGCGCAGTTCACCGACACGATCAAGCGCCAGATCATGGAAACCGGCCTGTGGCTCAGGCATTCGGAGTACTCGCCGGAGCCCTATCCGATCAGCCGCGCCCTGATCGAGAACGGGCGCGGCCATCTGCTGTTCGGGACGCCGTTCAGGACGCATTGCCCGGTGCATATCCTGCAGGGCATGCGCGACCCGGACGTGCCATGGCAGCATGCGCTCAAGCTCGTCGAACATCTGCCCGACGACGAGGTGACGCTGACACTCATCAATGATGGCGATCACCGCCTGAGCCGGGAGCAGGATATCGCCCGGCTCATTGCCGCGGTTGCGGCGGTCAGTGCACGCTGACGGTGGTCAGTTCGTGCTCCCAGGCGCTCGAAAGCGCGACATCGCGCGAATCGGTCAGGACGATCGGGGAACCGTCGGCCGAGAGCAGCGCGAACAGCTTCTGGCCCGGCGCCATGGCGGGCGCGTTGGGGAAGAAGCGCTGCACGTCATCCGAACGCATGGCGCGCACGTAGGCGACTTCGCCGCCGCCGAGCGCGGCCAGATCCGCCTGGGTGATCTCGGGCTTGTGGCCCATCTTGGCTGAAATTCTGTGACCCGTCATGGCATCACTCCATCAGTTCCACTCGTTACAATGCTCGCCTGCTCGTGAACGGAATCTTAATCACGGGCCACGATGTCGATACGCCGGATGATTCGTTCCGGTTCCGGACGCACGAGATCGACAGCAAGCAAACCGTTGGCCAATTCAGCGCCGGTCACCTCCATGCCCTCCGCGAGGAGGAAGGTGCGCTGGAACTGCCGTGCGGCGATGCCCCGGTGTAGATATTGCCGGGACTTATCGTCCGCCTGCCGCCCGCGAATGACGAGCTGGCTTTCCTCCAGCAAAATCTCGAGCTGGTCCTGCGTGAAGCCGGCAACCGCCAGCGTGATGCGCAGGGTATCCGGCGCCGTCTCGGTGCGCGGAAGCCGCTCGATATTGTAAGGAGGGTAGCCGTCGCCCGCGGTCTTCGACACCCGGTCGAGGGCGCGCTCGATTTCATCGAAACCGAGCATGAACGGCGAGGAAAACGTCGGCACACGTGACATTGGCGAAGCCCACATCTAGGCACTTCGGTTCTTGCGTCACGAGATGGCCCCGAAGGCACCGTCCCGCTTGAGCCCAATATGGTTGTGCGCGCGGCGCGGCGCAAGGGCCAGCAAAGGCAGCACGACGCGGCCGGCGGGCTCGAGGCCCGCAGGTCCGAGGCCGGACCGGAGGCGCGCTTATTCGGCGGGGGCCATCGGCTGCGCCTGCGCGGGAAGCGCATCGGTCGCGCCGCGCCGGGTCATGTCGGCATACATCGCCTTGATCGCCGTGCTCGCCGTGGTCTTGAAGGTGAATGGCAGCAGCGCGTGCATGAACGCCGCGCCGGACGCCTTGAGCAGCCGCATGGAATAGCCCATCGCCACGCCGAAATGCTCGGTATAGGTCTCGCCGACGGCATCGGGATGCTCGGTGAACAGGGTCTTCAGCGTGTTGGCCATGATCGCCTCCCTTTCGTGTGAAGGCAGCTTAGCGATCGCTGGGCGGGACCGGCTCCCATTTTCGTTGCGCCGGGGCGGGGAGATATCTAATAATGTCCACAAAAATCTTCTATCTGGTGGATAATGTCATCGTCGATCGACGCATTCGACAAAAAGATTCTCGGCGCCCTGCAACGCGACGCGACGATCTCGCTCGATGCGCTGGCCGAGCAGATCGCGCTGTCGCGCAATGCATGCTGGCGCCGCATCCAGAAGCTGGAGCAGGCCGGCGTGATCCGGGGCCGCGTGGCGCTGCTCGACCCGGACGCGCTCAATCTCGGCCTCGCGGTACTGATCCAGGTCCGCACCAGCCAGCACGACGCCGCCTGGGCCGAGCGCTTCAGGACGGCGCTGCGCGACATCCCGGAGATCATCGCCGCCTATCGCACCGCCGGCGATGTCGACTACATCCTGCACGCGCGCATCCCGGACATGCGCGCCTATGACCGGCTGTACCAGAAGCTGATCGCGCGCATCGAAATGGTCGATGTCTCGGCGAGTTTCGTGATGGAGGAGATCAAGCAATCAAGCGAGTTGCCGCTGCAATTCGCCTGACCAGAGACATCCCAAAACTCACCTCATGCCGAGCTTGTCGAAGCATGTTCCAGTTCGGCGCCAGATAGCGCCGGGCTCAGCATCCTTCGACAAGCTCAGGATGAGGGAGAGGTGTTTGCGGGCAGCCCCGATCAGAACGCCAGTTGCACCTTCATGGCCCGGCTGCGGTCGGAGGCAAGCTCGAATGCTTCCACGGCGCGGTCGATCGGCAAGGTGGCGGTGAGCAGCGGGCTGACATCGATCAGGCGCTGGCCGATCATGCTGACGGCCTGCTCGAACTCCTCGTGAAAGCGAAAACTGCCGCGAATCTCGAATTCCTTGGCGACGACGACGCTGATCGGCAAGGTGAAATCACCGCCGATGCCGAGCTGCACGATCACCGCGCCCGGCCGGAGCCAGTCAAAAGCGCCGGTCAGCGCGCGCTGGTTGCCGGAGGCTTCGATCAGCACGTCGAATGTGCCCTTGTCGGCGGCATAGCCAGCCATGGCATCCGGCGCCGTCGCGGTGTTCACCGCCCGGTTGGCGCCGACTTTCATCGCCATGGCGCAGGCGGCATCCGACACGTCGGTGGCGACGATCTCGAGCGCCCCGGCGCGGCGCGCAACGATGATGCACAGCGAGCCGATCGGCCCGCAGCCGGTGATCAGCACGCGCTTGCCAAGCAGGCTGCCGGCGCGCCTGATGGCATGCAGGCAGACGGAGAGCGGCTCGCCGAACGCCGCCTCGCCGGCCGAGACGCCATCGGCGACCGGCACGGCGCGCGCCTCCTCCACCACCATCGTCTCGCGGAACCCGCCCTGCACGTGCGGAAAGCGCATGGCCGAGCCGATGAAGCGCATGTCGAGGCAATAGGCCTGCTGGCCGGCCTGGCAGAAGCGGCAATGGCCGCAGGCGAGGCTCGGGTTGACGGCGATGCGCTGGCCGACGGCGACGCGCGACACGCCGGCGCCGATCGCCTCGACCGTGCCGGCAACCTCGTGGCCGAGGATCATCGGCTGCTTGATGCGCACCGTGCCGAAGCCGCCATCATGATAGTAGTGCAGGTCCGAACCGCAAATACCGCCGGCCTCCATGCGCACGCGCACATCGTGATCGCCGAGCGCCGGCACCTCCACCGAATCGACACGCAAATCATGGGGGGCATGGATGACGACGGCGCGCATGGCTGGAATTCCTTGATTGGGATCGCTTGTGATCAGCGCGGAATCTATGCTGAATGCCCGGCGATGGCGACAGGTTTTGAACGCGCAAGGGGAATTCCATGGCAATGACGATGTTCGATCTCTCCGGCAAGGTCGCGCTGATCACCGGCTCAAGCTCCGGGCTCGGCCTGGCGCTGGCGGAGGGGCTCGGCAAGGCAGGCGCGAAGATCGTGCTCAACGGGCGCGACGCAACCAAGCTCGAGGCAACGGCCGCGACGCTGACTGCGCAAGGCATCGCCACCGCGACCAGCGTGTTCGACGTCACGAAACCGAAAACCATCGCACCGGCGATCGCCGCGATCGAGGCCGAGGTCCGGCCGATCGACATCCTGGTGAACAATGCCGGCACGCAGCAGCGCGCGCCGCTGAACGAGTTTCCCGATGAGGGCTGGGACCGGCTGATGAGCACCAATCTCGACAGCGTGTTCCACGTTTCGAAGGCGGTGGTGCAGCAGATGATCCAGCGCAAGCGCGGCAAGATCATCAACATCTGCTCGGTGCAGAGCGAACTCGGCCGGCCGGGCATCGCGCCCTATGCCGCCTCCAAGGGCGCGCTCAAGATGCTGACCAAGGGCATGGCGATCGACTGGGGCAAGCACGGCATCCAGGTCAACGGCATCGGCCCCGGCTATTTCGCCACCGAACTCAACAAGGCGCTGGTCACCGACGCCGTGTTCAGCGCTTGGCTGACCAACCGCACTCCGCTCGGGCGCTGGGGCGATGTCGAGGATCTGCAGGGCGCGGCGATCTTCCTCGCCTCGAAGGCAAGCGATTTCGTCACCGGGCATATCCTGTATGTCGATGGCGGCGTCACGGCGCAGCTTTGAAAGTCACGTGCTTTCGCGCGCGATCACCGTGAAGGGCGTGCGGATGCGGGCAACCGGGCGGGTCGCCGGATCGCCGTCATACTCGAGCGCCGCCACGAGATGGCGGCCGGCAAGGGCGCCGATCTCGTAACTCTCCACCGCCACCGTGCTCATGCGCGGATGAGTGCAGCGCGAAATCTCGAAGTCGCCGAAGCCGGCAATGGCGATATCGCGCGGCACGACCATGCCACGGCGGTGGCACTCCATCATGGCGCCGCAGGCGGCGAGATCGGAGACGCAGAACACCGCGTCGAGATCGGGCCAGCGCTCCAGGAGACGCCCGAGCGCGAGCCCGCCCTGCTCGATGCTGCCCGGCGGCTTGGCGGCATTGACCAGGCGCGGCGGCCCGAGGCCGCGCTCGACAAGCGCCTCGCAATAGCCGCGCTGGCGCTCGAAGCCGCGCGTATCGCTCGGCACGCTCGAGCCGACGAAGCCGATGCGGCGAAACCCGCGATCGGCGAGGTGATGCACCATGGCGCGCGCCGCATCGGCATTGGAGAAGCCGACGACCTGATCGAGCGGATCGTCGGGGAAATCCCAGATCTGGACGATGGGCAGGCCGGCATGCGTCAGAAGGCGGCGCGCCCGCGCGGTGTGCTTGCTGCCGGCGAGGATGATGCCCTCGGGGCGCCGGCGCAGCGTGGTGGCGATCAGCTCTTCCTCGCGCTCCGGCGAATAATCGGTCGCGCCGAGGATCATCTGCAACCCGGTGCCGGCGAGCGAATCGTTGATGCCGCGCACCGTATCGGCAAAGTTGGAATTGTTGAGCGCCGGAATCAGCGCCACGACGAAGCCCGAGCGGCGGCTTGCCAGCATGTTGGCGGTCTGGTCGGGAATGTAGCCGACGCGCTCGATGACCTCGAGGATGCGCGCCCTGGTCGCCTGCGAGATCGAGGCATCGCTCCTCAGCGCGCGCGACACCGTCATGGCTGAAACGCCGGCAAGGCGCGCCACGTCCTGCATGGTCCGCGCCTGCACCCCGTTCGTGATCGCCGTTTTGTCGTCGCCTTGTGCGGTCACCGGCTTTTCTCTCGCGACTGTTATCGTTAACAGTCGCATCGCGCGACGCGCTGGGCAAGAGCCCCTGCACTTGCTAACACGCCCACCTTGCGAAGAACGCGAAGCGAGACAACGAGCATGGTGGATTTTCTGTCGATCGGCGAATGCATGGTCGAGTTCGCGCGCGAGCCTGACGGGCGTTACGGTCGCCGCTTCGGCGGCGATACACTGAACACCGCCGTCTATGCGGCGCGCAGCGGCGTCAGCGCCGGTTATGCGATGGCGCTTGGCACCGATCCCTATTCCGACAGCATCCGCGCCTTGTGCCGGGCGGAACATGTCGATGACGGCACGATCCTGACGGTGAAGGGCCGCATGCCCGGCCTGTACCTGATCGAAACCGACGATCACGGCGAGCGCAGCTTCTTCTACTGGCGCGACCGCGCCCCGGCCCGGGAATTGTTCGAGCTGCCCGGGCACGCGCGCGTCACAAGCGCGATGGCCGCCGCCAGGATCGTGTATTTTTCCGGCATCACGCTGTCGCTCTATTCCGCCGCGGGGCTCGATACGTTCCATGATGCGCTGGTCGCGGCGCGGGCCGGCGGCACGCGGATCGCCTTCGACGGCAATTACCGGCCGAGCGGCTGGGGCGGCGAGGCCGCCAATGCGCGCCCGGTCTTCGCGCGTTTCCTCAAGCTGGTCGATATCGCCCTGCCGAGCTTCGATGACGAGGTCGCGCTCTGGGGCGACAGCGATCAGCAGGACACTCTCAAGCGGCTGGCCGGCCACGGCATCGGCGAGATCGCCCTGAAGAACGGTCCGGCGGGTGCGCTGATCGGCGACGCCGCCGGCAGCCGCGCCGTGCCGGTGCCCGAATGGATCGAGCCGATCGACACCACCGCCGCCGGCGACAGTTTCGGCGGCGCCTATCTCGCCGCCCGCCTGAAGGGCGACGCGCCGGAGGTGGCGGCGCTGGCCGGCCATCGCATGGCGGCGCATGTCATCCGCCATCGCGGCGCGATCGTGCCGCGCGCTTGAACGCATCGCCTGCCGGCGTTACAGCAGGCCGCACCATACAGGCGAAAGGTTTCGACGTGACAGCGCTGAACGAGATGACGGCGGACGCGCTCAAGGCGCTGCATGCCCGGCTGGAGCAGGATTACGCGAGCCTGAAGGCGCGCGGGCTCAAGCTCGACATGACGCGCGGCAAACCGGCGCCGGAACAGCTAGACCTCTCGAACGGCGTCATGACCATGCCGGGCAACCGCGATTATTTCACCGCATCGGGTGAGGATGCGCGCAATTACGGCGGGTTGCAGGGCCTGCCCGAGTTGCGCGCGCTGTTTTCCCAAGTGCTCGACGCGCCGCCGGCGCAGATCGTCGTCGGCAACAATTCCAGCCTCGCCATCATGCATGACTGCCTCGCCTACGCGATGCTGTTCGGCGTGCCGGGCGGCACGGGTGCGTGGTCGAAGGAAAAGGACATCGCCTTCCTGTGCCCGGTGCCGGGCTACGACCGGCATTTCGGCCTCGCCGAGGGTTTCGGCTTCCGGCTGATCCCGGTGCCGCTGACCGGCGCCGGCCCCGATATGGACGTGGTCGAGAAGCTCGTCGCCGATCCGGCCGTGAAGGGCACCTGGTGCGTGCCGAAATATTCCAACCCGAGCGGCGAGACCTACAGCGCCGAGACGGTGGCGCGGCTTGCCGGCATGAAGACCGGCGCGGCCGATTTCCGCATCATGTGGGACAACGCCTATGCGCTGCACCACCTGTCCGATGCCCGCCCGCCGCTCGCCAACATGCTGGAGGCGGCAACCGAGGCCGGCCATGGCGAGCGCGTGCTGGTGTTCGCCTCGACCTCCAAGGTCACGCTCGCCGGCGCCGGCCTTGCCATGCTCGCCGCCTCGCCGGCCAATATTGCCTGGTATCTCGGCCATGCCGGGCGGCGCACCATCGGCCCCGACAAGCTGAACCAGCTCCGGCACCTGCGCTTCCTGCGCGACGCCGCCGGTATTGCGAAGCTGATGGAAGGCCATCGCGCGCTGATCCAGCCGAAATTCGACGCCGTCGCCAAAATCTTCCGCGACAAGCTCGGCGCGCGGGATGTCGCGCGCTGGAGCGAGCCGGAGGGCGGCTATTTCATGACGCTCGAAGTGCCGGAAGGCACTGCCAGCCGCGTCGTGGCGCTGGCGAAGGCCGCCGGCGTGGCGCTGACGCCAGCGGGAGCGACCCACCCTTACGGCCGCGACCCGCAAGATCACATCCTGCGCATCGCACCGACCTATCCCAGCCTCGCCGATGTCAGCGCGGCCGCCGAAGCGGTGGCGCTGTGCACGCTGCTGGCGGCTTGCGAGAAGCGGCTGGCGGCCTGACGTCCGGAGCGCTCGCGCCCGTAACACCCTGTCACGAAACGTGAAGCTGGAACCGGGGCCGTCAACGCGGCCTCCCGGAACCCTGGCGCGCGGCAGCGGTTGTTGTCGTGATCCCGGTCGCCATCCCACGATCACCCGACGCGCGATGGCCGGCCACCGGGCGTGATGCGCTTGCGTCGCCACGCGACCCAGGCCCACGCCGATCAATCACGAAAGGACAACGCCATGACCATGCGTGTGTTGAAGACCTGTGCCTTTTCGCTGCTCCTTCTGGCGCCTGTTTCCTTGCTGTCCAACGCCGCCAACGCCCAGAGCAATAATGGCGCCGTGGGCGGTGCGGCAGCCGGCGCCGCCACCGGTGCGGTCGGCGGCGCCATTGTCGGCGGCCCGATCGGCGCGGTGGTCGGTGGCGCGGCCGGCGCGATTGCCGGCGGCACCGTCGGCGGCATCACCGGCGAAGATCGCGTCTATGTGAAGCGTTACGTGGTCGAGAGACGCTACCCGTCCGTGCAGATGGACGAACCGCTCGATGTCGGCGAGGCCCTGCCGGAAGATGTCGCCGAGTACGAAATCGAGGATCGGCCGGCGCTGGCAAAATATCGCTACGCCTATGTCAACGATCAGGTTGTCGTGGTCGAGCCGCGCAGCCGCAAGGTGATCGAAATCATCGAATAAGCCCGATCCCCATAGCGTATGCGCGCCCGCCGGTTATCCCGGCGGGCGTCACCTTGAGTTGATTCATCGCCCGTTCATCGGCAACCGCCGATACAGGACATGGCAATCGGCCTCGCCACGCAGCAAGGCCGGCAATCGCCACCCGTTTCTTTTTCCAGGAGGATTATCCCTATGAAGACATTGCTCGTTGCCGCAATCGCCCTTGGCGGCCTGTGCTTCGCCGCCTCCGCCAATGCCGGCGTGCTGCCGGTGGGTAATGCCCCCTCGCATGTCAGCACGACGACCGACCTGATCCAGCAGGCGCAGTATCGTCACGGTCCGCGCGCGCGCCATCATCGTCGCCCGGTGTGCAAGACCGTCATCAAGCGTCAGCGCGTCGGCCATCATCGCTGGGTGCAGCGCCGCGTCCGCGTCTGCCGTTAAGGCACGCCGCACGCCAACAAGACAAAGCTCCGGCCTCGCTCCGGAGCTTTTTCATTCGCATGATCTGGCTCCGGCCTCGCGCCGGAGCCTTTTTGTCGGCTCAGCCCAAATCGCCGCCAAGCCGGCGCATCATCGGCACGAAGTCCGGGAAGCTGGTGGCGATGAACGCGGTATCGTCGACCGCGACCGGGCGCCCGCTCGCCAGGCCCATGACCAGGAAGCTCATGGCGATGCGGTGATCCATGTGGGTCGCGACCGTGCCGCCGCCCGCCACCCTGCCCTCGCCGCCGCGCACGATGAGATCGTCGCCCTCGACCGCATGCTCGACGCCGTTGGCCGCCAGCCCGTCCGCCACGGCGGCGAGCCGGTCGGATTCCTTGACGCGCAGCTCATGCAGCCCGTTCATGCGGGTTTCGCCGCTGGCAAAGGCCGCCGCCACGGCCAGCGCCGGATATTCGTCGATCATCGCCGGGGCGCGGTGCGCCGGCACGTTGACGCCTTTCAGCGCGGAATAGCGCACGCGCAGGTCGGCCACGGTCTCGCCGCCCTCCTCGCGCTCGCCGAGTGCCACGATATCCGCGCCCATCTCCCGCAGCGTCTCGATCAGGCCGATGCGCAGCGGGTTCATCATCACGCTCTCGACCGTGACATCCGAGCCCGGCACGATCAACGCCGCGACGATCGGGAAAGCGGCGGAAGACGGGTCCGCCGGCACGGCGATCGGGCGCGGCCTGAGTTCCGGCTGGCCGGTGAGCGTGATGCGGCGGCCGAGTTCGCCATGCGGCGCCACCGTGATCTCGGCGCCGAACCAGGCGAGCAGCTTCTCGGTGTGGTCGCGCGAGGCTTCGCGCTCGATCACGGTGCTGCGCCCGGGTGCATTGAGAGCGGCGAACAGCACCGCCGACTTGATCTGCGCCGACGGAACCGGCGTTTCATAGGTGACCGGCACCGCGTCGCGCGCGCCCTCGAGCAGCAGCGGCAAGCGGCCGCCCTCGGCCTGCTCCAGCGCACGCGCGCCGATCAGTTGCAACGGATCGAGAATGCGCTTCATCGGCCGCTTGCGCAGCGAGGCATCGCCATCGAAGCGCGCGGTGATCGGGTGGCCGCCAACCACGCCCATCATCAGCCGGGAGCCGGTGCCGGCATTGCCGAAATCCAGCGTGTCGCGCGGCGCCAGCAGCGCACCGACGCCGACGCCATGCACGCGCCAGTGGCCGGCCCCGAGCCGCTCGACGGTAGCGCCGAGCGCGCGCGCCGCATCGGCGGTGCGCAGCACGTCCTCACCCTCGAGCAGGCCGGTGACGCTGGTCTCGCCGACGCTGAGCAGCCCGAAAATCAACGCGCGATGCGAAATCGACTTATCGCCAGAAACCCGCACCCTGCCCTGGAGAATGCCGCCCGCGCGCGCCTGCATCGGCACCGGCGCCCCGTGGTGGCCGGCGTCGTGACCAGCCATCATTCCCGCCGTTTCGTGATCTGCCGCGCCCATCGTCGCACCGTCCGTTTCCCGTGATTTCGCTTCGCCGCCTGCCCTATCACGAGGGGTTGGGCGCGTCACCCTGCTCACGCAGCCCGACGAAAACGCACCATCTGGGCGATTGGTGTTTGACAGCATGATTGGCGCGCACTAACGGGAGGCCGAACCTAGAATTCCAACAACTCAGAGGCATCCGTGGCGAAGATTGAGCTCGGCACGAAACGGCAATGTCAGGAATGCGGCAGCAAGTTCTACGATCTCGGCAGGGATCCGATCGTTTGCCCGAAATGCGGTGCCATTTTCCAGGTCGCGGCGTTGAAATCGCGTGCCGGAACCCCGCGCAAGGACGATGAAGACGAGCACGAGAGTGAAGCGTCGGAGCCCGCCGCCGAGCTGGTGCCGCTTGAAGAAGCCGATGCCCCCGAGGACGCCGCCGTGGTGACGGACGATGCCGAGATCGAAGAGGACATTGCCGGCGACGATGACGACGGCGCCTTCCTCGAAACCGACGAGGAAGACGGCGACGACGTCACCGACCTGATCGACGGCGATATCGACGAGGACGACGAGAGCTGAAATCACGATCGCCCGGCCGCCGCTTGCAGAAAAGGGTTGCGGCCGGCAGCGACTTGTGACAGATCAGCGGCCCGGCCTGCTGTCACGCAGGCTGGCCTTGCCGGTCCCCCAGGCCCGGCCCAAAGTGGGGCTATAGCTCAGCTGGGAGAGCGCCTGCATGGCATGCAGGAGGTCAGCGGTTCGATCCCGCTTAGCTCCACCAAACACTCCCGATAGAACCAGCAAATGTCGCCGTTTCGGTATTGCCCCGTGACTTCCGTGGGTTAGCACCCGGGGTCGGCGGTCACGCCCTATCGCAGAGCCGGAATGGCCGCTTTTGGCCCATTCCCCCGTCGCATTCTGAGGTGGCCATTCCAGCGTGTCCGGCGGACACGAGGTGGGCGGCTTGCACGAGAATCGTAACCCGGATCTGCCAGATGAGCGATTGACGACGGTGGCAACAGCGAGGCCTCATAAAGCGCCGCTAGCGATCTCCATCAGGATCTGAAAGCTGTCAGGTCGCGCTGGCGCTCAGGATCATCCTGCGCTGCTCGGTCCAGTCGAGCGGCAACGCTTGGGCCAATTGGCTCGCGCTGAGGGATGATGGGAATGCACCATCGATCACCGCCTCGATCAGATCAGGCGCCAGGAAGGCAAGGTTGAGGAACATGCGGACGTTGCGATCGCTGCGGCCTTCACGCTCGGCAATCGCCAGCGTACTCTCGACAGTTCCGCGTTGCAGTTCGTCGAGCCAGCCACGAGCGCGGTAGATGGCATCAAGCAACCGGCGTCGGTTTCCTGCCTGAGGACCATTGCGCTGGCGCTGATCATCATCCGCTGCCTGGACGGTTGGGACCAGTCGGCGCTCGGCATGCCGCATCCCAAGCACGCAGGGTAGCGTGATCGTGGTAGCGCATTCGTTACCCGACCTAGCAAGATCATCGCTTGCGTCTTCCGCTCGCGCCAGCGTCAGGATGATGTAGTCGGCATGAACCTGGACGCTGGCGAGCATGATCTCGACCAGCGTCATGTCGCTGTTCGGAACGGGGTGATGATGTTTCTCGGCCTCAGCGCGCAGGGCGGAGATGACCAAGTTCTCGACCTCCGCAGCAGGGATTCGTGCCGGATGCCCTGCCCTGTCCTTCTCGCCATCGAGCAATGCCCGCGAGACGTAGTAGCAATAGCGCACGCCGTGCTTGCTGACATGGCTCGGCGTCATGCGATTGCCGTTGGAATCGAAGATGCGACCGGTCAGCAGCGCCGCCTTCCGATGCCGGTAGGCCGAGCGCGCCACACACTGCTCGGTCAGAAGCTGCTGCACGACCTCGAACGTCTCGCGCAACAGGATCGGCTGATGCTCACCCGGGTGATGTTGGCCCTTATGGATCAGTTCGCCGATATAGACACGGTTACGCAGCAGCGCCTGCAAAGGGCCACGGGTGAAGGGGATGCCGCCAATGCTCGTGCCATCGGCTCTGATACGCTTGCGGGTCAGCACGTCGCGCTGCTTCAGAGCACGCGCCGTGGCAATGGTCGAGCGCATCTCCAGATAGAGCGTGAAGATCATGCGCACCGTCTCGGCTTCGTGCTCGTCAACGATGAGCTTGCGGTTCTCGACGCGATAGCCGAGTGGCACCGGACCACCCATCCACATCCCCTTGCGCTTCGAGGCGGCGATCTTGTCCCTGATGCGTTCGGCCGTGACCTCGCGCTCGAACTGAGCGAAGGACAGCAGCACGTTAAGCGTCAGCCGCCCCATGCTGGTCGTGGTGTTGAAGCTTTGCGTCACCGAGACGAAGGAGACGCCGACGCAATCGAAGATCTCGACGATCTTGGCGAAGTCGGCCAGTGCGCGCGTCAACCGATCGACCTTATAGACCACGACCACGTCGATGCGCCGCGATTGCACATCGGCCAGCAGCCGCACCAATCCCGGCCGTTCCATCGACCCACCCGAGTAGCCGCCATCGTCATAAGCGGTTGCGACAAGGCGCCAGCCCTCATGGCGCTGCGAGGCGATATAGGCTTCGCATGCCTCGCGTTGCGCCTGCAGCGAGTTGAAGTCCTGATCGAGGCCCTCCTCAGACGACTTGCGCGTATAGACAGCGCAACGTAACTGGCGCGTCGAAGAGGTGGTGACTGCCCCCTTGTCGCCGCGCCGCTTGGCGGCCCCTGCTGATCTGGCGCGCTGCAGGTCAGCCATCGGCACCGCCCTGAGACGAGGCGGATAAGAGCGAGCGGGCCTCACGCGCACTGGCAGCCTTGCATGGTGATCTGATCTGTCGGTCAGGCTGGGGTCCCGATCCGATCTCGCAGTCATCCAACCTGTTATCGCTATCGTGCTTCGCTCCCTTCGCTATCCGCTTGATACCGAAGAAGGTCCAGCCATTCCACGCCGTCCCGGTGATCGCCTTGGCGATGCTCGAGAGCGAGCGATGAACCTGCTCCTGCCAGAGGTAGCCATCCGGCACGACGACAACCTCGTGCATCACGCCTCGCCATTCCCGCAGGAGCCTCGTTCCCGGTCGCAGAGCGCGTGAGACCGGCATAGAGATGTCGGCAACAACCTTGCTAGACCGGCCAACGCGCCGCGACGCTTGCGCTTCCTCAACCGCCAGCTTCAGCCGGAACTTCGTGGCGGATGACAGGCCACCATGGCGCGCCACCTGGATATGATGCGCCAAAACTCGGACCAGAAGCTCTCCCGCCAGCGCCTGTGGCGGCGGCCGACGATGCAGCCGCCGCCACAGGTCATGCAGGGCCGCCGCATCAAGCTCCCGCAGCGAAGTATGGTCGATATCAGCGACGGCCCCCTTGTGCCTGGCAGGCATTACGCGGCCGCGCGATCGTCGGAGATCGCGGAAGCCGATGCGCCGTAGCCGGTGCGCCCAGCTGCGGTCGATACATCATCGGCCAGGCCGGCCTGATCGTCGCCAGCAGCAGCTTGGACGGGCGCCTCGCCATCGGCTTCCGCCCCAGCTTCGACGATGCAGTATCGCGAGGAGCCATCGGAGACCTTGTCGCGCAGGACCATCATGCCGCGCTTGCGCAAACTGGTCAGTGCCGCCCGCGTCGTATGCGGCAACCAGCCGGTCGCCGCCATTAAGGCTTCGATCGAGGCGCCTTCCGGACGCCTCAGCAGCGCAACCACCATCGCCAGCTTCGACCCGGCACGAGGGGCGATACCGGCGCCGCTGACGTGAGCAGCCGTACGTACAGGCAGAGAAATGGCAGCCGGGTCGATTGACCCACCATCAACGTTCACACCGCCTGCTTCCTCGCTGCACTGATCACTCTGGCAGGCTCCCGCCTCAACCCCAGCAACACCAGCGCCAAGTTCGATGCCAAGCGCGCCAAAGCCAGCATCCGCGATGATGTAGCGTGCATCGGCCTCTGCGCCCGCCTGCCCCGATCGCGGTTGCTCTTCCACGATCAGGCCCTTTGCCAGCAACGGTCTCATCACCCGCGACAGTGCCGCGCCCTTCAGATGGGCCGGCGGAACTATCCGCCGATCTTCGCGCTGCACGGCCTGCGACAGCACCACCAATTGCGCATCGGTGAGGCGAATGGATTTAGAACTCGGCTTGGTCATCGTAGGATCCTTGCTGCGGTTATAACAGCCTAGGCACGATTGCCTGCTGTCACTGACCGAAGCCTCAGGATCGCGCGAGCGCTCATCCGAGGCGGGATCCGGCCGGCTCATCTGCCGGCCTCACGTCAACACCAATGCGTGCTTCGCACCCGAAGTGAAGTCGAAAACGACCGTTTGGCATGCAAATCAGCGCATTAAGCCAGAGAGCCACAGATCAGCCGGAGGGCGAGCCACATCACAACGCGATACGTAGCCCGCCGGCTATCCAATGGTCGCACCGAAATATGCCCGGCCTGATTCGCCCTGGCCACGAGCTCCGTCCTCGGTCAGATCAAGAAGTAGGCAACGCCAGCCAAACAGGCAGAACGGACAACAACCTATGGTGCTCTGTCTGGGCGATCTACCCCGCAAATAATCCGCCACGCTCAAGTGCCAAAATGGACCTTCCCACCACCGTATCCAAGGCAGCAAGGGGGCCGCTAGCGGACCGACAGCATTCGGCAGCGACTTGGATTAAGCCGTCAGCATGGAAGTTCCTTCAACGGGGTGGATGTCTCAGAGGCTGGCCGCTTGCTGGCACTTGTCCATCGCACGCGTCGCGGGCGAGCTGCTCTGCATCAGTCGCCCGATACAGACAGCCCCGCGAGAAGCGGCGCGTAGGCGGAGAGCCTACGGGACACGAAGTCGGTAAAGAGCCGCACGCGCTTCGTCTTGCGTGTCTCCCCCTGCGTGAGCAGCCAGAGCGTCCCATGCACGGGCAGGTCGGTGCCCGGCACTCTCACCAGCAGAGGATCAGCATCTCCGACGAAGCACGGCAGTTTCGTCATTCCGATCCCTTGCTGCGCCGCTACGATCTGCGCCTCGGCGTCCGGGGTTGTGAACGGAGCTCCCGTGGTATGGACCTCTGCCCCCCGCGCCCAGTCCGGAATTCCATGATTGTCTATGACGATCCATCGAATGGTATCAGGCGCGCCCGCACGCCACGCGGCCAGTCGATCACGGGACATGTAGACGCCGCTGAACAGCTCCGGCCCCTTCAGGCCGTGAAGATTGAGCGGCAGCGTCTTGCGGTCGGCGACGATGCGGATCGCGACATCGGCCTCCCGGTTGGTGAGATTCGCCACCTCGCCGGACGACAAGATTTCCATCTCGATGTCCGGATGCATACGCGCGAAGTCGGCGAGATCCGGCATGAGCAGATGTGTGGCGAGGAACGGTGGAAGCGTCACCCGCAAAAGCCCGCGCGCGCTCTGGTCGCGACCGAAGATTCGCGTCTCCAGCAAATGCGATGACGCCTCCATCTGCTCCGCGAACTCCATGACCTCCCCGCCCGCAATCGTCAGGCGGTAGCCCGAGGGCAACTTCTCGAACATCTGCGCCCCGAGGCGTTCCTCGAGCTGGGCGATGCGTCGCAGCACGGTCGAGTGATTTACGCCAAGGCGCTCGGCGGCCGCTCGGACCGAGCCCCCACGCGCGACGGCAAGAAAATAGCGAACGTCGTCCCAGTCGATCATGGTGCAATCCTGCACCGTAGAGTGCAGCCTTCCAAAGGCCGACATCTAACACATCGAATAGCAGGACGAGTGATTATCACAGCCTAAGTCGACGAACACGGCCCAGTTATGAACCGAGGCGTTGATCGTTGAGGCTTCGCGTCAGTCGCCGATCCGGATCGATTACGCACCACCGATATGCGCGGTTCCTCACTCAACAACTGACGCCGGCGGACCCATTTCGAGGATCTTCGGGGCAGCCGCTGTCCCGACACCGCGAAAGGAAAAATCATGGGAAAGCTTGAGGGCAAGGTTGCCGTCATCACGGGTGGCGCTACAGGCATCGGCCGCGCCGCGGCAAAGCGATTCATCGCGGAAGGTGCCTTCGTCTTCATCTTCGGTCGCCGGCAGGAAGCGCTTGACGCCGCCGTGGCCGACCTCGGGCCCAATGCCCGCGCGGTGAAGGGCTCGGTCTCCGATGAGGGCGACCTCGACCGACTCTACGCGGCGGTGAAGGCCGAGCGCGGAGCCCTCGACATCGTCTTCGCCAATGCCGGTGCGGGAAGCCTGCTTCCGCTCGGCCAGATCACCGCCGAGCACATTGACGAAATTTTCGGCACCAATGTGAAGGGGACGATCTTCACGGTCCAGAAGGCGCTGCCGCTGATGGGCCAGGGCGGTTCGATCATCCTGACCGGATCGAGCGCCGGCACCACGGGCGCCGTGGCATTCAGCGCCTACAGTGCGAGCAAGGCGGCGGTGCGCAATCTCGCGCGGAGCTGGGCGGAAGACCTGAAGGGCACCGGCATCCGGGTCAACGTGCTGTCGCCCGGGCCGACCGCAACTGAACTCGCGGTGGAAGCAGTAGGCGAGGAAGGCATGAAGCTCTTCGCCTCGATGACTCCACTCCAGCGCATGGCCGATCCGGCGGAGATCGGTGCGGTGGCCGCCTTTCTCGCGTCGTCCGACAGCAGCTTCATGACCGCCAGCGAGGTCGCCGCCGATGGCGGCCTGGCGCAAATCTGACGCGCTATGCCCGGCCGGCCATGCCAACGATCCGATTATGCACACATCCAAGGAAGGAAATCAGGTGGCACAACCTCTTAAAGGAAAAACCGCTCTCGTCACCGGGGCATCGCGGGGCATTGGCCGTGCCATTGCCGAACGTCTTGCAAAGGATGGTGCGACGGTCGCACTGACCTACAACGCCAGCAAATCCGGGGCAGACGAGGCGGTCGCGGCCATCGAGAAGGCCGGCGGCACTGCGTTCGCGATCCACGCGGACCTCGTTGACCCGGCGGCCGTTCCCGCCTTGTTCGAGAGGCTCGACGCCGCATTCACCAAGCGCAACGGAAGCAAAGCCCTCGACATTCTGGTCAACAACGCCGGCAATTCCGGCTGGGTCGGCTTCAAGGACGCGACACCGGAGAGTTGGGACACCTTGATCGCGGTCTACGCCCGCGCGCCGTTCTTTATCGTTCAGGCCGCTCTGGAGCGTCTCGCCGATGGCGGCCGGATCATCAACATCTCTTCCGCGGCCGCCACGAAGCCCGTGACAGCCGCGCCCGTCTATTCGATGGCCAAAGCAGCCATCAACAACCTGACCCATGCGCTCGCATCCGAACTGGGGCCGCGCGGCATTACCGCGAACGCCGTCGCGCCGGGTTACACGCGAACGGACGCGAACGCCTCCGTCCGGGAAAATCCCGAACTCGTAAAGACGGTCGAGGCCGAAATCGCACTGGGGCGCTTTGGCGAGCCTTCGGAAATCGCCGCCGTCGTGGCGTTCCTGGCTTCCGATGAAGGCCACTGGGTGACCGGCCAGACGATTGAGGCGAGCGGCGGCTACAAGCTGTGACCGCATCGAAAAACCGAAGGAGAGTAATATGAACTACGCGATTATAGGGTTCGGCAAGATAGGCCAGGCTCTGGCCAAGGCGTTTGCCCGCAGAGGCATCGAAGTATCCGTTGCCACCACGCGCGCCCCGGAAAGCTTTGCATTCGAAGCGGCCGTGATCGGCCCCACTATCATTCCCAAAAAATTAGCGGAAGCCGCCAAGGCGGATATCATCTTTTTGGCTGTCGATTTCGGGTCGCACCCGGATGTCGCGAAGGTGCTGCCCAACTGGCAGGGGAAGACCATCGTCGATGTGACCAATGCCTACGGCGTGCCCCCTGAGGAACTGGGAGGACAGCCTTCGTCCAGGCTCGTTGCACAGGCCTTCTCTGGTGCAAGACTGGTCAAGGCCTTCAACCATTTGCCCGCTGCAGTCCTTGACCAGGATCCCGCCATACATGGTGGCAGGAGGGTCGTGTTCCTGGCGAGTGACGATGACAGCGCCGCAGCGGAGACTGGTGCGCTTGCGGAAAATCTCGGTTTCGCGCCGATCAAACTTGGCGGGCTTTCGGAAGGTGGGCTGCTCGTTCAGGCGCGCGGAGACACCTGGGGTCAACTGATTTTCAAGGACCTGGTCAAGTTCGACGGATGAACCGCAATCGCGAATTTCGACGCGATCCTGCCTCGTGGATAAAGGGTCCACGCACAGGAAAATGCATAGAGCAGGGCCGGCAGCAGACTGCCGGACATGGTGCTGGCAATGGCCAGCGTAGAAGCTCCAGCCAATCTTAAACCAAGGCGGACCGCGTGCCAGAGGATACGCTGTCCGCTTGCCTACTCAAAGTCCGGATCGTCCGACATCGCCGCGAAGATATGGCCGATATGGGGCGCACAGTTGCCCTCATTGACTGCTGCTCTAGGGAATGCATCCAATTAATCCCCCCACAGCCTATTTAGCTTCACTAAGTTAGGCGCGGATGCAGCGCGCGCTGCTTCCCGACGAACTGCGCGTCGAGCCCCATACGCTCCGGCCGGAATAGCCGCGCATCCATCAGCTTGAGCTTGTCGGAGACGCGCGGCCGGAAGTTCATCTGGCCGAGCACCTGTGCCTCGAGGTCGATGCCGGGCGCGATCTCGATCAGTTCGAGCCCATGATCGCTGGTCTGGAACACGGCGCGCTCGGTGACGAACAGCGTGATCTGGCCGCGCTCGCGGGCATAGCGGCCGCTATATGAAATCTGCTCGAGTTCCGGCACGAACTTGCGGTGCTTGCCCTCATTGACGATGGTCAGCCGGCCGCCCCCAGCCGCAGCCTTTAGGCCGCCGGCGGTCAATGTGCCGCCGAACACCATTTTCCTGGCATTCTGGCTGATGTTGACGAAGCCGCCGATGCCGACGATGCGGCCGGCGAAGCGGCTAATGTTGACGCTGCCTTGCGCATCGACTTCAACCGCCGACAGGAAGGCGATGTCGAGCCCGCCACCATCGTAGAAATCGAACTGGTACGGCTGGTCGATCATCGCGGCGTAGTTGCGCCCGGCGCCCGCATCGAGCCCGCTGGCCGGGGCGCCGCCGATGATGCCCTGCTCGTTGGTGAGCGTGATGGCGTCGAGAATGGCCTCCTCGGCCGCGACAAGGCCGATGCCGGTGCAGATGCCGGAGCCGACATTGCAGATGGCGCCGGGAGCAAGCTCCATGGCGCAGCGCCGGGCGACGATCTTGCGCTCGTCGAGGGCCAGGCTCGGGAAGGAATCGAGTGGAATGCGCATCTCGCCGGCAAAGGCCGGATCGTAGAAGGTCTGGTAGGTCTGCTTCTGGTCGGGCATGACAACCACGGCATCGACGAGCATGCCTGGTATCTTCACGGTCTTGCCGGGCAGAGTACCGCGGCGCGCCAGCCGCTTGACCTGGACGATGACGAGGCCGCCGCAGCGGCGGGCCGCCTGCGCCATCGACAGCATCTCGCCGAACACCGCTTCCTGCTCCATCGAGATGTTGCCGTCCTCATCCGCCGTCGTGCCGCGCAGGAAGGCGACGTCGATGTGGAACGGCTTGTAGAACAGCCACTCGCGTCCCTTGAGCTCGATATGCTCGACGAGGTCCTCGGTCGAGCGTCCGCTCTGGCGGCCGCCCGACTGGCGTGGGTCGACGAATGTGTGCAGGCCGACATGGCTGATCAGGCCGGGGCGCCCGGCGGCGATCTCGCGGATCAGTTGCGACAGCGCGCCCTGCGGCAGCGTATAGGCCTCGATCTCGTTGCGCGAGGCCATCGCGGCGATCTTCGGCGCATCGACGACCGTGCCGCACACGATGCGCTTCAGCAGCCCGTCATGGGCGAAGCGCGAGGCCCCGCGCTCACCCCGGTCGCCGAGCCCGACCGGATGGATCGAGGTAATGGCGCGCGGCGCGCCTGACTCCAGGAAGCGACGCTCGACCGCCTCGATCAGCCCCTCCGGTACGGCGTGGCCCGAACCCGAGCCGCCGATGAGCACCGTGTCGCCGTCGCGGACAAGCCCTGCGGCCTGCTCGGTGGTGATGACCTTCACTTGTGATATCTCCGAACGAACTGCTGCGCCGCCGTAGCTGTAATCTTACTTATCAGTAAGTCAAGGTTGTGGCGCGCGGCGCGGGGCGGGCGAGTGCGGCGTGCTGGGTGCCTTCTCGGCCGGGCCGGCGCCGGCATAGACGCTCAGCATGACGCGCTCGAAGGCGAAGAAGAACTGTTCGAGCGGCTCGAAGCTGCCGGCATCCTGCGTGAACACTGAGGAGCTGTTGACGAGATTGACCACGAGCAGGGCGAGGTCGTCGCGCGGCGCATCGGTGCGCAGTTCGCCGCTCGCGCAGGCAAGCGCAAAGGCGTGATCGATCGCCTTGTGCACGGAGGCGCCGAAGCCGGCAAGGCTCTCGCGTGCGGCCGGGCTCAGATCCTCGCTGTCGAGCCGCAACCGGCCGATCAGACTCCATGGCCGGCCCTGGCTCTTGCCGCGATTGAAGCGCTTGTAGCGCTCGTGGTTATAGGCGATCACGCCGCGCAGCTTGTCGGCCAGCGTGTGGTCGGGCGCGAGCCAGATCGCCTGGTGGCGCGCGGTGGCGTCGGCGACGTAATCCTTGACCACCTCCTCGACGAGCTGCTGCTTGCTGCCGAAATGATAGTGGATGTTGGTCGTGGTGATTCCGACCCGCTCGGCGATGTGACGGAAACTGGTATTGTGGTAGCCGTTCTTGACTAGGAGCTCGGTCGCGACCTTCTTGATCGTTTCCCGCATGCCGGACCGCGCGACGGGAGGCTGTGTCTTTGGTTTCGGCGGCATTGAATCCCCGGTCTTGTAAAATGCGGGTGTCGGCAGTTGAGCCAGCGGCCATCGCTCCGTCAAGCTGCGCGCTGCGATACCATCAGGAGCGTTTCGCCCTCCTGGACGATTTCGCCAGTCTGCTTGATCACGCGCAGCGACAGCGTGACGATGCCCCGGTCGCCGCGCTTGGTCGGCCGCTTGCCGGCGACGGCGAGAGCGACGTGGATGCGGTCCCCGATCAGTAGCGGAGCCCGGAAGGCCCAGTTCCAGCTCAGGGTCGCGACGCTGAGCATGCGCACGGCACAGCGCGTCTTGAGCCCATCGGCGAGCGAAAGCCCGAGCAGGCCATGCGCGATCCGTCCGGGAAAACCGAGTTCCTTGGCGAAGTCGTCATCCATATGCACGTCGAACAGATCGCCCGACAGGCCCGCGAAACCAACGACATGGGCTTCCGTCACAGTGACGCCGGAGGTTTCGAAATGGTCGCCGACTTCGAGATCGTTGAATCCGTATTCGCCAGCAGCCAGTTTCCGACCCACCTGAACCTTTGCATCATCAGCTATCATGATTGATCATCCTTACCTGTTGATCAGCAATTAGACTCTCGGGCGTCACGTCGTCAACCCATTGTAAAAACGTGAGATATGGCAGAAATCCTCGGGCCGTGGCAGAGGGGAAGCTTACATATCATATCGGAGTTAATTGACTTATCGAAAAGTAAGTTTATCGTCCCGGGCCGTTACGTTCGGTCAGGGCCGCGCTCGTCGGCCTGCCATGGACAAATGGTTCACAAGGGGCGTCGCGTGACGCGTCAAGGCGCGCTCTGGGGAGGAAACATGTCTGAACTCGATGCAAGCATTCCGGCGCTGGGCAGAGGCAACAGGATCACGCGGCGAAGCTTTGGGCGCTCCGTCATCGCGGTGGCGGCGTTGCTCGCGCCTGGCCTTTCTCCGCAAGCTCGCGCCCAGGCGGCTGGGCAACTCGTCATCAATACCGACCGCAGCGGCGCCGGCCAGAAGGCGGCGATGACCAAGATCGCCGCCGATTTCGAGGCGAAGAATCCCGGCACCAAGGTCACGATCAATTTCAGCGACGTCGAATCCTACAAGACCTCGATTCGCAACTTCCTCGTCACCACGCCGCCGGACCTCGCCTTCTGGTTCACCGGCGCCCGCATGCGCGCCTTCACCAAGCGCAATCTGTTCGAGGACCTGACGAGCTTCTATGCCGAGACCAAGCTCAGCGGCCCGATGGCGCCGTTCCTGCCGGCGGTTTCGGATGGCGGCAAGCAGTTCATGATGCCGACCAACTTCACAACTTGGGGCTTCTTCTACAATAAGGACGTGTTCGAGAAGGCCGGCATCATCCCGCCCAAGAGCTGGGACGAGTTGATGGCGGCGGCCGCCAAGCTGAAGGCGGCCGGCATCACGCCCTTCACCATCGGCACGCGCGACCTGTGGGCGAACGATCTGTGGTTCGATTATCTCGACCTAAGGTTGAACGGGCTCGAGTTCCACATGGGCCTGATGGACGGCAAGGAATCCTACACCGATCCGCGCGTGAAGCAGGTGTTCAGCACCTGGGGCGCGGCGATCGAGAAGGGTTACTTCCTCGAGAACGCCTCTTCCTATGGTTGGCAGGAAGCGATCCCGATGCTGGCGCAGGGCAAGGCGGCGATGTATCTGCTCGGGCCTTATGTGCTGACCTCGCTGCCGGCCGAGATGCATGCCAAGATCGGCTTCTTCCCGTTCCCCAATGCTAAGCCCGACATGCCGACCTACGAGGAAGTGTCGATCAACGGCGTCGCCATCCCGAGTGGCGCCAAGAACAAGGAACTGGCCCGCAAGTTCCTCGCCTTCCTTGCCGAGCCGGACAATCTCGGCGCCTTCGCCAAGGCCGGCGCGGTGCTGCCGGCCCGCACCGATGTCAGTCTCAACGATCCGTTCTCGGAAGTGCAGATGAAGCTGGTGCGCGAGGCCAAGGGCTCATCGCAGTTCTACGACCGCGATACCGATCCCGAGATGGCGCAGATCGGCATGAAGGGCTTCCAGGAGTTCCTGGCCAACCCGCAGCGCGCCGATGCGATCCTCGAGCGGCTCGAAGCGGCAAGGTTGCGCATCTTCAAATGAACCTTTCGCCCGCCCCCGCCATGCCGGGGCGTACAAGGATGATCCTGCGGGCGCGCATGCAGCGCCTGCGGGAAGAGGCCACGCTCTGGGTGACACCGGCACTGTTGCTAGCCTTGCCGTTGAGCCTGTTCCTGCTGCTGATCATCGTGCCGATCATCCAAAGCATCTGGATCAGCTTCTACGACTGGGACGGCACCGGGCCAGCGCGCTGGGTGGGTTTCGCCAACTACGCCGAGCTGTTCGCCGATCCGCAGTTCTACGTATCGCTGAAGAACAACGTCATCTGGTTGCTGCTTTTCCTGCTGGCGCCGGTATTCGGGCTGGCCTTCGCGCTGTTCCTGAACCAGAAATTGCCCGAGATGCGGTTGGTGAAGGCGTTGTTCTTCATTCCGCTGGTGCTCGCCCATGTCATCATCGGCATGGTGTTCATCTGGTTCTACGATCCGACTTTCGGCGTTGTCGCCATCGTTGCCCGCGCGTTCGGCCTGACGCCGCCGGCAATCCTGTCGAGCGAGCACCTCGTCACATTCGGCATCATCGTCGCCGCGCTGTGGTCGCAGATCGCCTTCTGCCTGGTGCTTTTCCTTGCCGGCCTGTCGCAGCTTGACGACGACATGATCGCCGCCGGCCGCCTCGACGGCGCGTCCGGCTGGCCACTATTCTATCATGTCGTGCTGCCGCAGCTGCGGCCAGTGACGTTCGTTGCCACCATCATCACCGTGATCATGTCGCTGCGGAATTTTGACATGATCGCCATCATGACCCAGGGCGGCCCCTACGGCAGCTCGACCGTGCTCGCCTACCAGATGTATGACGCAACGATCTTTAGCTTTCGCGCCGGCTATGGCGCGGCGATCGCCACCGTGCTGTTCGCGCTGATGAGCGTGTACATCGTCTGGTTCCTGCGCCACACGCTGAAGCAGGAGGCTGCGGAGCGCTGATGTATCCGACACCGATCGAGGACGCCTCCCTTGCCGGCCGCGTCGCCTATCGCGCCGCGCTATACCTCGTCTTGCTGGTCTGGATGCTGCCGCTGATTGCCATCCTGATGACCGCTCTGCGCTCGCAGGGCGATCTTCTGGCCGGCAATTACTGGGGCATTCCGGCGCAAATCTCGTTGGTCGAGAATTTCCGCGAGATCTTCACTAGCTCGCCGATGGGCATGTTCTTCGTGAACAGCCTGATCGTCACGATCCTCACCGTGGCGGGTGTGCTGGTGCTGAGCACGCTGGCCGCCGTCGCGCTGGCGAAATACCCCTTCCCCGGCCGCACCTTTCTGTTTGCGCTGTTCATCGGCGGCAATTTCGTGCCGTACCAGATCCTGATGATCCCGGTGCGCAATATCGTGCTGTATCTCGGGCTCTACGACACGATCTGGGCACTGATCCTGTTCCACACCGCCTTCCAGACCGGCTTCGCGACGCTGTTCATGCGCAACTTCATCGCCGCGCTGCCGAACGAGTTGTTCGAGGCGGCGCGGCTCGAGGGCGCGAGCGAATTCAGGATCATCCGCAGCATCATCGTGCCGCTGGTCAGACCGGCGCTGGCCGGACTATCGGTGCTGATCTTTACCTTCGTCTGGAACGATTATTTCTGGGCGCTAGTGCTGGTGCAGAGCGATGCCGCCAAGCCCTTGACGCTTGGCTTGGCCGGGCTCAAGGGCGAGTGGCTGACTGCGTGGAACCTGATCTCCGCCGGCTCCCTGTTCGCTGCGCTGCCGCCAGTCGCGCTGTTCTTCCTGATGCAGAAGCACTTCGTCGCCGGCCTGACGGTCGGTGCGGTCAAGGCTTAGAGCACACGCTCCGGCCGAAAGATGATGCGACACTGCTTTGTCGTACTGGTTAAAACGTCACCCCGAGGGAGAATGGGCGGTCAGAAGAGCGCAAAGCAGAGCCCCTCTCGGCGAGCTCCGAAGGCCTTTACCCTTCCGCTTCGCCCTTCTGAGGCCTACCTCGCGCACGCCAGATGTCCGCTTTCAAGAAGCAGAAAGGCTTATCTTAATGACTGATACGGGGGCGCAAAGCCGCCAACGTCATTGGGTAGTTGCATGAATCCGTGACCGCTCCCATCTCAGAGAGGAAGGACCACAGCGCGAAGCACTTCTCTCCTCCCTCATCGTTCATGCATGGCTTGAGAGGCAACCTCGACGAGAGGCGAGAAGACGTACTCGAGCAGGCGGCGGCGGCCGGTCTGGATCTCAACACTGACGCTCATACCGGGAGACAGCGCGACCTCACGGCCATCCGCCATCATGCTGGCAGCATCCGGTTGCACGGCAACGGCATAAACGAGGTTCTGGGTCTGCTTGGCCGGCACGAATGTGGTCTGCCGTTTCGTCGCCTCGGTCGGATCGGCTTCCAACCTCTCAACATCGGGCGCAGGGATCGTGTCCCGAGCCACGCGAGTCACTTTCCCAGTGAGCGTTCCATAACGGGTGAAAGGAAACGACTCGATTTTGATAATTGCTTCCTGATGGGGGCCGGCCACTACCTCACAGGCAGACCCGCAAGTGGCGCGCATCCTACCGCTGCTTCCTCTGCTGAAGTAGGCGTCGCTATTCGATAGCGCCAACGCTAGCGCGAGGTTACCGCAAACGCATCCGCGAGCATGCTTTGTAGCTGCCCCTGAGCGACATCGTTGCAGACGGAAGGGTCGACGGCTTCCCGCACGAGGTCTTGGAAAAAGGCCTCAACGGCAGATCGCTCAACCTCCATCATCATCGCCGGACCGCTCTCGTCCATCCCAACTTCTTGCCAAGGTCCGCCATATTGAATAATTGCGAGCACTTTAAAATACTTTGGAGGCTCAAGTTTATATTTCTTCTACCAGTGATTAAAGATATCTTCCCCAATGATCAATTTAACCCAGGGCTCGATTATATCTTCAAAGACAACTGTATCACCTGTGAACAGCACGCGCTTCAGATCGTGAAGTGCTTCGCAGCCATCACTCTCGCCATGGAAACAACCCTCGGGCTGACTCATAATAATAGGCGCCGTACCGTCGTAAACGATCCCGGTAAAAAGCGGCCTTTCACCGATGAATAATCTCCCGCAAGATTCCAAGCGATCGCGTGATTGGTTATGATAGATCTCCACTGGATAACTAACCTAGCCGAAGCGGGCCGGGCTGTAGCGCGCGGCATCGAGGCCAACTGGCTGCCTGTTGATGAGATTGGCGACGAGACGGCCGCTCGGCGGCCCGCCGGTCATGCCGAAATGACCATGGCCGACCGCCAGGAACAGGCCCGGATGGCTGGCCGCTTCACCGAGCATCGGCAGGCTGTCCGGCGTCGAGGGACGAAACCCCATCCAGAAGCGGTGCTCCTGCGTATTCACGTCTGGGAACATCGTGCGGACATTGGCGATCAGGGCCTTGGCGCGGCGCTCATCCGGCGGCGCATCGAGTCCGGCGATCTCAACGGTTCCGGCGACCCTGAGCCCATGTTCCATGGGGGTGACGCCGAAGGAGCGCGACTTGTTCGAGATCGTCGTAGTCATCGACAGGCCGTGCTTCGGCAGCATGACGTGATAGCCCCGTTCCGTTTCGAGCGGCACGCGGATTCCGAGCGGCTCCAGCAGGTGCGTCGCCCGGGCCCCTGCCGCGATCACGATTTGCGTGGCGTGGTGGAAGCCAGTATTGGTCATGATGTCGTATCCTCCGCCCTCGCACGGCAGGATTTTCATGGCGCTTTCCGGCAGCAGCCGGCCACCGGCCTCGATCACCAACGTATGTAGTGTGTGGATCAGACGCTGCGGGCTGACCGTATAGCCGTTGCCCGGGATCAGCACGCCGCGCTTCACCGCTTCGGAAATGCCCGGGAACATCTGGCGCAGGTCATTGACGTCGAGAACCTGGCTCTCGATGCCCTGTCTTTCGCGCAAGCTGCGCTCCAGCGCGGCGCCCTTGGTCTCGGCTTCGGTCTCCCAGACATGGACCTGGCCGACCGGCCGGATGAGGTCGGAGAAATTCTGCTGGCCGAGCATGTCGCGCCAGCAATTGAAGGACTCGCGGTGCAAGGCGCGCATGGCATCCGAGATTTCGAGCACGCGCGGCATGCGCCCGGCGGCGATCCATTTCAGGAGCCACGGCAGAGCCTTGGGCAGGTAGGATGGGCGGATGGCCAGCGGCCCGAGCGGATCGAGCACCCAGGAGGGCACCTTGGGCAGCATGCCGGGCAGCGCAATCGGCACCGACGTGTCGGCGCTGATCATGCCGGCATTGCCGAATGAGGCGCCTCCCGGAGGTGGCAGCGGATCGAGCAAGGTCACGGCGCGGCCCGACCGCAGCAGGTAGAGTGCCGTCGAAAGGCCGACAACGCCGGCTCCAATGACCACGACTGACGAGGTTTCCTGCGGCATTGTTGTGTCTCGATGATCTGTTGAGGCTAAAAATACGAACGGACTGCTCAGGCGCCGCCCATCAATTCGCGCGGCAATTTCGTCAGGCATTCCGGGCCGTCTTCGCCGACGAGCACGGTCTCGCTAAACGAGACGCCAGCGGCCGAGGCATACATGTGGAACACCATGCCGGCCTGCAGGCACCAGGAGGATTCGGGGTGGAAAATCCGCGTGAAATCGCTGGTGCGCGGCCCGGCCAGCGCATAGAGGCCGAGCGTATAGCCGGTGATGTTATTGACGCTGTCGCGCAGCCCTTGCGCGACGAGCCCCTCGCGCAGGATCGCATCCACGGCGCGCGCCTCCGCTCCGGGGCGCATCGCGGCGATCTGTGCGTCTTGAAGCGCCGCGAGCTTCGCCGCGGCACTGCGCCTGGCGTCGTCGATCGGCCCGACCGAAATACAGCGCATCATCCGGGCGCCGTAGCCGCCGACTGTCGGCACCATCTCGACATGGACCATATCGCCATCCTCAAGCGATTTGTCCTCGAGATGGGCGTGCAGAAAATCCCAGCCGCGCCCGGCCGAAATCAGCGCGACACGGGCGGGATCGGCGCCGAGCGTGATAGCGCTTGACGCGGCAACGCTTGCCAATTCGCGCTGTGACCGGCCGCTGCGGCAGGCTTCGGAGATGCGGATCATGGTTTCATCGGCAATCGCTGACGCCTGCCGTAGGCGCGCAATCTCGGCCGCCGACTTGATCAGCCGGAGTTCCCAGACAAGCGGCCCGATATCGACGAAAGTGACGCCCGGCAGCATCACCTTCAGGCGTTCAAAGCGGCGCAGCGGCATGCTGTATGAGCCGAAATCAAGACCGATCCGCGCTGAAGACAGGCCACGCGCGGCGAGGCTTTCGGCCAGTACCGTGAACGGGTCCTCCCAGTCGCGGAAGGTCGGCACGTCGGCGATCCAGGTGCGGCTCCGGCAAGGGCCGGCATCGAGCGCCCGGATCAGGAAGAACGGCTCAGCCTCGACCGGCACGACGACGCAGCGCCAGCGATTCTCGGAGTTGCCGAAGCCGGAAATCCAGATCATCGCCTCGATCTCGTCGAAGAGAGCCGCAGCGACGCCATGCTCGCGCAGTTTGTCGCGCAACCTGTCTAGCCGGCTGACGAACTCGGCGAGTGGAAACGGAAGATCGGATTTTGTCATGGTTGTGTGCTCCCCACGCTGCGCCCGCGCAACCAGCGGACGGCGCCGTCGGCGATGAGGATCGCGCCGGTCAACGCAATCAGGAAGGTGGCTGCGGCGGCAATGGTCGGTTCGATATCGAGATGCAGACTGTTCCAAATGCGGACCGGCAGGGTCTGGGCGCGCGCGCCGGCAAGGAACAGCGAGATGATCAATTCGTCGAACGAGGCAAGATATGCAAACAGCGCCGCCGACACCACGCCCGGCCAGGCAATCGGGATCACCACCTTGAAGAACACGCGCAGGCGGCTGGCGCCGAGGCCCAGCGCGGCGCGTTCGAGGTTGGGGTCGACCCCCTGCAGCGCCGAGAGCAGGATCAGCAGCACGATCGGCAGCGCGATGATGGCGTGGCAGAAGCCAATCCACAGCATGTTGCCGACGAGGCCGAACTTGGCGGTGAGGAAATACATCGCGATCGCCGTGATTACCGTCGGCACGATAATAGGCATCAGCATCAGCGACAGGATGAATTTCTTGGCGCGCATTTCCGCGCGCACCAATGCATAGGCGGCCAGAAAGCCGATGACCGTCGAGATGACGCAGGCAATCAGCGCGATCAGCGCGCTTGAGATCAGCGATTGTCGCCAGCGGCTGTCGCCGAAGAAGGCGGCGAACCATTTCAGGGAGAAGGAATCCGGCGGGAACTTGAGATAACCGTCGCCGCCGAAGGAGATCACGCACACGATGACGATCGGCGCGAGCAGCACGAAACAGGCTGCCGCGACATAGATCGGAAGGACGCGGGAGGAGCGCTCGGGCATCGTCAGGCTCCCATCATCCGGCGGACGTCGGTCACGCGATAGTAGATGGCGAACAGCACCAGCGTGAGCGCGAGCAGCAGCAGCGACATGATCGCCGCCCCCTGCCAATCAAGCATGATCTCGACCGACCGCTCGATCAGCATGGCGATCATGACGTCCGACGGGCCGCCCATCAGAGCCGGCGTGATGAAGAAGCCGATCGCCAGAATGAACACGATCAGGCTGCCCGAGATCGCGCCATGGGCGCTGAGCGGCAGATAGATGCGGCGGAAGGCATAGGTCCGGCTGGCGCCAAGGGCGAGACCGGCGCGCATATAACTCGGATCGATCGCCTTCATCGCCGCATAGAGCGTCAGGATCATGTAGGGCAGCAGCACGTATGTCATGCCGATGACGACGCCGAGCTTGTTGTAGAGCAGCGGCAGAGGGGCATCGATCACGCCCAGCGACAGCAGGGCCTGGTTGATGACGCCGTTACGGCCAAGCAGGACCATCCACGAATAGGTGCGGACGATCACGCTGGTGAAATACGGCACGACGATGCAGAACAGCACCAGCGTGAACCGCAGGCGATTGCCGGTGCTGAGATAATAAGCAATCGGATAGCCGGCGAGCAGGGTGAGCGCGGTCACCAGCAAGGCAATCCAGTTGGTCGTGATCAGGGCGCTGACGACGGCGCGGGAGGACGCGATGCTGACGACCTGCCCGAGGATCGCCGACGGGCCGCCGATCTCGCTCAATGTGGCGACGAAGAACCATGTCAGCGGAATCACGAAACCGATCACCAGAAAGGCAATCGCCGGGTAGACCAGGATGGCGGGGTCGCGCCAGAAAGCCTCGCGCCGCATCGCTTATTCGACCAGCAGCAGGCTGTCGGCGACAGCCCATTTCAGGAAGACCCGCGCGCCGACGGCAAAGGGCGCCGGCCCGGCATTCTGCGCATCGATGCGCATCGCCAGCGAAGGGCCGACCTGCACGAGATAACGCACGATATTGCCGAGGAACGATGCGCGCCGGACCTCGCCGCCGACATGGTTCCACGCTTCGTCGGTTCCGGCTTCCGCCTCGAGCAGAACGCGCTCGGGCCGCACGAAAAGCGACGCGGGTTGCCCGGTCTCGATCGGCGCGGCGAGCCTTGCCCTGAAGCTGTGCTCGCCGACGCGCAGCACGGCGCAATCGGCCGCCTGCGCGCTCACGGTTCCCGCGAGCAGGTTCGCTTCGCCGAGGAAGCGCGCCACGAAGGCGTTCTGCGGCCGCTCGTAGACCTCCGCCGGAGCGCCGACCTGCTCGACCCGCCCGCGATTGAGGATCGCGATGCGGTCGGACATGTTCATCGCCTCTTCCTGGTCGTGCGTCACGTAGACGACGGTCATGCCGAGGCGGCGCTGGATTTCCTTGATCTCGACCTGCATGTCGTAGCGCAGGTTCTTGTCGAGTGCGCCGAGCGGCTCGTCCATCAGGACCAGCCGCGGCTCGAACACGATGGCGCGGGCGATCGCCACGCGCTGCTGTTGCCCGCCGGAGAGCTGCCGTGCGAACCGGCTCGCGAAGGAGCCCAGTTGCACCAGATCGAGCGCCCTGTTGACCTTCTCCCTGATCTCCGGCTCCGGCCGATGGCGGGCGCGCAGCGGAAACGCGACATTCTCGAAGACGTTGAGATGCGGAAAAATCGCATAGTTCTGGAACACCATGCCGAAGCCGCGCTTCTGCGGCGGCAGGTCGGCGACGTCGACGCCGTCAACATCGACCGCGCCGCGATCGACATCGGCGAAGCCCGCCACCATCATCAGCGTCGTGGTCTTGCCGGAGCCGGACGGCCCGAGCAGCGAGAAGAACTCGCCCGGCCGGATCGACAGCGAGATATCGTCGACGACCCGGAGGCCGCCATAGAGCTTGGTGACGCCACGCAGGTCGATGGCGCCACCAGCCGAAGAGGGTCGAACGCCCTGATTCATGCTTTGCCGATATGGGCGTGCGCGACGATCTCGACCAGGCAGCCCTCGCCCATCAACTCCGCGACAACCGTGGCGCGGCTCGGATGAGGCTGCGGGAAGAACTCCTTGTAGACCTCGTTCATGCCGTTGAAGTCGGATTTGTGGACCAGGTAGATGATGACCTGCGCCACGTCGGCCAGGCTGCCGCCGCCGGCCTCGATCGCCTGCTTCAAGTTGAGCAGCGTCTGGCGCATCTGGACCTTGATGTCGCCATCGACCGTCTTGCCGGTCTTCTGGTCGCGCGGAACCTGCACGCTGTAGATCATCGTCCCAGCGCGAACGGTGCCGTTGACTGGCGCCGATGACGGCAGCAGCCCTGTCTTCACAACTTCAAACATATGAATGCACTCTCTCGGTTCAGTGGGCGGAGAAGGTTACTGGGCGATCCACCGGGACCAGGCCGTGTTGACCTTGGCCCGGTTCTCCGACCACCAGTTGATGTCGCGGACATAACCTTTCGATTTCGTCCAGGGCAGCTTCGTGTCCGGATCGATCAGGTTCGGCGAGGTGTCGGCATAGGCCTTCTGGTTGACCGGGATGCCGTTATACGGCTTCAGCCAGGCGCTCTGAATCTCGGGCTGAAGGCTGAAGTCGATGAACGCCCAGGCGGCCTCGGTGTTGCGGCCGCCGACCGGCACGCCGTAGGCCTGGCCGAGCACCGCATTCTGGTTCCACTGCACGCCAAGCGGAGCGCCCTTTTCAATCGCCACCATCAGGCGGGTGCTCCACAGGCCGCCGAGCACGACTTCCTTGTCGGCCAGCATCTGCGCCGACAACGCGCCGGTATCCCAGAACTTGGTGATCGCCGGCCGGACCTTCGACAGAGATTTGAAGGCACGATCAATGTCGAGCGGATAGAGCTTGTCCATCGGCACGCCATCGGCGAGCAGGGCGAACTCGATATCGGGCGCGCCGCTCGCCATGTCTGCCAACGTGCGCGGCCCCGGGAACGTCTTGATGTCCCAGAACTCGGCCCAGGATTTCGGCTCCTTGCCCTTCGGATAAGCGGCGGTGTGGTAACCCATCACCATAGCGTAGTTGAAGCAGCCGATGAAGGTCTTGTGCCTGACCGAGGCCTCGATGTCCTCGAGATTGGTGCGCTTGAACGCCTTCTCGTCGATCGGCATCAGGGCACCGGCGACGTGGAGTTGCAGCAGTACATCATCGCCGGTGTCGATCAGGTCGACCTCCATCTGCCCGGAACGGTGCATCGCCAGCAGCTTGGCAACGGTCGCGGCCACCGGCACGATCTCGATCCCCGTCGCCTTGCGGAACGGCTCGTAGACGGTTTCCTTCTTGACCTCGTCATACGCGCCACCCGGCGTCCTGACGGCGAGTTGCGTCGCCGCGTTGGCACGGCCGGCCCAGAAATACGGCATGGCCACGGACGTGCCGGCGAGCCCGCCGAGAATCTGGCGGCGGTTGAACCCGCGATTGCGTATTGGTTTCATGTCGACCTCCCTCCCGGCGCGGCGTGCCGGTGTCATCAAGCGGCGGATTCACCGCGGTTCTTTTGGGGCTCGAGTGGCCCTGCCCTGGATGAGAGCACAGACTGCGTAAAATTGCTTGCCTCGGCAATGCGCCCGGTCATTGTTCGGGGCGCAATTCTAGTTATGGGCCATTAGCAAATGGCCGAGATCGGGGAGTTCCGATAGGTATGTCAGTCAAGCTGCGGTTTCGTCATATCGAGGGTTTCAGGGCCGTGATGCAGACCGGCACGGCAACGGGCGCCGCATCGCTGCTCAACGTGACCCAGCCGGCCGTCAGCGCCCTGATGGCCGAGATGGAGAGCGTGGTCGGCTTTTCGCTTTTCGACCGGCGAGGCGGCCGGCTGGTTGCGACCGCCAATGCTGGGCTGCTGTTCGACGAGATCGAGCGCTGCTTCACCGGGCTCGACCATGTCAACGCCTTCTGCACCCGCCTGCAGCGATCGCAATGCCATGCCATTGCGATCGCCGCCGTGCCGAGCATGGCGCTGTCATTGCTGCCGATCGGCATCGGGCGCCACCTGCGCGAAGTGGCACAGGATTTCTTCACCATGGTGCCGCGCCATTCCGACGAGGCGATCCGCCTCGTCGGCTCGCAAAAGGCCGATATCGGTTTCGGCAGCAAGCCGGTCGATCTTCCTGGCATCCATTGCGAGCCGATCAGCACCTACGAGTTGATTTGTGCGCTACCGACCGGACATGCGCTGGCGGACCGCGACGTGATTCACGCCGCAGACATCGAAGGCCAGCCCTTCATTAGCATTTCGCGCGACGAGGGCGTGTATGAGCAGATCGAGGCGTGTTTCCAGCAGGAGGCCGTCACGCCGGCAACGGTTGCCGAATGCACGCTGACTACCGGCGTGTGTGCGCTGGTGGAGAATGGCGTCGGCATGGCGCTGGTCGAGCACGCCGCCGCGATGCTTTTCGCCGAGCGGAACATCGTGCTGCGCCGGTTCCGGCCGGTGATCGCCGTGTCCTTCTACGCATATTGGCTGAAGGAAAGCACAGCGATCTTCCGTCGCCCAAACTTCATCGCAATCCTCAAGGAAGAGGCCGGCAAGCTCAGCGGCCGCCTGGACGGCATGCTCCTATAGCGCTCGATCGGCGAGCGGCCCACCACTGTTTTTGCAAACGACTGGAAGTTGGAGGCTGCGAGTGACGTTGCCCCCAACTTTTATCCAGCGTGATGGAGACTCTGACGGTTGGT
>ERZ778018.105-NODE-105-length-173989-cov-116.161222_pt1 | contig 173989 bp, 185 predicted proteins | sample MGYA00375748_ERZ778018 | MGnify/ENA primary metagenome ERZ778018 (study PRJEB29350, sample SAMN05509839) | bioreactor metagenome | biome: bioreactor; material: wastewater | place: South Africa: University of Cape Town | collected 2014-04-22 ... | reverse complement strand
TGATGCCGTGGCGCTTGGCGTCGATGCTGGCGGCGATGCAGCAGGTGGTGTCGGCTATCACCGGCAGCACGCCGACGGGCCGGCCGCGCAGTTCGGGGCATAACTGCTGCTCGACCGAGGCAAAAAAGGAATTGAGATCGACGTAAAGCGAATGCAGGGACATGGCGGCTGCGATATCCCGGCGTTCCCGGATGAGGGGTCGGACCGGGCTGGGGTGGCGATTGGAATAGTGTATATCCATACACTATTCCGGATCAATTCAGCCCGGATTCGTCAGGTTCATCCGCTCCAGCCGCTGGCAGAGCGTGTCGATGATGCGGCGCGACAGCGGGGCGGAATGGCGCATCAGCTCTTCAAGGAGATGCGGCGGCAAGGCCAGCACGGTGATCTCGCCGTCGGCGATGACCGAGGCGGTACGCTTTTCGTTCAGCAGGTAGGCCATTTCCCCGAACAACTGGCCTTCGTTGAGTTCGCTCAGTCTTCGGCGGCCTTCGGCGGTGTTCTTGTAGACCCCGGCGCGGCCGGCGTAGAGAAAGTAGGCGATGCGCGAGTCGTCGCCTTCCGCGATCAGCACATGGCCGGCCGGGTGGGTCTGGCCGAATTTTTCCAGCAGGCGGTGGGCGCTGCCGAAGACGTAGCTTTCGAGCTTGCCGGTCCCTTCGCCGGAGGTGGCGAGAAACAGCTTTTCCAGCGCGGTGACGTCGGCCTTGCCGCACGCGTACAGCGCCTGCGCCCACAGGTAGAGCAGCATGAAGGCGAAATAGGCACCGATCAGCACGAACACCACACCGCCCAGCGCGCCGTAGAGGCTATGGTAGTTCTCCAGCTTGAAGAAGGCGCCGAACAGGGCGAACAGCAGCCCCAGGCTCACCGTCGCGGCCAGCGCGAATCCGGCGGCAAGACGCGCGGGGGGATGCTGGCGCGGCAGCCGCCAGTAGGCGGCGAACAGCAGCGCCCAGATCATCGCAAAGCCGAACAGCGAGTTGAGCGTCTTCAGGACCAGTGCGTTGCCGATGCCGATGAAGTCGTTCTGTGCCAGAAAGCTCAGCGTCACCTGCGCCAGGGCGGCCACGCCCATCAGCAGGAACAGCACTGGCAGAATGATCAGCGGCAGTACCCACGTCACCACCAGGTTGCGCTTGGTCCGGTCGGGAAAAATGATGCGAAACGCCTCCTGCATCGTGTTCACCAGCCCGCGCGACGACAGCAGCAGGGTGGCGAGACCGACGCCGCCGGCGGTGAGCTGGGTCTGGCGTGGAATGAAACCGAGCGAGGTGAGCGTGTCCAGATGCAGCTGGCTGTAGAGCGCGGCCATCAGGATGGTGGCGGGTACCGAGTTCTCGGCGATGTGTCCCAGCAGCTGCAGGGCATAGCTCAGCAGCAGCAGCATCGGGGTGGCGGACAGCAGGAAGTAGAACGAGGTTGCCGCGGCGTGGTTTTGCAGGCCATTCTGCTTGAACAGGCGCGCGGTGGTGTAGCCGAGCTGGAGCAGCCAGCTCAGTGTCCCCTGAAGGGACGCAGGTCCGCGCGGAGAGGGCGGGGCGGGGGGGCGTGACATGTTGCCGCTGGCCTCCCCGTGCCGGGCGTGCTAGGCCAGCGCGGCGGCGATGCGCTTCAGCGCCTTGTCAAGGTTGGCGTGCGAGGTGGCGAACGACAGGCGGATATAGCCCTCGGCGCCGAAGGCCGAACCGGGGACGACGGCGACGTCGGCACCTTCCAGCAGGTATTCGGAGAAGGCGATGTCGGTGTCCTCCTCGATGACGTCGCGCGCCAGCAGGTTCAGGATCGCGGGGCGCACATAGGGGAAGGCGTAGAATGCGCCACCGCTGTCGATGCAGCTGAAACCCGGGATGGCGTTCAGGGCGTCGACGACCAGGCGGTGGCGTTCCCTGAAGGCATCGAGCATCGGCGCGATGCAGCCCTGATCGCCGTTGAGCGCGGCCTCGGCGGCCACCTGCGAGATCGAGGTGGGATTGGAGGTGGACTGCGACTGCACATTGGTCATCGCGCGCAGGATCGTCTCGGGCCCCGCCGCATAGCCGATGCGCCAGCCGGTCATCGCATACGCTTTCGACACGCCGTTCAGCACCAGGGTGCGGTCATAGAGGTCGGGGCAGACATTGAGAATGTTGACGAAGGGTTGATCGTCCAGCCGGATGTGCTCATACATGTCATCGGATGCGATCAGCACGTGCGGATGCTTTCTCAGGACTTCGCCCAGCGCGGCCAGTTCGCCGTCGCTGTAGACCGCGCCGGTGGGGTTGGACGGACTGTTGAGGACGACGAGGCGGGTTTTCGGCGTGATGGCCGCTTCCAGTTGCGCCGGAGTGATCTTGAAACCCTGCTCGATTCCCGTCTCGACGATCACCGGCTTGCCATCGGCGAGGAGGACGATGTCGGGATACGACACCCAGTAGGGCGCCGGGATGATGACCTCGTCACCGGCGTTGATCACGGCCTGCGCCAGGTTGAAGAAACTCTGCTTGCCGCCGCACGACACCAGGATCTGCCTGGGCGTGTAGTCGAGGCCGTTGTCGCGCTTGAACTTGGCGATGATCGCCGCCTTCAGGCCGGGGGTGCCGTCGACCGGTGTGTATTTGGTGAAGCCTGCGTTGATCGCCTTGATCGCCGCGTCCTTGATGTGCTGCGGCGTGTCGAAATCGGGTTCGCCGGCACCGAGGCCGATGATGTCGCGGCCACTTGCCTTGAGCGCGGCGGCGCGGGCGGTCACGGCCAGGGTGGGCGAGGGCTTGATGGCCTGTACGCGGCGGGAGAGTTCCACTATGGTTCCTTCAGGGCGTCCGCAGGATGCGGAAGTGCTACTATCAACGGGTTTCAGCCGCGCGATTCTACCTGTGTTCGTCACCTTCCCCAATAGTCCCTTCCGTCTGTTCCAGCCGTTTCCGCCGGCCGGCGACCAGCCCGCCGCGATTGCCCGACTGGTCGAGGGGATCGAGGACGGCCTGTCGTACCAGACCCTGCTGGGGGTGACCGGCTCGGGCAAGACTTTCACCATGGCCAACGTCATTGCCCGCCTGGGCCGGCCGGCGCTGATCATGGCGCCCAACAAGACGCTGGCGGCGCAACTGTATTCGGAAATGCGCGAGTTCTTCCCGGAAAACGCGGTCGAGTATTTCGTCTCCTACTACGATTACTACCAGCCCGAAGCCTACGTGCCGGCGCGCGATCTATTCATCGAGAAGGATTCCAGCATCAACGAGCACATCGAGCAGATGCGGTTGTCGGCGACCAAGTCGCTGCTGGAACGGCGCGACACCGTGATCGTCTGCACGGTGTCGGCGATCTACGGCATCGGCGACCCGTCCGACTACCACAGCATGATCCTGCTCTTGCGCGAGAACGAGAAGATGAGCCAGCGCGACGTCATCGGGCGGCTGACGCAGATACAGTACGAGCGCAACGACGTCGAATTCAAGCGTGGCGTGTTCCGCGTGCGCGGCGACGTCATCGACATCTTCCCGGCGGAGCACGCCGAGACCGCGATCCGTGTCGAACTGTTCGACGACGTGGTCGAGACGCTGCACCTGTTCGATCCGCTCACCGGCCAGATCCTGCAGAAGGTGTCGCGCTTCACCGTGTTCCCGTCGAGCCATTACGTGACGCCGCGCGAAACCACGCTGCGCGCCATCGAGCAGATCAAGGTCGAACTGCGCGAACGGCTGGAGTTCTATTACGCCCACAACAAGCTGGTCGAGGCGCAGCGGCTCGAGCAGCGTACCCGCTTCGATCTGGAAATGATGGTCGAGCTGGGTTTCTGCAAGGGCATCGAAAACTACTCGCGCCACCTGTCGGGGCGCAAGCCGGGCGAGCCGCCGCCGACGCTGATCGACTACCTGGCGAAGGATGCGCTGATGTTCATCGACGAATCGCACGTCACCGTGACGCAGGTGGGCGGCATGTACAAGGGCGACCGCTCGCGCAAGGAAAACCTGGTCGATTACGGGTTCAGATTGCCGTCGGCGCTCGACAACCGGCCGCTGAAGTTCGAGGAATTCGAGGCACTGATGCCGCAGACGGTGTTCGTCTCGGCCACCCCGGCGAAGTACGAGGCCGAGCACGCCGGCCAGGTGGTCGAGCAACTGGTGCGGCCGACCGGACTGGTCGATCCGCTGGTCGAGGTGCGCCCGGTGGCGACCCAGGTCGACGACCTGATGAGCGAGGCGAGAAAGCGCATCGCCGTCGGCGAGCGTGTGCTGGTGACCACGCTGACCAAGCGCATGGCGGAAGACCTCACCGACTACCTCGCCGAGCACGGCGTCAAGGTGCGCTACCTGCATTCGGACATCGATACCGTCGAGCGCGTCGAAATCATCCGCGACTTGAGACTGGGCGAATTCGACGTGCTGGTCGGCATCAACCTCTTGCGCGAGGGGCTGGACATTCCCGAGGTGTCGCTGGTCGCCATTCTGGATGCCGACAAGGAAGGCTTCCTGCGCTCCGAGCGCTCGCTGATCCAGACCATCGGCCGTGCCGCGCGCCACCTCAACGGCACCGCGATCCTGTATGCCGACAGGATCACCGATTCGATGCAGCGCGCGATCGGTGAAACCGGGCGCCGCCGCACCCGGCAGCTTGCCTTCAACACCGAGCACGGCATCGTCCCGCGCGGCGTGGTCAAACGCATCAAGGACATCATCGACGGCGTCTACGACGCCGACGCCACGCGTCAGGAACTCAAGGCCGCGCAGACCGTGGCCGAATACAAGTTGCTGGACGAGAAGGCGCTGACGAAACGAATCAAGAAGCTGGAAAAAGAGATGCTGGATGCGGCGAAGAATCTCGAATTCGAGAAGGCGGCGGAACTTCGCGACCAGTTGAAGGAACTCAAGCAGGTGTTATTTGGAGTGGAAGAGCATGACTAGAATTCTCATGGTGTGCATGGGCAATATCTGCAGATCGCCCATGGCGGAGGGGATGCTTCGCAAGGCCATCCTGGAGGCGGGAATGGATCGGCAGGTGGAAGTGGATTCCGCCGGGACGCATGCCTACCACATCGGATCACCGCCCGATCCGCGCGCGCAGCAGGCCGTACGCCAGCGCGGGATCGATATCAGCCAGTTGCGCGGACGCAAGGTGACGGACGAGGACTTCGAGCGCTTCGACTACATCCTGGTGATGGACGGTGACAATTACGACAAGCTGATCCAGAGTGCGCCGCCGCGTCACCACGCCAAAATCCGCCGACTGCTGGCGTTCAGCCGCAAATACCCCAACCTGGACGTGGTCGATCCGTATTACGGCAACCCGCAGGGATTCGAGGAAAACCTCGACATGATCGAGGATGCGGTGCAGGGCCTGCTGCGCGAAATCACCTCCAGCTCGAGCGCGCGCGGACAAAAAAACATTTGACGCCTCGCCGAATCGCAAGACCGGGCCGATCGCCCGGCTTGTCGCGTGCGCGTGGATCGCTCCGTTATTCCTGACCGGATCTCACCGCTGGGAACGCAATCTGTTGTGCTGTCATCCAATCATGTGACAGCCTGACAAAAACAGGGAGCGACCCATGCAACACGCCATGCCACAGATACCAATCGGGGAATTGACGGACACCGGACTGGCGGAGCGCATTGCCTCGGGAGACGTGGTGGCGTTGCAGTACTTGATGCGACGGCACAACCAGACGCTCTACCGCACCGCACGCAGCATCCTGAAAGACGATGCCGAGGCCGAGGATGCCGTGCAGGAGGCCTATGTGCTGGCCTATCGCGCAATGGATCAGTTTCGCGGCGATGCGAAACTGTCGACCTGGCTGATCCGTATTGCGGTCAATGTGTCGATCCGGCGAGCACGAAAACTCAACCGCAGCGCCGAGGTGATCGACCTGGTGGGCGATCCGGATGCGCTGCGGGGGACGGATGAGGATTTGCTGGAGGCCGGGATGGATGAACATGCGCCCGAACAGCCTGAACATGTCGCCTTGCGCGCGGAAACCCGACGGCTGATCGAAGACAAGATCAACCGGCTGCCGGATATCTTCCGCACGGTATTCGTCATGCGTGCCGTCGAGGAGATGTCGGTGGCCGAGACGGCCATTTGCCTGGATATTCCGGAGGCCACGGTACGTACGCGCTATTTCCGGGCGAAAAGCCTGCTGCGTGAAGCCCTGGCGCGCGAGATCGACTTCTGCCTGGGCGAGACATTCTCGTTTGCCGGAGAGCGTTGCGACCGCATCGTCGCCGGCGTGTTACGCCGGCTCGACACGCCACCCGGCACATTCTGATGGACCCGGCTTCCCTGCACACTGCGCAGCCAGGTCACGGCTGGGCAGGCAGACTTGTTCGCAGTACTTTTTGAAAAGGAAACATGCCATGTCTTCACGCATTCAAACGCCCGACACTTCATTTGCCTTGCTCCACGACGCGCCGGAGCTGGAAACCCGCCGCTCCTTTCTCGGGAAATCCGGACTGGTGCTCTCCGGCGCGGCGATTGCCCTGCTGGCCGGACGGGACGCCCTGGCCAGGGGGAAAAAGACGGCCGGCTCCGATGTCAACGTGCTGAACAGCGCACTGGGCGCAGAACTCGAGGCCATCGCCGCATACCAGGTGGGAGCGGAAAGTGGCTTGCTGCAGAAGCCTGTACTCGATCTGGCCGTGACATTCCAGGGGCACCACAAGGCGCATGCCGATCTGCTCGCCCAAACCGTTGCCAAACTGGGCGGCAAGCCCGTGTCGGCAAAAGAGAAATACGATTTCCCGGTGGACACCCTGAAAACCCAGGCCGATGTGCTGCGCTTCGCAGCCATGCTCGAGAAGGGCGCCGTCAGTGCCTATCTGGGCGCTGTGCCGATCCTCGACAATCGCGATCTGGCCAAAGCCGCTGCCAGCATCCTGGGCGACGAAGCCATGCACTGGGCGATCCTGCGTAACGCACTGGGCGAGGCGCCGGTACCTGTCGCGTTCATGTCGTGAGCATCGCGCTGCGAGCGCAAGCCTTGCTTGGCATCGCGCTTGCCGTCGCCGTCGGCGGGGCGATCGCGAAAGGCGAGTTGACGGGCGATCCGAAAGCCGGCGAAGCGGTCTATGCACGCTGCTTCGCCTGTCATGCGCTCACCTACAACCGGACCGGTCCGAAACACTGCGGCTTGCTGGGGCGGCGCGCAGGCAGCGTGCCGGGTTTCCAGTACTCGGCGGCGATGAAACGCGCAAACTGGATCTGGGACAAGAAAATGCTCGATCGTTTTCTGGCCAATCCGATGAAGGTCGTTCCGGGAACCACAATGGGATATGCCGGAGTGAAGGACAGGAAGGAACGTGCCGATCTGATTGCCTATCTCGAGCAGGCGGGAAAATCCGACGTATGCCGTGAACATTGATCTGAGCGTCGACCGGCGCTTTATCCGTCCACAAAAAGATGGGCCGCGTGAAGCGGCCCATGCTTTTTGTGGGGTGCGGTCTCGTCAATTCGACTGCGTTTCCACCTGTACCAGGGGTTCCTGGGGCGGCGGCACCTGTGGGCGCGAGCGCCGACGGGTGGGATGCGGCGCCGCGGTGGCCACTTCGACGGCACTCGTTACGGGGGTGGTGGTTTCCACCTGCATCAGGCTGACGGTCTCGACCTCCTGATTGACCGTGGGGCGACGGCGGCGACGTGGGCGCGATGCCTCACTGTGTTCGGTCGCATCGACTGCGGCACCCCGGGTTTCCACCTGTTCCAGGCTGGCCTGCTGTGCGGCCGGATCTTCCGGAATGATGGCCGGCGATACGGTGGCTGCATCGGTGGGCGATGCAGTCGGCGCCGCAGCCGTTTCCAGTTGCAATGCCTGTTGCGCCGGGGCCACGGCCGCCGGTGCGTGAATCGCCCGGGGCTTGCGAGCGATTTCGATGATCGCGCGGAAGCCGGCGGTTTCGATGACGGCGTGCGGCACGCTGCTGTCTGTCTCTGCCAGCTCCGGGGAGGTTTCGCGCGAACGGCGATTGCCACGCCCACGACGGCTGCGCGACTCGCGTTTTTCCTCGGAACCGGCCTCACGCGGCGCGTCGGCCGTTTCCACTGCACGCGGCACAGGCGCGGCTTCGGCTGCGGGACGCGGTTTCGGCTGGCGTGGTGGGCGCGGTTGTTTGGGCTGCTCGCTGCTGCGGGCTTCCCGCGCTTCGCGATTCTCGCTCTGACGGGGCTCCTGCTGGCGCGCTTCACCGTTGCGGGGCTCGCTTCGTCCTTCGCCACGGCTGCGGCGCTGGCCGGGTTTGCGTTCGCGTTCCCCGCGCCGCTCGCTTGAGCGTTCGCTGCGCGTGATGGGGGCAACCGCTTCGGCGGCGGGGACTGTTTCGATCCTTGCAGGCTCGTCGCCGCGCTTCTTGAACCAGCCGAAGATGCGCTCGAACAGACTGCTCTGGACTTGTTGCGGCATGGGCGGCACCACCGGGCGCGCGGACGGGGCCGGTGGCGGCGGCGCGATGGATTTGACGGCAGCCTCCTGCCGCGCCGGTACGATGGCCTGCGCGGTCTGGTAGGCGGTTTCGGTTTCCGGCACGGCCGTCATCTTGTAGCTGGGCTCGGCCGCACCGTTCTGGTTCAGTTCATCGTGGCGCAGACGGACGATGGTGTAGTGCGGGGTTTCCATGTGGATGTTGGGGATCAACACCACATTGACCTTGAGACGCGATTCGACGGCATGGATGTCGACACGCTTCTCGTTCAGGAGGAAGGTGGCGACGTCGACCGGCAGCTGCACATGCACGGCGCCGGTATTTTCCTTCATGGCTTCTTCCTGCAGGATGCGCAGGATATGCAATGCGGACGATTCAGTGCCACGGATATGGCCGGTGCCGTGGCAGCGCGGGCATGACGTGTAGCTGGTTTCGCCGAGCGAGGGCTGCAGCCGCTGGCGCGACATTTCCAGCAGACCGAAACGCGAAATCTTGCCGGTCTGCACGCGGGCGCGGTCGTGATGCAGCGCATCGCGCAGGCGGTTCTCGACTTCGCGCTGATGCTTGGGGTTTTCCATGTCGATGAAGTCGATCACGATCAACCCGCCGAGGTCGCGCAGCCGCATCTGGCGGGCGATTTCGTCGGCCGCTTCGAGGTTGGTGTTGTAGGCGGTCTGCTCGACGTCGCTGCCCTTGGTGGCGCGCGCCGAGTTGACGTCGACCGACACCAGCGCTTCGGTGTGGTCGATCACGATGGCGCCGCCGGATGGCAGGTTGACCTGGCGCGAGAACGCCGATTCGATCTGGTGCTCGATCTGGAAGCGCGAGAACAGCGGCACGTCGTCGCGGTAGAGTTTGACCTTGCTGACGTTGTCCGGCATCACATGCGCCATGAACTGCTGCGCCTGTTCGAAGATGTCGTCGGTGTCGATCAGGATTTCGCCGATGTCGGCCGAGAAATAGTCGCGGATGGCGCGGATCACCAGGCTGCCTTCCTGATAGATCAGGAAGGCGCCGGGCTGCGAGGTGGAGGCGCCGTCGATGGCCTTCCACAGGCTCAAGAGATAGTTGAGATCCCACTGGAACTCCTCGGCGCTGCGGCCGATGCCGGCGGTGCGGGCGATCAGGCTCATGCCTTCCGGGATCTCGAGCTGCGCCAGGGTGTCGCGCAGCTCGTTGCGCTCCTCGCCCTCGATGCGGCGCGACACGCCGCCGCCGCGCGGGTTGGTCGGCATCAGCACGATGTAGCGGCCGGCCAGCGAGACGTAGGTGGTCAGCGCTGCGCCCTTGTTGCCGCGCTCGTCCTTTTCCACCTGAACCAGGAGTTCCTGGCCTTCCTTCAGGTTTTCCGGAACCTTGCCGTTGCCGGGCAGGCAGGAACGGGCGATTTCCTTGAATGGCAAAAAGCCGTGGCGCTCGCAGCCGTAATCGATGAATGCGGCTTCGAGGCTGGGCTCGACGCGGGTGACGACACCCTTGTAGATATTGCCCTTGCGTTGTTCCTTGCTGGCGGACTCGATGTCAAGGTCGACGAGCTTCTGCCCGTCGACGATGGCAACCCGGAGTTCCTCCGCCTGGGTTGCGTTGAAAAGCATGCGCTTCATTATTTCTCCCGCGCGCGTGCATACGGGACAGGCCAGACTGCCGCCCTGGGTCAGCGGCTCATGCGATCACGTGTTGGGTCGAGTGAAATGGCATGGCATAAAATGTCCTGTTCCTGGAGAGGGGCGCCGGCATGGCCGGTGCGGTCTTTCCGATTCCCGCTGGCGGGGAGCCGAGCGTGAATACTGATTTCGTATGCTTCTTGTCGCGTCATTGATAACATCGCTGCTTTGCCGATTGCGCGGGGCGGGTGGCTTCGACTGCTCGCGCCAACTTGAATGTGGGCTGGGCGGCAGGAACCCAGACGGGCCGGGCCGGCGGCGGCCGGTGAGCGTTGTAACCGGCGTAATCCCTAAAATCCCGAGCATGAAACCGGGAATGAATCCGGACAGGCATCATTCGGCCTGAACCAGTATAGTGTATATGAAAATGAAGGACTTAGAGAAAGATTCGGTCAGGCGCCTGAAGATCGACGACAGCGCGGACAGCCAGCGTCTCGACAACTTTCTGATGGCGCGGCTGAAAGGCGTGCCGAAAAGCCGCATCTACAAGCTGGTGCGCGGCGGCGAGGTACGCATCAACGGCGGCCGGGTCGATGTCGGTTATCGTCTGAAGCCGGGTGACGAGGTGCGCATTCCGCCGGTACGCATGGCCGTACCCGTGATCACGCCCGCCACCCATTTGCCGCAAGGCGGCATCCGCCTGCTGCCGCACGTCCTCTACCGCGATGACGCGTTGATCGCCTTGAACAAACCGGCCGGCATGGCGGTACACGGCGGCAGCGGCATTTCGCGCGGGGTGATCGAGCAGATGCGGCTGGAGCTGCCGGAATGTCGCTATATGGAACTGGTACACCGGCTCGACCGCGAGACCTCGGGCGTCCTGCTGATCGCGCTGAAGCGGCGCGCCTTGGTCGGATTGCATGCGGCGATGCGCGACGGCAAGATCGAGAAGCGCTACCTCACGCTGGTGGCCGGACGCTGGCCGAACCCGTTGCAACATGTGAAACTGCCGCTGCACAAACGCGTCACGGATGACGGCGAGAAGCGCGTGACGGTGCGCGACGAAGGCCAGACCGCGCACACGATTTTCCGCCGCCTGCAGGTCTATGCAGACTTTACCCTGCTGGAAGCGGAACTGAAGACCGGACGCACCCATCAGATCCGCGTGCATACTTCGCATCTGGGCTTTCCGATCGCGGGAGACGACAAATACGGCGATTTTGACCTCAACAAGCGCCTGGCCAGGCAAGGCCTGAAACGCATGTTTCTGCATGCGGCCAAACTGGTATTCGATCATCCCGTCAGCGGCGAACGCCTGACGATCGAGGCGCCGTTACCGGCCGACCTGGCCATTTTTCTGGATAATTTGAAGCATGCCCAAGCAATTTGACCTGCTGATCTTCGACTGGGACGGCACCCTGATGGATTCCGCCGGGGTGATCGCCGATTCAATCCAGCGTGCCTGCGAGGATATCGGCCAGCCCGCGCCGAGTGATCGCGCCTCGCGCCAGATCATCGGCCTTGGACTGATCCAGGCCTTGCAGACCCTGCTGCCGGATCTGCCGGCCGACGATTACCCACGCCTGGTCGAGCGCTATCGCCATCATTACCTCAGCCGCGACGACCAGATTCCGTTGTTCGACGGCGTGGCCGACGGGATTCGTGAGCTGCATGAATGCGGCTTCCAGCTGGCGGTCGCCACGGGGAAAAGCCGCCTCGGCCTGTCCCGCGCGCTCGATGCCAGCGGCCTCGGCCCCTGGTTCGCCGCCACCCGCTGCGCCGATCAGACGCATTCCAAACCGCATCCGGCCATGGTGCTGGAACTGCTCGACGAACTCGATGCCGAATCCGCGCACGCGCTGGTGATCGGCGATACCAGCCACGACCTGCTGATGGCGTCGAACGCCGGCGTCGCCAGCCTCGGCGTGACCTACGGCGCGCACGAGGCGGGCGATCTGCATCCGCATGCGCCGCTGGCCCTGATGAGCAGTTTTGCCGAGGTGCATGCGTGGCTGAACGCGAACGCCTGATCTGCGCCGCCAGCGAACTGGTTGAACTGGGGCGAGGCGTGCGCTTCGAACTGGAGCGCTCCGGCCAGTCACAACCGGCTTTCGTGGTACGTTTCGACGGCCAGTTGCGTGCCTTCCTCAACCAGTGCGGCCACATACCCGTTGAACTCGACTGGCAGGAAGGCGAATTCTTCGATTACACGCGGCTATACTTGATCTGCTCTACCCACGGCGCGCTTTACCACCCCGCAAGCGGTCACTGCGTCGGCGGACGCTGCGCGGGGCGCGGCCTGATCCCGGTCCCGGTCGTCGAACGCGACGGCCAGGTGTATGTCATTGAAACAGCCTGATGGAAGAACAATGAGTGAGCAAGACAAACCCGCCTCGCCAAACTGGGAACGAAGCGTACTGGAAAAACTGGCGCTGTCGGCGATCCAGGAACAGCGCCGCAGCCGCCACTGGAGCATCCTGTTCAAGACGCTGGGCTTCCTGTATCTCTTCATCGTGCTGTTTCTCGCGGCGGGCTGGTTCAGCTCGGACGGCGTGTCGATCAAGGAGCATACCGCGCTGGTCGATCTGCAAGGCGTGATCGCGGCCGACAAGACCAGTGCCGATTCGGTGATCGACAGCCTGCAGAGCGCGTTCGAGGACAAGAAAACCAAAGGGGTGATCCTGCGCATCAACAGCCCCGGCGGCAGCCCGGTCCAGGCCGGCCAGATTCATGACGAGATCAAGCGCCTGCGCGGCCTGCATCCGGATATTCCCCTGTATGTCGTGGTGGACGACATCTGCGCCTCGGGCGGCTATTACGTCGCCGCCGGGGCCGACAAAATCTTCGTCGACAAGGCCAGCATCGTCGGTTCCATCGGCGTGCTGATGGACGGCTTCGGCTTCACCCAGGCCATGCAGAAACTCGGTGTCGAGCGCCGCCTGCTGACCGCGGGCGAGAACAAGGGCTTTCTCGATCCGTTCTCGCCGGCCGATCCCAGGCAGGAAGCCTATGCCAGACAGATGCTGGAGGAGATCCACGGCCAGTTCATCAATGTGGTGAAGGAAGGGCGTGGCAAACGCCTGAAGGAAACTCCCGGGATGTTCAGCGGCCTGGTGTGGAGCGGCGAGAAGAGCATCCAGCTGGGCCTCGCCGACGGCCTGGGCAGCGTCGAATCGGTCGCACGCGACGTCATCAAGGCCAAGGACATCGTCGACTTCACCCAGCGCGAAGGCCTCGCCGCGCGCCTCGCGAGCCGTCTGGGCGCCTCGATGGCGGCAGCGCTGACGCCCTTCGAAAAAACGGGCGTCACACTGCGTTGAGCGATTACCGCCCGATCGCCTGCGCCGATCACGAGCGCCTGGAGTTCGCGGCGCTCACGAAACAGTGGCTGGATGTGACAGTGGATGGTGCCCCCAGACGCCTGCTGCCGCTCGATGTCTATACCCGTGCTGGCGCGGAATGGCTGCGGGCCGAGATGGAAGGCGGGGAGCAGGTCACGCTGCGGCTTGACCGGTTGACGCTGAACGAAAATTAACAGCGTTAGGCCGGACTTCCGCGTGAGGCTGAAGTCCGACCCTTGAGTGCGCAGTATCAGTCGGGTTTGACTGTGAGCACCACGCTTCCCTTGTCGTACTTTTGAAGATAACGCGCAATCGATTCAAAGGTAGCCGTGATGGGCGTTCCACTCTGGTCCACCAGCGACACTTCCTTCACGAACATGGAACCCAGCATCAGCTTGAAGGGATTTACGTCGACCTTCTGGGGCTCGAAATAGGCCTTGGTATTGGCTTTGAGGACCTTGGGGTCGGTGGTTTGATAAATCGCTGAGTTGATTACGTCTAGCACGAATTCTGTGCAGTTCTGTCGTCCGAGGGTGTATGGGTTGGCGATCACGGAGTAGCTGGACTCGTGCAGGAAGGCGTACGCAGGTGAAGTGATGACCTTCAGTAGCCGTTGTTGCAGTTCCCACGATGGCACGATAATTCCGGCCTCGAGTTCGGATACGCCGGCAAAAAAATCCACCGGAAAATCCTGAACCAGTTCACTCCTGTCGGGTGCATTTTCCAACTGATACAGGTTCTGAATCGAATATCCCGGAACTTTGCGCCCATCACTGGTGGTGATCTCCGAATAGACGGCAAAGGCCGCATGTGTAAAACGCATTCCAGGCGGCATTTCCGCGGCTGGGCGGCCCATGCGCGCGAGGATCGTGACGCGCGCGCCATTCGCTGCCATTGTTTTTTCCACCTTTTTCGAGAAAGCGATAATCTGCTCGGGCGAGAAAGTGGCTTGCACCGACGCGGCGCTGGAGCTGGAGCTAAAGCTGACGGCACTGGCGTTGAAGGGAGCGGAGGCCGACAGGAAAGCGGCTGTAATTAAAACGCTGAGAAGGGCAGGATGCCGAAGAGTGTGCGACATGACGCTTGTCCTTATCGCGGCGTGGCGGCGGAGCGCAGCGCTTGATCCGGCGGTACTGTCGTGATCACTTCATCTGTGATGGGCAATGGCTGCGAGTTCGCGGCATTGGACAACTCCGCGGCTGCCGAAGTACTTATGGCGCCGGCCGCACTCAGCGCGACGCCGCCTACCGAAAGGGGAACGGCGACCACTGCTGATGTCGTCTTGCCGGAAGCCGCAACCGCATGGGCGGCGCTTGCGCTTCCGTGAGCCGAGGCCTGGACCGAGTGGTTAACGGCTTTCACGGCATCAGTTCCGCCTCCATACGCCAATCCACTGGTGATCATGACGGTGGCAGAAAGAATGAATCGTATCGTTTGCATGGTCTCCCCCTGAGTATTAGTTGAAAGGTAGTTGAAAACTACCATGTGCATCATTGCAGAATTTCGAACGCTTGGGAAACGTAAGTAACAAAGGAAACTCGGGCTCGCTGTTTAGGTGGGCGGATGGCGAGGCTTGTTGTTCAGGCCCCCAGCCCGAATACGACCAGCCGATCTTTCACGCTTGCACTCTTCTCACGCCATGCTTTCGCCGGGCGCGTCGCGATGGATTGCGTCGGCAAGCTCAGGTCCGTGCCGACGCTGACCCATGTCTCGGGTGCGAGCGTGGTGGCTAGCGCGTCCAGCAGGGCCGCGCTGCGGTAGGGGGTTTCGATGAAGAGTTGGGTGGCGTTTTCCTTGCGCGCGGTCTTTTCCAGTTCACGGATTTTCTGGCTGCGCTCGGGCTCCTTCGCCGGCAGGTAGCCGTGGAAAGCGAAGCGCTGCCCGCCGAGGCCCGAGGCCATCAGTGCCAGCAAAATAGACGATGGGCCGATCAGCGGGATGACCGGAATGTTCTCGTGATGCGCGGCCATGACCAGCGCCGCGCCGGGGTCGGCCACTGCCGGACAGCCCGCTTCCGACAGCAGGCCGACGTCGTGACCTGCCTTCAGCGGTGCCAGCAGCGCGGCAATGGCCGCTGCCGGGGTGTGTTCGTTCAACTCCTCGATGTTCAGCGACTGAATGGGCAGCGGGTGGCCCATCGCTTTGAGATGGGCGCGCGCGGTCTTGGCGCGTTCGACAACGAAATGGTCGAGTCGGCGCGCGACCGCGAGCGTGTCGGGCGGCAGGCAGGCTTCGGGGCTGACCGGCCCCAGCGGAACCGGGATCAGGTAGAGGGTGGCCACGCTTGCATTACACCGCGTGCCATGTGAGGACGTCGACGCCTTCGTTCAGCAGCATCCCGGTCAGCGCCATCAGCGGCAGGCCGATCAGCGCGGTGGGGTCGGGGCTGTCCATGCGTTCCATCAGGGCGATGCCGAGCGCTTCGCTCCTGGCCGAGCCGGCGCAGTCGTAGGGCTGCTCCTTGTGGAGGTAGGCGGTGATCTGCGCGTCGCTGAGCGCGCGGATGTGCACCACGGTCGGCACGTCGCGCGTCTGCGTGTGGCCGCTGCGGCTGTTCAGCAGCGTCAGCGCGGTGTGGAACACCATGGCCTTGCCCTGCATGGCCTTCAACTGGGCAAAGGCCTGGTCGAAACCGCCGGGCTTGCCGAGCTGCGCGTCGTCGAGCATCAACACCTGATCCGAGCCGATGATGAGGGCGTCCGGGTAAGCCGATGCGGCGGCCTGCGCCTTCAGCACCGACAGGCGCAAAGCGGTGGCCGAAGGCGTTTCGTCCGGCAGCGGCGTTTCGTCGACGTCGGGCGAGAGGATTTCGAACGGTATATGCAGACGCGACAGCAGTTCGCGCCGGTAGCGCGAGGTGGAGGCAAGGACCAGTTTCATATTGAATTTTTCACCACAGAGGCACAGAGAGCACAGAGAGCACAGAGAGCACAGAGAGCACAGAGAGCACAGAGAGCACAGAGGGGAAACAGGCTAAGCAACACATGGCCCAGCGACTTTCTCTGTGTCTCTGTGCCTCTGTGGTGAAGTTTTTTTGATTCATTCCGGCTGGATTTCCACCAGCGCCATGTCGGGCGTCACCGCATCGCCTTTCTTGCAGGAAATGCTGATGACGACGCCGGCGATCGGTGCCTGTACTTCGTTTTCCATTTTCATCGCCTCGATCACCAGCACGCCGTCGCCGGCCTTGACCGTTTGCCCAATGCTGATCAGCACGTCGACGATGGTGCCGGGCATGGCGGCGGTGACGTGGCCGGGATGGCTGGCGCGCGGCTTCTGGCCCGCAGCGGGTGCCGCGGCGGCCTTGCGCGGCGCGCTGTCGCTGCCGGCTGATACCGCGACTTCGTTCAGCGATTCGACCAGCACTTCTTCCGAGACGCCATCGATCGATACGAAATAGGGGCGCTGGGCGGCGTCGCTGCGGCCGCTGCCGGACAGCTTGATGTGGTAGGTCTCGCCGTGCAGCGTGATCTTGAACTCGTCGGCGGCGTAGCGTGGCGCGCTGTCTTCCTGCGATGCGCCCGGCGGCAACAACTGTTCGGGCTTGAGGCTGCCGGCCGCGCGTTCCTGCAGCCAGGTCTTGCCGATCTCGGGGAACATGGCGTAGGTCAGCACATCCTCGTCGGACTTGGCCAGGCCTTCGATTTCGCCGCGCAGCTTGTCGAGTTCATCGGCGATCAGGTCGGCCGGACGGCAGGTGGCGACTTCGAGGTCGCCGATGGCGCGCTTGCGGACCTCTTCATTGACGTGCCCCGGCGCTTTCCCATAGCGACCCTGCAAGTAGAGCTTGACCTCGTTGGTGACCGATTTGTAGCGCTCGCCCGTGAGCACGTTCAGCGCGGCCTGGGTGCCGACGATCTGCGAGGTGGGGGTGACCAGCGGCGGGTAGCCGAGGTCCTGGCGCACGCGTGGAATTTCCTCGAGCACGGCGTCCATCTGGTCGATCGCCCCCTGTTCCTTCAACTGGTTGGCGAGGTTGGAAATCATCCCGCCCGGGACCTGGTTGATCAACACGCGGGTATCGGTGCCGGTGAACGCCGATTCGAATTGCCAGTATTTCCTGCGCACTTCCTTGAAGTAGGTCGAGATTTCCTCGATCAGCGGCAGCGACAATCCGGTGTCGTATTCGGTGCCGGCCAGCGCGGCAACCAGGCTCTGCGTGGTGGGGTGACTGGCGCCTTCGGCAAACGCGCCGACGCAGGTGTCGATGATGCGGGCGCCCGCCTCCACGGCCTTCAGGTGCGTCATGTGCGCCAGCCCCGAGGTGGCGTGGCTGTGGGTATGGATGGGCAGGTCGGTGGCGGTGCGGATCTCGTGTACCAGTTCGAATGCGGTATACGGCGTGAGCAGGCCCGCCATGTCCTTGATCGCGATGGTGTCGCAGCCCATCTCCGCCAGTCCCTTGGCGAGGCCGACGAAGTGCGGGATGTCGTGCACCGGGCTGGTGGTGTAGCAGAGCGTGCCTTCGGCATGCTTGCCGGCGGCTTTGACCGATTCGATCGAGACCTTGAGATTGCGCAGATCGTTCATCGCGTCGAACACGCGGAACACATCGACGCCGTTGTCGGCGGATTTCTGCACGAAGGCGCGCACCACGTCGTCGGAGTAATTGCGGTAGCCCAGCAGGTTCTGCCCGCGCAGCAGCATCTGGATGCGCGTATTCGGCAGTGCCTTGCGCAGTTTGCGCAGACGTTCCCACGGGTCTTCGCGCAGGAAACGCACGCAGGCGTCGAAGGTGGCGCCGCCCCAGGCCTCGAGCGACCAGAAGCCGACCGCATCGAGCTTGCCGCAGATCGGCAACATGTCCTCCGTGCGCATGCGGGTGGCGATGAGTGATTGATGGCCGTCGCGCAGAACGAGATCGGTGATGTGTACTTTTGCCATGATTGATTAAAGTCCCTGATGCGCGGCAATGGCGGCAGCGATGGCGGCGGCGATCACTTCCGGCGGTTTCTTTTCGGTGTACTGGGTGAGTTCCGGATGCGTTTCGACGAAGCCGGTATTGAAACGCCCGCTGCGGAACTCGGGATTCTTGAGGATTTCCTGGTAATAGGGAATCGTCGTTTTCACGCCATACACCAGCATGTCGGCGAGTGCGCGGCGGCCGCGCTCGACTGCGGATTCCCAGGTCAGGCTCCATACGCTGAGCTTGGCGCACATCGAATCGAAGTAGGGCGGGATCACGTAGTCCGTATAGATCGCGGCATCCACCCGTACCCCCGGACCACCCGGCGAATAATAGCGCGTGATGCGGCCCAGGCTCGGCAGGAATTCGTTCTTCGGGTCTTCGGCGTTGATGCGGAATTCGATGGCATAGCCGCGATGCCCGATGTTTTCCTGCGAATATTGCAGCGGCAGGCCGGAAGCGATGCGAATCTGTTCCTGCACGATGTCGACACCGGTGATGGTCTCGGTGATCGGGTGCTCGACCTGCAGCCGGGTGTTCATTTCCATGAAGTAGAACTGATTGTCCTGGTCGAGCAGGAATTCCACCGTGCCGGCATTGACGTAGCCGACGGCCTTGGCGGCGCGTACCGCCAGCTTGCCGATGTATTGCCGCTGGGCCTCGGTGAGCTGCGGGCTCGGCGCGATCTCGATCAGCTTCTGGTTGCGTCGCTGGATCGAGCAGTCGCGCTCGAACAGGTGGATGACGTTGCCCTGGGTGTCGCCGAGAACCTGCACCTCGATATGCTTGGGCTGCACCACGCATTTCTCGACGAACACCTCGGGCTTGCCGAAGGCCTTGCTGGCCTCCGATACCACCCGGTCGTAATTTTTCAGCAGGTCCTGCTCGCTGTCGCAACGGCGAATGCCGCGCCCGCCGCCGCCGTTGGTGGCTTTGAGCATGACCGGGTAACCAATCCTGCCGGCCAGTGCGCGCGCCTCCTCGACGTTTTCCAGGTTGTGGTCGGAGCCCGGCACCACCGGAATGCCGGCGGCGAGCATCGCATTGCGCGCCTGGATCTTGTCGCCCATGCGGCGGATCACCTCGGGCGAGGGGCCGATGAAGCGGATGCCGCGGCGCGCGCAGATGGTCGCCAGATCGGGATTTTCGGAGAGGAAACCATAGCCGGGATGCAGCGCGTCGCAGCCTGACGCAGCCGCCAGGTTGACCAATGTATGGGCGTTCAGATAGCCGAGAATCGGGTCCTTGCCGATGTGATAGGCCTCGTCGGCCTTCTTCACATGGAGGGCATGGCGGTCGGCATCGGTATAAATGGCGACCGACTTGATGCCCAGTTCGACGCAGGCGCGCACGATGCGGACGGCGATCTCGCCCCGGTTGGCGACCAGTATTTTCTTAAGCATGGGTTCGCCTGAAGTTGGGATGGCTAGGGTTTCTTTGACAAAAAGAACACGAAATCATATCATTGCGGGCTAATGTTGTTGGCCATATCAATCGGGGTTCGTCGCCATGCTCGGGACTGTTGAAGTCGATCCATGGCGTTTTTGCAGGGATGCGCAGTCGTGGGAAATCCGGTCCGATGTGGCCGGGTTCCCACGGCTTGCCCATGAATTTACGCAAGGCGCGCTGTTCTGTCGAGTTGCCGGGCGTGCGGACCCGCGTGGCGGCCTGTCCCTGCAGGTATCGATCGGCGGCGAGGTGGGGCTGACCTGTCAGCGTTGTCTGGGAAGCCTGTCGTATACGGTCGGGCTTGAGCGCACGCTGTATCTGGCGCGTAACGAGGCCGAGCTGGAACGGCTGGATGCATTGCCCGACAGCGACGCGATTCAGCCGGGTGAACGACTGGATCTGGTCGAACTGGTTGAGGATGAAGTGCTGTTGAGCCTGCCGCTTGTGCCCATGCATGCGGAAGGTGAATGCTCCCTGCGTGGAGTGTGATGGGTTTTGAGCGCCGGATTTCCGGCGCCCCGTTTTTTTAGGAGTAGGAAATGGCAGTTCAGCAAAACAAGAAATCCCCGTCCAAGCGCGGCATGCATCGCGCGCACGATTTCCTGACCAGCCCGCCGCTGGCCGTCGAACCGACCACGGGTGAAACGCATCTGCGCCACCACGTCAGCCCCAACGGCTTTTACCGTGGGCGCAAGGTCATCAAGGCCAAAGGCGAATAATTTACTTGTGCGCCACGGCGTGAACGTTGCCGCCAGGCGCGACCGGCTCAGCCAACGATTCCGGCTGCATGAGATATATCACTGTCGCCATTGATGTCATGGGGGGCGACCACGGCCCCCATGTCACGGTTCCCGCGGCGATCCGTTGCCTTGCGCGTCATCCCGACCTGAATGTGATCCTGGTCGGGTCGCAGGACATCATTGCGGCGGAGCTCAAGGCGCGCCGGGCCCGGATCAGCCCACGCCTGATCGTGCGTCACGCCAGCCAGGTGGTGGCCATGGACGAGGCGCCAGCGCTGGCCTTGCGCGGCAAGAAGGATTCCTCGATGCGCGTGGCCATCGATCTCGTCAAGTCGGGCGAGGCCGATGCCTGCGTGTCGGCGGGTAATACCGGCGCGTTGATGGCGACGGCCCGCTTCGTCCTGAAAACCCTGCCGGGCATCGACCGTCCGGCTATTGCCGGCGTGATGCCGACGAGCGTGGGCCACGCGCTGGTGCTCGACATGGGCGCCAATGTCGATTGCACGGCCGAACATCTGCTGCAGTTCGGCATCATGGGGGCCATGCTGGTATCGGCGGTGGAGCACAAACCGAATCCGAGCGTGGGCCTGCTCAATATCGGCGAGGAAGCCATCAAGGGCAACGACATGGTGAAGCGGGCGGCAGAATTGCTGCGCGACAGCCACCTGAATTTTTACGGCAACGTTGAAGGTAACGACATTTTCAAGGGCACCACCGACGTGGTCGTGTGCGACGGCTTTGTCGGCAACGTGACCCTGAAAGCCTCCGAAGGACTCGCCAAGATGGTTTCCACCACGCTCCGCGCCGAGTTCAGACGCAACTGGCTGACCCGTATTGCCGGCCTGCTGGCCATGCCGGCGCTGAGCGCTTTCAAGCGCAGGCTCGATCCACGCCGTTACAACGGTGCCACGTTGCTGGGGTTGAAAGGCGTGGTGGTGAAGAGCCACGGGTCGGCCGACCGCTTCGCCTTCGAGCACGCGATCGAAACCGCCAGCGACGAAGTCCGCAACAACGTGCTGAAACGCATTACCGACCAGATTCAACTCCTGCAACGGGTGGCTGCTTGACCTATTCCCGCATTCTGGGCACCGGCAGTTATCTGCCGACGCGCATTCTCACCAACGCCGATCTCGAAAAGCTGGTCGAGACGAACGATCAATGGATCGTCGAACGCACCGGTATACGTAAACGCCATATCGCCGCCGAAGGTGAATTGACCAGCGATCTTGCCATCCAGGCCGCGCACGCCGCGCTCGACGCGGCGGCTCTGACGCCGAATGATATCGATCTGCTGCTGGTCGCCACCACCACGCCCGATCTGGTGTTTCCCAGCACCGCCTGCATCGTGCAGTCCAGGCTCGGGATGACCAACGGTCGCCCGGCATTCGACCTGCAGGCGGTATGCAGCGGTTTCATATACGCCCTGTCGGTGGCCGACCAGTTCATCCGGACCGGTGCGGCCCGGCACGTGCTGGTGATCGGTGCCGAGACGCTGTCGCGCATTACCGACTGGAACGACCGCAGCAACTGCATCCTGTGGGGCGACGGCGCGGGCGCGGTCGTGCTGGGTGCCGCCGCCGAACCGGGCATCATCGCGACCCACATCCATGCCGATGGCCGCCACAAGGAATTGTTGCGCACCACCACCGGTATTTCGACCGGCATGCGCGAACCGGCGTTGATGCGGATGGAAGGCAACGCGGTGTTCAGGATGGCGGTCAACACCCTCGACCGCATCGTCGACGAAACGCTGGAAGCCAACGGCCTCTCCAAATCCGACATCGACTGGCTGGTGCCGCACCAGGCCAATATCCGCATTATTTCCGCCACCGCGAAAAAGCTCGGCATGAGCATGGACAACGTCGTCACCACGGTGGCGGACCACGGCAACACGTCCGCCGCTTCGGTGCCGCTGGCATTCGACGTGGCGGTGCGCGACGGCCGCATCCAGCGCGGTCAGACCGTGCTGATGGAGGCTTTCGGCGGCGGCTTCACCTGGGGCTCGGCGCTCCTCAAATACTGAACGAACTGATACACGCATGAAACTCGCATTCGTATTCCCCGGGCAGGGCTCGCAAGCGGTCGGCATGATGGCCGGCTGGGGCGAGCGCGCCGAGGTGCGCGCCACCTTTGCCGAAGCCTCCGACGCGCTCGGTCAGGATCTGTGGGCGCTGGTCACCGATGGCCCGGCCGACCTGCTGAATCAAACCGTCAATACGCAGCCGGCGATGCTGGCGGCCGACGTCGCCGCCTGGCGCGTGTGGCAGGCGGCGGGCGGCGCGGCGCCGGCATTATTGGCTGGCCACAGCCTCGGCGAATACGCGGCGCTGGTCGCGGCAGGTTCATTGGGCTTTGCTGATGCGATCAGGCTGGTGCGTTTCCGCGCCGAGGCGATGCAGGCGGCGGTGCCCGAAGGCGTCGGCGCGATGGCGGCAATCCTGGGACTCGACGACGATGCGGTGCGCGCGGTCTGCAATGAGGCGGCAGCGGGCGAAGTGGTCGAGGCGGTGAACCTCAATTCGCCGGGTCAGGTGGTGATCGCCGGCAACAAGGCCGCGGTCGAGCGCGCGATGGCATTGGCGAAGGAGCAGGGCGCCAAGCGTGCGCTGCCGCTACCGGTCAGCGTGCCGTCGCATTCCTCGCTGATGCAGCCCGCGGCGGAGAAACTGCTGGCGCATCTGCAGGGCGTGGTGATCGCCGCGCCGACGATTCCCGTGCTGCACAACACCGATGTGCAGCACCACACCGGACCCGACGCGATCCGTGCTGCGCTGGCGAAGCAGTTGCACACCCCGGTACGCTGGGTCGAGACCGTGCAGGCACTGAAGGCCGCCGGCATCGAACGCGTGATCGAATGCGGCCCCGGCAAGGTGCTGGCGGGCCTCAGCAAGCGCATCGACGACAGCCTGCCTGCGGTGGCGCTGGTGGACGAAGCCAGCCTCGCGGCCGCGCTCAATCAATAAGGAGACACCATGCTGCAAGGACAAATTGCGCCTGGCTTTGATCTTGGAGGGCAGATTGCCCTCGTCACGGGCGCCAGCCGCGGCATCGGCCAGGCGATTGCCCTCGCGCTGGGTAATGCGGGCGCCACCGTGGTCGGCACCGCCACCAGCGACCAGGGCGCGCAGGCGATCGGCGATTACCTCGCCGCCGCCGGTATCCAGGGCGGTGGCATGAAGCTCGACGTGACCGACGCCGCCGAAGTCGATGCCGTCATCGCCGCGATCGAAAAGGATTTCGGCGCCATCGGCATCCTGGTCAACAACGCCGGCATCACCCGCGACAACCTGCTGATGCGGATGAAGGACGAGGAATGGGACGAGATCATGGCGACCAACCTGACCTCGGTGTTCCGCCTGTCGCGCGCGGTGCTGCGCGCGATGATGAAGGCGCGCAGCGGCCGCATCATCTCCATCGCCTCGGTGGTGGGCGCGATGGGCAACGCCGGGCAGACCAACTACAGCGCGGCCAAGGCCGGCATCGTGGGCTTCACCAAGTCGCTCGCACGCGAGGTCGGCAGCCGCAACATCACGGTCAACTGCGTGGCGCCGGGCTTCATCGACACCGACATGACGCGTGCGCTGCCGGACGCGCAGCGGCAGGCGCTGCTGGCGCACATTCCGCTGGGCAGGCTGGGCGCTGCGGAAGATATCGCGCAGGCCGTCGCTTTCCTGGCCTCACCGGCCGCCGGCTACATTTCAGGCACCACACTGCATGTCAACGGCGGCATGTACATGGCGTGATTGACCGCAATATTTGGTAAAATCGTCCGGCTTCAATTTTCATGGCCTCAATTCGGTTGAGGCCTTATTTCAAGAGAGGATCAGTAATGGATAACGTACAGCGTGTAATTAAAGTCGTCGCCGAGCAGTTGGGCGTCAACGAGGCGGACGTCAAAAGCGAGTCCTCCTTCGTCGGCGACCTGGGCGCCGACTCGCTCGACACGGTTGAGCTGGTGATGGCGCTGGAAGAAGAGTTTGGTTGTGAAATTCCCGATGAAGATGCGGAAAAAATCACCACTGTCCAGCAGGCGATTGACTACGTCAACAGCCATTCGAGCTGATCGTTCACCCCGGCTATCGGGCTGCTCAGGCAGGCGTGGAGCCACAAGTGGCGATTCAAAGCCTCTTTTCCATGCAGGGTCCGCAGGCCGTTCCGGTAAGTGCTTTTTCAACATTCAATGATTCGGTGTATCCCGCATCGTCCCGGATTGATAAAAAGGACTGACTTTTGTCCAAGCGTCGCGTAGTCGTAACCGGCCTGGGAATCATCTCCCCGGTCGGCAATACCATCCCGGAAGCCTGGGACAATCTGGTTGCCGGCCGCACCGGAATTGCCAGGATCACCCGTTTCGACCCTTCGCCCTTTGCTTCCCATATGGCGGGCGAAGTGAAGAATTTCGACGTCGAGCAATATCTCAATCCCAAGGAAGCACGCCGTATGGATACCTTCATCCAGTTCGGCATGGCGGCCGGGATTCAGGCCATTCGCGATTCGGGAATTGAAGTCACCGAAGCCAATGCCGAGCGCATCGGCATCAATATCGGTTCCGGAATCGGCGGCCTGCCGATGATCGAGGATACCCACACCCTGTTGATGGAATCCGGTCCGAGGAAGATTTCCCCATTCTTCATCCCCGGTTCCATCATCAACATGATTTCCGGCAATCTTTCCATTGTCTATGGAATCAAGGGCCCCAATCTCGGGGTGGTCACTGCCTGCACCACCGGTTTGCATGCGATCGGATTGTCTGCCCGCATGATCGAGCATGGCGATGCCGACGTGATGGTGGCCGGCGGCGCCGAATGCGCCACGTCGCCGCTGGGCCTGGGCGGCTTCGCTGCGGCACGGGCGTTGTCGACCCGCAACGATGACCCGGCGACGGCCAGTCGTCCGTGGGACAAGGACCGCGACGGCTTTGTGCTGGGCGAGGGCGCCGGGGTGCTGGTGCTCGAGGAATACGAACACGCCCGGGCGCGCGGCGCGAAGATCTACGCCGAGGTGGCGGGATTCGGCATGAGCGGCGATGCCTACCATGTGACGTCGCCGAGCACCGATGGCCCCCGGCGCGCGATGCTGAATGCAATGCGCGATGCCGGCGTCAACCCCGACCAGATCCGCTACATCAACGCGCATGGCACCTCGACGCCATTGGGCGACAAGAACGAAACCGATGCGATCAAACTGGCTCTGGGTGACGCCGCCTACCAGACCGTGGTCAATTCGACCAAGTCAATGACCGGCCACCTGCTGGGCGGCGCCGGTGGCGTCGAATCGGCATTTGCCGTGCTGGCCGTGCATCATCAGCTCTCGCCACCGACCATCAACATTTTCTCGCAAGACCCGGAATGCGATCTCGATTACTGCGCCAATACCGCGCGCGACATGAAGATCGACTTTGCGCTCAAGAACAACTTCGGATTTGGCGGTACCAACGGTTCGCTGGTTTTCAGCCGCGTCTGACTTCCGCACCAGACGGCATCATGAATGACTGTCTCGAGGTGTGAGCCATGCAGATTACCCATGAACCGCAGGGGGTGCCACGCGGCCACTGCGGCGCTTGCCTCGATTCCAGCCGCCTGATCCGCGGGTTCATGTTGCGCGGCTTTGACGAAACCCGTAGCCAGACCTGCGGTCAGTTGCGGGCACTGGACATTACTTGATGCTCATCAACGGCCGCGTGACGGACCTGGTGGATGCCCATGATCGCGGGCTGGCCTACGGCGACGGCGTGTTCCGCACCCTGCGCACGCAAGATGGGCAGCCGCTGTGGTGGCGCGACCATTACGCCAAACTGCAGGCTGATTGCGCGGCGCTGATGCTGACGTGCCCCGACGAGGCCGGGCTGTACGCCGAAATCTGCCAGGTGGCCGTGATGGGCGAGGGGATCGTCAAGATCGTTCTCACGCGCGGCGCGGGCGCTCGCGGCTATGCCCGGACGCCGGGCCAGGCGCTTACCCGGATTGTTTTCTCCGCGCCGTTGCCGGCGCATGCACAAACTGGTGCAGCGGACGCGATCACGGCACGCTGGTGCGCCCTGCAACTGGCGCGCCAGCCCCGGCTGGCAGGCGTCAAGCATCTGAATCGGCTGGAGAACGTGCTGGCACGTGCCGAATGGACCGACCCGTCCATTCTCGAAGGACTGTTGTGCGACGACCGCGGCGCGGTGATTGGCGGCGTGATGAGCAATCTGCTGCTCATCAGGGAGGGTGAGCTGTTCACCCCGGATCTGGGCGAATGCGGCGTGGCGGGCGTGACCCGGGGACGCCTGTTGCACGCCGCGCCGCGTCTCGGCATTCCGGTGCATGTCAGCCGCCTGCCGCCAGCGGCCATACTCGCGGCCGACGAAGTCATGATCTGCAACAGTGTCATCGGTGTGCGCCGCGTGGCCAGACTGGATGAAACGACCTGGCCGCCCAGAGGCTGGACGACTATCTTGAATACCGCCTTGCATGAAAACGTGGATTAAACGACTGCTGAAATTCGCCGTATTGCTTGTGCTCGCGGCTGCAGGCGGACTGGCCTGGTACGGCAATCGGCCCTTGCAGATCGAGCCCTTACCGAAAGCCTTCAATGTGGTGCCCGGCATGAATTTACGTAGTCTGAGCACGATGCTGGAACGCGAAGGCGTGGTCGGCAACGCGCAGGTATTCTGGCTGCTCGGACGCGTGCTGAACAAGGGGGGAGTGCTCAAGGTGGGCGTGTATACGCTCGACCGATCGCTGACTCCGCTGGAGCTGTATGCCAAGATCCAGCGGGGTGAAGTGTCGCAGGCCATGGTGCAGTTCATCGAAGGCTGGAACTGGCGCGATGTGAGTGCCGCGCTTGCCGTCCAGCCGTTGTTGAAGAACGAGAGCGCGGACATGAGCGAAGCAGCAATCCTGCAGGCGATTGGCGCCAAGGAAAACCACATCGAGGGCTTGCTGTTTCCCGACACCTATTTCTATGCCCCGCACTCTTCCGATCTCGGTGTGTTGCGCCGCGCTTATCAGCGGCAGCAGGACAAACTCATGACCGCCTGGGATGCACGGGCCCCGGGACTTCCCTACCGTACGCCCTACGAAGCGCTGATCATGGCGTCGATCGTGGAAAAGGAAACTGGCGTGGCGTTCGAGCGTGCCAGAATCGCCGGCGTCTTCCTGAACCGGCTCAGGCTGGGCATGCGTCTGCAGACCGATCCGACCGTCATCTACGGGCTGGGCGAGCGCTTCGACGGCAATCTGCGCAAGATCGATCTGCAACGCGATACCCCATACAACACCTATACGCGTGCGGGACTGCCGCCCACGCCGATTGCCATGCCGAGCGAAGCAGCCCTCCTGGCGGCGCTCAATCCCGCCAAAACGGAGGAGCTCTATTTCGTTGCGCGTGGCGATGGCACACATGTTTTTTCCCGTACGCTTGAAGCACACAACCGCGCAGTCAACCGTTACCAACGCTATCCACGATGAACCCTGGAAAATTCATCACCCTCGAAGGCGTCGACGGTGCCGGCAAGAGCACCCATCTGGGCTTCGTCGCCGACTGGCTGCGGCAGCAGGGCAGGGAAGTCGTCGTCACCCGCGAGCCCGGCGGAACGCCGCTTGGCGAGACTTTGCGCGAATTGCTGCTGCACCGCGACATGGACGCCGACACTGAACTGCTGTTGATGTTCGCCGCGCGCCAGGAACATCTTGCAGGCCTGATCCTGCCCGCGCTCGCCCGCGGCGCGTGGGTGGTGTCCGACCGCTTCACCGATGCCAGCTATGCCTACCAATGCGGCGGGCGCGGCATTCCGGCGGACCGCATCGCCACGCTGGAAGCCTGGGTACAGCGCGGCTTCGTACCCGATCTCACCCTGCTGTTCGATGTGCCGCCCGACGTGGCGGAAACACGCCGGGCGGCCGCGCGTACCGCCGACCGATTCGAACGTGAGGCCGGCAGTTTTTTCAGCCGCGTCCGCAATGCCTATCTCGACCGCGCGCGGGCCGAACCCGGGCGCATCCGGGTGCTGGATGCGCGCCTGAGTATCGCCGACCTGCAAGCCGGGATCGGTGAATTGCTGCAAGAGCTGGAATGAGCGCGCCGTACCCCTGGCTGGAAGCCCCCTGGCAGCGTCTGCTGGGGTCGCGGGCGCACCCAGTACAGGCCTTGTTGCTGGCCGGGCCGCGCGGGACAGGCAAGGGGAGGCTGGCGCGGCTGTGGGCGCAGACGCTGCTTTGCGAGGCGCCGCAAGCGGATGGCATGGCCTGCGGCCAATGTCCGGCCTGCCATTGGTTCGAGACGGATGCGCATCCGGATTTCCATCTACTGACGTTGCAGGAGAAAACCGGAAAAGAGGACGAAATCCGCATGGCCACGGCGATCGAGGTGGACCAGGCGCGCGAGGTGGTTGATTTTGTCCAGTTGTCGACCTATCGCGCAGGATTTCGCGTGGTGCTGGTCGATCCGGCGGATTGCCTCAATCTGGCGGCAGCCAATGCGCTGTTAAAGGTGCTGGAGGAACCGCCGTTAAATACAGTATTCGTGCTGGTTTCGGACCAGCCACGCCGTTTATTGCCAACCCTGCGCAGTCGCTGCACCAGGATCGATGTCGGCCTGCCGCCTGTCGATCAGGCAGCGCAATGGCTGGCCGGACAGGGCGTGGCCGATGCGATGAACCTGCTGGCGCTGGCCAGCGGTACGCCGCTTGAGGCACAGCGCCGGGCCGAAGGAAGCGGGCTGGACGAGCGCCGGGCCGTGCTGCAAAGTCTGGCGGACCCCGCCCGGCTGGATCCGGTGACTGCGGCCGAGCGCTGGAAAACGCTCAGCCCGCAAATCTGGCATGACGTGGCGTATAAATGGCTGGGCGATCTGCTGGCGGTCAGATTGCAGGGGAGCGTCCTGTTCAACCGTGATTTTGCCGAAGCGTTGACGCATCTGGGCGGCAGGGCCGATCTGGCGAAACTGCTGGCGCTTGCCAGAACGCAGGCGAACGAGGGCCGGACGCTGGCACATCCACTCAACCGGCTGTTGCAGCTCGAGGCCTGGCTGATGCAGTATCGGCACGTATTTGATTGAAAAGGATCGATGATGAATGCAGCAGCAAACGATGTCGCAGGACAGGTTCGCCCAGGCGTGCTATCCCTCTCCATCAAGGAAAAATCCGCGCTTTTTGCCGCTTACATGCCTTTCATCAAGGGCGGCGGGTTGTTCATTCCCACCAACAAGCAATACAAGATGGGCGAGGAAGTGTTCATGCTGCTGACGCTGATGGACGACCCCGCCAAATTGCCGGTGTCCGGTAAAGTGGTATGGGTGACGCCTTCCGGCGCGCACGGCAGCCGTACCCAGGGTGTGGGCGTGCAGTTCGCCTTCAACGAGAGCGGCAAGGCGGCACAAAACAAGATTGAAGGCTTGCTCGGTGGTTCGTTAAAATCGGTGCGTCCCACCCACACCATGTAGGGCCGATGCAAGATCCAAGTGGCAAGAGCGGCGCTTCGCGCCTTCAAGAACTTGTACCTTGCCCCTTGTGCCTTGAATTTTGTATCTGAAATGTTCGTCGATTCCCACTGCCATATCAATTTTCCCGACCTGGCCAGCAAGCTGCCCGAGGTGTTCGATCTGATGACGGCCAATCAGGTCAGTCACGCGCTCTGCATTGGCGTGGAACTGGAAAAATTCCCTGACATTCGCGCGCTGGCCGAAGCGCATTCCAACGTCTATGCGTCCGTGGGGGTGCATCCGGATCACGAAGATTGCACCGAACCCACGGTGGAGGAACTGGTCGCGCTGGCCGACCACCCCAAGGTCGTCGCGATCGGCGAGACGGGACTGGATTATTTTCGCCTGACCGGCGATCTCGAATGGCAACGCGAGCGCTTCCGCACCCACATCCGTGCCGCGCGTACCTGCGGGAAACCTTTGGTGATTCATACCCGTTCCGCGGCCGACGACACCCTGCGCATCATGCGCGAGGAGCAGGCGGGCGAAGCGGGCGGGGTGATGCACTGCTTCACCGAAAGCCTGGCGGTGGCCGAAGCCACCATCGAGCTGGGGTTCTATATCTCGTTCTCGGGCATCGTGACTTTCAAGAACGCCGCTGCGTTGCGCGAGGTGGCTGCAAGCATCCCGCTGGAGCGCATGCTGATCGAGACCGACGCGCCGTATCTGGCGCCGGTGCCGCATCGCGGACACATCAACCAGCCGGGCTTCGTCAAGCACGTGGCGGAGGAAATCGGGCGGGTGCGCGGCCTGAGCGTCGAAGCGGTGGGCGACGCGACTTCGCAGAACTTCTTTCGGCTGTTTGCCGCGGCGCGGCCCTGACGGGCTAAAACCCGCTCACCACAGAGGCACCGAGACACGGAGTAATACCAGGCGTCTGGCTAGCGCGTGTGTGTATTTGGGTTCCTCTGTGTCTCGGTGTCTCTGTGGTGGAGCGTTTGAATTTACTGCCCGAAGAAGGACTTCACCTTATCCATGAACGACTGCGCGCGCGGATTGTTGTTGCGTCCGGGGCTCAGGGATTCAAACTCGCGCAGCAGTTCGCGCTGGCGCTCGGACAGGTTCACCGGCGTTTCCACCAGCATGTGGCACATGAGATCACCCGGCGCGTGACTGCGCACGCCCTTGATGCCCTTGCCGCGCAGACGGAATACCTTGCCCGACTGCGTTTCGACGGGAATCTTGATCTTGGCGTGGCCGTCCAGCGTGGGAATCTCGACCTCGCCGCCGAGTGCGGCGGTGGCGAAACTGATCGGCATCTCGCAATGCAGGTTGTCGCCTTCGCGCTTGAATACCGGGTGCTCCTTGATGTGGATCACCACATAGAGATCGCCCGGCGGACCGCCGTTGACGCCGGCTTCGCCTTCGCCGGCCAGACGGATGCGGTCGCCGCTGTCAACGCCGGCGGGAATCTTGACCGACAGGGTTTTGTGCTTCTTGACGCGGCCTTCTCCATGGCAACTCAGACAGGGATCGGTCACCATCTTGCCGGTTCCGCCACAGCGCGGACAGGTTTGCTGCACCGAGAAGAAGCCTTGCTGGATACGGACCTGTCCGTGGCCGCTGCAGGTGGTGCAGGTGGTCGGCGTGGTGCCAGGCTTGGCGCCGCTGCCGTGGCAGGTGCCGCATTCCTCCAGGGTGGGAATGCGGATCTTGGTTTCGGTGCCGCGTGCCCCTTCTTCCAGATCGATTTCGAGGTTGTAGCGAAGATCGGCGCCGCGATAGACACGATCGCGGCGGTTCGTGCCACCGCCGAAAATGTCGCCGAAAATATCCGAGAAAGCATCGGAAAACCCGCCGCCGCCCCCCATGCCGGCCTGCTGGTCGATTCCGGCATGGCCAAACTGATCGTAAGCGGTACGCTTGTCCGAATCCGACAGGATTTCGTAGGCCAGCTTGGCTTCCTTGAATTTTTCCTCCGAGCCTTTGCTATCCGGATTGCGGTCGGGATGATGTTTCATGGCCAGCTTGCGGTAGGCCTTCTTGATTTCTTCGTCCGAAGCGTTCCTGGAGACGCCGAGGATTTCGTAGTAGTCGCGTTTGCTCATGGCAGGGGTCGGGATTCAGGGATCAGGATTCAGGGAGCAGGGCGGGATCGGAATTCAGTGGAAAAAAGGAAAAGCCGCGCATGGCACGGCTCTCCCTGACCCCTGAATCCCGACCCCTGTCCTCTTACTTGTCCTTCACCTCTTCAAACTCGGCATCGACCACGTTGTCGTCCGCGGCATGGCTGCCCGCGCCTGCTTCGGCGCCCGGTTGCGCGCCGCTCTTGGCCTGCTCGGCCTGATACATCTGTTCGGCGAGCTTGTGGCTGGCGGTGGCGAGCGCGTTGGTCTTGGCCTCGATGGTGTCCTTGTCGCCTTCGCGCACGGCATCCTCGGCTTCCTTCAGCGCGGCCTCGATCGCGGTCTTCTCGTCGGCCGAGACCTTGTCGCCATATTCGGTCAGCGACTTCTTCACCGAGTGGATCATCGCATCGGCGGCGTTGCGCGCGGTCGCCAGTTCGACGGCCTTGTGGTCCTCGGCGGCGTTGGCTTCGGCATCCTTCACCATGCGCTGGATTTCCTCTTCGCTGAGGCCGGAACTGGCCTGGATGCGGATGGTGTTTTCCTTGCCGGTGGCTTTGTCCTTGGCCGACACGTGCAGGATGCCGTTGGCGTCGATGTCGAAGGTGACCTCGATCTGCGGCATGCCGCGCGGCGCAGGCGGAATGTCGGACAGGTTGAACTGGCCGAGACTCTTGTTGCCCGAGGCGATTTCACGTTCGCCCTGCAGCACGTGCACCGTCACCGCACTCTGATTGTCGTCGGCGGTCGAGAACACCTGCGAGGCCTTGGTCGGGATCGTGGTGTTCTTCGGGATCAGCTTGGTCATCACGCCGCCCAGGGTTTCGATACCCAGGGACAACGGCGTGACGTCGAGCAGCAGCACGTCCTTCACTTCGCCCTTCAGCACACCGCCCTGAATCGCTGCACCCACGGCCACCGCTTCGTCCGGGTTGACGTCACGGCGCGGATCCTTGCCGAAGAAGTCCTTCACCTCGTCCATCACCTTGGGCATGCGGGTCTGGCCGCCGACCAGGATGACGTCGTCGATCTGCGAGGTGGTGAGGCCGGCATCCTTCAGCGCCATCTTGCACGGATCGATGGTGCGCTTGATCAGGTCTTCCACCAGCGCTTCGAATTTGGCACGGGTGATCTTCACCGCCAGGTGCTTGGGCCCGGAGGCATCCGCCGTGATATAGGGCAGGTTGACTTCGGTCTGCTGACTCGATGACAGCTCGATCTTGGCCTTTTCCGCCGCTTCCTTCAGGCGCTGCAGCGCGAGCACGTCCTTCTTCAGGTCGACGCCCTGTTCCTTCTTGAACTCTTCGGCGATGTAGTCGATCAGGCGCTGGTCGAAGTCCTCGCCACCGAGGAAGGTGTCACCATTGGTCGACAGCACCTCGAACTGGTGCTCGCCGTCCATCTCGGCAATTTCAATAATCGAAATGTCGAAGGTGCCGCCGCCGAGGTCATACACCGCGATCTTGCGGTCGCCTTCCTTCTTGTCCATGCCGAACGCGAGCGCGGCCGCGGTCGGTTCGTTGATGATGCGCTTGACGTCCAGTCCGGCAATGCGGCCGGCGTCCTTGGTCGCCTGGCGCTGGCTGTCGTTGAAATAGGCCGGCACCGTGATGACGGCTTCGGTCACTTCCTCGCCGAGGTAGTCCTCGGCGGTCTTTTTCATCTTGCGCAGGGTCTCGGCCGACACCTGCTGGGCAGCCATCTTCTTGTCGCGCACTTCCACCCAGGCGTCGCCGTTGTCGGCCTTGACGATCTTGTAGGGCATCAGGCCGATGTCCTTCTGCACTTCCTTCTCTTCGAACCGACGTCCAATCAGCCGCTTCACCGCGAACAGGGTGTTCTTCGGGTTGGTGACGGCCTGGCGCTTGGCGGGCGCACCGACCAGGATTTCGCCGTCTTCGGTGTAGGCCACGACGGATGGCGTGGTGCGTGCGCCCTCGGCGTTCTCGATCACCTTCGGGGTGCCGTTTTCCATCACTGCCACGCAGGAATTGGTGGTACCCAGGTCAATGCCAATAATGCGTCCCATGATGCGTTCCTTCTAAAAGAGTTTCGACTGGTCTGAATGTGGGGGAAGTGGTGCGAATTTCAATAAGGCCGGTTCAATCGCTGCCTTTGGCGACCATCACCAGCGCCGGCCGCAGGGTGCGCTCGTGCAGGCGGTAGCCTTTCTGCAGCACGGTGACGACCGTATTGGCGGGCTGCTCGGATTCGACCACCTGGATCGCTTGATGCAGGTGCGGATCGAACTTCTCGCCCATCGGATCGATGTCGTGCAGGTTGAACTTTCCAAATACCGCAACCAGCTGCTTCAGGGTCAGCTCGACGCCGTCCTTCATGTTCTCCACGCTTGGCGACTCGGCCTTGAGTGCCGCCTCGAGGCTGTCCTTCACTGTCAGCAGTTCAGCCGCGAAATTTTCCACCGCGAACTTGCGCGCCTTGTCGACGTCGTCCGCCGCGCGGCGGCGCATGTTCTCGGTCTCTGCCTTGGCGCGCAGCCAGGCGTCGTGGTGCTCGGCAGCCTGAAGTTCAGCCGCTTTCAGAAGTTCTTCCGGGCTGGGCATGATGTCTTTGCCGGTCTGGGTGCCGGCCGGGCTGCTCTCGGTGTTGAGTTCGTCCTGCAATGTGATCTCCCAATTGGTTCTCGCAGGCAACTGGGGATGGATGATGAGGATTCAAGGGGTGCAGGGCATTATTTTCCGTCCTGTCAGTGTCGGAGTTCCAGTTTCAATTTGCCGGGCATGGGCGCTTCCGGTATGATGCGCCGCTCCCGGAGAGGTGGATGAGTGGTTTAAGTCGCACGCCTGGAAAGCGTGTTCAGGATAATATCCTGACGGGGGTTCGAATCCCCCCCTCTCCGCCATCCCGCATCCAGGCCCGCTAAAAGGCAGAGCCAGGACGTTCGGGTCAGCTTCTTCAATGCCACACGTTCTGGAGTCGGTACGCCTGGAGCGTATTCGGCGTTGAAAATAAATTAGAATGCCTAGCTTCTGAAATTTCGAGCTTCGGAAGCCTGTCGAGGCGGCCCAGCCTGGAGAAACAGCTCCAGCTTCCGCCAACGCCAGGCGACCCATACATACAGCAATGCCCCAACACGCCTACCACGGCAGGCTTTCAGTCGTCGTTCCGGTCAAAAACGAACAGGACAACGTCGAGCCGCTGGTGCGTGAAATCGCGGCGGCCTTGTCGGGCAAGGCCGCGTTCGAAATCCTCTACGTCAACGATGGCAGTACCGACGCCACCCAGGCTCGACTGGAGCGGCTGAAAACCGAATTTCCCATGCTGCGGGTGATCCGTCATCGCGCTTCGTGCGGGCAAAGCCGGGCAGTCACGACGGGGGTGGTCGCGGCACGCCATGAGTGGATTGCGACGCTCGACGGGGATGGACAGAACGATCCCGCCGATATTCCCGCCTTGCTGGCCCGGCTGGCTGATCCGGCGCAACCCGCCAATCTGGCGTTGCTGGCCGGCTGGCGGGCCCGTCGCAACGATACTTTCCTGCGCAGGCTGTCGTCGAAAATCGCCAATGGCGTACGCTCGCGCATGCTGAAGGACCGCACGCCGGATACCGGCTGCGGCCTCAAGGTATTTGCCCGCGAGACCTTTCTGGCCTTGCCCAATTTCGACCACATGCACCGTTTCCTGCCGGCGCTGGTGATGCGCAATGGCGGCGCAGTGGTGTCGGTTCCGGTTCATCATCGCGCGCGCGAGCGCGGCACTTCCAAGTACGGCGTGCATAATCGGCTGTGGGTGGGGATCGTCGATCTGTTCGGCGTGGCCTGGCTGCAGCGACGCGTGCGTCTGCCGGTCATCGAATCCGATTCCGATCTGTAAATGAGGGCGCGCGTCATCGTCAAAGGCCTGGCGCTGATATTGAGCCTGGCGCTGCTGGGTTACCTGTTCGAGTCCAGCGATCTCGGCAACAGCATCAACGAAACCTGGATCGATGCGCGGGTGCGCGGGCACGGTGTCAATGGGGCGCTGCTGTTCCTGTTGATGGGCGGGATGTTCACCGCCATCGGCCTGCCGCGCCAGATCATTGCCTTTCTCGGCGGCTATGCCTTCAGCATCGGGCTGGGCACGCTGCTCGGCGCGCTGGCGGCGCTGCTGGGCTGCATGCTGAGCTTCGGCTATGCACGCCTGTTCGGCAAAGGACTGCTGCGCGCGCGGCTGGGCGCGCGCGCCGGGCGCTTCGACCGCTTCATCCACGACCATCCGTTTGCCATGACGGTGCTGATCCGTCTGCTGCCGGTAGGCAACAATCTGTTGACCAACCTGGCGGCGGGGATTTCCAGCATCCGACCCGTGCATTTCTTCACCGGCACGCTGCTCGGCTACCTGCCGCAGACGCTGGTGTTCGCACTGGTCGGCAGCGGCGTCCACCTCGCGCCCGCCCTGAAACTCGCGCTTGCCATCGGCCTGTTTCTGATCTCGGGCGCGCTGGGTGCCTACCTGTATAGACACTTCCGCCACGGCCAGAGCCTCGACGCGCAGATCGACGCGGCGCTGGATGAAACCGAAAGCGACCCTGACCATGACCCCACGACACAATCCTGATTCCACCGGACGCGGCCTGCTGCTGTTGAGTCTGCTGCTGCTGGCCGTATTGACTGCGGTGGCGATCCTGACGCGTCCGCTGATCCCGATCGATGAAACGCGTTACGTCAGCGCGGCCTGGGAAATGTGGCTGCGCGGCGACTTCCTGGTGCCGTTCAAGAATGGTGCACCCTACAGCGACAAGCCGCCCTTCCTGTTCTGGATGTTCCAGGCCGGCTGGGCGCTGTTTGGCGTCAACGACTGGTGGCCGCGCCTGGTGCTGCCGCTGTTTTCCGCGGGCGGACTGCTTCTGACGTTCGGCCTCGCCCGCCGCCTGTGGCCGCAGCATGCGGGCCTGGGCGGACAGGCCGCGCTGGTACTGGCCAGTGCATCGTTGTGGATCGTCTTTTCCACCTCGGTCATGTTCGACGTGATTCTGGCATTCTGGGTGCTGATCGGCCTGCATGGCGTGTTGGCGGCCACCGACGGGAAGCGTGGCGGCTTTGCCGTGCTGGGGGTGGCGATCGGTCTGGGCGTGCTGACCAAGGGACCGGTCATTCTGCTGCATCTGCTGCCCGTCGTCGCGCTGGCGCCGTGGTGGAATCCAGGCCTGAAATGGGGCCGTTGGTTCGGCGGCACGCTGCTGGCCGTGCTGCTGGGTGCGGCCATTGCGCTGGCATGGGCGATCCCGGCCGGGTTTTCCGGGGGTGAGGCCTATCGCAACGCGATTTTCTGGGGCCAGACCGCCCACCGCATGGTCGAGTCCTTCGCGCATCGGCGGCCGTTCTGGTGGTATGTGCCCTTGCTGCCCGTGTTGCTGTTCCCCTGGTTCGTCTGGCCGGGATTCTGGCAGGCGCTGGCGCATCACCGGCGGGTCGGGTTGGACCGCGGCACGCGCTTTTGCCTCGCCTGGATGCTGCCGGTATTCATCGCGTTTTGCTTCATCAGCGGCAAGCAGCCGCATTATCTGGTACCGCTGTTTCCGGCGTTTGCGCTGCTGGCTGCGCGCGTACTGGCCGACCGCCCGGCTTTCCGCGTGGGCGTGCCTGTCCTGCTGGCAATGGGGCTGGGCGCGGCGCTGATGCTGGCTGCCAGCGGAAAAATTGCGGCGTTCAACGCAGAGGCCGCCGCGTTGCCGGCGTCATGGCCGGGCGCGTTGCTGGCGTTGCTGGCGCTGGCGGCCTGGGCGGCCGGGCGGCGCGGCTTCCCGGCGGTGCCGAATCTGGCGTTGCTGGGGGTAGCCACGCTGGCGCTGGTGCAGTTGGCCGCCAAACCATCGATCGACCCCCTGTACGACATCAAAGCGCTGGCGCTGGCGATCGGCGACGTGCAGGCACAAGGCCTGCCGGTTGCGAATGCCGCGAGATACCACGCGCAATACCAGTTTCTGGGCCGCCTGCAGACGCCGCTGCTCGAATTGCACGGTGCCGAGCTAAAGCGCTGGCTGGCTGAGCATCCCGAAGGCTATGCGGTGATCTACCTGAAGGACAGGCAGAAGCTGGACGCGATCCCGGCGCGCCACAAGCAGGCGTATCGCGGGGGGGCAGCCGTTCTGGTGGACGCGCGTACGGCGACCGGCCTGCTGCCCGTGCACATTGAAAACTGAGGTTCAGGCCTCGGTATCGCGTTGCGGCAGGACCACTTCGCGCGAAGGCGAAATGGTTGAGATGGCGTGCTTGAAGATCATCTGGGCTGCCTGGTCCTGGCCTTTCAGCAGGACCACGAACTGGTCGAACGATTCAATTCGTCCCATGAGCTTGATTCCGTTGACGAGAAACACCGACACAGGGATGCGTTCCTTGCGCAGGGTGTTGAGGAAAACGTCTTGCAGGTGGTTGTATTCTTTGCTGGCCATGATCGGCTCCCTATCAGGTGAAGACGGGGCGGAGCCCCGTTTAATATTTTTAGCGGATTACTCGATTTTTGCACCGGTACGCACTGCCGTGATGGCATCGCGGACACGCTGCTGCTGGATCTGCTTGACGATCTCGCCCCGCACGCTATCAAGCGGCGGCAACTTGGGCGTGCGCGTATCGTCGAGACGGATGATGTGGTAGCCGAATTGTGTCTTCACCGGCGTTTTGGTGATTTCACCTTTCTTCAGGCCAGCCAGCGCATCGGAGAACTCGGGCACGAAAGCACGCCGGTCGGACCAGTCGAGCGCGCCGCCATTCTTGGCCGAGCCGGGATCCTTGGAGTATTTCTTCGCCAGATCCTCGAATTTGGCCTTCTTGCTGCCTAGCTCCGCAATCAGTTTCTTCGCCTCGGCCTCGGTTTTGACCAGGATGTGGTGGGCCTGGTATTCCGGCTCCACCGGCTCTGTTTTGGCCTTGTCGTACATGGCCTGGATTTCGGCGTCGGTGACCGGGTGGGCCTTGACGTAGTCTTCCAGGTAAGCCTTGGCGAGCTGGTCCTTGCGACGAATGTCCAGCGCGGCGGCCAGATGCGGTTCCTTGTCCAGCCCCTTGTCGAGGGCGGCGTGCGACAGCAGTTCAAGGTTGATCAGCGATTCGCGTATACGCTCATCGAGCTGCGGAGAATCGGGCTGCCCCTGCGCCATTTCGTGTTTGACCAGTTCACCGTACAAGGCGGGGATTCCCTTGCCGTTGACCACTGCCAGTGGCTTGTCGGACGCGGCCGCCGGGGCGGGTGCCGCCGGTGCGGGCGTTTGAGCCTGTGCCAGCGGGGTGAAGGCCAGGAGGATCAGGGCGGGGAGCAGGGCAAGACGCATTCGGATTCCTTTCAGAGTTCTTCCGGGGTTAGAGCGGTGATCGCCAGCGCATGAATGTCGCGCTGCATGAGCTCGCCCATGGCTTCATACACGAGCCGATGGCGGGCGAGGGTGGAGAGATTACGGAATTTGTGTGACACCAGAACAAGACGGTAATGCCCGCCGCCCGAGGCCGCGCCGGCATGGCCCTTGTGCTGGGCGCTTTCATCTTCCAGCGTGTAGGTGTCGGGCTCCAGCGCGGCAAGACGCTGGCGGATCAGCTCGGGCGTATTCATACGGGGAAGGTTTTCTTGAAAGGTGTGACGCTGACCCTGGCATAGATGCCTGCCGCCACGTAGGGGTCGGCCTCGGCCCATGCCCGGGCATCGGTGAGCGTGTCGAATTCGGCGACGATCAGACTGCCGGTAAATCCCGCCGCGCCCGGATCATTGCTGTCGATGGCCGGGAACGGGCCGGCCAGCAACAATCGTCCCGCCTGCTGCAAGGCATGCAGGCGTTCCATATGGGCGGGGCGCGTGGCAAGTCGCCGTTCGAGGCTGTCGTCCGTATCCTGGCCGACGATGGCATAAAACATTATTGCTTTTCTTCCTTGTTGAGCGTTTCTTTATCCAGATACCGGGTCAGCATCATGCTCTGACCGATGACGAACAGCAGCATCAATCCCAGACTCCCGAACAGCTTGAAATCCACCCAGGTATCGGTCGAGAAGTTGAAGGCGACAAACAGATTTGCAACCCCCATGAAGGCAAAAAATCCACCCCAACTCGCATTCAACCGACCCCACGCGGCATCAGGAAGTTCCATTTGCTCCTTCATCAGGCTCTTGATGACGTTGCGGCCGAGCAGGGCGGAGCCGAAAATGACGGCGGCAAAAATCCAGTACAGCACGGTAGGTTTCCACTTGATGAAATTCTCGTCATGCAGCCACAGGGTGGCGCCGCCAAACAGCACGATGATGCCCAGGCTGACCCACATCATGGTGTCGGTCTTGTGGCCGCGCAGTTTGACCCAGGCGATTTGGCCCACGCTGGCAATGATGGCGAGCAGCGTGGCGAGATAGATTCCGGGCTTCTCGCCGGCGCTTCCCGGCAGCGACAGGCCGAGGCTGATCATGAAAGTACGGGTGGCTTCGGTGTTGGCATCGCCGATCTTGTAGGCGATGAAAAACACGATGATGGGAAAAAGATCGAACAGCAGTTTTTTCATTATGGTTGAGTCTTGCAGACGACCGTAATTCGGACGATTGCGTATTTTGCTATGATTCCCCCTCCTGACCAAGCGCTTTTAGCGCTGGTCGCCCGACCCGATCATCAATGATCAATATCGATCTGCATTGCCATTCCAACGTATCAGACGGCGTATTGTCACCCACCGATGTGGTCGCACGTGCGGCCGTCAACGGCGTGCACGCGCTTGCGTTGACCGACCACGACGATGTGGCGGGGCTGGCTGCCGCATGCGTGGCAGCGGGTGCAGCGGGACTGACGCTGATTTCCGGCGTCGAGATCTCGGTGACCTGGAGCGGACAAACCGTTCACATCGTCGGCCTGCGCATCGATCCGGCGCATCCCGAACTGGCTGCCGGCCTGCAGGGTATCCGCCTGGGCCGTATCGAGCGTGCGCAATACATGAGCGCCGACCTGGCACGCTCCGGGATCACCGGTGCGTATGAAGGCGCCAACGCCTATGCCGTCAACAAGGAGATGGTGGGACGTACACACTTCGCCCGCTGGCTGGTGGCGCAGGGGCATGCACCCGACATGCGCAGTGCCTTCCGGCGCTTTCTGACGCGCGGCAATCCCGGCTACGTCGAGCACGAATGGACCACGCTTGAAAATGCCGTTCGCTGGATCCGTGCCAGCGGCGGCCTGGCGGTGATCGCGCATCCGGGGCGCTACGCCTTCAAAGCGCACGAACTGCATCGACTGCTGGACGCCTTTCGCACGCTGGGTGGCGAGGGCATTGAAGTCATCACGGGCAGCCACCATCCTTCCGAATACGGAAAGTTTGCCGACCTGGCCCGCGCATTCGGCCTCAAGGCGTCGCGCGGTGCAGATTTTCATGCGCCGGGCGAGGGCATCGACATCGGCCGGCTGCCGGCGCTGCCGCACTACTGCCAGCCGGTCTGGCAAGACTGGCCCGAGCTTGAACCGTATTTTTCCCTTTCTCCAGGCTGACGATATTTTATGGCGCAATTTTTCAATATTCACGCAGAAAACCCGCAGCCCCGCCTGATCCATCAGGCGGTCGACATCCTCAAGCGCGGAGGCGTGATCGTCTATCCCACCGATTCCTGTTATGCGCTGGGCTGCCATATTGGCGACAAGGAAGCGGCGATGCGGCTGCTGTCGGTGCGTGGCCTCGACGCCGAACACGACCTCACCCTGATCTGCCGCGACCTGTCCGAACTCGGACACTACGCTCAGGTCGACAACACCCAGTTCCGTTTCCTGAAGATGTACACCCCGGGCGCCTACACCTTCATCCTGCGCGGCACCCGCGAAGTGCCGAAGCGCTTGCTGCACAAGAAGCACGACACCATCGGGCTGCGGGTTCCCGCGCATCCCATCGTGCAGGCGCTGCTGGCCGAACTCGGCGAGCCCATGCTGTCGTCCACGCTGCTGCTGTACGGCGAAGACGTGCCGCTGACCGAACCGTGGGAAATCCGCGAACGTCTGGAGCACCTCGTCGATCTGGTCATCGATGGCGGAGCCTGCGGGCTCACTCCGACCACGGTCGTCGATCTCACGAGCGACGCCCCTTTCGTACTGCGTTTCGGCAAGGGCGACACGACGGATTTCGAAGGCTGATCGCGCATGGAACTCACCCTGATCCAGAAAATCGTGGTGTTCGCCCTGCCGGTCATCTTTGCGATCACTTTGCATGAAGCCGCGCACGGTTACGTGGCGCGTTTTTTTGGCGACATGACCGCGGCGGCGGCAGGCCGCATCACCGTCAATCCGCTCAAGCACATCGATCCGGTCGGAACCATTCTGGTGCCGCTGGTGATCCTGCTGGCCAGCAAACTGCTGGGGGGCGGGATGATCCTGTTCGGCTGGGCCAAACCGGTGCCGGTCAACTTCGGCCGCCTGCGCCGCCCCAAGCAGGACATGTTGTGGGTGGCGCTGGCCGGGCCCGGCATGAATTTCGTCATGGCCGTATTCTGGGCACTGATGATCCAGATGGGGCATGCGCTGGGAAACAGTTTCATCAGCGCACCGCTGATGCTGATGGGGGCAGCGGGCGTATTCATCAACGTCATCCTGATGGCGCTGAACCTGATCCCGCTGCCGCCGCTCGACGGTGGTCGCATCGCCGTCAGCCTGCTGCCGGTGAAGCAGGCCATGCAGTTCGCCCGGCTGGAACCGTATGGCCTGTTCATCCTGCTCGGCCTGATGTTCACCGGCATCCTCGGCTTCATCCTGTGGCCGCTCATCAGCGTGTTCATCGGCCTGACCGCATTGGTCACCGGCCTCGAATCTGCCCAATTGATCGGCCTGATCCAGCTCGTACTGTCCTGATCTCTACCACTCACCACTCACCACTCACCACTCACCACTCACCACTCACCACTCACCACTCACCCAACATGTATTCCGATCGCGTTCTCTCCGGCATGCGTCCCACCGGGCGTTTGCACCTTGGTCACTACCATGGCGTCCTGAAAAACTGGCTGCGCCTGCAGAACAAATACCAGTGCCTGTTCTTCGTCGCCGACTGGCATGCACTGACCACGCACTATGACACCCCGCAGGAGATCGACGGAAACGTGCGTGACATGGTGGTGGACTGGCTCGCGGCGGGGATCGACCCGGCGCAGGCGACGCTGTTCGTGCAGTCCCACGTGATCGAGCATGCCGAACTGCATCTGCTGCTGTCGATGATGACGCCGCTCGGCTGGCTGGAGCGCGTGCCCACCTACAAGGACCAGCAGGAAAAACTGGCCAACAAGGATCTTTCCACCTATGGTTTCCTCGGCTATCCGCTGCTGATGAGCGCCGATATCCTGATCTACCGCGCGAACCGGGTCCCGGTCGGCGAAGACCAGATTCCGCATATCGAATTCACCCGTGAACTGGCACGCCGCTTCAACCACATGTACGGGCGCGAACCGGGCTTCGAGGACAAGGCCCGCGCCGCGGTCAAGAAACTCGGTTCGAAGAAGGCGCGGCTGTATGAGGAATGCCGCACCGCCTATCAGGAAAAAGGCGACGACGAGGCGCTGGAATCGGCCAAGGCATTACTGAACGATGCACAGAATCTGTCGTTGAACGACCGCGAACGCCTGTTCGGTTATCTTGAGGGCTCCGGCAAGATGGTTCTCGTCGAACCCGACGCCCTGTTGACCGAGGCCCCGAAAATGCCGGGACTGGACGGACAGAAAATGTCCAAATCCTATGGCAACACCATCGCCCTGCGTGAAGATCCCGAGACCGTCACCAGGAAAATCCGCACCATGCCGACCGATCCCGCACGGGTGCGCCGCACCGACCCCGGCAATCCACTCAATTGTCCGGTGTGGCAATTCCATCTGGTGTATTCCGACGACGCCACCCGACAATGGGTCACGACGGGCTGCACCAGCGCCGGGATCGGCTGCCTCGAATGCAAACAACCGGTGATCGATGCCGTACTGGCCGAACTCGCGCCGATCCGTGCGCGTGCGGTGTACTACGAAGACAACCCCGACCAGGTGCGCAACATCATTGCCGACGGCTGCGAAAAGGCGCAGGAATTGGCACGTGACACCATGCGTGACGTGCGCGAGGCAATGGGCCTGACATTTGGCTAGGGTCTGCCCGACGAGGCTGCCGTTTCATCTTCACCTAATTTTTCCGATGAAATCAGGAAGCATTCCGGTGTGTCTTCCACTGTCCGGATGGTCTCTCATGCTTCGCTCCATTCGGGTTTACAAGTCAAGCCAGAATGGGCCGGGAAGGAACACCGACAGTCCATGCGCCGACGCACGAAGGCAATGTGGGGGAGGGAGGGCACCCCGATCGGTCATTTTTGCGAACAGGCTCGATCTGTACAGAAGACGTCCGGGGATTTATCCTATAAACAAAGTATGGTTTTGACTTGTCGAGTGGTCGATCCGGGATGGGATCGGGGTGTATTTCAGTCATCGTGCGATGCGTTATCGTATTTTTACTTCGGCTTTTTTAAATGGAATGGAGAATCAGCAATGAGCGCTAAAAATGTGCCCGGCGAACCGGATTTCGCCGATGTGACCAAGGAACAGCTGATCACCGACTTCAAGACGGTGGTGTCGGATGCGGAGGCCTTGATCAAGGCTACGGCCAATCAGGGCGGGGAGGCGCTGGCCGCGGTGCGTGCCAAGGCCGATGCATCGCTTGCCCGGGCGAAGGTGCAGATCATGGATGCCGAGGCTGCGCTCATGGTTCGGGCCAAGGCAGCCGCCAAAGCGACGGATGTCTATGTGCACGAGAATCCGTGGAAATCGATCGGCATTTCCGCAGGCCTCGCGTTGCTGGTCGGCTTCATCATGGGCCGCCGCTAGTTGATCGTCCATGAGTGGATCCACACCGGGCGGGATATTCGACTCTCTGAAAGGGCTCGCAGCCAGTCTCGTCGCCATTGCCCATACCCGGCTCGAGTTGCTGTCTACGGACCTGGAGGAAGAGCGTGCGCGGTTGGTGTCGGTGCTCGCGATGCTGTTCGTGGCGCTGTTCTGCCTCGGGATCGGGGTGGTGCTGTTGACGATTCTGGTGGCGGTCATCTTCTGGGATAGCCATCGCTTATTCGCGTTGGCTGGGCTGACCGGTATTTTTCTGCTGGGCGGCGTGGCGGCATTGTGGTGTGCACGGCGCAGATTCAGAGCCAAGCCGAGGCTGTTTGCAGCGAGTCTGGGTGAATTATCCAAAGACCGGCAGCATCTGATGGATGGATCCTGAATGGTTGATTCTGAATCATGAACAGTGCATTGATCAGGATAGCCGAACGCCGTGAGCGATTGGTGGCACAGTCCGCCGAGCAGCGAAGGGGGTTGGCGCAAAGCACGGCGTCATGGCGTGCGCCTTTGGCGCTGGCGGATCGGGCCATTGGAACGCTTCGCATCGTCAAGCGACATCCTGGCTGGGTGCTGGGGACCGTACTGGTGTTTGTGGTCTTGAGGCCAGGACGTGCAGCAAGATGGGGACGGTCTGTGTGGGCAGGTTGGCAGATCGGGCGTAAATTCCTCAGGTTGACAGATCGGGCGTAAATTGCTCAGGCACTGAAAGAGTGTCCCGCCGGCGCAGAGAATCGGTGAGCAGTACCGGTCGGAATCACCCGCCTTGCAGCAATCTTCAACTGGAGGACAGGAAAATGCGCTATCTGCTTGTTGTATTGGCGATGATGTGTGTTCCGTGGGGCTCCGCTCGCGCCGAGGTCAGTGTCGGCGTTGGCATCAACCTGCCCGGCGCCAGCATCGGAATCAATTTTCCCGCGTATCCACGGCTCGTCCGGGTACCGGGCTACCCCGTCTATTACGATCCCGGCGTGAATGTGAATTTCTTCTTTTACGATGGTCTGTACTGGGTATTCCAGGATGACACCTGGTATGCGAGCAGTTGGTACAACGGGCCGTGGGATGTGGTGGGCCGTTATGACGTGCCGTTGTACGTCCTGCGTGTTCCGGTGCGCTATTACCGCCATCCGCCGTCCTATTTCCATGGCTGGCGCGCAGATGCCGCACCGCGCTGGGGTGAGCACTGGGGCCGCGACTGGGAGCAGCGCCGAAGCGGGTGGGACCGATGGGATCGGCATGCCGCCCCACGTCCCGCGCCATTGCCGTCCTATCAACGACATTACCCCGAGAATCGCTATCCGCGCGAGCCGGAACGGCAGCAATCGATCCGCTCCGAACGTTATCGCTACCAGCCACGTGAACCGGTCACGCAGCAGCATTATCAGAGGTCATATGATCATCAGAAAGGCATGCAGGACAGGGGCCGGGACAATCCACACGAAGGTCGCGGCCGGGGTCGTGATTGATGACGCCGCATCGGGCATGCTGAATCGGCAAGCGTGATGCAATCAATGATCCGATCCGGATTTCGCGTTCGTCGAGTTCGATCCGGGCGTTGACCCGGATCATGCGCAGGGTTGCGCGGCTACCACTTCACCACATGCACGTTGTCGAGCGTGCGCCCGAGGAAGCGCTCGCCGATGGTCTGGAACCTGAGCGGCACGTCGGTGACGTAAAAGTCGTAGCGCGGCCGGGCCGGGCCGGGGTTGGCGAGTTGCCTGTCGGCCAGTACCGCGGCGACCTGCTCGGCCATGGCTTCGGCGGAATCGACCAGTCGCACGCCGTCGCCCAGCACTTGCCGCAGCAGCGGCTTCAGCAGCGGGTAGTGGGTGCAGCCCAGCACCAGGGTGTCGATCTGCTCGGCGAGCAGCGGCTTCATGTATTCCTGCGCGGTCAGCCGGGTGACTTCGTGGTCGAGCCAGCCTTCCTCCACCAGCGGTACCAACAGCGCGCAGGCCTGCGAATGGATACGCGAGTCGGGCGCGTAGTCGTGGATGGCGCGCGCGTAGGCGTTGCTGTTGATGGTGGTGGGGGTGCCGATGACGCCGATCTTGCTGCCGCCACGCGCCGACACCGCGCCGGCGTCGATGACGTCGAGCACCGGCACCGGCGACAGGTCTTTGACTCCCTGCGCCGCCACCGCCGCCATGGTGTTGCAGGCGATGACCAGGAGCTTGACGTCCTGTTCCAGTAAAAATTGCGCGATCTGGGTGGTGAAGTGGGCGATGGTCTCGACCGACTTCACGCCGTAGGGCACGCGCGCGGTGTCGCCGAAATAGACGATGTTTTCAAAGGGCAGGCGCTCCATCAGGGCACGCACCACCGTCAGCCCGCCGATGCCGGAATCGAATACGCCGATGGGGGAGTGTGCGTTCGTGGACATGCGTGGCAGGATGGCGCGATGAGGAAAACCGCATTTTACCTGCAGGGCCGCTGTGCATTACAAACAGCGGGGTGGCATCCGGCATGAGCGGCTGCGGCTGCGATTCGGTGTGCGACGCGGCGCCCGACCCGGCTTACCGGCGCGCGCTGTGGATTGCGCTGGTGCTGAATGCGCTGATGTTCGGCGTCGAGATCGTCGCCAGCTTTGCGGCGCAGTCGGTGTCGCTGCTGGCCGATGCGGTCGATTTTCTGGGCGACGCCGGCAACTACGGCGTCGCCCTGTTCGTGCTCGGGATGGCGCCGCTGTGGCGTTCGCGCACCGCGCTGTGGAAGGGCTGGCTGATGGTCGGCTACGGCGTGTTCGTGCTCGGCAAATCGGCCTGGCAATGGTCGGCGGGCGTGGTGCCGGAACCGGCCGTCATGGGCTGGGTGAGCCTGCTGGCGCTGGCGGTCAACGTCGGTGTCGCCGTGCTGCTGTATGCCCACCGCCAGGGCGACGCGCAGGCGCGCTCGGTGTGGCTGTGCTCGCGCAACGACGCGCTCGGCAACCTGGCGGTGATGGCGGCGGCGGCCGGGGTGTGGGCGACCGCGCGCGGCTGGCCGGATATCGTGGTGGCCTTGGTGCTGGCAGGGCTGGCGCTGAGTTCGGGCGTGTCGGTGATCCGCCATGCGCGGGATGAACTGCGCGCGGGCTTGTAGGCACGTCCTGTTTATTGCGCAGCGTGCTGGCGTTGCAGGGCCCAGGCCACGTGCTCGCGCACCAGTTCGGACGGGTGCGGCAGGCGTGCGCCAAGCGCCGCCCGGATTCCAGGCGAGGGCGGCGCGTTACCCAGCGCCACCGCGATATTGCGCAGCCAGCGCGCGTGGCCGATGCGGCGGATCGGCGAACCGGCCAGCCGCTCGTCGAAGTCCGTTTCGCTCCAGGCAAACAAATCCACCAGTTGCGCACTGTCGAGCCCGTTCCGCACGCCAAAGTCCGGCAGCGCGGCGGTCTGCGCGAAGCGGTTCCACGGGCACGCCAACTGGCAGTCGTCGCAGCCGTAGATGCGGTTGCCCAGCAGGGGGCGCAGATCCAGCGGGATACTGCCCTTGAGTTCGATGGTGAGATAGGAAATGCAGCGCCGCGCGTCGAGCGTGTAGGGGGCGACGATGGCCTGCGTCGGGCAGACGTCGAGGCAGGCCTGGCAGGATCCGCAGTGGCCGGTTGCGGGCGCGTCCAGCGGCAGCGGCAGGTCGGTGTAGATCTCGCCGAGAAAAAACCACGATCCGTGCTGCCGGTTCAGGAGCAGGGTGTGTTTGCCGCGCCAGCCGAGGCCGGATTTGCTGGCGAGTGCCACTTCCAGCACCGGCGCGCTGTCGGTGAAGACGCGGAAACGGTGTTCGCCGATTTGCGCGCCGATTTTCTCGGCCAGGCTTTGCAGGCGGTTGCGTAGCACTTTATGGTAGTCGCGCCCGAGCGCGTAGCGGGAGACGTAGGCCGCGCCGGCGTCAGCCAGCACCGCATGCGGGTCGGCAGCGGCGGGCGGAAAATAATCCAGCCGCGCGCTGATGATGCGGACGGTGCCGGGCACCAGTTCGGCCGGCCGGCTGCGCTTGACGCCGTGCGCCGCCATATAATCCATCTCGCCATGAAACCCCCGATCCAGCCACGCCTGCAAACCCGCTTCGGCGGCACTCAACTCGCCGTCGGCAATGCCCACCGCGGCAAAGCCGAGCTCGCGCCCCCATTGCTTGATTTGCTGCGCCAGCCGGCTTAAATCCTGTTCATGCATAAACGCGATGATACCGTGCGATGCCGCCGCCATCTGGCCGACGAGGCTGCGACGCTGGCCTTCGGGGCGCGGCTGGCGAAGGGGCTGGTACCCGGCATGACCATTTATCTCGAGGGGGATCTTGGAGCGGGGAAAACCACCCTGGTGCGTGGAATGCTGCGGGCACTGGGGTATGCCGGACGGGTGAAGAGCCCGACCTATACCCTGGCTGAAACCTATAGCCTGCCCGGATTTGAACTGTATCATTATGACCTGTATCGTATGCATGATCCGCGCGAGTGGCTGGATGCGGGATTTCGTGACGCAAGCGACGGCCGGATAGTGAGCCTGATCGAATGGCCGGACAAGGCAGCCGGCTGGCTGCCGTTACCGGATATGGTCGTCCGCTTGACCATCACGGACGATGCGCGCGGCATTGAATGCGAAGCCTCAAGTCCGCGCGGCGTTTTTTGTCTGGAGACATGTTGCACGCCCTGTTGAAAATTTTCTTTCTGTGCAGTGTGCTGGCGTCGAGTGGGGTCCAGGCGCTGCAGCTCAGCGCCACGCGTCTGTGGCCGTCGCCCGATTACACGCGCATCACCCTGGAGGCGGCGCAGCCTGTCGCGCACAAGTATTTCATGTTGTCGAATCCGCAACGGCTGGTGATCGACCTCGAGGGAGTGGAAGCGGGTGTGGCACTCGATGCGCTGGCCGGACAACTCAGCCCGGACGATCCCTACATCAGTTCAATCCGCGTAGGAGCCAATCGACCCGGTGTCATGCGTTTGGTGCTCGACCTGAAAACGGCCGTCAAACCTTCCGTTTTCCAGCTGGCGCCGCTTGGCCAGTACGGGCATCGCCTGGTGGTGGATCTCTATCCGGTCCAGTCAGGCGATACGGTGGCGTCAGACCCGGCCGCACCATCGCAGCCGAGGGCGACTGCGCAGGCTGCGCCGCCGGGCAAGTCGGAGGGGCCACAGTACGCGCGGCTGATCACGGTGGCGATCGACGCCGGCCACGGTGGCGAGGACCCCGGCGCCAGCGGAGCGAACGGCTCGCGCGAGAAGGACATCACCCTGGCGCTGGCCCGCAAGCTCAAGCAGAAAATCGATGCCCAGGACAACATGCATGCCGTCCTGATTCGCGACGGCGATTATTTCGTGCCGCTCGGGCAGCGCGTCGTCAAGGCGCGCGCGCTGAAAGCCGACCTGTTCATGTCGATTCATGCCGACGCCTTCATCAAGCCGCATGCGCGCGGATCGTCGGTATTCGCCCTGTCCGAGAATGGCGCAACCTCGGTTGCCGCGCGCTGGCTGGCCAAGCGGGAAAACGACGCCGACCTGATCGGCGGCGCCAACGTGGACGTCAAGGATCCCTTTCTCAAGCGTACCCTGATCGACCTGTCGCAGACCGCCACCATCAATGACAGCCTGAAGCTCGGACGGGCGGTGCTGAAGGAAATCGGCGGTATCAACACCCTGCACAAGGGCGAGGTCGAACAGGCGGGGTTCGCGGTCCTGAAAGCGCCGGATATCCCTTCCATCCTGATCGAGACCGCATTCATTTCCAATCCGGAAGAAGAAAAACGCCTGAACGATCCCGGCTACCAGGGCAAGCTGGTGGACGCCATCGTCGAAGGCGTCAAGGATTATTTCAACAAGCATCCGTTGACTGCGCCGTCGCGGCTGACGCGCAACCCATGACCGTGAGCCTGCTCGGCGCGACGGCCCCTGGATTCGACCGGCCGCTCGATGTGCTGGAAGCCTGCCACGGCCGCATGGCCCGGCAGTGCGATACGCTCGACAGGCTGCTGGCGCATCTGCCGGCGCACGGCGCGGATGCCCAGGCGCAGCAGGCGGCGCGGGCGGTGCTGACGTATTTCGATACGGCGGCGGTCCACCATCATGACGATGAAGAGCGCAACCTGTTCCCGCTGCTCGAACAGGCCGGTGCACCGGGCGCGTGCGATCTGGTCGAAACCCTGACCCTGGAACACGACGAGCTGGCGCTGTGGTGGCGACGGCTGCGCGGACCGCTGCAGCAGATCGAAGCCGGCTCGGCCGCCGCGCTGGATGAGACCTTGACGCAGCGCTTCGTCGCGCTCAATCGCGGCCATCTCGAATTCGAGAACGCCCATGTGCTGCCGCTGGCGCGGCAGGTTCTGGACGCTGCCGCCCTCGAGCGTCTGGGACGAGCCATGGCCGCCCGGCGGGGTGTCGCGTTCGCCGGTTCGCTGTGACCATCCGCGTTCTGCCCGATGTGCTGATTTCACAGATCGCGGCCGGCGAGGTGGTCGAACGTCCGGCCGCCGCGTTGAAAGAGATTCTGGAAAACAGCCTCGACGCCGGCGCCACCGATATCCAGATCGATCTGGAGCAGGGCGGCATCAAGCGCATTCGCGTCGCCGACAACGGCGGTGGCATCGCACGCGATGAATTGGCGCTTGCCTTGACCCGTCATGCCACCAGCAAGATCGCCAGTCTGGCCGACCTGGAGCAGGTCGCGAGTCTGGGATTCCGCGGCGAGGCGCTGGCATCGATTGCCGCCATCGCGCGGGTTCAGCTTACCAGCCGCAGTGCGGATGCGGAGCATGCCTGGGCGGTACAGGCCGCAGGCGGCCGCCTCGACGCACCGGCGCCCGCCGCGCGCGCCTCAGGCACCACGATCGAGATCCAGGATCTGTTTTTCAACACCCCGGCGCGGCGCAAGTTTCTCAAGACCGAAGCCACTGAATACGCCCATTGCGCGGAGACCGTGCGACGCCTGGCCCTGGCGAACCCGCAGGTGTCGTTCACCCTGAGCCACAACGGTCGGGTGCAGCTGCGCCTCAACGCCGAGCCGGCTTCTGCGCGAGTCCGCCAGGTGCTGGGCGAAACGTTTGAACACCACAGCATGGCAGTCGATGCGGCGGCCGACGCGTTGCGGGTATCCGGTTGGGTGATCCGGCCTGGCGCCGCCACGACAGGGCGCGACAGCCAGTATGTCTTCGTCAATGGCCGCTACGTGCGCGACAAAGTGATCGTCCATGCCCTCAAGGAGGCCTATCGCGATGTTCTGCATCATCAGCTGAATCCCGCGTATTGCCTGTTCATCAGCGTGCCGCCGGACCTGGTCGATGTCAATGTGCATCCGGCCAAGACGGAAATCCGTTTCCGCGACAGCCGCGGCGTGCATCAGTTTCTGTTCCATGCGATCGAGCGCCTGCTGTCGGTGCCGGTGGCGGTGACCGCGGCGTCCGGGGAGCCGGTGCCGGCGGCAGGTCACCCGTCATCGCCGTATGGTACGCCGCAGCAGGCATCGATGCCCCTGCGGGTAAACGAGGCGATGACGTTCTACGCACCGCTGCCGGGATCAGGGGCCGGGGGCCAGGATTCAGCGCTGGCCGGTGCGCCTGCGGCGCAGCCTTTTCCGGCCGGCGGGCAGGGCGATGTGCCGCCGCTGGGCTACGCGCTGGCGCAGTTGCACGGCGTTTACGTGCTGGCGCAGAACGCGCAGGGTCTGGTGCTGGTGGACATGCATGCCGCGCACGAGCGCGTGGTCTATGAAAAGCTCAAGGCCGCGCTCGATGCCCGCGCGGTGCCGGCGCAGGCCCTGCTGATACCGGTGGCGCTCACAGTCGATGCGCGCGACGTGTCGGAAATCAGCCCGCATCTGGATCAACTGGCCGGGATTGGCTTCGAATTGTCGATCACTTCGCCCACCACGGTGGCGGTGCGATCGATCCCCTGGCTGCTGCGACAAGCCGATCCGGTCGAACTGACGCGCGCGGTACTTGTCGAAATGGCTGAATTTGGCGTGGCGCGCCTGCTGGCCGAGCGTCGCAATGACTTGCTGGCCACCCTGGCCTGCCATGGTGCGGTGCGTGCCAATCGCCACCTGACATTGCCCGAAATGAATGCGTTGCTGCGCGAGATGGAAATGACCGAACGTGCCGGGCAGTGCAACCATGGCCGCCCCACCTGGTTCCAGATCGGCCTGGGCGAGCTCGACGCCATGTTCATGCGCGGCCGCTGATTTTGCGGCGTCCGCGTTTGTATATAAGCTCTACCCGATTCTGATTATTTGGCCAGATGGGATCATCATGAACGAACGTACCGAACGCAAAACCATTCCTATCCAGGACGTCAACGAAGCCAGCAATTGTGCGGGGGCCGAGCCTTACGCGCTGATGGTGCTGGGTGATTCGATGATGCCGGAATTCGCAGAAGGCGAAATCATCGTGGTCGAACCGTCGGGGCTGGTCAGCGACGGCTCCTATGTGGTGGCCTATGTGAATGAGGAATACATCTTTCGCCAGATCGTGAAACACGAGGACGGCTGGATGCTGAAGCCGCTGAATCCCCTGTACGAGAACATTCCTGTGGCCGATATCACCGTCGCCAAGGGCGTGGTGATCATGAAGAAACGGCCCGGCAGGCGGCGCGAGCAGAAAAGATACGTATGAATGGCCGGTTCAAGCGCCGCACCGGGATCAGCGCCCCATTATCATAATTTATGATGAAGCCATATAAAAATTAAATATATTAGTTGACTAATTTACTCAGGCATCTAGACTGGGGGTGTAGTTCAACCCTAAAGACAGGAGAAAGCCATGAGTGGATTGATTGCCAATTTTCCGACAGACGGCCTTGTGACGGTCAACCGGGTGATTTTGAAACCCGATTACACGGTGGATGACTTGCAGGAGCGCGTGGCATTTTTGTGTGAAAACGTCAAGACCTACCATTCCGATACCGGTTTCGTGGGGGGGTTTGTGGCACTGAACTCCGGCATCGTGTCCAATGAGGGTTCGACGATAGGCCAGGCGGTCGAAAGCCCGATGAAGGGGAAGGAAGCGCTGATCGTGACTTTCTGGACCGATTTCGAGAATCATGAGAAGTCGCATCGTTCCGAAACCTTCCAGCCACTGTTCCGCAAAGTGCTGGAACTGTGTGAAAACGGTAACGAGGAAATCGCCTACACGATGCTGTGGTCCGGCAAGGCCTATGGCCCCGACGAGATCGCGGCGGCGCGCAAGGCCAAGGCGCAGTATGCCGCGGCATGAGGCCCGGGCTTGAGTGACAAAAACTAACGGCGGATTTCCCGCCGTTTTTCATTGCCGGTTCCTGCCAGCCTTAAAAACGAAACATCCGTTCACCGGGCAGATCCGGTTTCGTGCAGCCTGCAGACAATCATGCGGATCATGCAGCGGTTTCCATGGCGCGTGAATATTTGCCGTCACGTGCCAGGCCATTCAGCCGGCAGCGTTTCAGCAGCGCCCGCTGTGCCGCCATCACCTGGCTTTCCTGGCCCTGCCAGGCTGCCAGCACCGGCGCCTGAAGGGCTCGCCCGTATGAGAAACTGAGCTGCCACGGTTGCGGCCCCATCGCGTTCATGGCGTTCAGATGGTCTGTCGCATCCTCGGCGCTCTGTCCGCCGGAAAGGAACACAATCCCCGGCACCGCGGCCGGCACGTAACGCCTGAGGCAGCGCAGCGTGGCCTCGGCTACTTCCTGTACGCTGGCCTGGCGGGCGCTTTTTTTCCCGGCAATCACCATGTTCGGCTTCAGCAGCATGCCCTCGAATCGCACACGATGGGCATCCAGTTCGGCAAACACGGCCTGAAGCACCCGCGCCGTGACGGTTTCGCAGCGCTCGATGCCGTGATCGCCGTCCATCAGAATCTCCGGCTCCACGATCGGGACCAGTCCGGCCTCCTGACACAACGCGGCATATCGTGCCAGCGCGTGGGCATTGGCGTGGATGCCAAAGGCCGACGGAAGATCGCGGCTGTCGATCTCGATCACCGCTCGCCACTTGGCGAATTGCGCGCCCAATTGGCGGTATCCGGCAAGCCGGTCGCGCAGGCCATCCAGCCCTTCAGTCACCTTTTCACCGGGGTGCAGCGCCAGCGCCTTGGCGCCCTGGTCGACCTTGATCCCCGGAACGATGCCCCGATCCGCCAGCAATCGGGGGAAGGGGACCCCCTCGCGGGTACTCTGGCGCAGGGTTTCATCGAACAGGATGACGCCGCCGATAGCATGCTCGATGCCGTCGGTCGTGAACAGGATCTCACGGTAACGCCGGCGATTTTCCTCAGTGGATTCGACGTGGATGGCGGCGAAGCGCTTCTGGATGGTGGGTGTGCTTTCGTCTGCCGCCAGCACGCCTTTCTGTTTTGCGACAATGGTGTTCGCCACGGAATTGAGTTCGTTGACATTCATGGATGACGGCTCCTGGTCTGGATGGGAATATCGGATGCGGGCGATGACTCGATGCACGCCACGCTTCACTGTAGACCTTAAACGATCATCTCTCGCCGCAGATTGCCCTGTGCGCCAACCCGTGCCTGTCAGCGGGCTGAGGGATAATGGCTCTCCATGCCGATCTCCCGCCATCCTCCCGCCATTTTTCTCATGGGCCCGACCGCCTCGGGCAAGACCGCGCTGGCGGTCAGCCTGGTCGAACGCTTTCCGCTTGAAATCATCAGCGTCGATTCGGCGCTGGTGTATCGCGGCATGAATATCGGTACCGCCAAACCCGACACCGCCACGCTCGTTCGTGCGCCGCATCATCTGCTGGATATCCGCGATCCCACCGAAGCCTATTCCGCAGCGGCTTTCTGCAGCGATGCAGGACGCCTGATGGCCGATATCGTCGCGCGCGGCCGGGTCCCGCTGCTGGCGGGCGGTACCATGCTGTACTTCCGCGCGCTGTTACAGGGCCTGGACGATCTGCCGCAGGCGGATGCAGGCTTGCGCAAAACCCTGGCAGAGGGGGCGGCAGCGCGCGGCTGGCCGGCCCTGCACGCCGAACTGGCGGAGATCGATCCGGCTACCGCAGCACGGCTGATGCCGAACGACGCCCAGCGTATCGGCCGCGCCCTGGAAATTTTCCGGCTCACCGGCACCCCGATGTCGGCGCTACTCCGTCGCGCGCACGCCGAACTGCCCTATCGTGTGTTGCAGCTTGCCCTGATTCCGTCCGACCGCGCCGTGCTGCACCAGCGCATCGCCGCGCGCTTCGATGCCATGCTTGCCGAAGGCCTGCTCGACGAAGTGGATACCCTGCGTCGCAGCTATGCGCTCAATGCCGATCTGCCGTCCATGCGCGCGGTCGGCTACCGCCAGGCCTGGGCCTGTCTCGATGGCGACATCGATCTGAAGGGCTTGCGCGATCAGGGCATCGCCGCCACCCGCCAGCTCGCCAAGCGCCAGCTGACCTGGTTGCGCTCCTGGCCCGATGCGGTGGAACTGGACTGTCTGGCGGCCGATCTGGACATGCAGGCGACGGCCCGGGTGGCCCGCCACTTGAAGCCGTAGGCGCCGGACTCAATCCTTGCTGACGGATTCGACCGTGGCGCGGGCTTGCCCGCGGTGCAGGCGGATGCCGATTCTTTCGCCGGCGTCGAGCATCGCCGCATCCTGCACGACGCTGCCGTTTTCCCGCTGGACGATGCTGTAGCCGCGCGCCAGCACGCCTTCCGGGTTGAGATGGGCGAGGCTGCTGGCCAGCCGTGCCAGGGTGAGCTGATGCTGCCCGAAACCGCCTTGAACCGCACGCCGTGCGCGCAAGTCCAGTGCCTCCAGCCGCTGCTGTTCGCGCTGGATGGCGTGGCGCGGCGTCGCCAGCCGCTGGCTCAGTCGCACAAGTCTCAGGTGTTCGGTCGTCAGGCGCGTGCCGCTGGCGTGGTGCAGCCGTTGCGCCAGTTGACGAAGGTCGGTGCGTCGGCGGCGCAGTTGCTCGGCCGGGTGGACCAGACGCCGTGCCAGGTAATCCAGGCGCTGCATCTCGCCCTGTTGCCGGCGTGCGTGGTGGCGGTGGAACTGATGGGCCAGCTGGTCCAGTTGCTGTAGCAATTCCTGGCGCACCGGGCTGGCAAGTTCGGCCGCTGCCGTCGGCGTCGGTGCGCGCAGATCGGCGGCAAAATCGGCCAGGGTGAAATCGGTTTCATGACCGACGCCACTGACCACCGGCATCGGACTGGCGGCGATCGCGCGGGCGACCCGCTCGTCGTTGAATGCCCACAAATCCTCCAGCGAACCGCCGCCGCGGCAGACCAGCAGCACGTCGCATTCAGCGCGCCGACCGGCCGCGTGGATCGCGGCGGCGATCTGCATCCCGGCGCCTGCTCCCTGCACCGGGGCAGGATAGACGATGACCGGCAAGCCCGGCATGCGGCGCGCCAGGGTGGTGAGCACGTCGCGCAGCGCCGCCGCCTGGGGCGAGGTGACGATGCCCAGGCGGTGCGGAAAGCGCGGCAGGATGCGCTTCTTCATCGGGTCGAACAGACCTTCGGCGGCCAGTTTCGCCTTCAGCTTGAGGAAGGCCTCATACAACTGCCCGGCGCCGGCGCGCCGGATCGCCTCGGCGCCCAGCTGGAACTCGCCGCGCGCTTCGTATAGCGAGGGAAGGGCGCGGATCTCGACATGATCGCCATTGGCCGGCGTGAAATCGGAGAACTGGTTACGCCCGCGAAACATGACGCAGCGCACTTGCGCACCCGCATCCTTGAGTGAAAAATACCAGTGCCCGGATGCCGCGCGGGTAAAGTTGGAGACTTCGCCTCCCACCCACAGCAGCGGTAAAGCGGATTCGAGCGCGCGCCGCGCCATGCGATTGAGCTCGCTGACGGTGAGCACGGGCGAAGCAGGCGCATGGCCGGAAAAATCGTCCAGAAATTCCATGGCATGCAGGATAAACCGTTCGAGCCGGCACGGTTCATGCACAGTCTGGGAATCGAGACAAAAAAAACTTGATAACCCTATTGACGATAGATGTTAATTTATAACTCATTGATATAAAAAGGATAAGTATATTGTCTACTTTTTGGGCCAAAGTGCTTTTCCCTTTGTGGATGGGCGTTTAGGGCATTCTTCAGGACGTTCTTCACAGACTTATCCACACCAATTGTGGAGAACTCCGTCGTTTTATAAAAAAATCCGGCCACGGCAATTGATGCTTGCCGAAACCGGTGCGCGAGCGCTACATTGCGCCTGTCGTTTTATAAGGAGTGGTATCCAGTGCTTGCCATCATCGAGGCGGCCGGTTGGCCGGTCTGGCCGTTGATTCTGGCGTCGGTTCTCGCCGTGGCCATCATCATCGAACGTTCCTATAGCTTGCGCACCCGGGAAGTGGCACCTTCAAACCTGCTGCCGGAAACAATCAAGATCTATCAGGAACGCGGTGTGACGCAGGAACTGGTTGCGCATCTGGCCGACAGTTCGCCGCTGGGACGGATTTTTTCGACCGCGCTGAAGAACGCCCATAACTCGCGTGAAGTCATGAAGGAGTCCATCGAGGAATCCGGCCGCGCGGTGACGCACGAGCTCGATCGCTTTCTGACCTCGCTCGGCACCATCGCCAGCATGGCGCCGCTGCTCGGACTGTTCGGCACGGTCATTGGCATGATCGAGATCTTCGGTGCGCAAACCGGTGGCGGCACCAACCCCGGCCAGTTGGCGCACGGTATTTCGATCGCGCTGTACAACACCGCATTCGGCCTGATCATCGCGATCCCGGCCATGATTTTCTATCGTTTTTTCCGCGCCAAAGTGGAATCGCTGGTCGTGGACATGGAGCAGCAGGCGATCAAACTGGTGGAAATCGTCCACGGCGATCGGAAATAAGCCATGAATTTTCGCCGCGGCCGTCGTGAGGATTATCCGGAAATCAACCTGATTCCATTCATCGACATCCTGCTCGTCATTGTGATTTTCCTCGCAGTGACCACGACTTATGCACGCTTTGCAGAACTCAAGATCAATCTGCCCACAAGCAGTGCCGCCCAGACTCCCAATCCCCCCAAGCAGATCGAAGTCGCCGTCGCCGAGGACGGTCGCTACGAGGTCGACAATCAGGTCGTGAGCGATGCGTCGGTCGATGGCCTGGCCACTGCACTGAAGAACGCCGCTGCCAACGAGAACGAGCCCGTGGTGGTGATCAACGCCGATGCGCGGGCCACCCACCAGTCCGTGGTGAACGTGATGGAAGCGGCGCGCCGTGAGGGCCTGACCCGCATCACCTTTGCCACACAAACCGCCCAGTAGCCGGCTTCATGTTTTTTCTTCGGCATGTCTGGGTACGCACGGGCGTGCTCACCCTGCTGCTTCTGCCATTATCGACACTGTTCGCGGCCGTATCCGGGCTGCGCCGCCTGGCCTATCGATACGGCTGGCTGCGCACAGTATCGGTCGGCGTACCGGTGATCGTGGTCGGTAATATCACGGCCGGCGGCAGCGGCAAGACCCCGCTGGTCATCTGGCTGGCAAACTGGCTGCGCAGCCAGGGTCATCGACCCGGCGTGATCAGTCGCGGCTATGGCGGCACGGCGCGCGGCTGCGTCGAGGTGCAGACCGACAGTGCGCCGGCATGGGTGGGCGACGAGCCCGCGCTGATTCGCCTCAAAACGGGGGCTCCCGTGGTGATCGGGCGCGATCGGGCAGGGGCGGCATGCATGCTGCGGGCGCAACATCCCGACGTGGATGTGATCGTCTCCGATGACGGCCTGCAGCATTACCGTCTGCATCGCGACATCGAACTGGCTGTCATCGATGCCGCGACCGGGCTGGGAAATGGCTGGCTGCTGCCGGCCGGCCCGTTGCGCGAACCAAGGAGCCGGCTGCTGGATGTGGATGCAGTCGTCCAGGTGGTACGGGGAGCCGTTCAGCCGCGCGCGCTGGATTCGGTCGCGAACTGGCGCGTCGATTTCAGTACCGTACGGGCCTACAGGCTGAACGCGCCGCAAGAGAGAACGATGATGTGCGATCTGCCACGGCACGACTGGCTGGCCGTCACCGGCATTGGCCAGCCGCGGGGGTTTTTTGCCATGCTCGATGCGCACGGTTTGCGCTATCGCCCGCGCGCATTTCCGGATCATCATGTTTTCCGACCAGCGGACATCCCTGCCGGCGAGGCGGTGCTGATGACTGAAAAAGACGCGGTAAAATGCAGGGGCTTCGCAGGGCCGGACTGGTGGGTCGTGGAGTTGGACGTCACCCCCGAGCAGGGGTTCGTTCGCTGGCTGGACGCACGCCTCAAACAATAGCAAAACCGCGGGTGCGCATCTGAGGGAGGGATCGATGGGAATTAAATACTCGGGCTGGAGCGATCGTCGGCATCCCTGCCATTGGGAAGCCGAAAGCGAAGAAGCCGGCTTCTGGATGCCTGATCGCTCCGAGATCATCACCCAGTTTTTTACCCGCTATCTGTTCTTTTCGCTGGCGGTCATTTATTTCTCCACGCTGGAGAGTGTGCGTCCGGTGCTGTTCAGCATCGAGCAGCTTCTGCTCGTGCTGGGCGTGTATTTTTTTCTCAATAGCTGGTTTTTCCGGCAGGCGCTGCAGAAAGTCACGCTGTTGAGGATCCGCAGCGCCATGAGCGCCGATCTGATCATCGTCACCCTGTGCGTGATCCACGATCCCAATCCGATTCCGCCTTCGGCCCTGGCCTTCCTGATGGTGCTGCTGGGCAACGGCATGCGCTACGGCATGCGCTTGTTCGCCGAAGTGCTGGGAGGCGCGTTTCTGGGCATGGCGATCGCCTTTGCCCTGCGTTATCGCGCAGGCGGATTCGAAGGGAGTGCGGGCGACGTATTTTTTGGGGTGTTCTGGGTCACTCTGGCCTTGTACGCTTACATCCTGATGGGGCGCATCGAAGAACAACGCAGCCAGCTCGATTACCGCAGCCGTTTCGATACGCTGACCGGCCTGCTCAACCGCCATGGTCTTCTGGCGGCGGCAGACAGCGTCTTCGGCAGGGCGAATGCGGACACCCCGGCCACGGTACTGTTCGCAGACCTGAATCAGTTCAAGGCGGTCAACGATCACTATGGCCATGGTGTGGGCGACCGTGTGCTGGCCGAATTCGCGCAAATCTTCAATGAGTCGGCCGAAATGGGCGTGTGCGGTCGCTGGGGGGGCGATGAATTCGTCGCACTTCTGCCGCTGCGTGACGATGCCGCCATCCGGCAGATTTTCGAACGCATCGAGACGCGCACCCGAGTCTGGGGCGCCAGCAACGGCCTGCCGATGGCGGTGAGCCTGGGTGTCAGCCACGCGCCGCGCGACGGCAACGATCTGGTGACCCTTCTGTCGGTCGCCGACATCCATCTTTATCAAAACAAGTCGCAGCAGTCCGAACCGGCCGTTGCCTCCCCGTTATAACAGGACATCTCCCAATGAACCCCAAGCTTCTTGAAATTCTGGTCTGTCCGGTCTGCAAGGGCCCGCTCGAGTGGAAGAAGCCCGCGCATGAACTGGTATGCCGGGCCTGCCGCCTGGCCTATCCCATTCGCGACGACATTCCCGTGATGCTGCCGGAAGAGGCGCGCACACTGTCGCCCGACGAGATTCACGGCAAGTAATCTCCGATGCGAGCAGGCATGCATTTCCGCGTCGTGATTCCCGCGCGCTATGCGTCGAGCCGTCTGCCGGGCAAGCCGCTGGCGGATATCGGCGGGCGCCCGATGGTGCTGCACGTGCTGGAGCGTGCCTTGCAGGCAGGCGCCGAATCGGTAACGGTGGCCACTGACGATGTCCGCGTGCAACGGGCGGTCGAAGCAGCCGGCTACCAGGCCTTGCTGACTTCGCCGGACCACCAGTCGGGCACCGAACGCCTGGTCGAAGTCGCCGAGACCCTGGACTGGCCGGATGATGCCCTGGTGGTGAACGTGCAGGGCGATGAGCCGCTCATCGATCCGGCGCTGATCCGCGAAGCTGCGCGTCAACTGGTGCTGCACGACGATGCGGTCATGGCCACGCTGGCGCACCCGATCCACGATCACGCCGACTTCATCAATCCCAATGTCGTCAAGGTCGTGCCCGACGAAGCCGGCTATGCGCTGTATTTCAGCCGTGCGCCCATCCCCTGGCCGCGCGACGCATTTTCTGCCCGGCAACCCATGCCGCATGAATTCGGCGCGTTGCGCCACATCGGCCTGTATGCCTACCGTGCCGGTTTCCTGCGTATCTATGCTAGCCTTGGCCGGTCGCCGCTGGAACGTCATGAGATGCTCGAGCAGCTTCGAGTGCTATGGCATGGCTACCGCATCAGCCTGGGCGTGACACCGATCGCGCCGGCTCCCGGCGTCGATACGCCGGAAGATCTGGAGCGGGTACGCGCACTGTTTCAGGCTGCATAGCAGCCTCTTGAATCCGCCAATAAAATTTTTTAAGTGTTGTTCGAATCGCGCTTGGCTTAGGCTAGGGCGGTTTTGATACATCCATTATTCAGGGAGACACGTAATGCGTTTGATTCTGTTGGGCGGCCCCGGCGCGGGTAAAGGTACGCAAGCCAATTACATCAAGGAAAAATACGGCATTCCCCAGATTTCCACCGGCGACATGCTGCGTGCGCAGATCAAGGCCGGCAGCGAACTGGGCATGAAGGCCAAAGCGATCATGGACGCCGGCGGCCTGGTCTCCGACGACATCATCATCGGCATGGTCAAGGCCCGCCTGACCGAAGCCGACTGCAAGAACGGCTACCTGTTCGACGGCTTCCCGCGCACCATTCCGCAGGCCGAGGCGATGAAGGCCGCCGGCGTGCCGATCGACTACGTAGTCGAGATCGACGTCGCCGACGAGGAAATCGTCAAGCGCATGTCGGGCCGCCGCGTCCATGTGGCGTCGGGTCGGACCTACCATGTCGTGTTCAATCCGCCCAAGGTGGCCGACAAGGACGACGTCACCGGCGAGGATCTGATCCAGCGCGACGACGACCAGGAAGAAACCGTCAAGAAGCGTCTCGACGTCTACCATGCGCAGACCGAACCGCTGGTGAAGTACTACGGCGACTGGGCGGCGCGCGGCGAAGCCGGCGCGCCCAGGTACGTCAAGATCGCCGGCGTCGGCAAGGTCGAAGGCATCCGCGATGCCATCTTCGCCGCTCTGGGCTGATTGAGGCCACGCTGATCCGAACAGGCTGATTGTCCGATGCCGCAGCAGATTCATCCGATGACCGACACCGAGCGCTGGATCGTCTCCAGCGCGGTGAAGGAACGCTACGGCCGCGAGGTCGCGATCCAGGACGTCGAGACCGAGATTCGCCTGTACATCGATGATCGCGAGTTGACACTGTGTCCGGGCTTCTACTGGAACGAGCACGGCTGTCACTTCGTGTTGTCGAAGACGGGCGATTCGCGCTATCGCAGCATGTTTTTCTATCGAGTCCGCGACCGCTTCAGTACCGGGCGCGAGGAATACGACGATATCGGCGACTGTGTCACCATGCTGCTGAAAATGCAGGCCGACGAGGAAGTTCAGCGTCTGGCCGGGAGCGAGGCGTCCGGCAATAGTTAAAACCAAGCCAGCACTGTTTTCAATTAACACAGTGCTGGCTTTTTGTTATGCCGTTCCGGCTTGCCGGATTTCATCAAGAAAATATAAGGGAAGCACCAACATGGCGAAAAAAATGAACGCCTTCTATGCACAGTCCGGTGGCGTCACCGCGGTCATCAACGCCTCGGCTTGCGGCGTGATCGAAACCGCGCGCAAGCACAAGGACAAGATCGGCAAGGTCTACGCCGGCCGCAACGGCATCATCGGCGCGCTGACCGAAGACCTGATCGACACCACCAAGGAATCCGCCACCGCGATCGCCGCACTGCGTTCCACGCCGTCGGGCGCGTTCGGCTCCTGCCGCTTCAAGCTGAAGTCGCTGGAAGCCAACAAGCGCGAATACGAGCGCCTGATCGAGGTGTTCAAGGCGCACAACATCGGCTACTTCTTCTACAACGGCGGCGGCGACTCGGCCGACACCTGCTTCAAGGTCAGCCAGCTGTCCGAGCAGATGGGCTATCCCATCCAGGCCATCCACGTGCCGAAGACCGTCGACAACGACCTGCCGATCACCGACTGCTGCCCGGGTTTCGGCTCGGTCGCCAAATACATCGCGGTGTCCGCGCTGGAAGCCAGCTTCGACGTGCGCTCGATGGCCAAGACCTCGACCAAGGTGTTCGTACTCGAAGTGATGGGCCGTCACGCCGGCTGGATCGCCGCCGCCGGCGGCCTGATCGAGGACCAGGGCATTCCGGTGGTGATCCTGTTCCCCGAGATCGAATTCGACCAGAAGAAGTTTCTCGCCCGCGTCGACAGGCTGGTGAAGGAACACGGCTACTGCACCGTGGTGGTGTCCGAAGGCTGCCATTACCCGGACGGCCGCTTCCTCGCCGAGCAGGGCACCCGCGATGCCTTCGGCCACGCGCAACTGGGCGGCGCCGCCCCGGTGGTCGCCAACATGATCAAGGACGCGCTCGGCCACAAGTTCCACTGGGCGGTCGCCGATTATCTGCAGCGCGCCGCGCGCCACATCGCCTCGAAGACCGACGTCAGGCAGGCCTACGAGCTGGGCAAGAAGGCGGTCGAACTGGCGATCAAGGGGCACAACTCGGTCATGCCCACGGTCGACCGTCTGTCCGATTCGCCTTACAAGTACAAGATCGGCATGGCGCCGCTGTCCAAGGTCGCCAACGTCGAGAAGTTCATGCCGCGCGACTACATTACCCGGGACGGCTTCGGCATCACGGAGAAGTGCAAGCGCTATCTGGTGCCGCTGATCCAGGGCGAGGACTATCCGAAGTACAAGGACGGCCTGCCGGTGTACGTGACGTTGAAGAACATTGCGGTGGCGAAGAAGCTGCCGACGTTCAAACTTTGAGGAGCGAGGGACTAGGATTTAGGATCTAGGGGCTAGGGGGTTTCGTGCGGCTTCGCCGCACCTTTCAAACAAGGCGCGGGCGCGGCCCGCGCAAACTCCCCCTAGTCCCTAGCTCCTAGTTCCTAGCCCCTGAACAATGACACTCGACCGCGCCAGACAACTGCTCAAGGTACAGGCCGACTTCGGCGGCTTCTACAACGGCAATTCAGCCAAGCTGATCCTGTCCGAGGTGCAGCGTGAGCATGGACAGGATGCGGTCGATCAGCTCATCCGGGATCTTGAGCTTGACCGGATATTCGGGTTCGAGCCCGGCACCCGATTCGAGGGTGGGCTGGCAATGGGTAAATAGGTGGGCGGCAGCCCCGGTTGCCGTTTTATTTTCGGGCGTAGTAACAACGATACAAGGAGTCGTGATGGAGACGCAGTTGATGTGGATTGTGGCCAGTGCCGTGCTGGCCCTGTTATACGGAGTGCTGTCGATCGGCTGGATTCTGAAAAAGCCGGCCGGCAATTCGCGCATGCAGGAAATCGCGCTGGCGGTGCAGCAGGGGGCGCAGGCGTATCTCAACCGCCAGTACACCACCATCGGCATGGTGGGCGTGGTGCTGTTTGTGGCCTTGTGGCTGGCACTTGGCAGCTACACCGCGATCGGCTTCCTGATCGGTGCGGTGCTTTCCGGCGCGGCGGGCTTCATCGGCATGAACGTGTCGGTGCGTGCCAACGTGCGTACCGCCGAAGCGGCGTCGCACGGCCTGAATGCGGCGCTCAACGTCGCCTTCAAGGGCGGCGCCATCACCGGCATGCTTGTGGTCGGGCTCGGTCTCCTGGGCGTGGCCGGTTACTACGCCGTGCTGACCGCGATGGGATCGAGCAGTGAAGAAGCGATCCATGCGCTGGTCGGACTCGGCTTCGGCGGCTCGCTGATTTCCATCTTCGCGCGTCTCGGCGGCGGCATCTTCACCAAGGGTGCCGACGTCGGCGCCGACCTGGTGGGCAAGGTCGAAGCCGGCATCCCCGAGGACGATCCGCGCAACCCGGCGGTGATTGCCGACAACGTCGGCGACAACGTCGGCGACTGCGCCGGTATGGCCGCCGACCTGTTCGAAACCTATGCAGTGACGCTGGTCGCCACCATGCTGCTGGGCGTGCTGATGGCGGGCCAGGCGGGCAGCGGCGCGGTGATCTACCCGCTGGCGCTGGGCGCGGTGTCGATCATCGCCTCCATCGTTGGTTCGTTCTTCGTCAAGGCACGCGAAGGCGGCAAGATCATGAATGCGCTGTATCGGGGTCTCGCGGTGGCGGGCGGCCTGAGCCTGATCGCCTTCTACCCGGTGACGACGATGCTGATCGGCGACGGCCTGCAGATGAACGACGGTTCGGTGATCCCGGCGATGAATCTGTATTACGCCGCACTGATCGGTCTCGGCCTCACCGCCGCGATGGTCGTCATCACCGAGTACTACACTGCGACCGAGTACGCGCCGGTGCGCCACATTGCGCAGGCCTCGACTACCGGTCACGGCACCAACATCATTGCCGGTCTCGGTGTGTCGATGAAATCCACCGCGGCGCCGGTACTGGCCGTGTGTCTGGCGATCTGGGCTTCGTATGAGCTGGCCGGTCTGTATGGCATCGCCGTCGCTGCCACGGCGATGTTGTCGATGACCGGTATCATCGTCGCGCTCGACGCTTACGGCCCGATCACCGACAACGCCGGCGGCATCGCCGAAATGGCCGAACTGCCGAGCGCCATCCGCGACATCACCGATCCGCTCGACGCCGTGGGTAACACCACCAAGGCGGTGACCAAAGGCTACGCCATCGGCTCGGCCGGTCTCGCCGCGCTGGTGCTGTTCGCCGACTACACGCATGCGCTGCAGGCCAAGACCGGCGGCGTCACGCTGTTCGATCTGTCCGACCACATGGTCATCATCGGCCTCTTCATCGGCGGCATGGTGCCCTATCTGTTCGGTGCGATGGGCATGGAAGCGGTCGGCCGCGCAGCCGGTTCGGTGGTGGTCGAAGTGCGCCGCCAGTTCAAGGAAATCCCCGGCATCATGGCGGGCACGGCCAAGCCTGATTATTCGCGCGCGGTCGACATGCTGACCAAGGCGGCGATCAAGGAAATGATCGTGCCGTCGCTGCTGCCGGTGCTGGTTCCGGTGCTGGTCGGCCTGATCCTCGGACCCAAGGCGCTCGGCGGTGTGCTGCTCGGCACCATCATCACCGGTATTTTCGTGGCGATTTCGATGACCACCGGCGGCGGTGCATGGGACAACGCCAAGAAGTACATCGAGGAAGGCAACTTCGGCGGTAAGGGATCGGAAGCGCACAAGGCCGCCGTCACCGGCGACACCGTGGGCGATCCCTACAAGGACACCGCCGGTCCGGCTGTCAACCCGCTGATCAAGATCATCAACATCGTGGCGTTGCTGATCGTACCGTTGATTGGGTGAATTGCGTTAAACTTCGCCGCCATGCCTTCCCGCGTGTCAGGGAGGGCATGGCAGAGCGAGCAATCGCGCACATTCAATCAAACAAAAGGAGGGGGCATGGCAAAAAACGTCGGTGGTGCTGATCGTATTGTCCGCGCAGTAATCGGAATCGCGCTCATTGGGTATGCGATGTCGAATTTGCCGGGCGCCGAGAACTGGATGGTTCCAGCGGGTATCGTGGGTTTTGTTGTCCTGCTGACCGCCATCTTCGGATTTTGTCCGGCCTACCTGCCGTTCGGCATCAAGACCTGCAAAACCAAATAAACTTTCGCCTTTCTGTGGAGTCATGCAAAGTGCGCCTTTCAGGCGCACTTTTTTTTGGAGTCCTCATGCGTTTATTGTTCCTGCTGTTCACGCTGGCTCTCACCGGCGTTACTCATGCCGCCGGCATCGACCGCCTGAAAGCCTTTATCTACGGCGCCAGGACGGCCGAGGCGGACTTCGTCCAGACCGTTTCCGACAAGAATGGCCGAGTCACCCAGCAGGCCAGCGGGCAGATGGCATTTGCCCGGCCCGGTAAATTCCGCTGGGACTACCACGCACCCTATGAGCAAGTGATCGTCGGTGACGGCAGCAAGCTCTGGCTGTACGACGCCGACCTCGATCAAGTCACCGTCAAACCGCTCGGCGATATGATCGCGGGCACGCCCGCTGCCCTGCTGGCCGGCGACAACGCCATCGAAAAATATTTCAGCCTGAAAAACGCAGGCGACAGCGACGGTCTGGAGTGGCTGGAGGCTACGCCCAAGAACCGTGATACCACCTTCGAGCGCATCCGCATGGGCTTCAAGGGCGATATCCTGGTGCAGATGGAACTGTTCGACCAGTTCGGCCAGCACACCACGCTCAAGCTGACGCATTTCGTGCGCAATCCGTCCATTGCGTCGTCGCGCTTCACCTTCACCCCGCCGAAAGGGGCGGATGTGATCGGGGAGTAGTGAGTGGTGAGTGGTGAGTAGCGGACCGCTCCCCGCTCACCGCTTCCGGCTTGCCAATGTGATAATTGGGAACAAATGATCTCCCAGGACCTTTTCCAGAGTGCAGCGCCCGAGCCGGCGCGTGACGACTCCCGCGCGCCGCTGGCCGAGCGCCTGCGCCCGCATACCCTGGCCGACGTCGTCGGGCAAACGCACTTATTGAGCCCCGGCAAGCCGCTGCGGCTCGCCTTCGATTCCGGCAAGCTGCATTCGATGATCCTGTGGGGGCCGCCCGGGGTCGGCAAGACCACCCTCGCGCGGCTCACCGCGCAGGCCTTCGGCGCCGATTTCATCGCCATTTCCGCGGTGCTCTCCGGCGTCAAGGACATCCGCGAAGCGGTCGAGCGCGCGCGTGCGAACCAGAGCCTCGGTCGCGCCACCATCCTCTTCGTCGATGAAGTCCATCGCTTCAACAAGTCGCAGCAGGACGCCTTTTTGCCGCACGTCGAATCCGGGCTGTTCACCTTCATCGGCGCCACCACCGAGAACCCCTCGTTCGAGGTCGTCGGCGCGCTGCTGTCGCGCGCCCAGGTCTACGTGCTGAAGTCGCTCACCCCCGACGAACTCGGCCAACTGATGCGGCGCGCGCTGCAGGAACTGCCGGGCCTGAAGCTGGGGGAGGGCGTCGACAAGCTCTTGGCCGCCTACGCCGACGGCGACGCCAGGAAGCTGCTCAACCTGCTGGAACAGCTCGACACCGCCGCCCGCACCGCGCAGGCGGAGGAAGTCGACGCCGGCTTCGTCGAAAACGCGCTGGCGCAGTCGCTGCGCCGCTTCGACAAGGGCGGCGAGGCCTTCTACGACCAGATTTCCGCGCTGCACAAAAGCGTGCGCGGCAGCGATCCGGATGCGGCGCTGTACTGGCTGGTGCGCATGCTCGACGGCGGCGCCGACCCGCGCTATCTCGGCCGCCGCCTGATCCGCATGGCGAGCGAAGACATCGGCCTGGCCGACCCGCGCGCGCTGCGATTGAGTCTGGACGCGGTCGAAACCTACGAGCGCCTCGGCTCCCCGGAAGGCGAACTCGCGCTCGCCGAAGCCTGCCTCTATCTCGCCTGCGCGCCCAAGAGCAACGCCGCCTACGTCGCCTACAACGCCGCGCGCGCCTTCGTGCAGTCCAATCCTTCCAGCGACGTGCCCATCCACCTGCGCAACGCGCCGACCAAATTGATGAAGGAACTCGGCTACGGCCGCGCTTACCGCTACGCCCACGACGAGCCCGACGCCTACGCCGCAGGCGAGCGCTACTTCCCCGACGACATCGCGGAACAGCAGTTCTACGCGCCCACCCCGCGCGGGCTCGAAGACAGGATCGCGGAGAAGCTGGCGCATCTACGCAAGCTGGATGAGGCAGCCGAAGGCGACTGAAACGGTTCGCCTTCGGCGTTCAGAAGGAAATCCACAAGCGCCGGTTCAGGCCGCTTGTTGCTTGTACTCCGCCCACTTCGCGGCCTGCTCGTCCCAGTCGTCGGAGCGGAAGTAGGGATTGGCACGCGGCTGGCTGATCATGTTGGGGTCGATCGGGAGGTCCATGCCTTCGAGGAAGTTGGCCAGCCCGATGCGCTCGATCATTTCGCCGGTCCGTTCGTGATCCAGTGCGTTTTCCGCAAAGAAATCGAGAATATTGCGCGCCAGCTCGTTCAGCTTGTCGAAGTCCTCGTCGGTTTCCAGTTTCATGAACGGAATGATCACGCTGCCCATGGTGGCGCCGATCTTCAGCACGCCCTTGCCGCCGACCAGGATGGTCACGCCCTTGTCCTTGCCGGGCAAAAGACCGCCGGGGATGACGTTCAGGCAGTGCATGCAGCGCACGCAGTTCTTGTTGTCGATGCACAGCGTGTTGCCGTCGCCGAGATTGGCAGCGGAGACATGCGCGCTGGCCTTGAATTGGCCGGACGGCACCACCGTAATGGCCTTGGTCGGACAGCGGCCCACTACGTCGTTGTAGAGGTCGTGCATGCCGTGCACCTTGTAGTAATCCTGCACCAGGGCTTCGTTGACGCGGATGTTGTCGCGCCAGGTACCGATGGTGGCCATGTCGGAACGCTGGATGGCGTTGACGCAGTCGTTCGGGCAGCCGGAGAACTTGAACTTGAACTTGTAGGGCAGGGACGGGCGGTGCATGTCGTCGAGATTGTTGTTGATGACGGTGCGCAGCGCACGCGCTTCGTCGTAGCACGACATTTCGCAGCGCGCCGAGCCGACGCAGGACATCGAGGTGCGCAACGCGGGGCCGGCGCCGCCGAGATCGAAGCCGATTTCGTTGAGGCCGTTGAACACTGCCTGCACGTTCGCGCTGCTGACGCCCTGGAACATGATGTCGCCGGACTGGCCGTGGAAGGCGATCAGGCCCGAGCCGCCGTTGTCGACCCAGACATCGCACAGCTTGCGCAAGAGGTCGGAGGTGTAATGCATGCCGGCCGGCGGCTGCACGCGCAGGGTATGGAATTCGGCCGCTTCGGGGAACAGCGGCTTGCCGGATGCGTCCTTCAGTTCGGTAAATCGCGGAATGATGCCGCCGCCGTAACCGAATACGCCGACGGTACCGCCTTTCCAGTAGCCCTTGCGGTTTGCGTAGGAGGTTTCGAGCTGAGCCAGCATGTCAGCCATCATGTCGTTATCCCTGGCCAAACGCTTGAGGCCGGTCACGAAACTGGGCCACGGGCCACTTTCGAGCTGATCGAGCAGGGGGGTGTCAGGGAGGGTACGGGTAGACATTGCGGTCTCCAATCAAGAGAAGACACCTCCCAGTCTAGACAATACCTGAGCGATTTTGTCGGGATTACCCATTTGGGTAGGTGCCCCTTGAATTCAGGCCTGGCAGGTGATATATAACACGGTATATACTGATCGTTTGAAGGGGTGAACCATGCAAACCGCAAAGCTGTTCAAGAACGGCCGCAGCCAGGCCGTGCGTCTGCCGGCTGAATATCGGTTCGAAGGGGACGAGGTTCTGATCCGCCGCGATCCGCTTACCGGCGACATCATCCTCAGTCCGCGCAACAGGACATTCGAAGATTGGGTCAAGCTGCGCGACAGGCTGCTACCCCGCATTCCGAAAGAAGACCTGGACGTTCTCGACGACCTGCGCGACAGCGCTCTCCACACCGAACGCGGCTGGCCATGAGTGCTGTGTGGATGCTGGACACCCACGCGGTTTCTGCCCTCGTCAAAGGGCAGGCGGATAGCCTGGGCAAAACACTGGAACAGCGTGCCTTTTGCATCTCTGTCATCACCGAAGCGGAACTGCGCTTCGGCTTGGCGCGCAGGCCCGTCAATGCAGATCTGCGCAGCATCATTGAGAGTCTGTTGCGGGCAACCGACATCCGCCCCTGGAACGCCACCTGTGCAGCGCGCTATGGGCATTTGCGTGCCGAACTCGACGCACTCGGCAAGCCGCTGGGCCCGATGGACCTGCTCATCGCCACGCAGGCTCTGGCGGAAGACTGCTGCCTGGTCAGCGCTGACCGGGCATTCGCTCAGGTTCCGGGTCTCAGGATATTGGACTGGACCGCAGCGCCGCCCAACTGAATAGCCTGATATCGCCCACCCCGCGTGGCCCGGCAAAAGGCCCATAATCGCGCTGTCGCCACTTCATTACGCCATCACCGGACCGGGCAATGAGCACATCCCCGCACAACACGATCAACGCGCAGGCGAGCCCGCCCGATTCCATGGCCGAACTGCTGGGCACGCTGGTTGCGCGTCCCAGCCGTGCCGGCATGGATGCTCCCGAACCGGTGCTGCGGGTGATCGCGGACTGGCTGCACGCGCACGCGATCCCGCACGCCTGGCTGCGCGATGCGGCGGGCCAGCCGCTCGGCCTGTGGGGCGAGATCGCGGGCGCGCGGCCGGGGCCGGCCTATCTGCTGGATGCCACCGCGGACACCGCGCCCTTCGGCGATCCGCAGGCCTGGCGCCATCCGCCCGACCGGGCCACGATCGAGGACGGCTGGATGTACGGGCGCGGTACGGCGGACAGCAAGGCGGGGATCGCCGTGTTCTGCCATGTGCTGGCCGAACTGCTGCCGCAGATGCCGCGGCGCGCCGGCACACTGTGTTTCGTGTTCGACACGGAGGAGCACAGTGGCAGTTTCGCCGGCATCCGCCGCTACATGGACGCGCGCGGCGGCGCACCGCTGGCCGGCGCGATGATCGGCTATCCCGGCAACGACCGCCTGATCACGGGCGCGCGCGGCTTCCTGCGCGCCCGTCTCGCCATTCACGGCATGGGCGCGCATTCGGGTGCGTCCGGCCAGCGCGGCGTCAACGCCATCGATCGCGCCCGCCTGCTGCTGCAGGACCTGGCCGACGCGCCGCTGCCGGCAGCGGATGCGCATTTTCCGCTGCCGCCGAGGATCACCCCGACGAGCATCCGCGGCGGCGGCAGCTTTACCCTGGTGCCCGATCGCTGCGAGCTTGAACTCGACATGCGCCTGACCCCCGCGTTCGACGATGCGGACGCGCGCCGCACCCTGCAGGACGCCGTGGCGCGTCTCGACGCCGATCGCAGCGCGCCCGCCACCCGTATCGAATGGCTGCCTGGCTGGCCGGCCTGCCAGATCGATCCCGCTACGCCCATGGTGCGGGCGCTGGTGCACGCGGCCAGCGAAGCCTTCGGACACCCGGTGCCGACTGCGGTGGCCGGGCCGTCCAGCATCGCCAATTACCTGGCCACCCTGGGCGTGCCCGCCACCGCCGGTCTCGGTGTCAGCTATCGCAACATCCATGCGCCGGATGAAGCAGTCGAACTCGCCACGCTGGAACCCACCTTCCTCGCCTACCGCAATGCGCTGATCCGCCTGCTGACCTAGACGCCCGCATTCACGCACCACAACGATCCGGAGACCGCCATGCCTGCCCCCCAGCCCCCTGTTTCGACCAAGGCCTTTCACGAACAGGAGCTGCGCATCGCCCTGGTGATGAACGGCGGAGTCAGCCTGGCGATCTGGATCGGCGGGGTCAGCCAGGAAATCAACCGCCTGGTGCGCGGCGAAACGGTCTACCGGCGGCTGTGCGACGCGTTGAGCCTGCGCCCGCGCGTCGACATCATCAGCGGCACCAGCGCCGGCGGCATCAACGGCGCGCTGCTTGCGCTGGCGATGAGCCAGGGCAAGTCGCTCGATCCGCTGCGCGACATCTGGCTCGACAAGGGCGACCTTCTCACGCTGCTGCGGCAGCCCACGCAGTCGGATGCGCCCTCGCTGCTGGACGGCGGCTACTTCTACAAGGCCATGGTGGAAGGCTTCCAGACAATCCGCGACCAGCAGGGTGCGGGGCTGCAGCCGCCCGCCAGCCTGCCGATCGAGCTTACCCTGACCACCACCGTGCTGTGCGGCGAAGTGCGCGATTTTCCCGACGACCTCGGCACGGTGATCCGCGACGTCACCCATCGCGGCCAGCTCAGGTTCAGCCGCGGTCCCGACGTGCCGGTCGATCATTTTGCCGCGCCCGACATCGTGGCCAGGCTGGCCGCCGCCGCGCGCGCCACGGCGTCTTTCCCCGCCGCCTTCGAGCCGTTCTACCTGCCGGGCGTGAAAGAGAAGGTGAGCGCGGGCGGGGTGCCGGTGCCCTGTCTGCAAGACCACGCCAACTTCAACACCGGATGGGAAACGGGCCGCTTCGTCGTCGATGGCGGCGTGCTCGACAACAACCCGCTGGAGTCCGCCATCGATGCGGTATTCCGTCAGCGTGCCGAGGGCGAGGTGCGGCGCGTGCTCGCCTATGTGGTACCCGACCCCGGCCATATCCCGGACCCGCCGTCCGAAGACCCGGACCGGATTCCCACCCTGATCGGCACCGCGCTGGCTGCCCTGGTCAGTATTCCGCGGGTGGAGTCGGTGTCCGACCAGCTGCGCGCGATTACCCGGCACAACCAGGAGGTTTCGCGTCAGCGCGACACGCGTCTGCTGGTGGCGCGCTCGCTGCAGGACGGGAGGGAGGTGGCCGAGGCTGTCTTCCCCGGCTATCGGCTGCGCCGCGCCCAGAGTGCGGCGGATTACATCGCCGCCGCCCTCGTCGAAGGGGCGGCCCGTCACCGCGACGAAACCGCGCCGGATGTCGCGCTCGGGCGCCGCGCGCGCCAGCGCATTGCCGAAACGCTGCTGCTGGCGCGCGACATGCCCTGGCTGCCCAACAGCTATGCCGATGCGGCCGATCAGACGCACTGGCACTGGGGCATTTTCACCCTGGTAAACGTCATGTCCGCCGTGCTCGACCTGCTGCGCCGGGGCGTCGGGCTGGTGCCGGCGCGCCGCACCGACAGCACCGACGCCTGCTGGCAGGCGCTGATGGCGGCGCGCAAAACCGCCTACGACCTGGTGGCCGAACTTGCCCGTCTGCGCCGTCTCGACCAGCAGCACTGGCTGGAACGCGGCACCGAACTGGCGCCCCGGCTGACGCAACTCGATCATGAGGGAAGCGACGCGCAGCTGGCTGCGCTGTTGCACGCCGAAATGCGCGGTTGGGTGCGGCTGTACGATCCCGATTTTGGCGACGAAGAAGCGCTGCGGCCGCCGCGCGCCTTCACGCGGATGGCGCAGCAAATCGGCGCGCTGTTCCTGGAGAGCATGCCGCTGCTGCGCAAGGTGCTGGCGCTCGGCGTACCGCCGCGCGGCGCCGAGCGCTACGCCGAACTGCGTACTCTGGTGGATTTTCTGCAGCCGCAGCAGGCCGACCTGCCGGGCGCCTGGCAGCGCCTGCTGACGCTGGAAGTGGTGCAATACGCCTTTGGCGCCGACACCACCCGGGACCAGTATCTGGAACTCGTCCAGTTCAGCGCCAACGTGCCCACTTCGTTTGGCGGCCCCTACGCGCTGGAACAGAAACTGGCCGGCGTGCAGGTGGCGCATTTCGGCGCCTTCTACAAACGCTCGTGGCGCATCAACGACTGGATGTTCGGCCGCCTCGACGGTGCCGAGCGCCTCGTCCACATCCTGCTCGATCCCGCCCGCCTGGCCCGGCTGTACGGGCAGGAATCGATCAACCCCGGCGAGTCTGAAGCGGGCGCCAACGCCGTGCTGGAACAGCTGCGCGGCGCCGTGTTCGACGATCTGACGCGCGCCGACGACCACGCGCTGCTGGCGTCGCGCTGGGACAAGCGGCTGCCCGCCATGCGCCGCGAGCTGGCTTTTCTGCACGCCGCCACCGGCCTGCCCGAACAACTGCCCGAATGCGCCGCCATGGTGCTGGAACGGCTGCATCTGGATATCCTGCGGCACGAACTGCCCGCGCTCGCCGACGCCGTGGGCGACGACGAACTCGACGGCGCCGATCCCGGCAGCAACGGCCCCAAATTTCTCAAGCGCTTTCGCGGCGCGATGTTTCCCGATTCCGCGAAACGGACCTGGGGACAGCCCCGTTTCACCCATGCGCCCGACCTGCCCGCGGAACAACTGATCGAACTGTTCAAAGGCGCCAGGGTCGGTGAGGAAAAACTCCTGGCGGAAGCGGGCACCGACCGTTTTACCGTCATGGCCACGCGCTCCGCGGCGGTAGCGGTGTCCGCGCTGTCGGGCAAGGGGTCCGGCATCCGCTGGCTGCGCGGGGTGTTCGCCGCGGTACGCGCGCCGCTGGTGGCGCTGGACATCCTGGTGCGCGCGCTGATGAAAAAAGGGCGGGTCTTTGTCAGCCTGTACGCCATGGCCATGGCCGCCAGCGCCACCGTGCTGCTGGCGGGGCCGCTGGCCGATGCCCGCTGGAGCGGCAGCGTCACCGGCATCGCCGCCTTCATCCTCGGTGCCGGTGTGCTGGTCCTGCTGCGCCGCCATCCCCGGCTGCTGATCGGCCTGGCGCTGCTGGTCCTGCTGATCGCGTTTGGCGTGCCCGCCATCCGCAACGGCCTCGGTTGATGCCGGGTCGTGCGATCTCGGTCCGACAGACGCTTGCCAAAAGTCCATTAATGGACTAGTTTACTGCCATATGTTCATTTTGGTACTGTCATGGAGGGTGCGATGCAACACACGGCACACGCCGTCAAGGCCCTGCCCACACCCGGCCGCCGCGAGCTCTCCGCCGCCGGCCTGCGCGCCTTCTTCAATATCGCGCGCGACTGGGGACTCAATACCGACGAGCAGATGGTGCTGCTGGGCGCGCCGGGCCGCTCGACCTTCTTCAAGTGGAAATCCGCTCCCGAGTCGGCCGACCTCAGACGCGACACGCTCGAACGCCTGTCCTGCATTCTGGGCATCTACAAGGCGCTGCAGATCCTGCTGCCCGACGCCGCGGCGGCCGACGCCTGGGTGAAAAAACCCAACAGCGCGCCGGGCTTCGGCGGCCAGCGCGCGCTGGATCGCATGCTCGGCGGCAACGTCTCCGACCTGGTGGCGGTGCGCCAGTACCTCGACGCCCGCCGCGGCGGCTGGGCTTGAGCTACCCGACCGCGCGCCTGAACTGGAACCCGGCCTGGCGCGTCATCCCCAGCCGCTTTCCCGCCGTCGGCCTGTTCGAGCGCGTCGCGCGGCCCGATGATTTCGACGCCCTCTACGCGCTGGAGGCGATGAGCAACGACCGCCTGCGCGACGAAGTCGGCGAGATCGCTCTGGTGCCGCCGCAAGAACGCCTGTTCGGCCCCGGCAGCACCTGCATCATGGCCGCCTTCACCCATCTCAACCCGCACGGCAGCCGCTTCAGCGACGGCAGCTATGGCGTGTTCTACTGCGCCCGCCACCGCGCCACCGCCATCGCCGAAACCCGCCATCATTCGGCCCTCTTCATGGCGGCCACCGGCGAGCCGCCGATGCGATTGCAGATGCGGCTCTACAGCGTGAAAGCGAAGGGCGAAGTGGCCGACTTGCGCGCAGCCAGCCAGACCGACCCGCGCATTGTCGATCCCGACGACTACGGCCATAGCCAGGGCATCGGCCGCAGGCTCCGGTCCGACGGCGTGCGCGGCATTCTGTACCCCTCGGTGCGGCACCGCTCCGGCGTATGCCTGGCGGCCTTCAGCACCGTGTTACTGAAAAACTGCCTGCACGCCGCCTATCTCGAATACAGCTGGAACGGGCAGGGCATCGATGCGGTGTTCGAGGTGAATCAGGTGCTGTGAGCGGCTGTTGTGAAGCTGAAAACAGCAGACTCCAGCGCCGTCGCCTGGACACGTCATCCTGCGGCCAGGCGGAAGACCTGCCGGAAATCCGGGAATACCGATGCGCTTTCCGGCGCCCCGTTGCTACACTGATTTTTCCTGTCAACGCATGCACGATCAGCCCGCCATGAAAATCACCCCGCGCATCATCCGGACCGCCTCTTCTTTCTGCCGCCGGACGATCGCGCGATGAACAGTTTCGCCTCGCACTACGCGCTGTTTCTCGCCGAAGCCGTCACCGTCGTGGCGGCGATTCTCGCCATCGCCGCCGGACTGGTTCTGCTGTCGCGTCGCAAGACCCGGCACGCCGGCCATGTCGAGGTGAGCGACGTCAACCGCCAGTTCGAAGCCGCCGGCGACGCCATCGATGCCCTGCGCCTGCCGAAGCAGTCGCACAAGACCCTGCTCAAGCGGCGCAAGGCCGCACGCAAGGCGCAGTTGCAGAAGGTGGAAGCCCAGCCCTGCACCTATCTCATCGACTTCAGGGGCGACATCCGCGCCTCCGCCGTGGCGGCGCTGCGCGAGGAAGTCAGCGCCATCCTGCAGGTCGCCCAGCCGGGCGACGCCGTGCTGCTGCGGTTGGAGAGCCCGGGCGGCATGGTCAACCGCTACGGCCTCGCCGCCGCCCAGCTGCTGCGGCTGCGCGACGCCCAGTTGCCGCTCACCGCCATGGTCGACAGCGTCGCCGCCAGCGGCGGTTACCTGATGGCCGCCGCCGCCGACCGCATCGTCGCTTCGCCCTTCGCGCTGGTCGGCTCGATTGGCGTCATCGCGCAGATTCCCAATTTCCACCGCTGGCTGCAGGCGCGCGACATCGACTGGGAACAGTTCACCGCCGGCCAGTACAAGCGCACCGTCACCGTGTTCGGCGAAAACACCGAAGCCGGCCGCGCCAAGCTGCGCGAGGAACTGGAGACCATCCACACACACTTCCGCGATTTCGTGCAGACGCGCCGCGCCCGGCTCGACATCGACAAGGTCGGCACCGGCGAAGCCTGGCTCGGCAGCCAGGCGCTGGAACTGGGGCTGGTCGACGAACTCGCCACCAGCGACGACATCGTCCGTGCCGCCTGCGCGCGGGGCCGGGTGCTGCACATCCGCTACCGGCGCAAGCTCACGCTGCCCGAGCGGATGCGGATGTCGGCGCAGGCGGCCTGGGACGGAATCTGGCAGCCGCCTTCACCGTTGGGTTGATCGTGTCCAGTCGATAACCGACGACCTATGCGAAAATCCCCCTGATACAAACAAGGGGGCGTTTTGGCACCACAGCCGGAACAACAAGCGAGGGGAAATATCGATGTGTTGCTGGAGGCGGCAGGCTGGCATGTCTGCGATGCCTCCGCCGCCAACATCCACGCCGCGCGCGGCGTCGCTATCCGTGAATTTCCGCTGCCCGGCTACGGCTTTGCCGACTACCTCTTATATGTGGACGGCAAAGCGGCCGGGGTGATCGAAGCCAAGAAGGAAGGCGTCACCCTCACCGGCGTCGAAACCCAGTCCGATAAATACACCAAGGGCCTGCCGCCGGGCCTGCCGCGCTGGCACAACCCGCTGCCGTTCGCCTACCAGACTACCGGAATCGAAACCCGTTTCACCAACGGCCTCGACCCTACGCCGCGCTCGCGTCCGGTGTTCGCTTTCCACCAACCCAAGCTCCTGGCCGAGTGGCTCGCCTTTCTCCCCTCGCCCGCAAGCGGGAGAGGGGCCGGGGGAGAGGGCAGTTCGTCAGCCGCGGAAGCCCCCGCCACCTTCCTCGCCCGCCTGCAATCCATGCCGCCGCTCAAGGAAGAAGGCCTGTGGCCCGCCCAGATCACCGCGATCCGCAACCTGGAAAAATCCCTGGCGGAAAACCGCCCGCGCGCCCTGATCCAGATGGCCACCGGATCGGGCAAGACCTTCACCTCGATTTCCTTCATCTACCGCCTGATCAAGTTCGCCGGGGCGCGGCGCATCCTGTTCCTGGTCGACCGCGGCAACCTCGCCGACCAGACCCTCAAGGAATTCCAGCAATACGTCTCGCCCTACAACAACTTCAAGTTCAGCGAGGAATACATCGTCCAGCGCCTGCAGGGCAACCAGATCGACACCACCGCCCGCGTCTGCATCTGCACCCTCCAGCGCATGTATTCCATGCTCAAGGGCCGCGACCTGCCGGCCGACCTGGAAGAAGAATCCGTGGACCAGCTCGGCAAGCTCTTCAAGGAACCCGAGCCCATCGAATACAACCCCAGCATCCCCATCGAAACCTTCGACATCATCGTCACCGACGAGGCCCACCGCTCCATCTACAACCTGTGGGCGCAGGTTCTGGAGTACTTCGACGCCACCCTCGTCGGCCTCACCGCCACGCCCGGCAAGCAGACCTTCGGTTTCTTCCACCAGAACCTGGTGATGGAATACAACCACGAGATGGCCGTGGCCGACGGCGTCAATGTCAACTACGACGTCTACCGTATCAAGACCGCCATCACCGAGGCCGGCTCCAGGGTCGAAGCCGGCTACTACGTCGAAAAGCAGGAACGCGACACCCGCAAGACCCGCTGGGAAGAACTCGACGACGACTTCGCCTACGACCCCAACCAGCTCGACCGCGACGTCGTCACCCCCGACCAGATCCGCACCATCGTGCGCACCTTCAAAGACAAGCTCTTCAGCGAAATCTTCCCCGGCCGCACCGAAGTGCCCAAGACCCTGATCTTCGCCAAGGACGACAACCACGCCGAAAACATCGTCGAAATCCTGCGCGAGGAATTCGGCAAGGGCAACGAATTCGCCCAGAAGATCACCTACCGCAGCTACTTACCAGGCAAGGGGGACGCCACGCCCAAGGAACTCATCTCCGCCTTCCGCAACAGCTACCACCCGCGCATCGCCGTCACCGTCGACATGATCGCCACCGGCACCGACATCAAGCCGGTCGAAATCGTCTTCTTCATGCGCGCCGTCAAATCGCGCGGCTTCTTCGAGCAGATGAAAGGCCGCGGCGTGCGCATCATCAAGCCCGACGACCTCAAGGCCGTCACCCCCGACGCCAAGGCCAAGGACCATTTCGTCATCATCGACGCCGTCGGCGTGTGCGAGCAGGACAAAACCGACGCCCGCCCCATGGAGAAAAAGCCCAGCGTCAGCTTCGAGCGCCTGCTGCAAGCCGTCGCCTTCGGCAATACCGAAGACGACGTCATCACTAGCATCGCCGGCCGCCTGGCCCGGATGGAACACCGCATCAGCGCCGAAGACGACGCCAGAATCCGCATCGCAAGCGGCGGCCTCGGGCTGAAAGACCTGGCCCATCAGCTCGTTCAGTCACTCTCACCCGACCTTGATTCACTCCCCTCTCCCGCATACCCTGAAGGGCACAAGAGCGGGAGAGGGGCCGGGGGAGAGGGCGCTTTTCCTCCCTCGCCCCTCGTGGGAGAGGGCCGGGGAGAGGGCACCGCGCAACAAGCACGCATCAACGCATCAAAACCATTGTGCGACCCCGCCCTGCGCCAACTCATCCTCGACCTCAAAGCCAAAAACGAACTCACCATCGACCACGTCAGCCAGGACCAGGTCATCGAAGCCTGCTTCAGCCAGGCCGCCCTCGACCGCGCCAAAGGCCTCGTCCAGTCCTTCGAGCAATTCATCGCCGACCACAAGGACGAAATCACCGCCCTGCAAATCCTCTACGCCAAACCCTACAAACAGCGCCTCACCTTCGACGCCGTGAAGGAACTCGCCGACGCCATCGAAAAGCCGCCCTACCTGTGGAACGAATCCCAGCTCTGGCAGGCCTACGCCGCGCTGGAAGCCAGCAAGGTCAAAGGCGCCAGCGGCAAACGCATCCTCACCGATTTGGTCTCGCTGGTCCGCTTTGCCATCCATCAGGACAACGAACTCGTGCCGTTCCCCGAGCGCGTCAACGCCAACTTCAAGGTATGGGTGGAAGCGGCGTCCCGCCGCTTGGCCGAAACAAAGCGGCAAGATGCCGCTTCTACGGGCTTCACTACTGAACAGATGAAATGGCTCGAAATGATCCGCGACCACATTGCCGCCAACCTCGGCATCGAACCGGACGACTTCGAATACGCCCCCTTCGCCCAGGAAGGCGGCCTCGGCAAGGTCTGCCTGCTCTTCGGCGACGAACTCAACACCCTCATTGAGCAGCTGAACGAAACCCTGGCCGCATGACGAGCGAAATAAAGACTAAAATAATGACCATATTAATGGTTTGAAGGAGCCCGCCATGGAACTGCTCTACACCAACGCCTCGGTCAGCATCAGCGAACTGAAGAAGAACCCCACCGCCGTCATCGACGAGGCGGACGGCTTCCCCGTTGCCGTGCTCAACCACAACAGGCCCGCCGCCTACCTCGTGCCCGCCGCCGCCTTCGAAGCCATGATGGAAAAGCTCGACGACATCGAACTCGCCAAGCTGGTGAAGGAACGCGAGCACGAGCCCACCGTCAAGGTCGACCCCAATGACCTATAGCCTCGAATTCCGGGAAAGCGCCTGGAAGGCGTGGCACAAGCTCGACCGCACCCTGCGCGAGTAATTCAAGGTCAAGCTGCTGGCGCGGCTGGACAACCCCCGCGTCGAATCCGCCCGCCTCTCCGGCATGCCCGACTGCTACAAGATCAAGCTGCGCGCCGCCGGCTACCGGCTGGTGTATCAGGTGTTCGACGAGTGGGTGGTGGTGGTCGTCGTGGCCGTGGGCAAGCGGGAGGACAGCGCGGTGTATCGCAAGGCGGGAAAACGGCTGAAATGAGCCGCGACCACTTGGACATGCTCATTGAACAATTGAATGAAAGCTTGGCGGCATAGTTATGGCGTTAACAATTCCCGTCGCGGAGATAGTCGAAAGCAGCAGGAACCCGCTACTTGGTAAGCATGAGTCCTGGGGCCGCGTGCTACTTGGAGACATTGCGACCATCCAGAACGGCTTTCCCTTCAAGTCTTCCCAGTTCACCAGAGATGAAGGGATGCCGCTCATTCGGATTCGTGATGTAGGCGCAGATAGCAGCGATACGAACTATGTGGGCGACTACGACCCAGCCTTCATCGTGAAAGCAGGTGATCTGCTCATCGGGATGGATGGCGACTTCAATTGTGCGCGTTGGCGTGGGCCGGATGGCCTGCTGAACCAGCGGGTATGCCGAGTAATTCTGAAGTCGGATATTTACCATCCGAAACTTCTCGATTACGCCTTGCCGGGCTATCTCGGAGCCATCAACGACATGACGTCATCAGTGACGGTGAAGCACCTGTCGTCGAAGTCCATTGCGGAAATTCCGTTGCCACTTCCGCCTATGGACCAACAAAAACGCATCGTCGCGGAAATCGAAAAACAATTCTCCCGCCTCGACGAAGCCGTCGCCAACCTCAAGCGCGTCAAGGCCAATCTCAAGCGCTACAAAGCCGCCGTCCTCAAAGCTGCCGTCGAAGGCCGTCTCGTCGAAACCGAAGCCGAACGCGCCCGCCGCGAAGGCCGCAGCTACGAAACCGGCGCCCAACTCCTGCAACGCATCCTCGAAACCCGCCGCAGCCAGTGGTTTATCCCCGGCAGGGGGCAAAGCAAGGGCAAATACAAAGAACCCGCCGCGCCCGACACCACCGACCTGCCCGAATTGCCGGAGGGGTGGCCGCCATGGCCAAGTTTGTTTCGACTGACACGCTGCTGGACATCGGACGTCAGTTGGTTCGCCGGCATCAGCCGATCAAATTCGATTACGCCGCCAAATTCGGCCTTTCCGGGATGGCCGCGACTACGTCAGTGGTCGAAGAGCCTGCACCGGCAGCTTATGTCGCAGACAGGGAGCAAACAACCGAGAAACCAAGATGCCGTAACTGCTCAAGTGAAAAGCTGTCGATCCAGTACGGCAAGTATGGCTATTACTTCAAGTGTGCCGATTGCGATGGCAATACCCCGATCAAAATCGGCTGCGGGAAGGAGGGGCATAAGGAACGCATCCGCAAGGAGGGCCTCAAGTTTTTCCGTGAATGCGAACAGTGCAATTCAAGTGTGCTCTATTTCGTCAATTCCAATTGATCAAGGCTCGATGGATCCGATCTCGGTTCAGCTGTGTCCATCTCTCGCAGACTGAGAGAATGGGGCGGCACCGCGAGCGATCCGGGAATGGCAAATGAGCGCTGTGTCCGATCCCCGCGCCCGCATCTTCCTGCTGAGCCACATGCGCGCCTGCACCAGCCTGGCGGGGCATATCCTCGGCTCGCATCCGCAGATCAACGGCTATTACGAGATGCACCTCGGCTATGAGGAGCCTGCTGCGCTGGACCGGCAGCTTGAGGTGTTCCGGCAGGGCGATGCGCTCAAGCCGGACAGCCGCTATCTCTTCGACAAGCTGCTGCACAACGATTACCCGTTACGGCCCGAGCGGCTGGGGCTGACCGATATCAAGATTCTGGTTGCGCTGGCGGAGCCGGCGCACACGATCCGGAGCATCGTGCATCTGTTTCGGCAGAAACCGGAACCGGATCTGTATGCCTCGCCGGTGGCGGCGGCGAGCTACTACGTCGAACGGGTACGGGCGCTGACCGAATTCTGCTGCACGACCGGCTGGCCGTATTGCTATTTCGACGCCGAGCTGTGGCAGCGCGCGCCGGAACGGCTGCTGCCCCGGCTGACGGCCTGGCTGGAACTGGACGCGCCGCTGAGCGAGCGCTACGCGGTGTTCAGCCAGACGGGGAAGGCGCGCCGTGGGGATACGTCGGCGCGCATGGGCAGCGGGCACATCGACCGGACGCGCAGCGATTATTCGGAGGTGGCGATTCCGCAGGAGGCGCTGGAGGCGGCCCAGGCGGCGTACCGGGAATGCCGCGAACGGATTGTTGCCGGGGCGGCGGATTCGGTCATCCTTTGAGACGGCTGGTGTCGTAGGAGGCCACCCCGGGCCGATTGCGGGCGGGAGATGACGCAAGGGCGCTATGCGTCGCTTATTCCACCCCAAAGCCGGGCGGCCATTTGCGCGCAGTGTGGAACACGCGCAGGATTTCCACGCGCTGCGCTTTGACGCGATAGGGAATGATGTAGGGAAAGTGCGGCAGGACGAGTTCGCGGGTTCCCGGCACTCGGCCCGGTCGCCCCATGTCGGGATGCTGCGCGAGCAAACGGGTGGCGGCGTCGGCCTCCGTGACAAGGGCAGCGGCGGCACGGGGATCGTCCTGCGCAATCCAGGCCGCTTCCTGCTCGAGGTTGAGCAGGGCACGCCGCAGCCATTTAACCTGCATGCTTCTTCAACAGGTCCGCCAAGTCGGACGGACTCGCGAAATCTCCCCGGTCGGCTTCCTCGATCGCCTGCTCGATTTCACCGACCTGCCAGGCTTCCAGGTCGAGGTAGCGCGCGATGGCCTCTTCCGCCAGCCAGGATTTGGACCGGTGCGTGGCTTGAGCCAGCTTGTCGAGCTTGGCCTTGGTTTCTTCGGGGATGCGCAGGGTAAGGATAGCCGTGGCCATGAACCGCTCCTGTGTGACGATGTATACATTCGCAGCATAGCACGAGTCCAATCGCGCCGAGGCGCCTTGTTGGGAGACATGGAATCCTCTACGGGTTGTGTCGGAATGCGCAACATTGCGCATGTGGGTTTGGGCGCGGATTTGGGTAGCTCCCTCGCCCCTTTGGGGAGAGGCGCGTCATCTTCAGAACAGGCTGTCCCAGGCATCCCGCTCGGCGCGGTAATTCATCAGGGCCTCGACGATCTGCCGCTTGCGTTCAGCACGATGTTCGGCGGACTGGATCTGGCGCCAGGCGGGCGCGCGCGCGCCGAAGTTGCGGTCGATGTTGTCGATGAAGGCGCGTACCTGCTGCAGGGCGTCGGCGAGTTCGGGCGCGTTGAGCCACCAATGGCCGGCGTCGAAGACGAGGTCGTCGAGCTGCCGGCTGCGTTCGACGATGGCGTCGTGCTTCTGCTGGTACAGCGCCAGCAGTTCGGTCTCCTTTTCGCCGACGACGGCTTCGACCGCGTCGCGCGCGAAGGGCTGGGTCACGTCGGCGCGCTTCACCAGTTGTTCGGTGGCAAACAGCATCAGGTCGCCGAAGAACTGGCGCTCGAATTCGTCGGACAGGTCGACGCTCGTGCCGCCCACTTCCACGCCGGGACGGAAGTCGTCGGCCAGTCCGGCTTCGGTGGTGCGGCGGTGCAGGTTGGGCAGGTTGGCGGAGGCGAAGCGCGCGCCGATCTCGGCGGCGATCAGCCGGCCGGCGGTGGGGCCGGACATGCGCAGGCGCAAATGGCCGAAGGGGATGAGGTATTTGAGCCCGGCGTGGTTGACCACGTAATTGCCGGGGTAGACGGTGCGTGCGGGGGCGAGTTCGGCAAAGCCCGGGCCATAGCCGAACCAGGTCTTGCGCGTGAGGTGCTCGCCGAAGAAGAAGGCGTCGAGCCGCTGCGCGAAGTCGGCCAGGCAGGCGGCGTGGTCGTGGTCGCCGGCGAGGCGGCAGGCGTAGGGGAAGGTCGCCGGCTGGTTCCAGAAGCCGAACAGGCGGGCGTGGTCGTGGTAGGCGGCGTCGCCGGCCAGCGGGCCCTGCGCGCCGTGGAAGGTGCAGGCCGCGCTTGCGGCAAGGGTGGCGAGGCGGGCGAAGAAGGCGGCGACGTCGTCGAGAAAATTGGCCGCCATCACCGCCGGCGACACCGGCGGGTCGCCGACCATCTTGCCGGTGAGCATCAGCGTATCGGTGCTGCGGAAAATGCGATCGATGACGTGGAAGTAGGGCAGTGCGTGAACGATTTCCTCGCCGGCTGCGGTCTGCCGGTTCACGCACAGCGACTGGTCGCTGTCGATCAGGTAATACAGCATGTTGCGCCGGTTTTCGCTCAGCTGCAGAAACTTCAGGTAGCTGAGGTTGCGGTTGGCGGCCTGACCCTTGAGATAGAAGCGGTCTTTCGGCTGGGTGGTGAGCAGCTTGCCCAGCCGTTCGCGCGTGGGCGGCGGCAGGGCGTGCAACAGTTCGTACTGCTCGGCCAGACCGTAATGGATGACGTTGAGGCCGCGCCGCCGGTATGCCTCGACCAGCTCGACATGCCGGCGGATGTTGGCCTCGTCGCGGCTGTCCTCGGCGACGACGACGGTGATCCTGTCCCAGCTGCCGGACGCGTGGCCGCCGTAGTCGAACAGGGTGCAGACCTGGTAGATGCTTTCGAGGCAGGCGCGCAGGTGCGGCGGGCGATCCGCCACCGGGATGCCGAGGATGAAGTGGTGGCGGTCGTCCTCGCCGCGCTGCCGGATCAGCGCCTCCTGTTCGCGGAACAGCGCCTGGTAGCTCGCCAGCAGCGGGTGGAAGTCGGCCCCGGCGGCCCACATGGCGTGTTCCAGCAAGTGGGCGCACTGTTCGTGGAGATCGATCAGCGCGTCGGTGTCGCGGCTGGCGGCGAGCCGCTCGCCGAGTTCGGCGAGACCGGGAATCGCGGCGGCGTGGCGTGCGATGCAATCCTGCAGGCACGGGCTGGCGGGGGCGGGCAAGGCGTGCGCGTCCGAGGGCTCCGGCAAGCGGGAGGGGCGTTCAGGGTGCGGTCGGTTCATCGGCACGGGGCGGGTGCGCGGGCTCGCTGCGGGGCAGAGGCGTAATAGTACCCGCCCGCGCGTCCAATCCGGGTGGCCAGCGCCGAGGCGGCGGCGTGTCGCCCAGCCAGCACCTGCTTATTGCGGCGATTTCTTCATGCGCGCAGCCGCACCCGCCGCTCCACCGTCAGCACCTCGCCCGCCGCGTCGACCACCGCATACAGCCTCGGTTGCGGACGCCCCGCCCAGGACGGGGCGGGCGCGGGGCTGTCCAGGTACACCACGCGGGCGCCGTCGAACTGCTTTTCGACCTGGCCGCGGGCGAGCAGATCGTTGAGGGCGGCGATGGAAATCCCGCGCTGCTTCATGCGGCTGAAGGCGAGCGGGCTGATCTTTCCAAGTTTCATCATGAGGCTTCTCCTGCGTGCATATGGCGTTTTCCGGATCCGGTATTTATACTGGTTACACACACACACTGTACATGCATACAGTATCCGGAGGAAGCCCCATGCGTGACCTGACCCGCCGCCAGGAAGAAATTTTCAATCTCATCCGCGAGTGGATCGAGACCACCGGCCTGCCACCGACGCGCGCGGAGATTGCGCAGCGCTTCGGCTTCAGTTCGCCGAACGCCGCCGAGCAGCATCTCAAGGCGCTGGCGAAAAAAGGCGTGCTGGAACTGGTGCCGGGGGCGTCGCGCGGCATCCGCCTTGCGGACGGCGGCGGCCTGCCGCTGGTGGGCCAGGTGGCGGCGGGCAGTCCGATCCTGGCGCAGGAGAACATCGAGCGGCACTACCAGCTCGACGCCGAAATGTTTTCACCGCGCGCGGACTACCTGCTCAAGGTGCGCGGCATGAGCATGAAGGACGCCGGCATCCTCGACGGCGATCTGCTTGCGGTGCATCGCAGCGCCGAAGCCAGGGCCGGGCAGGTCGTGGTGGCGCGCATCGGCGACGAGGTCACGGTGAAGCGCTTCCAGAAACGAGGCCACACGGTGCGGCTCTTGCCGGAAAACCCCGATTTCGAGCCGATCGCGGTCGACCTGGCGCGTCAGGATTTCGCGATCGAAGGCATCGCGGTCGGGGTGATACGCAATGGAAGTGGCTGGTGAGCGGACGGGCGAACGGATCAGGTCTTGAGCTCAGGCGGCAGATGCGGGGCAATGACCTGGAGCATCTGGCCGAATATTTTCGGGCTGGCGGCGACGATATTGCCGGATTCGAGGAAGCCTTCGTCGCCCATGAAATTGCCGACCAGGGCGCCGGCTTCCTGCGCGATCAGGCTGCCGGCGGCGATGTCCCACGGGCTCAGGCGCATTTCCCAGAAGCCGTCGTAGCGGCCGCACGCGACGTAACACAAGTCAAGCGCGGCGGAACCGGGGCGGCGCAGCCCCGAGGTGGCGTGCATCATGTCGCGGAACATGTTGAGGTAGGCTTCGGCGAAGCTGAAATCGCGGAAGGGAAAGCCGGTGCCGATCAGGCACTCGGAAAGTTTGCTGCGCTTGCTGGCGCGGATGCGGCGGTCATTGAGCAGGGCACCGCGGCCGCGGGAGGCGGTGAAAAGCTCGTTGCGTGCCGGATCGTAGACCACGGCCTGGGTGATCTGGCCCTTGTGTTTGAGGGCGATTGAAACGGAATACTGCTGCAGGCCATGCAGGAAGTTGGTCGTGCCGTCCAGCGGGTCGATGATCCACTCGTAGTCCTCGCCATTTTTGGCATCGGCGGCGCCGGACTCCTCTGCTAAAATCCCGTGGTTTGGGTAGGCGCCGAGCAAGGTTTCGATGATGGCACGCTCGGCCATCTGGTCGACTTCGCTGACGTAATCACGGTCCTGTTTGCTCCGTACGGTGAGCTGGTCGAGATCGAGCGAGGCGCGATTGATGATCGCCCCGGCTTTGCGAGCGGCTTTCACCGCCGTATTGAGCATGGGATGCATGATGTCTGGCTATGGATTCAAAGAACGAGCCGCCTATTTTACTGGATGACCACAGCCGATCCTCAACTTCTCGCCAATATTCGTATCGTTCTGACACGCACCAGCCATCCCGGCAACATTGGCGCGGCGGCACGGGCGATGAAGACAATGGAGCTCACCCGGCTCTATCTGGTCGATCCTGCCGTGTTTCCCAACAGCCAGGCCGACGCCATGGCGTCGGGCGCGGCCGACCTGCTGACGCAGGCAACGGTATGCGCCACGCTGGCCGAGGCGCTCGCCGACGCCACGTTCGCACTCGGCGTGACGGCACGCCGGCGCGACATCGCGTTCGAAGTGCTGACCCCGCCCGAGGCCTCGATTCGTCTGTTGGCCGAAGCGCAGGCCGGCCCGGTGGCGCTGGTGTTCGGCAACGAAACCAGCGGCCTGTCGAATGAGGAGCTAAGCCTCTGCCAGGGGCTGGTCACGATCGCGGCCAACCCGGCATACAGTTCGCTCAACCTGGCGGCAGCGGTTCAGGTCTTGAGCCATGAAATCCGTCAGACCTGGCTGGGGCATGCGAGTTGGCCCAAAGCGGAACTGGATGCGGCGACGGGTGATGAAATGGAACGCTTCTACGGCCATCTGGAAACCGCACTGGCCGAACTGGAATTCCTCAATCCCGGTTCGCCCGGCAAGCTGATGTTGAAACTGCGGCGCCTGTTTGCGCGTACCCGGCTGGCGAAGGAGGAAGTGAACATTTTGCGCGGCATCCTGACGGCGGCGCAGGAAGCTAAACAGAAGGCACATGGCACGCGGAACCACGGTGCATAATAGTTGACTAAAATACTCGGATAAAGCATTCTCAAACGCATGAATCTGTTCAGCCAATTCAAGGAAGACATCGCCGTCGTGTTCGACCGGGATCCGGCGGCGCGCACGACCTTCGAGGTCGTCACGACCTACCCCGGCTTCCACGCGATGGTGATCCACCGTCTGGCGCACAAGCTGTGGCGCATGGAATGGAAATGGCTGGCGCGCTTCACCTCGCATATCGGCCGCTGGCTCACCGGCATCGAGATCCACCCGGGCGCCACCATCGGCCGCCGCGTCTTCATCGACCACGGCATGGGGGTGGTGGTGGGCGAGACGGCGGAAATTGGCGATGACTGCACGCTGTATCACGGGGTGACGCTCGGTGGCACCTCATGGAACAAGGGCAAGCGCCATCCGACCCTGATGCCGGGCGTGGTGGTCGGCGCGGGCGCCAAGATCCTGGGTCCGATCACCATCGGCTCGAATGCCCGCGTGGGCTCCAACGCCGTGGTGGTGAAGGATGTGCCGGACAATGCGACGGCGGTGGGCATCCCGGCGCGTATTCTGGACAGCGCAGCCGAAAAGCAGCGTAATCAGCAAGCGGAAAAACTCGGATTCTCGGCCTATGCCATTTCAGCCGACATGAACGATCCGATGGTGAAAGCGATCCACGGCCTGGTCGACCATTCGGCGCATATCGATCACCGTCTGGAGATGATCATGGCGCAACTGCAGAAGCTGGGGATGGCGTTGCCGACGGATCAGGACAAGCCCGACGATTTCGATCCGAACTATTTGAACAAAATAGTTGACTGAATTGCTAAGGTAAGCAATAGTTGACTAAATTGCTCGGGAATTTTATAGTTCGAGCGACATTTCAGGAGAACGAGCCATGAGATTGACCACCAAGGGTAGATTCGCTGTCACCGCCATGCTGGATCTGGCCCTGCGCGGCGGCAAAAGTCCGGTGACGCTGGCCGGAATCAGCGAGCGCCAGGACATATCCCTGTCGTATCTGGAGCAGCTTTTCAGCCGTCTGCGCCGGCATGAACTGGTCGAAAGCGTGCGCGGACCCGGTGGGGGTTATTATCTCGCCCGCGCGCTCGATGATGTCAGCGTCGCCGACATCATCCGGGCGGTGGATGAACCCATCGACGCCACCCAGTGCGGCGGCAAGGAAAACTGCCACGACGAGCACCGCTGTCTGACGCATGACTTGTGGACCGGACTCAACGCCCATATCTACGATTACCTGGACAACGTCACGCTGGCCGCGCTGGTGGCCAAGCAGGACGAGTGCAAGGACAAGGTGATGCAGGACCGCCGCGCATCGAAGATGACGCTGGTTGCTTGAACGACTCAATCAGGACAGACAAATGAAAACACTGTATTTCGATTACTCCGCCACCACGCCGGTCGATCCCCGTGTGGCCGAAAAGATGATTCCTTATCTGACCGAGCATTTCGGCAACCCGGCGTCGCGTTCCCATCCGTTTGGCTGGGAAGCTGAAAAGGCAGTGGAAGACGCGCGTGCCCAGGTGGCCGCGCTGGTTGGCGCCGACGCCAAGGAAATCGTGTTCACTTCCGGCGCCACCGAATCGAACAACCTCGCCATCAAGGGCGCGGGACATTTCTACTCGGCCACCAAGGGCAAGCACATCATTACCGTGCGCACCGAACACAAGGCCGTCCTCGACACCGTGCGCGAAATGGAGCGCCAGGGCTTCGAGGCGACCTATCTGAACGTCAAGGAAAACGGCCTGCTCGATCTGGATGAATTCCGTGCTGCGATTCGCCCCGACACCGTGCTGGCGTCGGTGATGGCGGTCAACAATGAAATCGGCGTGATCCAGGATATCGAGGCCCTTGGCCGGATCTGCCGTGAAAAAGGCGTGGTCTTTCATGTCGATGCCGCGCAGGCGACCGGCAAGATGCCGATCGATCTCGGCAAGCTGCCGGTCGACCTGATGTCGTTCTCGGCGCACAAGACCTACGGTCCCAAGGGGATCGGCGCGCTGTACGTACGTCGCAAGCCGCGCATCCGCCTGGAGGCGCAGATGCACGGCGGCGGCCACGAGCGCGGCATGCGCTCGGGTACCCTGGCGACGCATCAGATCGTCGGCATGGGCGAAGCCTTCCGCATCGCCCGCGAAGAAATGGCGACCGAGAACGAGCGCATCCGCATGCTGCGCGACCGTCTCTACAACGGCCTCAAGGACATCGAGGAAGTACACCTGAACGGCGACATGGAGCAGCGCGTGCCGCACAATCTCAACGTCAGCTTCAACTTCGTCGAAGGCGAGTCGCTCATCATGGCGATCAAGGATCTGGCGGTGTCTTCAGGTTCCGCCTGTACCTCGGCCAGCCTCGAGCCGTCCTACGTGCTGCGCGCGCTGGGCCGCAGCGACGAACTGGCACACAGCTCGATCCGCTTCTCCATCGGCCGCTTCACCACCGAGGAAGAAGTCGATTACGCCATCAAGCTGCTGCACGAGAAGATCGGCAAGCTGCGCGAGCTGTCCCCGCTGTGGGAAATGTTCAAGGAAGGCGTCGACCTGAATTCCGTGCAGTGGGCTGCACACTGATTTTTAGGGGCCAGGATTCAGGGATCAGGATTCAGGGAATGTACGGCCTGTGGCCGCGCCAAATTGAAAAGCGCGAAGCACTGCCCCTGACCCCTGGCCCCTGAATCCTGACCCCAAGCGACTGAAAGGAGCAATACCATGTCTTACAGCGATAAAGTACTTGAGCATTACGAAAATCCTCGCAACGTGGGGTCTTTCACCAAGGATGACGATGGCGTCGGGACCGGCATGGTCGGTGCGCCGGCCTGCGGCGACGTGATGAAGCTGCAGATCAAGGTCGGTGCCGACGGGCGCATCGAGGACGCCAGGTTCAAGACCTACGGCTGCGGCTCGGCGATCGCCTCGTCCTCGCTGGTGACCGAATGGGTCAAGGGCAAGACGCTCGACCAGGCGATGGAAATCAAGAACACGGCCATTGCCGAGGAGTTGGCGTTGCCGCCGGTGAAGATCCACTGCTCGATCCTGGCGGAAGACGCGATCAAGGCCGCGGTGGCTGACTACAAACAGAAAAAAGGTCTGGAGTAAGTGATGGCGGTGACTCTGTCAGAACGTGCAGCGCGACACGTGGTCGACTATCTTGCCAAACGCGGCAAGGGGATCGGCATTCGTCTTGGCGTGCGTACCACCGGTTGTTCCGGGATGGCCTACAAGCTGGAGTTCGCCGATGAGACGCCCGAGGGCGATGAGGTGTTCACCAGTCGCGGCGTCACCGTGTTCGTCGATCCGAAGAGCCTGACCTATCTCGACGGCACCGAACTGGATTATGCACGCGAGGGCTTGAATGAAGGCTTCAAGTTCAACAACCCGAACGTCAAGAACGAGTGCGGCTGCGGCGAGTCGTTTAACGTTTAATCGTTTCCCGGCCCGCCCCTGATCGGTAGCCGGGGTATTTTAAAGGCCCTGAGCCGCGCGTATTGACACGAAAGGGTGCGGCAAGCGCCAGCTTGGGCCCCGGTTCCAGCACCTGATCATGGACTTTTCCCAGACCTACTTCGAGCTTTTCGGCCTGCCGCAATCCTACGCGCTGGATCGGAACAGGCTCGATACTGCCTATCGTGAACTGCAGAACACGGTGCATCCAGACCGTTTCGCCGCGCAGCCGGAAGCCGATCAACGGGTGGCGATGCAATGGGCCACTCAAGTCAATGAGGCGTATCAGACGCTCAGGCATTCGGTGAGCCGTGGCGTGTATCTGCTGAAACTGCAGGGAATCGATGCATTCGATGCCGCCAACACCAAAATGGCCCCTGCTTTTCTGATGAGGCAGATTGAATGGCGCGAGGCGCTCGATGATGCGCGTAGCGAGAAGCGTATCGATGCACTGGATGCCTTGTCCGACGATTTGCGTGCCGAACATCGCCGCATCGAGGCGCACCTGGCTGAATTGATCGACCATGCGCATGATTTTGAAATGGCCTGCGAAGCTGTGCGCCAACTGCGTTTCATGGATAAACTCATCGCTGAAGCGGGCGACGTGTACGAAGAACTGGAAAGTTAAGACATGGCTCTCTTGCAGATTTCCGAACCCGGGCTCTCTACCGCGCCTCACCAGCATCGGCTGGCGGTCGGCATCGATCTCGGCACGACCAATTCGCTGGTGGCGACCGTGCGCTCCGGCCTGTCTGTCGTACTGGACGATGAAACCGGCCATTCGTTGCTGCCTTCGGTCGTGCGCTATCACCCGGACTGCCGGGTGGACGTGGGCTACTCCGCGCAGTCTGCACAAAACAGCGATCCCCATAACACCATTGCATCGGTCAAGCGTTTCATGGGGCGCGGGATAACCGATATCGAGGATATCTCCAGCCTGCCGTATCGTTTCATCGATGCGCCCGGCATGGTCCAGTTGAAAACCGTCGCGGGCGTGAAAAGCCCCGTCGAGGTGTCGGCAGAAATCCTCAAGGCATTGCGCGGGCGCGCCGAAGCCGCCCTCGGCGGCGAACTGGTCGGCGCGGTGATCACCGTCCCGGCTTATTTCGACGATGCGCAGCGCCAGGCCACCAAGGACGCCGCGCAATTAGCCGGGCTCAACGTGTTACGGCTGCTCAACGAGCCCACCGCCGCGGCGATCGCCTATGGCCTCGACAACGCGTCCGAAGGCGTCTACGCGGTGTACGACCTCGGCGGCGGTACCTTCGATATTTCTATCCTCAGGCTGTCGAAGGGCGTATTCGAGGTGCTGTCCACCCATGGCGATACTGCACTGGGCGGTGATGACTTCGATCAGCGCATCTTCTGCTGGATGCTCGAGCAGGGCCGGTTTGCGCCGCTGTCGGCGGGCGATGCGCGGCTGCTGCTGACCAAGGCGCGCGACGCCAAGGAAGCACTGACCGAACACCCCGACGTGCGCGTCACGGTCGTGCTGTCGACCGGCGAAATGATGGACGCGACGCTGACGCAGGCCGCGTTCAACGCCATGACGGCCAGCCTCGTCAACAAAACGCTGATTCCCATCCGCAAGGCGCTGCGCGACGCAGGGCTGGCCGCACACGAGATCAAGGGGGTCGTGATGGTTGGCGGCTCGACACGGACACCCTGCGTGCGCCAGGCGGTCGCCGATTTCTTCAAGCAGACGCCCCTCACCAATCTCGACCCCGACAAGGTGGTCGCGCTGGGCGCCGCCATGCAGGCCGACGTGCTGGCCGGCAACCGGGCCGATGACGACTGGCTGCTGCTCGATGTCATCCCCCTGTCGCTGGGCCTCGAGACCATGGGCGGGCTGACCGAGAAAGTCATCCCGCGCAACACCACGATCCCCACCGCGCGGGCGCAGGATTTCACCACGTTCAAGGACGGCCAGACGGCGATGAGTGTCCACGTCCTGCAGGGCGAACGCGAACTGGCGTCCGACTGTCGCTCGCTTGCGCGTTTCGATCTGCGCGGCATTCCACCGATGGTCGCGGGGGCGGCGCGTATCCGCGTCACCTTCCAGGTCGATGCCGACGGGCTGCTGTCGGTGTCGGCACGCGAACAGAGCCGCGGCATCGAGGCGAGCGTGCAGGTCAAGCCTTCTTATGGTCTGAGCGACGATGAAGTCACCCGCATGTTGAAGGATGCCTTCACTCACGCCAAGGACGACATGTATGCACGCGCGCTGAACGAGCAGATCGTCGATGCACAGGGCCTGATCGCGGCCATCCGCGCAGCCATGAGCGAAGATGCCGCACTGCTCGACGCGGGTGAAACCGAGGCGATCGAGGCCAGTATCGCCGGGCTTGAAAAGCTGATCGCGGGTCCCGATCATCAGGCCATCAAGCGTGGTATCGAAGCGCTGAATGCGGCCACTACCCAGTTTGCCCAGCGCCGCATGGACCAGAATGTGCGCAAGGCGATGGCCGGACAAAAACTGGAAACCTTCAACTGATCACCGTGCAACGGATCATGTTGAATACCGATTCCACTACCCGCTGTACGTTCGTTTTCATCGCCAGCGGCCATTCGCATGCCGCCGCGATGCCGAGCCAATTCTCCCAAGCTGCCTGACCGGAACCTGAATCACATCATGCCTCAACTCATCGTACTTCCTCATGTCGAACTCTGTCCGGAAGGTACCGTGATCGACGCCAAGCCTGGCGATACCATTTGCGATACACTGCTTGCCAATGGCGTCGAGATCGAGCACGCCTGCGAAAAATCATGCGCGTGTACAACCTGCCACGTCATCGTGCGCGAAGGATTCAATTCGCTGGAGTCCTCCACTGAAGAAGAGGATGATTTGCTGGACAAGGCCTGGGGGCTTGAGCCGCAGTCGCGGTTATCGTGCCAGGCGCGTGTGAAGGACAGCGACCTGGTGATCGAAATTCCAAAATACACCATCAATATGGTCAAGGAAGGACATTGATATGAAGTGGACGGACTCCCTCGACATCGCCATTGAACTCGCCGAGGCCCACCCCGAAATCGACCCGCGTACCATCCGCTTCACCGATCTGCACAACTGGGTGATGGAACTGCCTGATTTCGACGATGACCCGGATCATTCCGGCGAGAAGATTCTCGAAGCGATCCAGATGGCATGGATCGACGAAGTGAGTTGATAGGCCCTGCGGGCGCCAGGCAATGAAAAGGGGGCTTTCCGCCCCCTTTTTTCGTCATGCTGATGGCGTTACGAATGCATCAGAACTTGTAGACCACGCCAGCGGAGATCAGGTCAACGTCGGCTTCGCCGGTGCCACCATTGAACGCGGGGCTACCGGCTTCGAAATAGCGCTCCCATTCCACGCGGAGCCCCACTGCCTTGGTGAAGTTGTACTGAGCCCCCACGCCGGCGGACCAAACGATGTCCGTGTCTTCCGCACGGCCACTGGCGCCGGCGACGGCGCCTTTGACGTCGGTCTTCAGAAAGTTCATCCCGCCACGGGCGAGCAGGGTGAAGCTGGGATTCAGCGCATACGTTCCGAGTAGCTGAACGATGACGCCATGGGTGTCCCGCGTGCCCGCCGGCGCGCTGTAGTCGACCGTTCCCAAATCGACATAGCCGACTTCCATGGAAATGTATTCGTTCACTTCCAGACCACCGTATGCCTTCCAGGCAGTGTCCGTCTTATCGCATGTACCCGTGATGCAGGAATCCGTATTCGATTGCCCGGCGCTTGCGCCGAGGTAGGGCGCCAGCGTGAAATCGAAGAAACCGGCCGATGCCGGGGTAGAAAGGGCCATCGCCGAGGCGATGGCAGCGGCGAAACGTATTGTGCGCATTTTTTAACTCCTCCAGAAAAGATTTATTGTGATGTTTGGCGAGCCCGTATCCGATGCAGCCCGAAACGATGGGGCCGGACAAGGCCGCTGAAAGATTAATTGATTTGATTGATTTTAGATAGTCGATAGCATAGTGACGAACCGCAGGGCTTGCTCCCATTTCTCCCTGATCCGTCATCGGATCAGGCCGGAAAACCCGCTTCGCTTCGTGCTAGACTGCCCAAAAAATTGAGGCAAGCATGGCCGAGGAGACAGATCTTTCGCGCACCGAACCCGCAAGCCCGAAGCGCCTGCGGCTGGCACGAAACGCGGGCGACGTGCCGCGTTCCGCCGAGTTCACGGCGTGGGCGGTATTGATGGCGACGCTGGGCATGCTGGGCTGGCTGGCGCCGCGCCTGCTCAATAGCTTGCAGGTATTGACCGAAGTGGCATTCATTCATGCCACGCAACCACTTTCTCCCGTCTTTATCGATGCTGCCTGGGCGGCGCTCTGGGCCGTGCTGCCGGTACTCGGGATCATATTTGTCGCGGCCCTGGTTGCCCCGCTCCTGCTCTCGGGCTGGGTATTCGTACCACAGATCACCCAGGCTGATCTGACGCGCGCCCATCCGTTCAAACCGTTCGCACGCCTGTTTTCCGTTGAGTCCTTGTTCGACGGATCGTTGGTGTTGCTGAAACTGTCACTGGCCGCCGCCGCGGTGGGCTGGATGCTGACCAGCGGCTGGTCGGGACTGCACAGCCTCGCTCGCAGCGAAATGAGCATGGCGCTCGACGCGACAGCCGCCTGGGTGGGTCGCGGGCTGCTGGCGTTGGCGGCGGCTCTGGCATTGGCGGCGGCGGCGGATGCCGGCTGGCGCTGGTGGCGCTACCTGCGCCGTCATGCGATGACCTGGCAGGAAGTATTGGCCGAAGCACGTGAGTCCGAGGTGCGTCCGGAAATACGGGCGCGACTGCGCGACCGTCGGCAGCGCTCCGGGCGGGGCGAGGCCGGCCCTCTCCCTTTATCCCCGAATGGGGACAACCCTCTCCCGCAAGTGGGGGAGTCCCCTGAAGGGCATAAAGGAGCGAACGCCAAGCCCACATCGATCAATGAGGTGATCGGGTGAACGCGCAGGGCGTGATGGTGATGGGTTTTCCGGTGAGCAGGCTGGCGGTGCCGACGCTGGTATTGCTGATCCTGGCCATGATGGTGCTTCCCTTGCCCGCCTTCATGCTCGATGTGCTGCTCACGCTCAACATCGCCCTGTCGATGATCGTATTGCTGGTGAGCCTGAATGCCCGGCGGCCGCTGGATTTCTCGGTGTTCCCCACCGTCCTGCTGCTGACGACGCTGCTGCGCCTGTCGCTCAACGTGGCCTCCACCCGCATCATCCTGATGCAGGGCCATACCGGACCGGAAGCGGCAGGCAAGGTGATCGAGTCGTTCGGTAATTTTCTGGTCGGCGGCAATATCGCGGTCGGTTTCGTGGTGTTCATCATCTTGATCATCATCAATTTCGTTGTCATCACTAAAGGCGCGGGGCGCATCGCCGAGGTCGCGGCACGCTTTACGCTGGACTCGATGCCGGGCAAGCAGCTGGCGGTCGATGCCGATCTGAGTGCCGGCTTTATCAATGAAGCCGAGGCGCGTACGCGTCGCCACGACATTGGTCGTGAATCCGATTTCTATGGTGCGATGGACGGCGCCTCCAAATTTGTGCGTGGTGACGCCATCGCCGGCATGATCATCCTGGTGGTCAATCTGCTCGGCGGGGTTGCGGTGGGTCTGCTGCAGCACAACCTGGGGGTTTCCGAGGCACTCGGACGCTATGCGCTGCTGACCGTGGGTGACGGGCTGGTGACGCAGATTCCCGCGCTGATCATTTCCACTGCGGCCGGCATCGTCGTGAGCCGCGCGTCGAGCGAACAGGACCTGTCGCGTGAATTTTCCACCCAGATTTTTGGCCGCCCGCAAACCTTGTACGTGGCTGCGGCCGTGCTGGGCACGCTGGGGGTGATTCCGGGAACGCCTCATCTGGCCTTCCTGACCATTGCCGCGCTATTGGGCGGGCTGGGCGCCTGGTTGATGCGCCGCCAGCGCACGGCCACATTCGACGTCGAACCGCTGGAGCGGATCGAAGTGGAGACCGCACCGCTCGACGTCACCTGGGAGGATATCCCGCCGGTCGACGTGCTGGCGCTTGAGGTCGGCTACCGGCTGATTTCCCTCGTCGACCGCAATCAGGGGGGGGCGGCACTGAGTAAGATCACCGAGGCACGGCGGCGTTTTGCCGCTGACCTGGGATTGGTGGTCCCGCTCATCCGGGTGCGTGACAACCTGGATCTGAAACCCAATACTTACCGTATCACGCTCAAGGGCGTCGACGTGGCGCACGGCGAGATGCATGCGGGTCAGGTGCTGGCGGTCGACATGGGCGATGTACTCGGACACCTCGACGGTGCGCCGGGGCTGGATCCGCTTACCGGACTGGCCGGCGTGTGGCTGGAAGCCAGCCGGGTGGAAGAAGCCGAATTGCGCGGGTTTGCCGTGCTGGAACCCGCCGAATTGATCGCGCGCCAGGTCGAAGCCGTCTTCCGCCAGCATGCCGCAGAACTGCTGGGCCGCACCGAAGTGCAGCAGTTGCTCGACACGCTGGCACGCAGCCATCCCGGACTGGTCGAGGACGTGACGCCGCGACATCTGCCGCTGACCAGTGTGCAGGCGGTGCTGCAACAACTGATCGCGGAAAACGTCTCGATCCGTGATACCCGAACGTTGTTCGAAACGCTGGCAGCGCGCGCGCCGAAAAGCCAGGCCATCGACGACCTGGTGGAAACCGTGCGCGCGGCACTGGGACGCAGCATCGTCGACCGCCTGTTCGAAGGCGGCAATACGCTGCACGTGATGGGCCTGAATGCCATGACTGAAACCCGCCTGCTGAATGAAATGGGTGATGAGGGCGAGGCCCTGCTGTCGCCCGTTACGCTCGATGCATTGAACGAGGCCGCCGAGCGGGCACTGGCCGCGCAGGAGGCTGCGGGCTATCCGCCGGTTCTGCTGACCTCGCCCGGCCTGCGTGCTGTGCTGTCACGCTTGCTGCGGCGCCATCTGCCGCAGCTTTCGGTGATTGCCTATGCCGAAGTGCCTGCCGATAAAGTCGTCCGGATGAGCACGGAGCTGAACATCGGAGCGCGCGAATGAACACGCGGGTCTTCATCGCGGCCAATGCGCGCGAAGGCTTGATGCGCGTACGCAGGGAATTGGGCGACGATGCCGTCGTGCTGTCTACCCGGCCTCATCCCCAAGGCGTCGAGTTGCTGGCCAGCGCTTACGGCGATCTGGCCGTCCCGGCGGCCGGCGAGATGCCTGACACGTCCGGCAGTTCGCGTATTCTGGCCGAGCTTTCCCGTCTCCGCGGCTTGCTGCAAAACCAGTTGGCCGGCTTTGCCTGGGGGACGGCGCGACGGCGCGATCCAGTGAGGGTGGCCGTGCTGCAGACCCTGTTCGCGGCCGGTTTCGGCAGTTCGCTGGCCCGTACGCTGGCCGCGCATCTACCGCGTGGGCTCGATATCGAGGCGGCGCAGCGCTGGTTGCGTCAGGTCCTGATACGCAATCTGCCGGTCGCGGGGCGAGAGGCAGACCCGATGACGGCGGGTGGGCACTATGCGCTGGTCGGTTCGACCGGTTCGGGCAAGACGACCACGATCGCCAAACTCGCCACCCGCGGCGTCGATGCTCACGGATCAGCCGACGTGGCACTGGTGGCGGCCGATGCCTACCGTATCGGCGCCACCGCGCAATTGAGGATATACGCCGATCTGCTCGGTGTGTCGCTGCATGTATGTGAAGACCAGGCCGGGCTGGTGCGGCTGCTCCCCGAACTCAAGGCCAGAAAACTGGTGTTGATCGATACCGCGGGGTTTGCGCCCTCCGATCCGCGGATTCGCGAGAGCCGGGCGCTCGATGCGCTGGGCGTGCACCGTCTGGCCGTGATCGCCGCGAACCAGCAGGGGGCAGCGATCGAACAGGCGATGCAGCGCTTCGGCGAAGCGGCGGCCGCCTGCATTCTGACCAAGCTCGATGAAGCCCCCCAGCCGGGCGCCGCGCTCGACAGCCTGATTCGCCATCGGCTTCCGCTGGCCTATATTGCAGGCGGCCAGCGGGTGCCGGAAGATCTCCATGCTCCCAATGCCGCCTATCTCATTGACCGCGCGCTGAAAGGCGGACAGCTTGTCACCCCGTATGCGCTCGAGGCCGAAGACTGGCCGCTGTTTGCCGGGGTCGAGGCCGATCGCGCGGAACGGCATGGCCGGATGAGCATTGATCCCTTAAAGCGCATGAATATCCTGAAGGGCACAGGTGCCGGCTGATCAGGCGGCAGGGTTGCGGCGGCGCTCACGTCCGGCAGGACAGACTGCGCGCCGACCATTGCAATTCATCCACTGCCTGTCAGCTTCCGCCGGCCTGGGCACGCGCCTGGCGCATGCCTTGCATCAAATCGGGCGGACGCTCCTGCTGATCGACACACAGGACCGCCTTTTTACCGCGTCCTCGCCTCGTAGCCTGTTCGGTTGGAAGCACCAGCTCGAGCGCGGGCAGCTGCACACTCTGCCCCAGGCATATGGAGAGGGCTGGCATGCGCCCGGCGTGCGGGCGGACGAGCCCGCCCTGACTCACATTGCAAGCGATTACGACCATGTAATATTCGATACGGCCTGGGGCCGCAGCGATCTCGCGCTGCTGCCGGGCGCCGTGCACAGGCTGGTCATGGACATACGCCATCCCGACGAATCGGCGCGGGAGGCCTATAGGGTGCTCAAGACGCTTGCCTGTTCGGGCGTGGCGTTCGATGCCAGCTTGCTGGGTGATCGGCGTGCCTGCGATCATGTCCGGGCGGCAAGCTGCCATTTTCTGGAACGGAGCGTTGCACATGCCATGGTCAATCTGGCCGGCGAGGACGATGCATTTGCGGCGCTAGCCGTTAGAATGGCAGACGAGGAGCGGGCCTGACGGCTTGGCAGATGTCAAGACATACTAAAGACAGGGAAACCCTGAACATGGCAGGCAAACCATCGTCGCAAGACGAGCAGATCACCAAGTATGCGCCGCTGGTCAAGCGCATTGCCTATCACATGATGGCGCGCTTGCCCGCCAGTGTCGAAGTGGATGACCTCATCCAGGTCGGACTGATCGGCCTGCTGGATGCGGTCGGGCGCTTCGACGGCACCCAGGGCGCGCAGTTTGAATCCTATGCCACCCAGCGCATCCGCGGCGCCATGCTCGACGAACTGCGCGAGGCCGATTGGCTGCCGCGTCATGTGCGACAGAAATCGCGGCAGATCGAAGCCGCCATCCACCGGCTGGAGCAGCGTCACGGCAAGTCGCCGACCGAACAGGAGATTTCCGCCGAGCTGGGGATGCCGATCGAACAGTATCAATCCATGCTGGGCGATGTGAAGTGTTCACAACTGCTGTATTACGAAGACTTCTCCGACGAGGACAGCGCCAGCTTCCTGGAGCGCTATCTGGTCGACGGCAGCAATGACCCGCTGGCGGTACTCGAGGACGAAGGTTTCCGCGACAGCCTGATCGCCGCGATCCACCACCTGCCGGAACGCGAGCGCAGCATGATGGGCATGTACTACGAACAGGACATGAACCTGAAGGAAATCGGCGCGGTGCTCGGGGTCTCCGAATCGCGCGTATGTCAGTTGCATTCGCAGGCGGTTGCACGCCTGCGCGCCCAGCTCAAGATCTGGAAAGACTGACTGCGCAGGGCGGAACGCGGATAAATCCGCGATAATGACGGCTTGTTTATCCAGCCGTTATTCTTTGCCTCATGAGCCAAGCCCCCCTCACAAAAAGCGCAGCCAGAAAAAAAGCCCTCGATTACCACCGCTTGCCCAAGCCGGGCAAACTCGAAGTCGTTTCGTCCAAACCCTGTTCCACCCAGACGGACCTGTCGCTCGCGTACACGCCGGGCGTGGCGCAACCGGTGCTGGAGATCGCAAAAAACCCCGCCAGAGCCTACGAATACACGAACAAGGGCAATCTGGTCGCGGTGATCACCGACGGCACCGCGATCCTCGGCCTGGGCAATCGCGGCCCGCTCGCCGCGAAACCGGTGATGGAGGGCAAGGCTGTATTGTTCAAGCAGTTTGCCGGGATCGACGTCTACGACATCGAAGTCAACGCGAAGACGCCGCAGGATTTCATCCGGGTAGTGGAGGCCATCGCGCCCACCTTCGGCGGAATCAACCTCGAAGACATTGCGGCGCCACACTGTTTCGAAATCGAGGCGGCGCTGAAGAAGAAGCTCGACATCCCGGTATTCCACGATGACCAGCACGGCACCGCCACCATCATCTGCGCGGGGCTGATCAATGCCCTGCACGTACAGGGCAAGGCCCTGGAAAGCGCGAGAATCGTATGTCTGGGCGCTGGCGCGGCAGGCATCGCCTCGCTCAACCTGCTGGTCGCGATGGGCGCACGAAAGCGCAACATTCTGCTGGTCGATTCCAGAGGCGTGGTGCACAAGGGGCGTTCCGACCTCAACGGCTTCAAGAAAGCCTATGCGCGCCAGACCCCGCTGCGCACGCTGGGCGAGGCGATGGTGGGCGCCGACGTCTTCGTCGGCGTGTCGGACGCCAATCTGGTCAGCCCGGCGATGGTCAAAAGCATGGCGGACAAGCCCGTGGTGTTCGCGCTGGCCAATCCCGATCCGGAAATCCTGCCAGATAAGGCCAAGGCGGCACGCAGCGATCTCATCATGGCGACCGGCCGTTCCGACTTTCCCAACCAGGTGAATAACGTGCTGGGCTTCCCGTTCATTTTCCGTGGCGCGCTCGATGCACGGGCAAGCCAGATCACCGAAGCCATGCTGATTGCCGCGGTGAACGCGCTGGCCGAACTGGCGCGCGAACCGGTGCCGGCATCGGTGCTGAAGGCCTACAAGCTGAAGAAGCTCAAGTTCGGTCCGGATTACATCCTGCCGAAACCCTTCGATCCGCGCCTTGCCCAGCGTGTCCCCCAGGCCGTGGCCAGGGCGGCAAAAAAGATACCGCCGGGCAGCAAGCGCCGCTGATCGGTACCTGGCGAGAGCCGAATCGATGAAGCCGATCGCGCGCCCTGTTTACCTCGATCTGTTGCGCATTCATTTGCCGCTGCCCGGCTGGGTGTCGATCCTGCACCGGGTGTCGGGGGCGCTGCTGTTTCTGGCGGTCCCGCTCGGGGTGTGGGTCTTGTCGCGGTCGCTGTCGGACGAGGCCGGTTTTCTGCGCATGCTCGATTGGGCGACTCGCCCGCCGGTCAAGCTGCTGCTGCTGCTTGCGGTATGGGCATTCGCGCATCATCTGTGTGCGGGTGTGCGACATCTGGCACTCGATATCCACTGGGGCGTGAATCTCAAGCCCGCACGGCAGAGCAGCCTGGCAGTGATGCTGGCCGCGGGGCTGGTGACGCTGCTTGCCGCCTGGAGGCTGTTCGCATGAAACTGGCTGTCGGCGCGCATACCGGTACCGGGACCTGGTTGATGCAGCGTGCGACGGCCATCGTGCTGTCGCTGGCCTTGCCCGGTTTGACGATTCATTTCATGCTGGCCTGGCCGGTTGATTTTGCCGGCTGGCAGGCGCTGTTCGCACCGCTCTGGATGCGCGTGCTGCTGCTCCTGACCGTACTGGCGCTGGCTTTGCATGCTTGGGTCGGCGTACGCGACATCCTGATGGACTATGTCCATTTTACGGGTCTGCGGCTGGCGCTGTACCTGGCCGTGATCATCACGCTGGCGGGTAGCGTCGCATGGCTGGCCGCCGTTTTGTGGAGCCAGGCGTGAAGACGCGCCGCTTCGATGCGCTCATCGTCGGCGGCGGCGGCGCGGGCCTGCGCGCGGCACTGCAGCTCGCGCGTTCGGACTACAAGGTTGCGGTAGTGTCCAAGGTGTTCCCGACCCGCTCGCATACAGTGTCGGCGCAGGGCGGGATCACGGCCGCGCTCGCCAACGTCGACGACGACCGCTGGGAATGGCATATGTATGACACGGTCAAGGGCGGCGACTGGCTCGGCGACCAGGATGCGATCGAATTCATGTGCCGCGAGGCCGTCACGGCCGTGTACGAACTCGAACACATGGGCCTGCCGTTCTCGCGTCTCGATAACGGCAAGATTTATCAGCGTCCCTTCGGCGGACAGTCCAAAAATTTCGGCGGCGATCAGGCCACCCGTACCTGTGCCGCCGCCGACCGTACCGGGCATGCGCTGCTGCATACGCTCTACCAGCAGAACATCGCCTGCCGCACGCAGTTCTTCGACGAGTATTTCGCCCTCGACCTGCTGCGCGATGCCGAGGGGTATTGCCTGGGCATCGCCGCCATGAGTATCGGGACCGGCGAGCCGCTGCTGATCGAGGCGCGCACGACATTGCTCGCCACGGGGGGAGCCGGGCGGGTATTCTGGAACAGCAGCAATGCCATGATCAATACCGGAGACGGGCTCGGCATGGTGCTGCGCGCCGGCCTGCCGCTGCAGGACATGGAATTCTGGCAATTCCACCCCACCGGGATTGCGGGGGTTGGCTGCCTGATTACTGAAGGCGTACGCGGAGAGGGCGGTTATCTGCTCAACGGAAACGGCGAGCGCTTCATGGAACGCTATGCGCCCCATGCGAAAGACCTCGCCAGCCGCGATGTGGTCGCACGCGCCATTGCAATCGAAATCGCCGAAGGCCGCGGCTGCGGGCCTGCCTCCCCGCAGCGCGGCGGCGGTTATGTCCATCTCAAGCTCGACCATCTGGGCGAAAAAACCATTGCGGAAAAGCTGCCCGGTATCCGGGATCTGGCGATCCGCTTCGCGGGCGTCGATCCGGTCGAGAAACCCATACCCGTCGCGCCCACCGCGCACTACATGATGGGCGGCATTCCCACCAACCTGTATGGCCAGGTCGTCGCGCCGGCGCGCTTCGGCCCGGAAGAACCGGTGCCGGGCCTGTATGCCGTCGGCGAATGCGCCTGTGTATCGGTACATGGCGCCAACCGCCTGGGCGGGAATTCGCTGCTCGATCTCATCGTCTTCGGCCGCGCCGCCGGCAGGCACATGCAGGAATACCTGCGCGACAATCCCTATCCGCGCCCCTTGCCGGGGGATGCGGCCGAGGCCAGCCTGGCACGCTTGCGGCGCTGGGACCGGGCCGGCGGCGAGCGCGTGGCGGCAATCAGCGACGATCTGCGACACCTGATGCAGGGACACGCGGGCGTATTCCGGACAGATGCGGTGTTGCGCGAAGGACTGGAGAACCTGAATGAGCTGGAAGGGCGATTGGCGCGTGCCGGCCTGCAGGACACCAGCCGGATTTTCAATACCGCCCGCATCGAGGCACTGGAACTGGAAAACCTGATGGGCGTCGCGCGGGCGACGCTGGTATCGGCCATTGGCCGGACCGAGAGCCGGGGCGCGCATACGCGGGAGGATTTTCCCGTACGTGACGACGAACGGTGGCTGAAGCACACGCTGTATTCGCGTGCGGGAGATCATGTGGACACCAAGCCGGTGCGGCTGAAGCCGCTGACGGTGGAATCGATACGACCGCAGGAGCGGGAGTATTGATGAAATTCCGCCTCTATCGCTACAACCCTGAATCCGGCAAGCAACCTTATATGCAGGATGTCGAGCTCGACATCGATCCGGCCGGCAGGATGCTGCTTGATGCCCTGCTGGCGATCAAGGCACGGGATGAAACCTTGTCCTTGCGCCGGTCCTGCCGCGAAGGCGTGTGCGGCTCGGATGCGATGAATGTGAATGGCAGGAACCGCCTGGCGTGCATCACGCCACTGGGTGAACTCAGCGAACCGATTGAGATCAGGCCGCTGCCGGGCCTGCCGGTGATCCGTGACCTGATCGTCGATATGGAGCCGTTCTACAGGCAATATCGTTCAATCAAGCCCTGGCTCATCAACGACGACCCCGTGCCCGAAACGGAGCGGCCGCAGAGTCCGGAAGACCGCGCATTGCTCGATGGCGCCTACGAGTGCATCCTGTGTGCGTGCTGCACGACCGCGTGTCCGTCGTTCTGGTGGAATCCCGACAAGTTCGTCGGCCCCGCGGGCCTGCTGCAGGCCTACCGCTTCATCGCCGATTCGCGCGACGAGGCGATGGCCGCGCGGCTCGATAATCTCGAGGACCCTTATCGCCTGTATCGCTGCCGCGGCATCATGAATTGCGTCGATGCCTGTCCGAAAGGGCTGAATCCGACCGAGGCCATCGGACGCATCAAGGCACTGCTGGTGAAACGGCGTGTCTGACCAATCCTTTCCCGTGATGCCCGCCGGGGTGCAACCCTCGTTGATCGGGGTGGGCCCAGCCGCATCCCCCTCTCCCGCTTGCGGGAGAGGGCGGGGAGAGGGCAGCGGGAGAGGGGACGAACGCCATGCCCAAACCGATAGAATGGCCTGGCGCTGCAGGCGCGGCTTGCTCGAACTCGATCTCTGGCTGGGTGGCTTTCTGACGGCGCACCGCGCTACACTGCAACCTTGCGAGATGGCTGCGCTGGATCGGCTGCTGGAGTTGCCGGACATGGACATTATCGACCACCTGCAAGGCCGGTCGCTTGCCAGCGATGCCGCGCAGCAAGCACTTGTTCAACGCCTGCAATACTTCCAGGCCGCAACATTTTTGGAATCACAATGAAAAAAACCGTCACCCTGACCTTTAGCGACGGCAGTCCCTCGATCGAGCTTCCGATCGAGGAGGGCACTTACGGAAAGCCGGTCATCGATATCCGGGCACTGGGCGCGCACGGTTATTTTTCCCACGACCCCGGCTTCACGGCGACGTCGAGCTGCACCTCGGCCATCACCTATATCGATGGAGAGCAAGGCCTGCTGTATTACCGCGGATACCCGATCGAGGAACTGGCCTACCAATCGGACTATATGGAAGTGAGCTATCTGCTGCTCCATGGCGAGTTGCCGACGCCCGAACAGAAAGTGGCGTTCGAACAATCGATCCGCCATCACACCCTGCTGCACGACCAGATCGAAAACGTGTTTCGCGGCTTCCGCCGCAGCGCCCATCCGATGGCGGTGATGATTGGCGTGACCGGGGCGATGTCGGCCTTCTATCACCGGGGTCTCGACAACTTCAATCCAGAGCACCGCGTGATCGTTGCGCATCGGCTGATTGCGAAGGTGCCTACTGTCGCGGCCTGGGCATACAAGTTCAACGAGGGCCAGCCTTTCGTCTATCCGCAGAATCGCCTGGACTATGCCGAGAACTTCATGCACATGATGTTCTCCAGCCCCTGCGAGCCCTACGAGCCGAATCCGGTACTGGCGCGCGCGCTCGATCGCATCTTCATCCTGCACGCCGATCACGAACAGAATGCCTCGACCTCGACCGTGCGCCTGGCGGGCTCCAGCGGCGCCAATCCTTACGCGTGCATCGCGAGCGGCATGGCCTCGCTATGGGGGCCGCTGCACGGCGGCGCCAACGAGGCAGTATTGCGAATGCTGGAAGAGATCGGCGACGTCGCCAAGATCCCGGAGTACATCAATCGTGCCAAGGACAAGTCGGATTCCTTCCGCCTGATGGGTTTCGGCCATCGCATCTACAAGAACATGGATCCGCGCGCCGCAATCATCCGCCAGACCTGCTACGAAGTGCTGGACGAGCTCGATCTGCGCGACGATCCGCAGTTCAGGATCGCGCTTGAGCTTGAGCGCATCGCACTGGAAGACGAATACTTCATCGCCAGAAAGCTCCATCCCAACGTCGATTTCTATTCCGGCATCATCTTCCGGGCCATGGGCATTCCAACCAGCATGTTCACGGCGCTGTTCGCCATGGCGCGCACCGCGGGCTGGGTGGCGCAGTGGCACGAAATGCTGTCTGATCCGGCACACAAGATCGGCCGTCCGCGTCAACTCTACACCGGCTCGGTGCGGCGCGAATTCGTCCCGCTTGCGCAGCGCAAGACCTGACAGGCCAGGAATCGATCTTGCCATGAGTGCATCCGACTGGCGTCAGACTTCACCCTTGTATGCCGGCAATGCGGCGTATCTCGAGCAGTTTGGCGACGACGCCCTGACATCCTGGCTGGCCCAGCCGCTGCCGGATGCGGCAGCCGGCGCGGATGCCGCACAGGTCGCGGTGCTGCGGCTGATCAACGCCTATCGCTATCTGGGCGTGCGGCAGGCCGAGCTGGACCCCCTGCGGCGTTTCGAGCCGCCGCTGGCCCCCGAACTCGATCCTGCGCACTATGGCCTGACCGAAGCCGATCTGGCGCGCGAGTTCGAGACCGGTTCGCTGTTCGGAGTGGAACGGACCACGCTGGCCGATATTCTGCAACGCCTGGACAACGCCTATTGCGGCCATGTCGGGGTCGACTACATGCACATTACGGATGTGGCGCGCAAACGCTGGCTGCAGGAACGCATCGAGTCCGCCCGGGGGCGTTTCGGGGTATCCGGGAGCCTGAAAAAACAGTTATTGAAACGGCTGACCGATGCCGAGACGCTGGAAAAATTCCTGCATACGCGTCATGTGGGACAGAAGCGTTTCTCGCTCGAGGGCGCGGAAAGCCTGATCCCGCTGCTCGACCAGGTGATTGCGCGCTGCGCCCGCCATGGGGCCAAGGAAATCGTGATGGGCATGGCGCACCGCGGGCGCATCAACGTGCTGGCCAACATCATGGGCTGCTCGCTGGAAAGCCTGTACGAAGAGCCGCGCAACGGTTATCCGGATTCGCCGCTGTCGGGCGACGTCAAATACCACCAGGGCTTCTCCTCCGACATCGCCACGCCGTACGGGCCGGTGCACCTGGCGCTGGCGTTCAATCCCTCGCATCTCGAAGTTGTGCATCCGGTGGTGCGCGGCTCGGTACGCGCGCGCCAGGACCGGCGCGGCGACGTGCTCGGCTACGAGGTGGTGCCGGTGATCCTGCACGGCGATGCCGCGCTGTCGGGGCAGGGCGTGGTGATGGAAAGCCTCAACATGTCGCAGACGCGCGGCTTCCGGAACGGCGGCGCGATCCACATCGTGATCAACAACCAGATCGGCTTCACCACCTCCGACCCGCGCGACGTGCGCTCGACGCTGTACTGCACCGACGTCGCCAAGATGGTCGAGGCGCCGGTGCTGCACGTCAACGGCGACGACCCCGAGGCGGTAGCCTTCGCGGTGCAGACGGTGGTGGATTTCCGCTATACCTTCCACAAGAACTGCTTCATCGACCTGGTGTGCTACCGCCGCCATGGCCACAACGAACAGGACGAACCGCTCGCCACCCAGCCGCTGATGTACCGCCGCATCCAGGCCCATCCCAGTACACGCGTCCTGTACGCCCAGCGGCTGGTCGAAGAAGGCGTGCTGACCCAGTCGCAGGTCGACGACATGGTGGACGACTGCCGCGAACGGCTGGAGCATGACGAATCGCTGAATTCGCCGGCCCTGTCCGATTTCAAGGCGACCTACGGCGTGGACTGGAGCCGCTTCAAGCATGGCGACCCGGGCGAGGTGCCGACCGCGATCTCGGCGAGCCGGCTGGATTTCCTCGGTGAGCGCATCACCACGCTGCAGCATGAAATCGAACTGCATTCGCGGGTGCAGAAGGTGCTGGACGACCGCCGCAGGATGCGCGCGGGCGAGCTGCCGGTGGACTGGGGCTATGCGGAGAACCTGGCCTACGCCAGCCTGCTGGACGTCGGCTACAACGTTCGGGTGTCGGGCCAGGATTCGGCGCGCGGCACCTTCTTCCACCGCCATGCCGTGTGGCACGACCAGAAGCGCGAGCGCCGCCAGAGCGGCGTCTATGTGCCGCTCGAACACGTCCAGGGCAGGCAGGGCGACTTCACCATCATCGATTCGCTGCTGTCGGAAGAGGCCGTGCTGGCGTTCGAATACGGCTATGCCACGGCCGATCCCGATACGCTGGTGGTGTGGGAGGCGCAGTTTGGCGACTTCGCCAACGGCGCTCAGGTGGTGATCGACCAGTTCATCACCAGCGGCGAGGCCAAGTGGGGACGCCTGTGCGGCCTGACGCTGATGCTGCCGCATGGTTTCGAAGGACAGGGGCCGGAGCATTCCTCGGCGCGCCTCGAGCGTTATCTGCAGTTGTGCGCGCAGGACAACATCCAGGTCTGCGTGCCGACGCTGCCGGCGCAAATGTTCCACCTGCTGCGGCGGCAGCTTGTGCGCCCGCTCAGAAAACCGCTGGTGATCATGAGCCCCAAGAGCCTGCTTCGCCACCCGGCCTCCACGTCAGCGCTGACGGATCTGAGCGATGGCGCATTCCTGCCGGTCATCGACGATCCCCGTGCCCCGCGTGAAGCCAGCCGCATCGTGGTGTGCAGTGGCCGCGTATGGTTTGACCTGGAAGCGGCGCGTGCGGCACGCGGACTTGAGACGGTCGCCCTGATACGGATCGAGCAGCTTTATCCTTTCCCTGAAGCCGGGTTCTGCGCCGTGCTGAACGCTTACCCGCGGGCCGCCACCTTCGTCTGGGCGCAGGAAGAACCGATGAACCAGGGCGCGTGGTACCAGACCCTGCATCATCTCAATCATTGCCTGCCCGGCGGCCGGCGCTTCCACTATGCCGGCCGGCCGCCGGCCGCCGCGCCGGCGTCGGGCTACGTGTCCCGCCACCGGGCGGAACTGGAAACCCTGCTGAACGATGCGCTGGAGACATCCTATGAAGCTTGAGGTGCGCGTCCCGACCCTGTCCGACTCGGTCGCCAGCGGCACGCTGCTGCCCTGGCACAAGCAGGTCGGCGAGACCGTGGCGCGCGACGAAACCCTGGTCGACCTGGAAACCGACAAGGTGATTCTGGAGATCCCGGCTCCGGCATCCGGCACGCTGGTCGAGCTGCGCCAGCCCGAAGGCGCCGTGGTCAAGGCCGACGAAGTGGTGGCCGTGATCGAAACCGGCGAGGCCATCGTGGTTCCCGGGCCGGCCGGGAAACCCATCACGTCGGCCGCGCCTGCGACAGCCATACCGACCCCGACGGTTGTTGCGGTGCCATCCGTGTCCACCGTGCCGTTGCCCGTTGCGACGCCGGCGGCAGCGCCGGATACGCCTGACGCAAGCCGCCGCGAGCCGATGTCGCGCCTGCGCCAGCGTGTGGCAGAGCGTCTGCTGGCGGCGCAGCATACCGCCGCCTTGCTGACCACCTTCAACGAGGTGAACATGCAGCCGGTGAACGAGCTGCGCCAGCGCTTCAAGGCCGAGTTCGAGGTCAGGCACGGCGTCAAGCTCGGCTACATGTCGTTCTTCGTGCGGGCGGTGTGTCAGGCGCTGCAGCAGTTTCCCATCGTCAATGCCGCCATCGACGGTCACGACATCGTGTGGCAGGGCGACGCCGACATCGGCATCGCGATCTCCAGCCCGCGCGGACTGGTGGTGCCGATCCTGCGCCGCGCCCAGACACTGTCGTCCGCCGGGATCGAGACGGCCATCGCCGACTTCGCCCGCCGCGCGCGCGAGGCGAAGCTCACCCTGGAAGAACTCAGCGGCGGCACGTTCTCCATCACCAACGGCGGGGTATTCGGTTCGCTGCTCTCCACGCCCATCCTCAACCCCCCGCAGTCGGCGATTCTTGGCATGCACACCATCCAGGAGCGCCCCGTTGCGGAAAACGGCCAGATCGTGATCCGTCCGATGATGTATCTGGCGCTGACCTACGACCACCGCCTGATCGACGGGCGCGACGCGGTGCAGTTCCTGGTGGCGGTAAAAGCCGCGCTGGAAGCCCCCGACGCACTGTTGACGGCGGTGTGACCTTGATTCAGGGATTACACACCATGCCTCCAGCCGTGATGGGACACCATACGCCGGATCGACCGCTGGACATGCTGGTCGAAATACGCGACCTGCATTTCTCGTACGGGCACAACACCGTCCTGAAGGGGGTCACGCTCGCCATCCCGCGCGGCAAGGTCGTGGCCATTCTGGGGGTCAGCGGCTGCGGCAAGACGACCTTGCTGCGCCACATAGGGGGACAGCTCAAGCCATCGCGGGGCAGCGTGCGTTTCGATGGCCGGATCATCAATGAACTGGACAATACCCAGCTCTATGCGGTACGGCGTCAGATGGGAATGATGTTCCAGGTCAGCGGGCTGTTCAGCGATCTGTCGGTATTCGACAACATCGCCTATCCGATGCGCGAACATACCGATCTCCCGGAAGACGTCATCCGCGATCTGGTGCTGATGAAACTGCACGCTGTCGGCCTGCGTGGCGCGCATGGCCTCAGAACCAGCGAACTGTCGGGCGGCATGGCGCGCCGGGTGGCGCTGGCCCGGGCCATCGCGCTCGATCCCGGGCTGATCATGTACGATGAACCCTTCGCCGGCCTCGACCCGATTTCACTCAACACCGTTGCCAATCTGATCCGCAGGCTCAACGATGCGCTCGGCCTGACGTCGATCGTGGTGACATATGACGTCTCGGAATCGCTGAAAGTGGCCGATTACGTCTATTTCATCCACAACGGCGTGGTGGTGGCCGAAGGAGAGGCTGCCGCGATGGAAGGCTCGACGGACCCCTTCGTCCATCAATTCGTCCATGCCGAGCCCGACGGGCCGGTGGCCTTCCAGTATCCGAGCCAGCCGTATGGCAGGGAACTGGCGCTTTCCCTTCCCGCATCCGGGACAAAACCTGCTTCCTGACGGGGCTGGAGCCCGCTCAAGGTTCAGTTGAGCAAATAATCGTCGTTATTCCATGGAATAGACCCCATCCATGGAAAACACGATGAATCACGTCGAGTGTTCAGACCGCGGGGCTCAGGGATGAGCATGCCGCCGACCCCGGATAGCGATGATTTCATCGACTACGGATCCTTGCGTGCGCTGGTGGTGGACGATTCTCCCGGCATGCGCAATGCCCTGAGGCTGACCCTCTCGAACTTTGGAATCACCAGAATCCAGATGGTGGCCAATGCGGCCGAGGCCATTTTCCAGATCAAGAACCGCTCCTATGACTTCATCCTGTGCGATTTCAATCTGGGCGAGGGGCGCGACGGCCAGCAATTACTCGAGGAATTGCGCCATGGCAACCTGATCTCGCTGGAAAGCGTCTTCATGATGGTCACGGCGGAGTCCCATTATGAGAAGGTGGTCGCCACGGCTGAACTGGCGCCGGACGACTACATGATCAAGCCTTTCAGCGCAGAGCTTCTGTGTAGCCGGCTGACGGGCATCCTGCTGCGCAAGCGGGCATTCCGGGACGTCTACTGGAATTTTCAGGAACAGGATCTGAACGCCGCGATCGCGGCTTGCGATACGCTCATTCTCGGCAAGCCAAAGTACGCAGTGGATGCCATGCGTTTCAAGGGAGAGCTGCTGGTTGCGCTTGGCCGCTTCGAGGATGCCGAAAACCTGTACCGGCAGGTCGTCTCGATGCGCGCCATTCCGTGGGCACGGCTGGGTCTTGCCAGATCCCTGCATTTGCAGAAAAAGCATGATGCCGCCGAAGAGGAGCTGCGCGACGTTCTGGAGCAGGCACCTGAAATGGTGGTCGCCTACGATCTGCTGTCCGATGTCCATCTGGAAAAAAAGGACACGGTCGCCGCACAGGAAGCCCTCGAAAAAGGCGTGGCCATTTCGGGAAAAACCGTTCGCCGGCAGCAAAAGCTTGGGGAGATTGCCTACGGCAACGGCGATCTCGATGCTGCGAGCGCAGCGTTCGACAATGTGCTGGAAAAGGGACGCCATTCCATTTTCGTCACCCCCGCCGATTTCGGCAATCTGTGCCGGGTTCAACTGGAGCAGGGCGACCTGGAGGCGGTGGCCGACACGTTGAAAAAAAACAAAAGCACGCTGCAGGCGAATCCCGAAGGGCAGCTTGTGATGGCCGTCACCCAGAGCATGGTGCATACCCGGACCGGCAACCAGCAGGCCGCCGTCAAGGCCCTGGATATGGCGGCAAGCCTGCGTGCCGGGGGCGCGCGCGGGGATGCGCAATTGATGCTGGATCTGGCCGGCGCCTGCATGACCAATGGCCGGAACGAGGAGGCGGATGCCGTCGTGGCCGAGGTGGCGCGCAATGCACACGACAGCGAGGCGTTGCTGGCCAAGGCGAAACGGCTCTACGATGAAGCGGGGCGGGCGGACGTCGGCACCGGCGTGCTGGCCACGGCGACTGGCGACGTGCGCAAGCTCAATAACGAGGGGGTGGTGCTGGCACAGCGAGGCGACTACAAGACCGCCGTGGAGAAATTGCTGACGGCCTGCGATGAAGCCCCCTACAATCCGCGCATCCTCATGAATGCGGTGTGGGTGATGCTCAAATACCTCGACCAGGTCGGGATGGACGAGACCATGCTCGAAACCGCGCGGACCCGGCTCAGGGAGGCGGAACGCCAGGCACCGGGCCACCCGCGTCTTGGCGGACTGCGCCTGCAGATGAAGGACGTGGAAAATCGTTTCGGCATTCAGCGGAAGGCTGCCGGGTGACATTCGACGGCACCGACTTTTATGCGGCCCTGATTCATGAGCTGAAAAACGATCTGGGCGTACTGTCGATGGCGCTGGGAGGCATCCCGCTGCGGGGCGAAGCGGCGCACGACGCCGCGGTCGATTCGGCCCGGCTGCTGTGCCAGGGCATGGTCGACCGGCTGCATCAGGCGCTGCTGATCTACAAGGCGGACCATCAGCCGATCCATCCCGTGCTCGATGCCTGTTCGCCGCACGACCTGGTCCAGGCAATCGCGGCCAGCGCGCATGCCCTCGCACACGGCCGCCTGCATGTCGAGACGGTGATCGCCGCGGATACGCCCGTACTGTGGTTCTTCGATCGCGAGCTGGTCGAAATGGCCCTGGTCAACGCCATTCATAATGCATTGGCGCATGCGCGGTCATCCATCCGGATCGAGGCGGGGATGGACGCAGGCTGTCTGGCCCTGCGCGTGCGCGACGACTCGCCGGGCTATCCCGAATCCCTCCTGGAGAGCGTGGCCGACGGCAGGCCGTACGCCGCCACAGGAACCGGTCTGGGTCTGCGGTTTGCCAGGCTGATCGCGCACAGCCACGACAACCGGGGGCGCCGGGGCGAACTGCGGCTCGGCAACGACCCCGGTGCGGTGTTCAGCCTGCTTTTGCCCTGAGGCGGGCGTTGCGGGCGGCGCCGGATCCGCGCGCTAGGTGTCCAGCAAGGTCACCGTCGCGTCGGCGGTCGTGCTGTCGATATCGAACCGCACCACGCAGTATTCGGTCTGCTCGTCGATGGGCGTCGGGTCGTCCGCGCAACTGCAGCCGGCAATGATTCCCGTGTAGAAAATACCCGCCTTGGCCCGGATCAGGCCGGCTTCCTCGTTCACGCTGATGATCATCGCCTGGAAGGGACGGTCCGTCACATAGCTGCTGGACGACAAACCCTGCTGCAGCGGGAGATCTTCCGCATCCAGTTGTTCGATTTCCTGTTTGAGCACCTGCTGGAACGCGGGGGTCTTCCAGGCACGCAGGGATAGAGGAAACTGGCTCATGGGCTTTTCCTTGGCAGATCAGGCGGGGCGTCAGGCCCGCCACGGGAGTGGGTATTGTCCGCCCAGGACGGGCCTCCCGGCAACTGTTAGGGAAGCGGAGTTTTTCCCCTTTTTTCAACGCGCACCCCGGACGGGCTTTGGCCCTGCTTTCAGCGGGCTTGAAAATTCTCTACATCACCTCAAAATACAGCCAGTAATCCAGGCTTATTCCGGCTATGGCAACCAAGCGAGAAGGTACTACCCTACTGGAACCGTCGGTGGCGAAAGTAAAGCCGCCGCCCTTGTACAAGGTTCTGCTGCTGAACGACGATTACACTCCGATGGAGTTCGTGGTGTTCGTCCTCAAAAAGTTTTTCGGCATTGACCAAGAACGGGCCACACAAATCATGCTCAAAGTGCATACTGAGGGGGTGGGGGTGTGCGGGGTGTACCCGAGAGATATCGCGAATACCAAGGTCGAGCAGGTTGTGGATTTCGCGCGGCAGCATCAGCATCCGCTGCAATGTACGATGGAGGAAAGTTAGATGATCGCCCAGGAACTCGAAGTCACGCTGCACATGGCCTTCATGGATGCGCGGCAGAAGCGCCATGAATTCATTTCGGTGGAGCATCTGCTGATGGCAATGCTGGACAACCCGTCGGCAGCCGAGGTGCTGCGCGCCTGCGGCGCCAACCTCGATGCGATGCGCGACCAGCTCGACAAATTCATCGAGGAGCACACGCCGAAAATGCCGGGCGACGGCGAGGTCGATACCCAGCCGACGCTTGGCTTCCAGCGTGTGATCCAGCGCGCCATCCTGCACGTCCAGTCATCCGGCAAAAAGGAAGTGACCGGCGCCAACGTCCTGGTGGCGGTGTTTGGCGAAAAGGACTCGCATGCCGTGTACTTTCTCACCCAGCAGGGGGTGACGCGGCTGGATATTGTCAATTTCATCTCCCACGGCATTACCAAGACGCCGCAGAGCGAACCGGTCAGGCCGGATGAGGTCGCCGAGGTCAATGCCGAGGCGCCGACCAGTTCGCCACTCGACAGTTTTGCGCAAAATCTTAACGCGCAGGCCCTGGCGGGCAAGATCGACCCGCTGATCGGACGCGACCAGGAACTCGAACGGGTGATCCAGACGCTGTGCCGTCGCCGCAAGAACAATCCCTTGCTGGTGGGCGAGGCAGGCGTGGGCAAGACCGCGATCGCCGAAGGTCTGGCGCGCCGCATCGTCGAAAGCTCGGTCCCCGAGATCCTGGCGCAGAGCACGGTGTATGCGCTCGATATGGGCGCCTTGCTGGCCGGGACCAAGTACCGGGGCGATTTCGAACAGCGGCTGAAGGGGGTGCTCAAACAGTTGTCCGACAACCCCAGGGCGATCCTGTTCATCGACGAGATCCATACCCTGATCGGCGCCGGGGCGGCATCCGGCGGCACGCTCGACGCGTCCAACCTGCTGAAGCCGGCGCTGTCGTCCGGCCAGTTGCGCTGCATCGGCGCCACGACCTATACCGAATACCGTGGTATTTTCGAAAAAGACCATGCCTTGTCGCGACGTTTCCAGAAGATCGACGTTCCGGAACCCTCGGTCAACGAAACCGTGGAAATCCTGCGCGGGCTGAAATCGCGTTTCGAAGACCATCATGGCGTCAAATACACGGCAGCGGCATTGACCACCGCAGCGCAACTGGCCGCACGCTACATCAATGACCGCCATTTGCCCGACAAGGCCATCGACGTGATAGACGAGGCGGGCGCGGCCCAGCGCATCCTGCCCAAATCGAAGCAGAAGAAGACGATCACCCCGCGCGAGATCGAGGACATCATCGCCAAGATCGCGCGAATTCCGCCCAAGACCGTGTCGTCCGACGACAAGAATTCCCTGAAGTCGCTGGACCGCGATCTGAAAGCGGTCGTGTATGGCCAGAATGCGGCGATCGACGCACTGGCGACGGCGATCAAGATGTCGCGCAGCGGCTTGGGCAATCCGCAAAAGCCGATCGGAAACTTCCTGTTTTCCGGTCCCACCGGGGTCGGCAAGACCGAGGTGGCACGGCAACTGGCCTATGTACTGGGTGTTGAACTGATTCGTTTTGACATGTCGGAATACATGGAGCGCCACGCCGTGTCGCGCTTGATCGGCGCGCCGCCCGGCTACGTCGGTTTCGATCAGGGCGGATTGTTAACGGAAGCCGTCACGAAGAATCCGTATGCCGTTGTTTTATTGGATGAAGTCGAAAAAGCTCACCCGGATATTTTCAACGTGCTGCTGCAAGTGATGGACCATGGCACCTTGACCGACACCAATGGACGCAAGGCCGATTTCCGTAATGTGGTATTGATCATGACCACGAACGCGGGGGCGGAAATACTCAACAAGGCGAGTATCGGCTTTTCCAGCTCGCGTGAAAGCGGCGACGAGATGGGCGAGATCAAACGCATGTTCACACCGGAATTCAGGAACCGGCTGGATGCGATCATCCCGTTTGCCTCGTTGACCGAGCCCGTCATCCTGCAGGTGGTCGACAAGTTCCTGATGCAGCTGGAAGAACAGTTGCACGAGAAGAAAGTCGAGGTGGTGTTTACCGATGCGCTGAAGGCCTATCTTGCGAAGCATGGCTTTGATCCGCTGATGGGTGCCCGCCCGATGTCCCGCCTGATCCAGGACACCATCCGCAAGGTGCTGGCCGATGAATTGCTGTTTGGCAGACTGGCGCATGGCGGTCAGGTAACCATTGATATCGATGCCAGCGAGAAAGTCAGACTGGAGTTCGAGGAGGCCGTGACGGTATAGTTTTTTTGCGCCATACAATTCCGTAAAGATTTCTCATGGGTGGTCGTAAGCCGTTCTAGACACAGGTGCGCACTGTTTTCTTGCCGTGATTTCCGCTTCATCCCCTGAAGCCGTGAAATCCGGCAATTCCGGCGCCTGTGTATTGTCGATCTCTAGAGAGGGCTGCCCATGAAGCTGTACTTCGTACCGCACATCACCGTACTTTTGATGGCTTGTTCCGTGTCTGCCCCTGTTCAGGCCGCCGACACCGAATCGGGCCATGCCACGCTATCCGGCGAGGATTTGACCGCGGCAAGCGAGCGTATCCGTCAAACCGGTGCGAAGATGCGTGAAGACCTGAGGAAGGCGCGCGCGCATCTGGACGCGCAGAAGGCCCAGGAAGAGGCCGAAAAAGCCCGCCTGGCGGCTGAAAAGACACGGCAGGCGGCCGAACGTCAACATCAGGAAGAACTGGAGCGCCAGCAGGCGCTCAAGGACAAACAGCAGCGGGAAGCCCAGTTGGCTACGCAGGAGCGTATGCGAAAGGAGGCTGCCGCACGGGCAGAGCAGCAGGCCGAACGCCAACGTCAGGATGCCCTGACTGCGAAGCAACAGGAGGCCGCCAGAGAGCAGGCGGCCAGGACGCGGGCGGCCGAAGCACTCAAGGACGCGCGCGCTTCGGTGGGTATCCGGGCATTCGGGGATGACCGGCAGGCCGCCAGGGCACGGGCAGCCGAAGCGCTCAAAAAAGCGCGTGAATCAACCGGTGTACGGGCGTTCGGAGAGTGACGCCCCAGACGCGGAGCCATCACCTTGCAAGGACAATCGGCCCGCCACGGTCATCGGCGCGTACACTGTGTGCCCATGGGCAGGCTGATCCCGTCCGGGGGCATGATGATGGATGACGGCACGAATATTTTCCTGGCCGATATCGGCAGCATGTCCCATCACTTGCTCGACACGATCGAATCCCGCACCATGTCCGGCATTCGAAGAAGACCGGGATGTTGATGAAAAGCGCATGGGTTTCTTTTGCGGCCGTTCTGGCGGCAGCCGTTCTGCTGGCGGGTTGCGAACGGCCGGCGACGTCGTTTCCCGATACGGCCGTTGCCAAGGCAGGGAACGAAACGATCAGCAAATTCGAGCTGGAGCGGGCCATGGCGCGTCTGGGCCCCATGAACGCGGCTGAGACCGCACAGGCTCGTGGCAAGGTACTGGAGGCCCTGGTCGACCAGTATCTGGTTGGCCATGCCGCCCGAGACGCAAAGCTGGACAAGGCTCCCGAGGTTGTCCTGGCGATGCAGCAGGCACAACGCCAGGTACTGGTGGAAGCCTATATGGAACACCTGTTCAAGGATTTGCCACCCCCCTCGGATGACGCCATCCGGGATTATTACAACCGTCATCCCGAATGGTTCGCACAACGCAGGCTATACCGCGTTCAGGAACTCGAGTTGCAACTGGCGCCAGCGCGCATCGCGGAGATTGAAACGCAACTGGGGAAAAGCCATGGTCTGTCCGGGTTCACCGCCTGGCTGGACACACAGGGTATCGCCGTCAAATCGGGCGAGACGGTGAGGCCGGCAGAAAAAATTCCGGCGGCCGTGTTGAGTCAGCTCGCCAGGATGAAAGACGGGCAGGCGGTCGTGATACCGGTAGACGGGGAGCGGGTCGGCGTGTTGCAATTACTGGGGAGCCAGACACAGCCGGTATCGCCGGAACAGGCCCACGATGCCATTTCCCATCAGCTCCTGGCGGAAAAACGAAGAACCCTGCTGGAAGCCGAAATCCGTCAATTACGCGCCAGCGGCAAGGTCGAATATGCCAGTGGCTTTGTGCCTGCGTCTGCGAGCGCTGCCGCACCGCTCGACAAGCCTTGAGTCCGGTTCGATGCGGCGCACAGACGGAATGAGGATTTTCCGTACGCACACCGGAGTGACCGGAGCGGAATTGGCCTCATGCAAACAAGATTTCATTTTCAATGAGTACCCGACATGACCACGATCCATCCTGTGATTCTATCCGGAGGCTCGGGCACCCGCCTGTGGCCCTTGTCGCGGGCGGCGCTGCCCAAGCAGCTGCTGCCGCTTGCCAGTGACCGGAGCCTGCTGCAGGACACCGTCGGACGCTTGACAGGCATGCCCGAAATGGCTGCGCCGCTGATGGTCTGCAATGTCGAGCACCGTTTCATGATCGCCGAGCAGATGCGCCAGATCGATGGCACCCCCCATGCCATCGTGCTGGAACCGGTCGGGCGCAATACCGCACCGGCGATTACCGTGGCGGCGCTGATGTTGTCGCGCGACGATCCGGACGCGCTGATGCTGGTCCTGCCGGCCGATCACCTGATCGGCGACGTCGCCGCCTTCCACGATGCCATACGCACGGCGGCAGAGGCCGCGCAGCACGGCCATCTCTCCACCTTCGGCATCGTCGCCGCCACGCCCGAGACCGGTTACGGCTATATCCGCAAGGGCGCGCCGCTGGCGGACAGCGCGGGTGCCTACCAGGTGGCGGGATTCGTCGAGAAGCCCGACCTGGCCACCGCGCAGCAGTACGTCGAATCCGGGGACTATTTCTGGAACAGCGGCATGTTCCTGTTCCGCGCGTCGGATTTCCTGCAGGAACTGCAGGCGTTGCGGCCCGACATCCTGGACGCCAGCCGCGCGGCGCTGGATGCCGCCACGCTCGATCTCGATTTCGTGCGGCTCGACCCGGCCACATTCGAGGCCTGCCCGTCGGAGTCGATCGACTACGCCGTCATGGAGCATACCCATCGAGCGGCCATGGTTCCCGCGGACATGGCCTGGAACGACATCGGCGCCTGGTCGGCGCTATGGAACGTGGCGGAAAAGGACGGGCAGGGCAACGCCATCCGCGGTGACGTCATGCTGGAAAACGCCCGCGACAACTTCGTCCGTGCCGAAACCCGCATGGTCGCGATGCTGGGTGTATCCGACCTGGTGGTGGTCGAAACCGCCGACGTGGTGCTGGTCGCCGGCAAGGACCAGGTCCAGGACGTGAAGAAACTGGTCGACCGTCTGAAAGCCGAAAAACGCTGCGAGCATCTGGTCCACAAGCAGGTGTACCGCCCCTGGGGATGGTACGAGGGCATCGACGAGGGCGAGCGTTTCCAGGTCAAGCGCATCATGGTCAGGCCGGGCGAAAAGCTCAGCCTGCAGATGCACCACCACCGCGCCGAGCACTGGATCGTGGTCTCCGGCACGGCCAGCGTCACCTGCGGCGACGAGGTCATGCTGCTGACCGAGAACCAGTCCACCTACATTCCGCTCGGCACGTCGCACCGGCTGGAAAACCCCGGCAAGATCGATCTGCACATGATCGAGGTCCAGTCGGGCACCTATCTCGGCGAGGACGACATCGTCCGCTTCGAGGACATCTACCAGCGCAGTTGAGCCTTCCCGCGAACTTGCCGCTCGCGGGAGATAGATGCTTCGAGGCTTTAACCCATTGTTTTAATTGCAAATGTGTCGGCCTTCCGGCAAGCCGGCCCGGCGGCTGCCCGCCTGGCTACGGTCCGCCGTGTAGGACGAACACCTACATCACGGGTGGTCCGTTTCCGTCCATCAATACAGCGCTTGCCCACATTAACTTTCCCGGGTGTCGTCCGAAAACGAATTCACCACGCTGACTTGAGTGTGTGTTTGAAAAAATTCAACGGAGAGGGGCAGGCCAAATGAAAATGGACGAAATGCTGGACGACATGCGCGACGTCAATCTGAACTACCTGATGCTGGCACAGGGCATGATCCAGCACGACAAGGCGACCGCCGTCTTTCGTCTGGGCATCAGCCAGGACGTTGCCGACCTGATCGAAGCGCTGACGCCCGCGCAGATTCTCAAGCTTGCCGCATCCGGCATGATGGTGTCGCGCTTCCGCTTCGACGACGGCGTGGTGCTCAACATGCTGACCAATTACACCCGGGATCGGGCCATCGCCCAGTCCCACGCCGCCATCCTGATGGCCGGCCAGGCCGCAGAAGCCTTTGCCTGATCCGGCCGTAGCCGCAGCAGCCGCCGCACAATAAAAAGGGGAGTGGTTTCATGAGCAAGAAAAGTCTGTTGACCGAGATGCGCGATACCCAGCTGGCGATCGAACTGATCGAACTCGGTGCCCGCCCGCAGGTTCTTGAATCCGAAACCACCTTGTCGCGTGAACGCCTGCTCAAGCTGTACAAGGAAGTCAAGGGCGTGTCGCCGCCCAAGGGCATGCTGCCGTTCTCGACCGACTGGTTTCTGACCTGGCTGCCCAACGTCCATTCCTCGCTGTTCATCAACATCCACCGCTACATCACGAAGAACAGCGAATGCAGCGGCATCGAGGCCGTACTCAAGAGCTATCGCCTGTATCAGGAATACCTGCACACCAACCAGATCGAAGCCGTGCTGAGCTTCACCCGTGCGTGGACGCTGAACCGTTTCTTCGAAAGCCGCATGCTTGAAACGGCCACCTGTAGCGGTTGCGGCGGTCATTTCGTGGTGCATCCCGACGATCTGCACGACCATTACGTGTGCGGCCTGTGCAATACGCCGGCACGCGCAGGCAAAACCCGCAAGGCCAAGGCGGCCGCCCAGACCGAACTGAGCGCTGCGGCCTGACGGATTTTTTCCGGAGCCCGGCGATGATGCGTTGGCCGGTCAGCCTCCAGTCGCTTGCCGCCCAGTGCATGGCCCTGTTGCTGGCCATCCCCCTGACTGAGCTGCTGCAGATCTTGTTCTCGTTTCAGGCCACCCTCTGGTCATTTGTTTTCGTGCAGGGCGGGATCGCTGCAGTCCTGAGTCGCGTCTGGCGGCAAGCCGCGTGGTGGCCGCCTCTGCATCTGGTCTTTCTGCCCACCATTTTCCTGGCCCGGCAGGCAGGCTTGCCCGCCTGGATCCATCTGGCCATATTCGTACTGCTGGTCCTGTTCTACTGGAGCACGTTCCGCACCCGGGTGCCGCTGTATCTGTCCGGCCACAAGGCATGGCAAGCGCTCGCGTCCCTGCTGCCGCGGGCGCATGCTTTCCGTTTCATCGATCTCGGCAGCGGCCTGGGCGGCGTCCCGCTCTACCTGGAGCCGAATTTTCCGCACGGCCGTTTTTACGGTACCGAAATTGCGCCGGCGCCCTGGTTCATCAGCCGCGTACGGGCCTGGCTCAAGGGGAGTCGGGTGAATTTCATGCGGGACGACTATGCAAGCCTCGACCTGTCCCGGTTCGATGTCGTGTTTGCCTTTCTTTCGCCTGCAGCCATGCCGGACCTGTGGCAGCAAGCCCGGACCCAGATGCGTCGCGGCACGCTGTTCATCAGCCTGGCATTTCTGGTCGAAGGCCGTGCGCCAGACCACGTCCTGGCGGGGAATGCAGGCGCCCGACACACCCTGTATGCCTGGCGGATGTAAGACGTCGGCGCACGGAAATACTCGCACTGCGCCATCAAGTTTCTGGCGATTTTGACGAATCCTTCCCATGAAAGTATCGATGCGGAATGCTGCCAGCCCGGGGTGGAGCGGGGCCGCTCTCACTGGATGGATCAATCAATAAGGAACGGACGGCCGTGCTAGTCATCGTTGGTTATATTGTTGTGGTGCTGAGCGTCTTCGGCGGCTTTGCGCTGGCAGGCGGCCATCTGGCCGCGCTGTTGCAGCCGGTGGAGTTGCTGATGATCGGCGGGGCGGCGGCCGGTGCCTTCCTGGTCGGCAACAACAGCAAGGCCGTCAAGGCCACCCTGAAGGCGCTGCCCACCGTCTTCAAGGGATCGAAATACACGCGCACGCTGTACATGGACATCATGGCGCTGCTGTACGAGCTGCTGACGAAGATCCGCAAGGAAGGCCTGATGTCGGTGGAGGCCGACGTCGATGCGCCCGAGAGCAGCCCCTTGTTCACGAAATATCCGGCCATCATGGCGGATCACCACATCATCGAATTCCTCACCGATTATTTACGCCTGATGGTCAGCGGCAGCATGAACGCCTTCGAGATCGAGAACCTGATGGACAACGAGATCGAAACCCATCACCACGAAGGCGAAGTCCCGGTGCATGTCATCGCCAAGCTGGGCGACGCCATGCCGGCATTCGGTATCGTGGCGGCCGTGATGGGGGTCGTACACACGATGGAATCGGTCGGCCTGCCGCCCGCGGAACTGGGCATCCTGATTGCGCATGCGCTGGTCGGAACCTTCCTCGGCATCCTGCTTGCCTACGGTTTTATCGGCCCGCTTTCCACCCTGCTCGAGCAGAAGCTGAACGAATCGACCAAGATGTTCCAGTGCATCAAGGTCACCCTGCTGGCCAGCATCAACGGCTATGCACCGGCGATTGCGGTCGAGTTCGGACGCAAGGTGTTGTTCTCGACCGAGCGACCGTCCTTCAGCGAGCTGGAAGCACACGTCAAGAGCGCGAAATCGCGCTGATTCCGCGCCCGTGCTCCCGATACCCATGGTGCATCCGTCCTTCTAGGGCATAAATGAGCGAGCAGAAAGCCCCCATCATCATCAAGCGCGTCCGGAAGGTGACGGGGGGTCATCACGGCGGCGCATGGAAGATCGCCTATGCCGACTTCGTGACGGCGATGATGGCATTCTTCCTGCTGATGTGGCTGCTGGGCTCGACCACCAAGGGCGATCTGGAAGGCATCGCCGAATATTTCAAGACGCCGCTCAAGGTGGCCATGCAGGGCGGCTCGGGCAGCGGCGACAGCTCCAGCGTGATCAAGGGCGGCGGACTCGACATGACGCGCAACGTCGGGCAGGTGAAAAAGGGCGAGACCAAGGCGGAAAAGAAGACCTACAACCTGAAGGCCGCCCAGGCCGAGCTCGAACGCATCGAAATGGACAAACTCAAACAGCTGAAAAAGCGCATGGAGAGGACGATCGATGCCAACCCGACGCTGAAGCAGTTCAAGCGGCAACTGCTGCTCGACATCACCAGCGAGGGCCTGCGCATCCAGATCGTCGACGAGCAGAACCGGCCCATGTTCAACCTGGCAAGTGCCGAACTGCAGCCCTATACCAAGGTCATCCTGCATGAAATCGGCAAGATGCTGAACGACGTGCCGAACAGGATCAGCCTGTCCGGCCACACCGACGCGACGCCTTATGCGAACGGCACCCGAGGTTACGGCAACTGGGAACTGTCGGCCGATCGTTCGAATGCCTCACGCCGCGCCCTGATTGCCGGCGGCATGGACGAATCGAAAATGCTGCGTGTGGTCGGCCTGGCGTCGTCGGTTCCGTTCGGCCAGGCGGCGCCCTTTGATCCGGTCAATCGCCGCATCAGCATCATCGTGATGAACAAGCGCACCGAGGAAGCCATCACCAAGGAAGCCAGCGGCGTCAGCACGGCGGATGCGGCCGATGAACAGGGCGAGTCCGGGCAGGACAAGGCGTCGCCCGACGCGCCGAAACAGGCTTCTTCCTCCGCCACCCCAAGCGTTCCGCTGCCCCCGCGGCCGCCGCTTGAGGCGAAATAGCAGGTCAAATCCACCCTTATTCCCCTGATCGCCCGCGTCGGGCCTGACCAATAATCCACCCTGAAGAAAGCCCGTCTCGCATAGAAGACGGTTCCTTCCAACCAGGTGAGATCAGGGATGGCTGAAGAAAGCGATCAGGAACGGACGGAAGCCCCATCGCCGCAGCGATTGGAGAAGGCGCGCGAAGACGGCCAGGTGCCGCAATCGCGCGAGCTGGCCACGTTCGTCGTGCTGATCACCAGTGGTGCCGCCTTGTGGATGATGGCCAATGGTCTGGGCAAAACCATGTCGCAGATTGTGCGCCGCAGCCTGCAGTTCGATCCTGCCGTCGCCCGCGACAGCCACTACGTCATGACCCAGCTGGCCAGCCAGGTCCTGGATGCCTCCCTGGCTCTGGCGCCTTTCCTGGCGCTGGTGATCATCGCTGCGCTGGCTTCGCCCTTGTTGCTGCGCGGCTGGCTTTTCAGCACCAAGGCCTTCATGCCGGATTTCAAGCGTCTGAATCCGCTGTCGGGCATCAAGCGCATGGTTTCCAGCCAGGGCCTGGTCGAGCTGCTCAAGTCGCTGGCAAAAGTCGGTTTGCTGGGGAGCGTGGCGACCTGGCTGATCTGGTCCAATCTCGATGCGATCTTTTCGCTCAGCATGGAAGAACCGGCCGGCGCCATCCGGCACATGAGCGATCTCATCGGCAGGATTTTCCTGCTGGCCTCGGGCGCGATGATCTTCATCGTCGTGCTGGACCTGCCGTACCAGTTGTGGAGCTATTTCAACAAGCTCAAGATGAGCAAGGAACAGTTGCGCCAGGAAGCCAAGGAATCCGAAGGCGATCCGCACGTCAAGGCACGCATCCGCGCCCAGCAGCGCGACATGGCGCGCCGCCGCATGATGGCCGAAATCCCCACCGCCGATGTCGTGGTCACCAACCCGACCCATTACGCGGTTGCGCTCAAGTACAGCGAAGGCAGGATGGGCGCGCCCCGCGTGGTGGCCAAGGGTGCCGACGCGGTGGCCGCGAAGATCCGTGAGCTGGCCGTCGAGCACAAGGTGCCGCTGCTGGAAGCGCCGCCGCTGGCGCGCGCGCTGTTCCGTCACACCGAGCTCGGCGACGAAATCCCGGCCACGCTCTACGCAGCGGTGGCCGAAGTGCTGGCCTATGTGTTCCAGTTGCGCCACTTCCAGCAACGGGGGGGCGCCTACCCCGAGATACCGGTGGGGTTGCCGGTCCCGCCTGAACTTGATCCGCTGCAAACCGCCAGCCCGGGCGCTCACGCATGAACGGCACCCTGAGTTTCTCCAGCCTGTTCAACAGCGCCAATGTCCGCGCGCTGGCGGCGCCGTTGTTCATCGTCCTCATCCTGGCGATGCTGGTGCTGCCGCTGCCGCCGTTCGCGCTGGACATGCTGTTTACCTTCAATATCGCACTGTCCATCATGGTGCTGCTGGTCGGCCTGTCGACCAAGAAGGCGCTCGATTTCGCCGCCTTCCCCACGGTGCTGCTGCTCTCGACCTTGCTGCGCCTCTCGCTCAACGTCGCCTCCACCCGCGTGGTGCTGCTGCATGGCCACACCGGCCCCGACGCGGCCGGCAAGGTGATCGAGGCCTTCGGGCATTTCCTGGTCGGCGGCAATTACGCGGTAGGCATCATCGTGTTCGTCATCCTGGTGGTGATCAATTTCATCGTCATCACCAAGGGGGCGGGGCGGATCGCCGAGGTCAGCGCGCGCTTCACCCTCGACGCGATGCCGGGCAAGCAGATGGCGATCGACGCCGATCTCAACGCCGGCCTGATCGACGAAAACGAGGCGCGCCGCCGCCGTGCGGAAATTTCCCAGGAAGCCGATTTCTACGGCTCGATGGACGGTGCGTCGAAGTTTGTACGCGGCGATGCCATCGCCGGCATCCTGATCCTCCTGATCAATATCGTCGGCGGTCTGGTCATCGGCCTGATGCAGCACGACCTGTCGCTGGCGGACGCCGCGCAGAACTACACCCTGCTGGCGATCGGCGACGGCCTGGTCGCGCAGATTCCGGCGCTGGTCATCTCGATCGCCGCCGGCATCATCGTCAGCCGCGTCAGCACCGAGGAAGATATTGCCGGCCAGATGCTGTCCAACGTGTTCAACAAGACGCAGGCGCTGTATATCACGGCCGCGATCCTCGGCATGATGGGCATGATTCCGGGCATGCCGAACCTGGCGTTCCTGCTGTTGGCCGGCGGCATCGTCTGGCTGGCCTGGAGAAGGAGCCACCAGAAGGAAGAAACGCCGTCCGTGGAGGAGACGATGCCCGTTGCGGCCATCGAATCCCAGGAAGCCAGTTGGGAAGACGTGGCCCCCATTGACACCCTGGGGCTGGAAGTCGGTTATCGCCTGATTCCGCTGGTCGACAACGCCGCCGATGGCGAACTGGTGCGCCGCATCAAGGGCATTCGCAAGAAATTCGCCCGCGAGATCGGCTTCCTGCCGCCCGCCGTGCACATCCGCGACAACCTGGAAATCAACCCGAACAGCTATCGCATCACGCTCAAGGGCGTGGAAATCGGCAGCGGCGAAGTGCGTACCGGTTCCTTCCTCGCCATCGATCCCGGCACGGTCGCCACGGCGCTGCCGGGCGTCGCCACGCAGGATCCGGCCTTTGGCCTGCCCGCCGTGTGGATCGAATCCGAACTGCGCGAGCAGGCTCAGGCGATGGGCTATACCGTGGTCGACCCCGGCACCGTGGTCACCACGCACCTGAACCATCTGGTGACGCTGCATGCCGCCGAGTTGCTGGGGCGTCAGGAAACCCAGGCGCTGCTCGATCATCTGGGCAAGAGCGCGCCCAAGCTGGTGGAAGACCTGGTGCCGAAGATGCTGACGCTGTCCACCGTGCAGAAGGTGCTGCAGAACCTGTTGACGGAAGGCGTGGCCATTCGCGACATGCGCACCATCATCGACACGCTGCTGGAGCACGCCGCCCGCGTACAGGATCCACACGAGCTGACTTCGCTGGTGCGGGTGGCGCTGGGCCGTTCGATCGTCCAGCAGATTTACGGCGCATCCAGCGAACTGCCGGTGATCGCCCTCGACCAGAGCCTGGAACGCCTGCTGCTGCAGACGCTGCAGACCGGCCATGATTCCGCCGGCATGGAGCCGGGCCTGGCCGACACCCTGCTGGAGCGGGCGCAGGTTTCGACCCAGCGTCAGGAAGCGCTCGGCCATCCCCCCGTATTGCTGACGCCGGCCGTGCTGCGTCCGCTCCTTGCACGTTTCCTGCGGCGCGCGGTGCCGCAACTCAAGGTGCTTTCGCACGCCGAAGTGCCTGAAGGCAAACAGATCAAAGTGACTTCCCTGGTAGGAGGAGCAGCATGAACGTCAAACGTATCGTCGCCAGAACATCCCGTGAGGCCATGCGCCAGTTGCGCGACGCGCTCGGACCCGATGCGGTCATCCTTTCCAATCGCGCGGTCGAGGGCGGCGTGGAAGTGCTGGCCCTGCCGGCGGAAGACATCGCCGCGATGGCGCCGCCCGTGGTGGATGAACCCGTCGTGTCGCTGTCTCATCGCGCGACGATGCGGGAAATGCCGCCCGAAACGGAGCCGGAGCCGGAAGTCACCATCAAGCGCCGCCTGATCGAGCGAGTGGCTGTGCCGACCGAGGACAGCGCCCAGTTGGCGCAAAGCGTGGTGGGTGAACTCCGGGGCGAAATCAAGGCGATGCAGGCCCGGCTGGAAAGCCAGTTGGCGGATCTGGCCTGGCGCGACCTGCCGGGCCGCGATCCGGCCGGCGCTTCCGTCATGCGTGACATGCTGGCGGCCGGTTTTTCCGCCACCCTGGCGCGCGAGATGCTCGAAACCCTGCCCAAGGGCGACGCCGAACAGGCGCAGGTCTGGATGCGCAACACCCTGATGAAGCGCCTGAACGTGATGCAGAGCGAAACCGACATGCTCGACGGCGGCGGCGTGTTCGCCCTGATGGGCCCCACCGGCGCCGGCAAGACCACCACCACCGCCAAGCTGGCGGCGCGCTTCGTGGTACGTCACGGCGCCGACAAGCTGGCGCTCTTGACCACCGACAGCTACCGGATCGGCGGCCACGAGCAACTGCGCATCTACGGCAAGATTCTCGGCGTGACCGTGCATGCGGTGCGTGACGCCGCCGATCTGCGGCTGGCGCTGTCCGAACTGCGCAGCAAGCACACCGTGCTGATCGACACCGTCGGCATGAGCCAGCGCGACCAGGCCGTCGCCGAACAGGTCGAGATGCTCTTTCAGGCCGGCAAGCAGATCAAAAGATTATTGTTGCTGAACGCCACCAGCCACGGCGACACCCTGAACGAAGTGGTGCAGGCGTATCAGACACGCGGTCTGGACGGCTGCATCCTGTCCAAGGTCGACGAGGCGGCCAGCCTCGGCCCGGCGCTCGACTGCGCGATCCGCCACGAACTGAACGTGCACTACCTGGCGACCGGCCAGCGCGTGCCCGAAGATCTGCACCTGGCCAATCGCCAGTACCTGATTCACCGCGCCTTCAAGACGCGCACGCTGTCCTCGCCCTGGCAACTGGACGACAGCGAACTGGCCTTCGCCATGAGCGGCGTTCAATCCATTCAACGTGAAAGCGCGGTGGCCCTTGGATAAATTCGTCAGCGACCAGGCCGCCGGACTGCGCCGCCTGCTGGGCCAGACCGGATTCCAGGTCATCACCGTGATGTCGGGACAGCCGGGCGCGGGCAAGACCGCCGCGACGGCCAATCTGGCCGTGGCGCTGGCACGTTCCGGGCGCGACGTCCTCATCGTCGATCAGGATCGGCATGGGCATGGCGCGTGCGCCGCGCTCGGACTGACGCCGCGCCACGACGTGGCGGACGTGCTGGCCGGGCATTGCGCGCTGGATGCCTTGATCCTCACCGGCCCCGAGAATGTGCAGGTGCTGCCGATCGGCGGAGGCTTCAAGCGGCTGGGAAAACTGTCCGGACGCGACCAGGAACGGCTGGCACAGAGCTTCAACCGTCTGCAGTGCGGCGTCGATGTCGTGCTGGTGGACATGGAGGAGGCGACCGATCCGGACGCCCTGCCGCTGGGTCTCGCCGCCTCCGAGATCATGGTGGTGCTGCCGCCCGGCAATACGGCGATCACCCAGGCCTACACGCTGGTGAAGCGGCTGGCGCAGAATTTCGGCAAGCGCCAGTTCCGGCTGCTGCTCAACCGCATCGAGTCGCCCGCACAGGCACAGGCCGTCGCCGGCAATTTTTCCCGCACGGCCGAGCAGTATCTGGGCGTGTCGGTTGATTATCTGGGCTACATTCCGCTCGATGAACGTCTGACGCACGCCGGCCATCTGCACACCTCGGTGGTGGAGGCGTTTCCGGTCGCGCAATCGACCTCGCATTTCCGCAAACTGGCCGACGGCCTGCTGCGCTGGCCGCAGCCCGCCAGTCTGGGCAGCGTCGGCGGCTTCATGCAGCGCGTGATCGAGGGCGGTCGTCTGGTGGAAGCCTGCAGGAGATAGGGATGTATACCGCAACCGGTAAAAGCGAGAAGAGCGAGAAAAACGACCTGCTGGCGCAATACATGCCCATGGTGAAGCGTCTGGCGCATCACATGATGGGGCGGCTGCCGCCCAGCGTCGAAGAGGACGATCTGGTGCAGGCCGGCATGATCGGCCTGCTCGATGCGATCAGCCGCTATGACGAGGCGCAGAGTGCGCAATTCGAAGGCTATGCCATCCAGCGTATCCGCGGTTCGATGATCGATGAACTGCGCCAGTCCGACTGGATGCCGCGCAGCGCGCGCCAGTCGATGCGCAAGATCGAGCAGGCGATCAACATGCTGCAGCACAAGCTCGGCCGGCAACCCAGCGAAACCGAGATTTCGGATGCCATGAAAATCCCGCTGGCCGAATACCAGGCCATGCTCGGCGACGCGCGTGGACATCAGCTCCTGTATTTCGAAGACTTCGGCGAATCGGGCGAGGACGATTCCTTCCTCGACAAACAGTCCGCGGACGACGCCAGCATGCCGCTGCCGCAGCTGCTCGACGCCAACCTGCGCGCCTGCATCATCGCCGGCATCGAAAACCTGCCCGAGCGCGAGCAGTTGCTGATGTCGCTGTATTACGAACAGGAGCTCAACCTGCGTGAAATCAGCGAGATCTTCGGGGTCAGCGAATCCCGCATCTGCCAGCTGCACGGCCAGGCCATCGCGCGGCTGCGCGCCAAACTCAAGGAAGATGCATGGATCGTGGCAGCCTGATCGGACTCGGGCTGGCGGCGGCCGCCGTCCTCGGCGGCCAGGCAATGGAAGGCGGCCATGTCGGCCTGTTCATGCAGCCGGCCGCATTCGTCATCGTGGTGGGCGGCACCCTGGCCGCCGTGCTGCTGCATTATCCGCTGCCGGTGTTCATGAAGGGGCTGCGCATGCTGAAGTGGGCGTTCCGTCCACCCGAACCGGAAGGCGCCTCACTCATCCGCCGCGTCGTCCAGTGGTCGCATACCGCGCGCCAGGAAGGCATGCTGGCGCTCGAAAAACATCTCAACACGACACGCGACCCGTTCCAGAAGTCAGGGTTGCAACTATTGATCGATGGCGCCGACGCGGCCAGGCTGCGCGACGTGCTCGATGTGCAGATCGTCGGCTTCGAAACTGCGGAGCGCCAAGCCGCACGCGTGTGGGAGGCGGCAGGCGGCTACGCGCCCACGCTGGGCATCCTGGGTGCGGTGATCGGCCTGATCCACGTGATGGAGAACCTGTCCGACCCGAGCAAACTGGGTGCGGGTATCGCGGTCGCCTTTGTCGCGACCATCTACGGCGTCGGCCTCGCCAACCTGGTGTTCCTGCCGATCGCCAACAAGATCAAGTTCACCATCGCGCGCCGGGTGAGCGAGCGGGAAATCGTCTGCGACGGCCTCATGGGCATCGCCCAGGGCGACAACCCGCGCCTGATCGAGGCCCGTCTGAAAGGCTATCTCTAGGATCATGCGCCGTCGTCGCCGCATCGCCTATGACCATGAGAACCACGATCGCTGGCTGATTTCGTATGCCGATTTCATCACGCTGCTGTTCGCGTTTTTTGTGGTGATGTACGCCGTCTCGGCCGTCAACGAAAACAAATACCGCATTCTGGCCAGTTCGCTCGGCGATGCCTTCGGCAGGGCGCCGTCAAGCGAGACGCCGGTCCCGCAACTGCCCACGGTCACGCTGCCGCCTGAAGTCCGGCAGCGCACGCTGAAACAGCAACAGGCGATCGAGGAACAGGAACACATGACCAAGGTGGCCAGCAATCTGCTCGATGTCATGGCGCCGCTGGTCAGGGAGGGCAAGGTGCGGGTGACGCAAAGCCGGCGCGGCGTCAGCATCGAAATCAATGCGAATGTGCTGTTTCAGCCCGGTCGAGCCGAGCTCGAGCCGCAATCGCTGACGGTGCTGCGTGCCGTGGCGGAACGCCTGAAAAACGAGCCGTTCAATCTGGAAGTCACCGGCCATACCGACAATGTCCCGATCAGCAACTCGACTTTCGCGTCCAACTGGGAATTGTCGGCGGTTCGCGCGACCAGCGTGGTGCGCCTGCTGGCCGAAAACGGCATCGCGCCGGCCCGGCTGTCCGCCATCGGACGCGAGGCCAGCCAGCCGATCGCGCCCAACGACACGGCCGAGGGGCGCGCCCGCAACCGGCGGGTCGAGTTGATGATCCTGTCGGGCATGCCCGACACGGTCGAGGAAATTCCGGTCCCTGCAACACCGCTCCGACCTTGAAAACGCACGGACAGGCCCGATACTTCCAGTTCTGCTTTCAGGATTGAGAAGATCAGACCATGCCCAACGACACGCTCGAAGGTGAAGTCCTCCCCGATGAACGCCAGCTGCCGGCCGCGCCGGTGCTGCCGGCCGAGCTTTATCTGCTGCCGCTGACCGAAAAACCGTTTTTCCCGGCGCAAACCCTGCCCTTGCTGATGAACGAGGCGCCCTGGCTATCGACGGTCGAAGCCATCGGCGAGAGCCCGCATCACATGGTGGGGCTGGTGGTGGTCAAACCCGACAACAGCGACGAGGTGGTGCGGGCCGATTTCCACAGTGTGGGCACCGTGGTGCGCATTCATCACCCGGTCCGCTCCGATGGAAAAATGCAGTTCATTGCCGAGGGTTCGCGCCGCTTCCGCATCGTGGAATGGTTGTCCACGACACCGCCGTACAAGGTTCGGGTCGACTACCCGAACGAGATTGGAAAACCGGAATCCGAGGAAATCCGCGCCTATTCCATCGCCATCATCAATATGATCAAGGAGCTGCTGCCGCTCAATCCGCTGTATTCCGAGGAACTGAAGTTCTTCCTCAACCGCTTCGGTCCCAACGAGCCGTCCCTGCTGACCGATTTCGCCGCCAGCCTCACCACCGCGTCCAAGCAGGAACTGCAGGACGTGCTGGAATCATTCGGGCTGAAAAAACGCATGGAAAAGGTGCTGGTGCTATTGAAGAAGGAGCTCGACGTCGCGCGTCTGCAGTCGGACATCCGCGAAAAGGTCGACGAGAAGATGAGCGAGCAGCAGCGCGAATTCTTCCTGCGCCAGCAGCTCAAGGCGATCCAGAAGGAGCTGGGCATCGCCAAGGACGACAAGACCGCCGAGCTCGACAGCTTCAACGAACGCCTCGCCCAGCTCGTCGTGCCGGAGCAGGCGAAAAAACGCATCGACGAGGAAATGCACAAGCTGTCGCTGCTGGAGACCGGCTCGCCCGAATACACCGTCACCCGCAATTACCTCGACTGGCTGACCGTGCTGCCGTGGGGCGTGCATACCCAGGACAAGATCGACCTCGAACGCGCGCGCAGCATTCTCGACCGCGACCACGACGGTCTGGAGGACGTCAAGGACCGCATCATCGAATTCCTCGCCGTCGGCGCGATGAAGGGCGAAATGGCCGGCTCGATCCTGCTGCTGATCGGCCCGCCCGGCGTCGGCAAGACCTCGATCGGCAAATCGGTGGCCGAGGCGCTGGGGCGCAAGTTCTTCCGCTTTTCGGTCGGCGGCATGCGTGACGAGGCCGAGATCAAGGGCCACCGCCGCACCTACATCGGCGCCATGCCGGGCAAGTTCGTGCAGGCGCTGAAGGAGGTCGGCTCGGCCAACCCGGTCATCATGCTGGATGAGATCGACAAGATCGGCGCCAGTTATCAGGGCGACCCCGCGTCGGCGCTGCTGGAAGTGCTCGACCCCGAGCAGAACGCCGATTTCCTCGACCATTACCTCGACGTGCGTTTCGATTTATCCAAGGCGCTGTTCATCTGCACCGCCAACGATTTCTCCATCCCCTCGGCGCTGCTCGACCGCATGGAAGTCATCCGTCTGTCGGGCTACATCACCGAGGAAAAACTCACCATCGCGAAGCACCATCTGTGGCCGCGCGTGCTGGAGCGCGCCGGCCTGAAGAAGAGCCAGCTCGTCATCAGCGAAGGCGCGATCCGCCACGTCATCGAGGGCTACGCCCGCGAGGCCGGCGTGCGCAACCTGGAAAAGCAGCTGGGGCGGGTGGCCAGAAAGGCCGTGGTCAAGATCCTCGGCGGGGCGCAGACGCCGATCAGGATCGGCACCAGGGAAATCGAGACCTATCTCGACAAGCCCGTGTTCACCAAGGAAAAGCCCATTACCGGCGTCGGCGTCGTCACCGGCCTCGCGTGGACCGCGATGGGCGGCGCGACGCTGCCGGTCGAGGCCACGCGCGTGCACACCCTCAACCGCGGCTTCAAGCTCACCGGCAAGCTCGGCGAGGTGATGAAGGAATCCGCCGAGATCGCCTACAGCTACGTCGCCTCGCACCTCAAGGCCTACGGCGCCGACCAGACCTTTTTCGACAAGAGCTTCGTCCATCTCCACGTGCCGGAAGGCGCCACCCCGAAGGACGGGCCCAGCGCCGGCGTCACCATGGCCACGGCGCTCTTGTCGCTGGCGAAGAACAGGAAGATTCCGCGCCCGCTCGCCATGACCGGCGAACTCACCCTCACCGGCCAGGTCCTGCCGGTCGGCGGCATCCGCGAAAAAGTCATCGCCGCGCGCCGCATCGGCATCCACGAGCTCATCCTGCCCGAAGCCAACCGGCGCGACTTCGACAAGCTGCCCGAGCACATCCGCGCGGGCATGACGGTGCATTTCGCGAAGCGGTATCAGGATGTGGCGGAGGTGGTGTTTGGGTAAATTCCTTAAGCGGGAGAATGGTCGAGTGTCATCCGTGGCTAGCGCAGCTTGTCATTTTCCCGGTTCGCAGCTAATGTAAGGATTCCTTACTTATCCGGCGAGGGCGCCATGCTTGCCAAGATCACCGCCAAAAATCAGCTTACTCTGCCCAGGCAGGTGACCAACGCCCTGGGCGAGGTCGAGTACTTCGACGTCCAGACCCGCGACGGTCAGATCATCCTCACCCCAGTGCGCATTCAGCGCGCCGATGCCGTGCGGGCCAAACTCGCCGAGCTCGATCTGACCGAACAGGACATCGCCGATGCGGTCGACTGGGCGCGCCAGTCGACGGGCAAGCGAAAGAAATGAGCCGCCCGCCCCGGGTGGTCATCGATACCAATCTGGTGCTCTCGACCCTGGTGTTCGCCAACGGCCGGCTGGCCGCGCTGCGTCGTGCATGGCAGATCCGGCAGTGCGTGCCACTCGTATCAAAGATCACGGCCACCGAACTGATTCGGGTGCTGGCTTACCCCAAGTTCAAACTCGACGAAGCGGCCCGGCAGGAATTGCTGGCGGACTATCTGCCCTGGTGTGTCACCGTACACATCCCCAATCCACCGCCTGCCATGCCCGAATGCCGCGATCCCTGCGATCAGCCTTTCCTGCAGCTTGCCGTCACGGGCCAAGCCGACTATCTCGTCAGTGGGGATCGGGATTTACTGAGCCTTGATGGCCGGATTCACTGCCCGATCATTACAGGCGAGCAACTTCTCCAGATGCTTGAGTCATGAGGGCGAAAAAGGAGATGGATTCAGGGATGAAGTGCAATGTTGAGTAACGCCGGTCGGATGGTCTGTTCCCCGTTGTTCCGCATCGGCATCCACGAGCTCACCCTGCCCGAAGCCCACCGCCGCGATTTCGACAAGCTGCCCGACCACATCTGCACCGGGCTAACGGTGCATTTCGCGAAGCGGTATCAGGATGTGGCGGAGGGGGTGTTTGGGTGAGAAATGCAATGCTATGTGTACTGTTCTTTCTCACAAGAAGGGAGACACTCCAGGAACTGACGAAGTGATTTCGGCCATTGGTTATTACGGAGTTCTGCATTCAAAGGGACAGTTCAGCTTCACAAACTTGTCTGCATAGCGACTCAAGCTAGCCGGACGATCTGGTTCAAGCGTTTGCACACCTCCGCAAAGACCGAATCCGGCAATTTACCCAGCGGGTGCGCCTTGGCGCTGCGCGTGCGCCAGTCGAAGGATTTGGGCTGGTGGCAGAGCACGTAGCTCGTCTTGCCGGCTTTGCCGCGCCCCTTGGCCGCGCCGGCTGCCACGGCAAACGGGTTGTCGACGTTGTAATCGGCCGTGGTCATCGGCAAGCCGATCACCAGCGAGGTGCGCGCGTTGAAATTGCGGGGCGAGAGCACCAGAAACGGGTGGATGTCGCGCATCTCCCGCCCGGCCTGGGGATTGCAGTCAATCCAGATGACTTCCTGCCGATCAGGCGTCCATGGGGTGGATTTCGATGCGGCTACCACTTCTCGGCCCCGACGGGGGCGTCGGCCATGACTTCACCGCCGTGCCGCTCGGGGTCGTATTGCGCCAGCCGTTGTTCCAGCGTGAGGACCGATCCGTCAGCGGGGTGGATCACGATCAGTCCGTCTTCGACGGATACCCGCACGCGCTGGTCGGCGCGCAGATGCGCGGCGCGTGCCACGGCGGCCGGGAGTCGCACGCCCAGGTTGTTGCCCCATTGCTTGATGTCCAGATAGACCTCGGCCATGTCGGTACCCTTGAAGAATGTTTAAACGGAGTATAAACATTCTGCCGTGTGAGGGCCACCCCTGTTCTCGGAGCAAAATGCCACCCATGCCCGAAGTTGATCTACTCGATCCCCCGCCGCTTGAACTGGCTGCGATAATGGGCCAGCTTCACTATATCTTGATCTTGCCCCACGCCATGAGTGCCACTATAGTGCCACTCATGCGCACCGAACTCGTCACCACTCTCAAACGCCAGGCGACCGAACTCCTCGCGGATATCGAGCGGGACAAGCAGCCCATTCTGATCACCCAGCACGGGCTGCCGAGCGCGTACCTGGTGGACGTCGAAACCTTCGAACTGCTGCAACAGCGCATGGCGGTGCTGGAAGGCATCGCGCGCGGCGAAATGGCGGTGGCCGAGGGCAGGGTGGTGACGCATGCCGAGGCCAAATCCCGCATGGGTCGATGGCTGAAGTAATCTGGACCGAGCCGGCGCTCGCCGATCTGGACGCCATCGCTGATTACATTGCGCTTGACAAACCCGATGCGGCATCAGCCTTGGTCAAGCGGGTGTTCGAGCATGTCGAGTATTTGCGGTCATACCCCGAAAGCGGCAGCCGCCCGCCCGAACTGAAACGCTCGCGCTACCGGCAGATTATCGAGCCGCCGTGCCGGGTGTTCTACCGTTACGACGGCGGGCGAGTCTATATCCTGCATGTGATGCGGTCGGAGTCGTTGCTGCGCCCCTCGAAAATCGCGAAGCGCGAGAAAACGGCGTAGCGATAGCGACGTGACCGGGCCGAGCGTGTCGGCGCGACCCGGTCACGAGACGACTCGGATGATGGCCTCCTTATGACTTGCGGATGAGGAATTCGAACTCACCCTGGTTCGCGTTCGATGAAACCAGTTCGTGGCCGGTCTGCTTGCAGAAGGCCTGCATGTCCTTCAGCGAACCGGGATCGGTGGCGGTGACGGCGAGGGTCTCGCCTTGGGTGAGTTTGGCCAGGGCCTTCTTGGTGTGCAGGATCGGCAGCGGGCAGTTCATGCCGCGGGTGTCCAGGGTTTGCGTGGCGTTCGTGCTCATGGTGAAACCTCCTCTATAGATGACCGTCCGGTCAAGAAAATCGGCAAAAAAATTGCCGGGTGAAAAGGCTGAACAGCAAAGTGGTGATCGGCCAAAGCGCCGACACGTCGCCAGACCGGTCGGTAAAGGCCTAGATGAAAAAAACCGGCTGGCGTGCATGGTCTCAGGCCCCCGTTTCGACGCGCAGCGTCTTGATCGCGGGGCCGAGGCGGTAAATCAGCTCGGGGTCGTTCTGCGACTTGGCCAGCAGGATCACGCCCTCGTGGTAGGCGAGCATGGCTTCGGCGGTGAGGTCCGAATCCAGGGGCGCGATGGTGCCGGCGGCGACGGCTTGTTCCAGCGTTTCCTTGAAGCGCGACTTGGCGTGCGAAAAGATCGCCTGCAGTTTGGCGCGCAGGATGTCGTCCTGAGTGCTGACCTCCAGCGTCAGATTGCCGAAAATACAGCCCAGCACGCGGCCGTGCATCTGCTTGATCGAGCGCTGCCAGAAGTAGGCGGCGTCGACCAGATAGTCGATGCGCTCCATCGGCGGCAGGGCGGGGTCGAAAGCCTCGGCGACAAAACCGTTGGCCCATTCGTCGGCGAACTCGTCGATCACCGCCAGCACCAGGTCGCGCTTGGACGGGAAGAAATGGTAGAAGCTGCCTTTCTGCACGCCGGCGCTTTCGCAGATTTCCTGGATGCCGACATTGGCGTAACTGCGCGAATGGAAACGCGGCTTGGCGGCGGCGATGATGCGGGAGCGGGTATCGGTTGCAGTGTTCATGAGACGGATACTAGTTGACCGTTCGGTAAAATGCAAGCCCGGTGAGCTGCCCGCTTATTTAACCGGGAACCGTGCTCAAATTCCCTGGAGCGGGCAGGGTCCTCGGTTAAAATGCCGTCCATGACCGACGCCGCGCTCCTCGATCCCGCTCCGGAAGCCGCGCCCGCCGCAGCCGTCATCAAGGTGCGCGGCGAGCCGCTGACCGAACTGCCGCAGGATCTCTACATTCCGCCCGACGCCCTGGAAGTCTTCCTCGACGCCTTCGAAGGCCCGCTCGACCTGCTTTTGTATCTGATCCGCCGCCAGAACCTCGACGTGCTCGACATCCCGATGGCGGCGCTGACCCGGCAGTACATGGCCTACGTCGAGGCGGCGCGCGCCACCCGGCTGGAACTGGCGGCGGAATACCTGTTGATGGCGGCGATGCTGATCGACATCAAGTCGCGCATGCTGCTGCCGCGCCGCGAACAGGCCGAGGAGGCGGGCGAGGGCGAGGATCCGCGCGCCGAACTGGTGCGGCGCCTGCTGGAATACGAGCAGATGAAACTCGCCGGCCAGCATCTCGACGCGCTGCCGCAGGCGGGACGCGATTTCGATACGGTTAGCGTGTTTTTACCGGCCGCGTCCCAACGCCTGCCGAGCCTGCATCCGGAAGAACTGGCCGCGGCCTGGCTGGCGATCCTGTCGCGCGCGAAGAACCGCACTCACCACCGCATCGGCCGCCAGGAGTTGTCGATCCGCGAGCACATGAGTCGAATTCTGAAGCGGCTGACACCTGGAGAGTTCATGGAATTCAAGGACTTGTTTCCGGATGCTTCGACTGTGCATGAACTCGTGGTTACCTTTCTGGCGGTGCTCGAACTGACCAAGGAAACCCTGCTCGATGTGGCCCAGGCCGAGCCGTTTGCCCCCATCTACGTGAAGCTCCATGACGCTGCAACCGCATGACCATCCCGACGATCTGAAGATCATTCTGGAAGCGGCCCTGCTGGCGGCGGTCGAGCCGCTGTCGCTGGCTGATCTCAAGCGCATGTTCGAACAGGATCTGTCGAACGATACGCTGCGCCGCGCGCTCGATGAACTGCGCGCGCACTGGCACGGCCGTGGTGTCGAACTGGTGCAGGTGGCGGACGGCTGGCGCTTCCAGACGCGCGCCGAGATGCAGCCCTGGCTCAGCCGGCTGAAGAACGAAAAGCCGCCGCGCTATTCGCGCGCGGTACTGGAAACGCTCGCCATCATCGCCTACCGCCAGCCCGCGACGCGCGGCGACATCGAAGATATCCGCGGCGTATCGGTCAATCCCAACATCATCAAGACGCTGGAGGAGCGTGGCTGGATCGAGGCCGTCGGCCACCGCGACGTGCCCGGCCGGCCGGCGCTGTTCGGCACCACCGGGCATTTCCTCAGCGATCTCGGGCTGCGCACGCTGTCCGAACTGCCGTCGCTGGAAGAACTCGGCACCCTTGTCACCCCCGATGAAACCGCATTGATTCCGGAATTGCTGGACAATGAGGGGCCCGGGGTATTTGGCGCGGTCATCGAGATTGCCCATGCCAGTACCGTATCCGTCAGCCCTGTCGCGGACGACATCACCACCGAGATTCCCTGAATATGGTCCACCCCGCATCTCCCATTCGCCGTTCGCCGACCGCTGCCAAGGGGCGCGCGGCCGCACGTCTGCAGCAGGCCACCGCGCCGGAAGCCGCGAGCGAACGTTTGCAGAAGGCGCTGGCCTCGGCCGGTCTGGGCTCGCGCCGCGAAATGGAGGAATGGATCGCCGAGGGGCGTGTGCAGGTCAACGGCGAGACCGCGACGATCGGCAGCAAGGTCGGCCCGCGCGACGTGGTCAAGGTCAGCGGCCGCCGCGTCTACCTGCGCTTCGACGAAAAACGCACCCGCATCCTGATCTACCACAAGTCGGAAGGCGAGATCGTTACCCGCGACGACCCCAAGGGTCGTGCCACCGTGTTCGACGCACTGCCGAAACTGCGCGGTGCCAAGTGGATCTCCATCGGCCGGCTCGACTACAACACCGACGGCCTGATGATCTTCACCACGTCGGGCGAACTCGCCAATCAGCTGATGCACCCGCGCTTCGAGGTCGAGCGCGAATACGCGGTGCGCGTGCTGGGCGAACTGAGCGAAGACATGATTGCGCAGTTACTGACCGGGGTGGAACTCGACGACGGCCCGGCACAACTGCAAAGCTGCTTCGCCGCGGGCGGCGAGGGCGCCAACCGCTGGTATCGCGTCGTCATCAAGGAAGGCCGCAAGCGCGAGGTGCGGCGGCTGTTCGAACACTTCGGCCTGACGGTGTCGCGCCTCACCCGGATCCGTTTCGGCCCGATCGCGCTGCCGCCGCAATTGCGCCGCGGGCAGAAGACCGAGCTCGACGACGATCTGGTCGCGCGGGTGCTGGAGTGGGCGGGCATGCCAGCCGGGCCGCGACGGCAGACGCGCGGGGTAGCGGACAGGCATACCCGCAAGCCGCGCATGCGTTGAGCGGCGTCACGCCGCAAGCAGGATGCCACCCTGGCGTCAGCGGCCCGTGTAGGGCGAGGGCGCCTGCAATTTTTCGCGGCGTTCCTGACACGCGAGACAGCGCTTGGCGGTCGGATACGCATCCAGCCGCTTGTAGCGGATGGCCGATCCGCAGTCGATGCACACGCCATATTCTCCGGCTGCGAGGCGCTGCTCTGCTGCAACGATGTCGCGCACCTCTCCCACGTCGCGGATGATCTCGGCCTCGGTGATGTCACGCAGCAGCGACGCCGCCGCCGCATCGCCGGAGTCACCCGCTCCGCCCAGGAGATCGGCGTAGTGCTCATTGCTGGAGCGCGCGAGCACCTGCCGGATTTCATCGAGCAAGAGATTCTTGCGTGCGTCGATCCGCCGCGCGAAGTGTGTGATCTGTTCTGGAGTCAGGGAATTTTCAGGGCTGGTCATGGCGTCATGTCTGGCAGGGTTGAGAAACAGGCGTCGAACGGTGTCATGCCCATCATCGATCTTCCACGATATATATCAAGCCCCCCCCCCCCGCATGAACCGGACTCCGGCAAAGCGGCTGACAAAGACACTCCGGACGCGTGCCGGCTGCCATGCGAACGGGCTGCAGGCTTATTTCTCGGTCATCTTTTTGATCACGCCGGCCGCCCATTCGCGTCCGCCGAGGCCGAACGCCAGCGCAAAGGCCAGGCCGATGGCGCCGAAGCCGATCTGGAAGGCCGCGGTGAGCAGGCTGGTGCCGATCTGCAGTTGTTCGAGCGCCAGAAACACCACGAAAATGATCACGGCGTATTCCGACAGCGTGCTGATGGTGAGTGCGCCCTGTACACCGATATTGTTGAGGTAGGCAAATACCATGCGATTGATGAAACGCGCCACCAGCACGCCGAACACCAGCACCAGGATGGCGACGATGATGTTGGGAATGTAGAGCACGATCTTGTTGAACAGGTCGGCCACGATGTGCAGCCCGAGGCTGTTGGCCACGGTGACGATGACGATGAGGATGACGACCCAATAGGCCAGCTTGGCCAGCAGCCGCGACAGGCTGAGTTCGAGATTGCCCTGCTTGAGGAAGGCTTCTATGCCGGTTTTGTCGGCCAGGCTGTCGAAATGCAGCACATCGAGCAGCTTGGTGACGCCGGTGCGGACCAGATTCGCGAACAGCCAGCCGATGAACAGCAGCAGCAGGGCCGCCAGCAACTGCGGGACAAACGCGGCCAGTTGCATCCAGAAAGACGTCAGGGACGAAACGAACACATCAAGTTGCTGCTGCATGGGTCATACCTCCATTGCTGCGTAAAGGGCGCATTATAACGAACACCGAAAGACGGCCTATGCAGCCCGTGACGCCGCCGCGGCGCATGCACGACCTGCCCTGGCTGCGATTTCATGCATGCACTGTAGCAAATCCAGCGGCAGCATCCGGCCCGGGAAAGCGAGGATATCAATGCCCGGGAACAGGGTGTCATCGTCATGTGTAAACGCCCATCGTCGGGTGATTGGCTGCGTGTTCCATCCGGGGCTGGAAAGCCGCGCTGAACCGATTTACCATCCAGTACGAGGCGCGCCTGCCTCGGCTGTGAATGAACCTCCGTTGACACAAAAAACCGGACAGGCCCCGACATTCTGCCGCCCGGCCGCTCGATACGGCATTGATTCGATTCTGTGCTTGACCCGATCAAGCCGTGCCTTGATCCCCCCAGGCTCTGGCAGTCCAGCAGAGCTGCTCCAAGGAGCCACACAATGATTGACCGCGCCAACCAGACCGTACCCATCGCAGTCCTTGAACCTGCGAATCAGATGCGCCGCGACATATTCCGGCTGGCGGGAGCGGGCCTCGCCGCCGCCACGCTTGCGGCCTCCGGCCTGGCACGTGCCCAGGTAGCGGAAGAAGCGGGCACGGAATCGCTGATGATCGAGCGCAAAGGCATCAACAAGGACATCCGGGTCTTCAACATCGATCTGCTTGAAGAAGAAGCCAGGCTGAAGTACAGCAATGGCGTCTATGTCTTCGTCTCCCATGGCTCCGGCGACCAGTGGACCTTGCGTGAAAACCGGCGGGCTTTCGGCGACTACGTCTTCACGCCGCACCGCATGCAGGGCATTGTGCGTAACAAGATCGATACCTCCGTCACCCTGCTGGGCGCGAAACTCCCTCATCCCGTGCTCGTGACGCCATTCGGCAGCCACGGCCTGCATCACCCCGCAGGCGAAGTCGCCACGGCGGAAGGCGCTGCACGCTCCGGCGCCTTGCTGGCCGTCTCCAGCGCGTCCACGCGCAGCATGGAGGATATCGCCAAGGCCACCACGGGGCCGAAGTGGTTCCAGATGTACCTGACAGTGGACGCAGGAGAGTCCAGGGAAGTGCTCGTCCGGGCGCGCGATGCCGGCTACAAGGCCATCATCCTCACCATCGATGCCATCGGGCAAGGTTCATCCGATGAGTACATGCGTTTGGGCAACCCCCGGCCCTGGCTGCCTTACGGCAACTTTCCCACCGGTAATCCCAATGCCTTCAAAACCAATCTGAGCTGGAAGGATCTGGAGTTCATCGCCACGACAACCGGATTGCCCGTGATCGTCAAGGGTGTCACGCGTGCCGAGGATGCCGTTGCGGCCGTCAAGGCGGGGGCTGCTGCCATTCAGGTGTCGAACCACGGCGGACGTGCGCTGGATGGCACGCCTGCGGCCATCACGGTCTTGCCGGAAATCGTCCAGGCTTTGCAGGGCGACGTGCCCGTCATCATGGATAGCGGCATACGCCGCGGCACCGACATTGTGAAAGCCTTGGCGCTGGGCGCCAATGCCGTCGCCATCGGCCGGCCCCTGATGTATGGCCTGGCAGTCGGCGGCGCGGGGGGCGTGAACGGCGTCATGGAATTCATGAACCGTGAGCTGGTCAACACCGTGCTGCACTGTGGGGTGCAGAGCATCGGCAAGCTGAACGAAAGCCATGTGCGGCGCGCCTGACCGAACCTTCGGGCACGAACCCTGATATCCGGTATTCTGGATACATTAAAACTTGCGCGGGCTTCACCTTCCATGCTAAATCTGGCATGGACTGAAGCAACCTGACCTCCTCCTGCCAATTCATATCAGGGCCGGGCAGGACACTTGCGTGAAGAGAACGTCTGCAACAGACTGGAACACCTGAATGCTTCCGTCACGAGACGATGTCATCCTTAGACTGAATGAAGGAATCCGCATGTCCGACCAACACGACGAGCTATGCATCAATACCCTGCGCTTTCTGTCGCTGGACATGGTACAGCACGCCAACAGCGGGCACCCGGGCTTGCCGCTCGGCGCCGCACCGCTGGCCTACGCGTTGTGGACACGCCAGCTCAAGCATCATCCGGCCAACCCGCACTGGCCTGATCGCGACCGCTTCGTCCTGTCGGCCGGGCACGGCTCCGCGCTCCTCTACAGCCTGCTGTATCTGACTGGCTACAACCTCTCCCTGGATGACATCCGGCAGTTTCGCCAATGGGGAAGCAAGACGCCGGGGCATCCCGAGCGCGGCCACACGCCCGGCGTTGAAGTGACCACCGGCCCGCTCGGGCAAGGGCTGGCGAATGCAGTCGGCATGGCGATCGGCGAAGCGAATCTGGCTGCGCGCTATAACCGCGACGGCCACACGGTGATCGACCACCATACCTGGGCCATCGTCAGCGACGGCGACCTGATGGAAGGCGTCGCCTCCGAGGCCGCCTCGCTGGCCGGCCATCTCAAGCTGGGCAAGCTGATCTGTCTGTACGACAATAACCACGTCACCCTGGCGGGCGGAATCGACCTCACTTTTTCCGAAGTGCGCGCCAAGCGCTTCACAGCCTATGGCTGGCAGACCATCACCGTGACCGACGGCAACGACGTGGCCACCCTCAACGCCGCGCTGGATGCCGCCCGCGCCGAGACGTCCCGCCCGACCCTGATTCTGGTGCGCTCGCATATCGGCTTCGGTTCACCCGAGCAGGACAGCTACAAAGCGCACGGCTCGCCGCTTGGCGCCGAGGATGTGAAAAAAACCAGGGAAAAGCTTGGCTGGCCGCTCGACCCGCCGTTTCTCGTTCCGGAACCGGCGCTGGCGCATTTCCGCGAGGCACTGGATCGCGGCGCCAGGGCGGAAGCCGAATGGAATGTGCGGATGGAAAACCATGCCAGGGCATTTCCCGAACTGGCCAGGGAACTGCAAGACCGTCTGAACGGCGAGCTTCCGGCGGCCTGGGACGCCGATATTCCGGTCTTTCCTTTCGATGAAAAAGGCATGGCCACCCGCGTCGCCAGCGGCAGGATCATGAATGCGTTCGCCACGAAACTGCCGGCACTGTTTGGCGGCTCGGCCGATCTGGATCCCTCCACCCATACCGCCTTGAAAGGGCTCGGCGACTTCAATCCGGCCATGCCCGTCGGCGAGAACATCGAAGGATCCGACAGCGGCGGCTGGAGCCATGCCGGCCGCAATCTGCATTTCGGCGTGCGCGAACATGCGATGGGCGCCATCGTCAATGGCCTCGCGGCGCACGGGGGATTCATTCCGTACGGCGCCACGTTCCTGATCTTCTCGGACTACATGCGCCCGGCGATTCGTCTGGCGGCGTTAATGGGTGTGCACGCGGTGCACGTTTTCACCCACGACAGCATCGCGCTCGGCGAAGACGGGCCGACCCATCAACCGGTGGAGCAACTGGCCAGCTTGCGCGCCATTCCCCATCTCACCGTCATCCGTCCCGCCGACGCCAACGAAACCGCGGTGGCGTGGAAAGTGGCGATGGAAACCCGCGATCGGCCGGTGTTGCTGGCGCTGACCCGGCAGGCGGTTCCCACCCTCGACCGCCAGCGCTATGCCGACGCCGACGGCCTGCGTCGCGGCGCCTATGTGTTGAGCGATGCGGAAGATCACAAGCCGGCGTTGATCCTGATGGCCAGCGGTTCCGAAGTCGCGCTGATCCTGGCCGCTGCCGAGCGCCTGCAAAGCGAAGGCGTCAGTGTGCGCTGCGTATCGATGCCGAGTTGGGAATTGTTCGATGCCCAGCCGCAGGCTTATCGCGACCAGGTTTTGCCGCCCGACGTGCCGGCGCGGCTGGCAGTCGAACTGGGAGTGTCCCAGGGCTGGTGCCGCTATGTCGGCGCCGGGGGCGACATGCTGGGCATCGAACATTTCGGCGCGTCGGCCCCGGCCGAGATACTGCTGCGCGAATACGGTTTCACGGTAGAGAACGTGGTGGCGCGGGCCCGGGCACTGTTGACGCGATGATGGGCAGTCTCGATGATCGGGACGCTGCGATCCATGTTCTGTCCATCACGGAGGGCCTTCTGCATGAGTCATCCATTCAAGGTCGGCGACCACGTGCGCTGGAATTCGGAAGCCGGTCTGGTGAGTGGCCGGATCACCCGGGTGCATACGCGCGACACGCTCTATAAGGGACACACGCGGCGCTGCACGCCGGAAGACCCGCAATACGAGATCCAGAGCGACAAGACCGATCACATCGCCATGCACAAGGGCGCGGCGCTGCACCGAATCCCCTGAGCCATGCCGTCCAGGCGCAGTGTCACGGAGGTCGAAACGATCTGGACGATCGGTCACTCGACCCGCACGCTGGACGCGTTTCTCGGTCTGCTGACCGAATACCGGATCGAGGCAGTCGCCGATGTCCGGCGTTTTCCCGGTTCGCGCCGCTATCCGCACTTCGCGCAGGATGCGTTGAGCGAAACGCTGCCACAGCACGGCATCATGTACCAGTGGCTGCCGAAGCTCGGCGGCCGGCGTCCGGTGCAGCCCGATTCGCCGAACGATGGCTGGCGCAATGCCTCGTTCCGCGGCTATGCGGATTATCTTTCGACCGAGGCGTTTGCCGAAGGCCTGGACGCGCTGCTTGCGCTGGCCCGGCAGCGGCGCACCGCTATGATGTGCGCCGAAGCAGTATGGTGGCGCTGCCATCGTGCATTGATCGCCGACACCTTGCGCGTGCGCGGCATCGAAGTGATCCACATTACCGATGCCACGCACAGCACGGTGCATCCTTACACGTCGCCGGCCCGCATCGTCGACGGCCGGCTGAGCTATTCGCTGGCACCGCAACATCCGCTTACCAGTAACGTTCGACGCTGATGTTTCCGGGTTCGCTGCGGCGATTTTTCCTGAGACCGCGTTCGATCAGCAATTGCTGTACGTCTTTCAGCATCTGCGGGTTGCCGCATAGCATGACCCGGCTGTCGGCGGCGCTGAACCCGATGCCTGCGCGGGCTTCCAGTTGCCCATTTTCGATCGCGTGGGGAATCCGGCCCGGCAGGGCGAAATCGGTGGATTCCCGGCTGACAAGCGGAACGAATGCAAACCGGTCCGCATGCAACGCCTTCAAACCGTCGATCGTGTCCCGATACATGAGCTCGCTCGTCAGACGCGCGGCCTGGACCAGCACGATACGCTCGAAGCGCTGCCAGGGCTCGGCTGTTTTCAGAATGGACAGAAATGGACCGATGCCCGTGCCGGTGGCGAGCAGCCAGAGATGACGGCCGCCGGTGATCTCGCCCAGGACCAGAAAACCGCTGGCGTGCGAGGCGACAAGGACAGGGTCTCCCGCGTTCAGGGCAGCCAGTCGCCCGCTCAACGGGCCATCCGGAACGATGGAAAAGCAGAATTCGAGGGGATGTTCACCGGGCGCATTGACCAGGGAATAGGGCCGGCCGACTGTTTCGGCATCGATCTCCAGACCGAGTTTGATGAACTGGCCGGCCTCGAACGGTGCGATCCCGGCATCGACCTGCAGCGAAACGAGCCGCTCCGTCCAGACAGTCTTGCCAACGACGCGGCCTTGCACCCATTGCTCCATGACATCCCCTTTCGATCACCATCACACGACCCATTCCGATTCAATCTGCGGGCAACGATGTTGGCGTTGTCCGGATGAATGGCCAGCCCTTGCCCGTTTATCTGCGGGTGGAGGCAGCGGATTCAAGCGGGCATCGCGAGATTCCTCCGGGATGGGCCGCCTCATCACGCTGTCCCTTCGTTGATACGGCTCTACCGATCAGGGAGGTCTTCCCGCCGCAGCATGAACACGAACTGGTCGCCGCCTTCGGTATCAAGCCAGGTGAAGGGCAGGTCGGGATAGGCCGCTTCGAGCGCATCGCGATTGTGGCCGATTTCCACCAGCAGCAGGCCGCAGGGCCTGAGATGCGCTTTGGCCCCGGCCAGAATCCGCCGCGTGGCATCCAGGCCATCCTCGCCCGATCCCAGCGCCAGCACTGGCTCCGCCCGGTATTCCGGCGGCAGCATGGCGACCGATTCGGCGTTCACGTAGGGCGGGTTGCTGAGGATGACGTCGTAGGTTCGCCCTTCAAGCGCCGTGAACAGATCGGATTCGACGACCTCGATGCGGTCCGTGAGCGCATAATCGGCGATGTTGCGCGTGGCGACGGCCAGCGCATCCCGCGACAAATCGACTGCATCGACGCGGGAATCGGGAAAAGCCAGCGCCGCCAGGATGGCGAGACAACCCGAACCGGTACACAGATCGAGTGTACTGAGCACCTCATCCGGCGCCTCGATCCATGGCGCCAGTTGCTCGTGCAGCAATCCGGCGATAAAGGAACGCGGCACGATCACACGCTCGTCGACATAGAACCGGTACTCGCCCAGCCAGGCTTCGTGCGTGAGATAGGCCGCGGGGATACGTTCCTTGACACGACGCTCGATGATGGCCTGAACCTGTTCGGATTCATCGCGCGTCAGACTGGCATCAAGAAAGGGATCGAGCCGGTCGAGCGGCAGATGCAGGGTGTGCAGGATCAGATAGACCGCTTCGTCGAAGGCATTGTCGGAGCCGTGGCCGAAGAAAAGCCGCGCCTCGTTGAAGCGTGACACCGCGAAACGCAGCCAGTCGCGTACGGTGATGAGGGACTCGGTATCGTCGAAGTGTTTCATTTCAATCTCGAATGATTGATCCGCGAAGGGGGCGAAGGGGCGCGAAGAAAATCACAGAAAGCATGGTGCCTGTTTTCGAATGGCCACTGCCCGGAAGCGGATTCCCTGGGTTTTACTTCGCGTCTCTTCGCGTTCTTCGCGGATACCAAAAAAGGATCTATTCACCCCAGCAACTTTTCCAGCGCCTTCTGGTAGATCGCCGCCAGTTGCTCGATGTTTTCCAGTGCGATGTGCTCGTTGAGCTTGTGGATACTCGTGTTGAGGGGGCCGAATTCGACGACTTCACGGCAGATGTCGGCAATGAAACGGCCGTCCGAAGTGCCGCCGGAGGTCGACAGCCCCGGGGTGAGGCCGGTGACTTCGCGGATCGCCTCGCTCAATTTGTCACACAGCGGCCCGCGCGGGGTGAGAAAGGGTTTGCCCGACAGATTCCAGTCAATGTCGTAATCGAGGCCGTGGCTGTGGAGGATCTCATTGACCGCGTCCATCAGGCCTTCCGCGGTACTGGCGGTGGAAAAACGGAAATTGAACCGGATCTCGACCACGCCGGGGATGACGTTGGTGGCGCCGGTTCCGGCGTGGATATTGGAGACCTGCCAGGTGGTGGGCGGGAAGTGGGTATTGCCCTCGTCCCACATGGTGTCGGCGAGTTCGGCGATGGCCGGCGCGGCCAGATGGATCGGGTTCTTCGCCAGATGCGGATAGGCGATATGGCCCTGCACGCCCTTGACGCGCAGCGTGCCCGACAGCGAACCGCGCCGACCATTCTTGATGGTGTCGCCGAATTCGGCGGCGCTGGTGGGTTCGCCGACGATGCAGTAGTCGAGCGTTTCGCCGCGCGCTTTCAGCGCCTCGACCACGCGTACCGTGCCGTCGGTGGCCGGCCCTTCCTCGTCGGACGTGAGCAGGAAGGCGATCGAGCCGGGGTGGTCGGGATGCGCGGCGACGAAGCGTTCGGTGGCGGTGACGAACGCGGCGACCGACGTCTTCATGTCGGCGGCGCCGCGCGCATAGAGTTGACCGTCGCGAACAGTCGGCTCGAACGGGTCGGACAGCCATTGATCGAGCGGGCCGGTCGGCACCACGTCGGTATGGCCGGCGAAACAGATCAGCGGCGCAGTGCTGCCCTTGCGCGCCCACAGATTGTCGACGCCGTTGTGGTCGTGGCGCTCGACGCGGAAGCCGAGCGCTTGCAGGCGCGTGGCAATGAGGTCGTGGCAGCCCGCGTGATCCGGGGTCAGTGATTTGCGCTTGAGCAGTTCGACCGCAAGCTCGAAAGTTTCATTGGCCATGCAGGCTCATTCTCCGAACAGGGCTTGATAGGATTCTTCGCTAAAGCCGAGATGATAGCTGCCATCCCGCTCAAGTACCGGGCGTTTGATCACGCTGGGCTGCGCCAGCATCAAGGTGATGGCGCTGGTTTCGTCGGTGACGGCGGCTTTTTCCGCATCGCTCAGTTTGCGCCAGGTGGTGCCGCGCGTATTGAGCAATGCCTGCCACCCGGTCTGCGCAACAACCTTGCGCAGCCAGGCGGCCTCGACGCCCTGTTTCCTGAAGTCATGAAAGGCGGCGTCATGCGCATGACCGGCAAGCCAGGCACGCGCTTGCTTGACAGTGGAACAATTGGGAATGCCGTAGAGCTTCATGCTATTTCGGTCATCCGGGCGGGATCGAGCGCCCATGGACGTAAAATCAGGAAAACAATCCTCAATTCTACCCGACCTGATGCATCCCAACGTCCATTCCCATACTGCGCCGCCTCCGCCTGGCGATCCCAGCCTGCGTTCCATCGGCCGCCTGTTTCCCTACTTATGGGAATTCCGCGGCCGCGTCCTGCTGGCACTGACGCTGCTGGTCGGCGCCAAGCTGGCCTCGGTGGCGGTGCCGCTGGTGCTGAAGGAAATCATCGATGCGCTCGACCGGCCGCGTCCCGAACTGGTGCTGCCGCTCGCGCTCATTCTCGGCTACGGCCTGCTGCGCTTTGCCAGCACCACCTTTTCCGATCTGCGCGATGTGATCTTCGCCAAGGTCACCCAGCGTGCGGTACGGCGCATCAACATGGCCGTGTTGCAGCACCTGCATGCGCTGTCGCTGCGTTTTCATCTGGAAAGACAGACCGGCGGCATTACCCGCGACATCGAGCGTGGCGCGCGGGCGGTATCGAGCCTGGTCGGTTTTCTGCTGTTTCGCATCGCGCCGACCATCCTGGAAATCCTGCTGGTCGCGGGCATCATGTTCGCCAAACTGGACTGGGTGTTCGGGGTGATTACGCTGATCACCCTGGCCGCCTATATCGGCTTCACGGTCACCATCACCGAGTGGCGCACGCAGTTCGTGCGGCGCGCCAACACGCTCGATTCCGAAGCCTATGGCCGCGCCATCGACAGCCTGCTGAACTATGAAACGGTCAAATATTTCGGCAACGAGAAATACGAAGCCGAACGCTACGACAGCAGCCTTGTCGAATGGGAGCGAATGGCGCTGAAATCCCAGCGCTCGCTGGGCATGCTGAACGCGGCGCAGGCACTGGTGATTGCCGTCGGCATCACCCTGATGGTGCTGCGCGCCGCCGACGGCGTGGTCCACGGCACGCTGACACTGGGCGATCTGGTGATGGTCAACGCCTTCCTGCTGCAGATGTTCCAGCCGCTGAATTTTCTCGGTGTGATGTACCGCCAGATCAAGGAGTCGATTACCGATGTCGAACGCATGTTTGCCCTGTTGAAGCGGCCGCGCGAGGTCGCAGACGCGGACAATGCGCGTGCGCTCGAAGTGTCCGTTGGCACGGTCAAATTCACCCACGTGTGCTTCGCCTACAATCCCGACCGCCCGATCCTGAACGATGTCGACTTCACCATCCCGGCCGGCAAGACCGTGGCGGTGGTGGGTTCCAGCGGCGCCGGCAAATCGACGCTGGCGCGCTTGTTGTTCCGCTTCTACGATGTCGGCGCCGGCAGCATCGACATCGACGGCCAGGACATCCGTCAGGTCACGCAGGACAGCCTGCGCGCCGCCATCGGCGTGGTGCCGCAGGATACCGTACTGTTCAACGACACCATCTATTACAACATCGCCTACGGCCGTCCCGGCGCCAGCCGCGAGGAAGTGATCGAGGCTGCGCGCGCCGCGCACATTCTCGGCTTCATCGAAAGCCTGCCCAAGGGCTGGGACACGGTAGTGGGTGAGCGCGGCCTCAAACTGTCGGGTGGCGAAAAACAGCGGGTGGCCATTGCGCGCACCCTGCTGAAGAATCCCGTGATCCTGATACTGGACGAGGCCACCTCGGCGCTGGATACCCGGACCGAGAAGGCGATCCAGGCCGAATTGCAGGAAATCGCCCGCGACCGTACCACCCTCATCATCGCCCATCGCCTGTCGACCGTGGACGAGGCCGACGAGATCCTGGTGATGGAGGGGGGTCGCATCGTCGAGCGTGGCCGGCATCCCGAACTGCTGCTGAAGAATGGCGTATACGCCCACATGTGGGCATTGCAGCAGCAGGCCGAAGAGGAGGCCGTCTGATATGGCCGCGCCTTCGACCCCGCCCCGGACAGGCCCTTCGACGGGGCTCAGGACAGGCCCTTCGACGGGGCTCAGGACAGGCTTGCTGCAGCCCGGCGTGCGCCGGCGCGAAGTCTGGGCGTGGGCGATGTACGACTTCGCCAATTCCGGCTATACGACGGTTGTCATCACGGCCGTCTTCAGCGCCTATTTCGTCGCGGTCGTGGCGGGCAATGCGCCGTGGGCGACGTTCGTCTGGACGCTCGCGCTGTCGGTCTCCTATGCGCTGGTCATGATGACGGCACCTGTAATCGGCGCCTATGCCGACGCCCATGCAAACAAGAAACAGCTGCTGTGGCTGACCACGCTGGGCTGCGTCGGGTTTACCGCACTGCTTTATTTCGCGGCACCCGGTGCACTCGCACTCGCCATCGTGGGGCTGGTGCTCTCCAATTATTTCTTCGGCACGGGCGAAAACCTGATCGCTGCATTTCTGACCGAACTCGCGCGGCCGCGGGCGCTGGGCCGGGTCTCGGGCTGGGGCTGGTCGCTCGGCTATGTCGGCGGACTGGTGTCGTTGGGCGCGAGCCTGGCCTACATCAGCTGGGCGCAGGCACACGGCCAGGGTGCGGCGGATTTCGTTCCGGTGTCGATGCTCATCACGGCCGGGCTTTTCCTGCTGGCGAGCTTGCCGACACTGTTCATGCTGCGCGAGCGCGCGCAGCCGCAAAGCGGGCGCGCCGCACACACCGCCTGGACCCAGGTGCGGCACACGCTGGGCCATCTCGCAGACCTGCCCGACCTGAGACGATTTCTTGTCTGCACCGTGCTTTACCAGGCAGGCATCCAGGCTGTCATCACGCTGGCGGCGATCTACGCCAACCAGGCATTCCATTTCAATACCCAGCAAACCATTCTGCTGGTCCTCGTGGTCAATATCACCGCAGCGCTCGGCGCTTTTGCCTTTGGCCATGTGCAGGACTGCGTCGGCCATGTTCGCCTGATCGCCTTCACGTTGCTTGGCTGGATCGTCATGGTGCTGCTGGCCTGGGCCGCACCCGACGAACGCATGTTCTGGGTGGCGGCCAATCTGGCCGGGCTGTGCATGGGCGCTTCGCAATCGGCGGGGCGGGCGCTGGTGGGCCTGCTGGCGCCGCCTGCGCAGGAAGCCGAGTTTTTCGGGCTGTGGGGGCTGGCGGTCAAGCTGGCGTCCATCATCGGCCCGCTGACCTACGGAGCGGCCAGCTGGATCACCCAGGGCGATCATCGCCAGTCGCTGCTCATCACCGGCAGCTATTTTGTTGCGGGATTATGGACGCTGCGCGGGGTCAAAGCGGCGCGCGGCCATCGCGCGGCACGACGGTTCAGGCGCATCGGCGCTTGAAGCATGGCGACTTTCACGATCAGCGAAACCGACTGGGCCCGCGATGCGGCGAATCTGGGCACGGTACGCCGTGCGGTGTTCATCGACGAGCAGGGCGTTCCGGACACGCTGGAATGGGACGAATACGATGCCGTCTCGACTCACTGGCTTGCCCTGGACGAGGATGGCTCGCCCATCGGTTGCGCCCGCCTGCTGCCCGACGGACACCTCGGCCGCATGGCCGTGCTGCCGGCCTGGCGCGGATACGGGGTCGGGCGTGCCCTGCTGGATGCGGTGCTGCATGCCGCGCGCATGCGTGGAGATCGATTGCTCAGGCTCAGTGCTCAAACGCACGCCGCGGGGTTTTATGCGCGTGCGGGATTCCTGGCCGACGGCCCCGCCTATGAAGAAGCCGGTATCCCCCACGTGGCCATGCAGAAGACACTGATCTGAATGCCGTGCTTCGGGTCGATCAGCGGCGCCTGAATCCGGGCTCGAGAATTTGCTGCTACAGTTCAGTTCGGTATGAAACCGGACAGGCGGTGCACCGCATGACCGCACACAAGGAAAGGCAGGAATGGAAAATCGCCCCTTCCGAAGGGCAGGCCAGGGTGCTCTTGAGCCTGAAACATCAGCAACCCCGCTCAGGGCCGGCATCGTTGGAGCAGGCATGGCGGGCGCAAGCTGTGCGGGTGCGCTCGCTGCGGCGGGCTGGGAGGTTGAGGTGTTCGACAAGGCACGCGCGGCCGGCGGCCGCCTGTCGACCCAGCGAACGGAACCCGGGTGGGCCACGCTGGGCACGCCCTTTATTTCGGCCAGGCGCGAACCTTTCCGCAGCCAGGTACGCGACTGGGTGCGCCAGGGCTGGGTGGTTCCCGTGCGGGGCAAGGTCTGGCAGGGACGCGCCACCGTCTCGTGGGGCGAGGCGCAACTGCAGAACCATTTCCGGCCCACCATCGAACCGTCGCAGCTGGTGCACCAGCTGCTGGGCGATGCGCGTCTGCATACCGGATCACGGGTAGCCAGCCTGCAGCCACGCACGATCATTCTGGAAAATGGCGAGAGACGCGGCGATTATGACTGCGTGATCTGCGCGATTCCCACGCCGCAAGCCATTCCCATGCTCGATGCGCTGCCGCTGTTGCGCGAGCGCCTGGACGAGGTGCGCTATCGTCCGATCTGGTCGTTCCTGATGCGCTGGGAAGGCGGGCCTGCTGCGGACGTCATCAAATTCGATGATCATCTGCTGAACCTGGCAGTGCGCCAGCCGTTCGGCGGTCCCGGCCTGTGGGCCGTATACGGCAGCCACGAATTTACCGAAACCTATCTCGAAGCCTCCGCGATGGAAGCCAGCAACCGCGCAGCCTCGGCTTTGATGGGGCTGCTGGGACTGGCGTGGCCGGTCGAGATCGAAGCTTCGCACCTGTGGCGCCATGCGCGTCCGCACGCGACCGTGGGCGGTTTCTGGGTCAGCAGCCGGGAAAGCCGCGTTGCCCTGATTGGCGATGGCATCGCGGGCGTCGGCGTGGAACGCGCATGGGAAAGCGGCACGCGTCTGGCCCAGGCCCTGGTTCAGGCCAGGGAAGAGCTTCTGATTTAGGGCGTCAACATGCCCTAGGGAAGCACTGATTTATTCGTAGCCGTTCGGGCTGAGCCTGTCGAAGCCCTTGTATTTCCAGGGAGTGCCCTTCGACAAGCTCAGGGCGAACGGATTTAATCAGCGTCTCCCTAGGGCATTGCGTCAGGACCAGTCTGCCGGATCGATGTCCGTAATATATCCATTTCTTCCAGCAGGTCGGCGACCAGGGCGGCGAGTTCCGGGACGGCTTCAAAATCACGCTCCAGTTGCCGCATGCGGCGCGCGCGCAACAGGTTCGTCCCCGAAAACCGCCAGGTGCCCGCCGCACTTTCCACCTGCGGAAAAAACCCTTCCTCGATATGCTGGATGAGCCAGACCGGTTCCACGCTGCAGGCGGCGGCGATCTGTTCCAGCGTCAGCCAGGAATCATCCATCAGGCAGCCGATCAGGATATTCTCGTCATGCATGGCTCAAGTCCTTTCCTGTTCGCGTGGATCGAATGCAAGTTCACGCGCCATCGTTTCATACAGTTCGCGCGCTTTCGGCGTGCTGGCCGGCGGCAGCATCACCTGAAGATCGAGCAGCAAATCGCCGGGCGGCTGGCCGGGAATGCCGTGACCGCGCACGCGCAGCTGCCGCCCGCTCTGGGCACCCTCGGGAATGCGCACCTTGACGTTGCCCTGCGGCAAGCTCACCGAAATGACCGCCCCCAGGGCGGCCTCCCAGGGGGCGACCGGTAACGTCCTGTGCAGGTCGCGGCCCTCGGCCCGGAAGTAGGCATGCGGTTTGAACTGCACTTCCAGCAACAGGTCGCCGGCCGGTGCGCCGTTCACGCCAGGCGCGCCCTGGCCTGCGAGACGGATGATCTGGCCGGCATGCACGCCCCGAGGAATTTTCACGTTGAGCGTACGGGTTCCCAGTTGAACCCGCCCCTGGGCGTCCACCTTGGGCGCCCTCAGCGAGATCTGCCGGGTGGCGCCGCTGAAGGTGTCTTCCAGATCGAGCAGCACTTTCGCATGATGATCTTCGCCCTGTACCCGGAAGCCGGCGTGACGGGAGCGGGTTCCTGCATGCGCACCGCCCATGTGGCCGAACAGTTCGGCAAAGAAATCACTGAAATCGACGGTTTCGTTGGGGGTATAGCCCTGGCCCGTGAATTCAAATCCGGCGTCCCAGTCGGGGGGCGGACGGAACTCCTCGCCCGGGTGGTGGCCTTGCCCCAGGAGATCGTAGGCGGCGCGTTTCTCCGGGTCCGAGAGTACGGCATTGGCTTCGTTGACCTCCTGCATGTGCTGTTCGGCATCCGTTTCCTTGGAAACATCGGGATGATATTTGCGCGCGAGCTTGCGAAAGGCTTTCTTGATTTCGTCCGCCGTGGCATCCCGCTTCACGCCAAGCGTCTGGTAGTAGTCCTTGAATTGCATCCGGCTTTCCTGGTGATGGCGACGAGTCCTGAGTGGTTTATAGACGATGGCGTACAGTAGGCTGGAACGATGTGGCCGCGTCATCCGGCACGGCGGCGGAGGCTGTCGTCATGATGGTTTTAACGTCAAGCGATGACATACCGATTGCGGCCGTTATTTTTTCCTTCGTAAAGTGCCTGATCGGCTCGCTGAATGGCACTCTCCAGATCATCCTGCTCGCCGACCCGGGCAAGTCCCATGGTCACGGTCAAGCGCAGGATTTCGTTGTCGCCGATCGGTACCGGAGTCGTGCCTACGATGGCCAGAACGCGCCGTGCCGACTGCCGGGCCTCGGTCGCCGATTTGCATTTCAGCAGCCAGAGGAATTCTTCCCCGCCATAACGATAAAGCGGTTCGTTGTCGCGCAGGCTGCGTTTCAGGGTGTCGGCCAGATGGCGCAAGACCCGATCACCCGTGGGATGACCCCAGGTATCGTTGACTCGCTTGAAATGATCGATATCGATGATGGCCAGATAGAGCAGGGTACGATTGCGCCGGGCTTCCTTCTGGGACAGGATGAAATCGCTTTCGATGCCATATCGCAGCGGGAGCTGGGTGAGGGGATCGCGACGGGTTGCCGCCGACAGGATCAGCGTCTTGAAATGGGCCAGCAGGCCAATCAGTTCAGATTGCGACTGTTCGAAGGCTGCGAGACTGGCCTCTTTCTCCGTGCGCTCGGCCTGGACATTGCCGCAGATCGAGCGGATGGCGTCATGCATCGTTTGGTGCGAGGTGTGCACGCGCGCGGCGGATGGGGCGTCCAGGAGATCGAAATGGTTCCGGTTCGCCCTGAACCATCCTCCGAAATGACACAGGGTATGCGCGTCGGGATCGTACATATCCTCGTCCGGCGGCGACTGCAGGAGCACGCAGCGCAAGATCCGGCGCGTCCACTCCATGTGCGCCTCGACGGCCGTGTCGAGTTCGGCAATGAAGTCACCGGTATGGGCAGGCAGGTCAGCCTTGGTCTGTGTTCCGGCCACTTGCCTCGCGGTCATTGCGCACGCACCATGTCATCCCTCCTTCAAATATCACGCGCCACACGAAATCCGAGATTGAGGTCCAGTTCGTTTTCCAGCCTGCGGCGGCGAGCCGCGGCACGGCAGTCTTCGGGGCCATCGAACCAGGATCCCCCCTTGGTGACCACGGCCTGCGGCTTGCCGGACGCGGAACGCTCGGGCTGGCTGGCGTGGTCGCGGGTCCAGGGGCTGGCCGTGAATTCCCATACATTGCCCGTCATGTCGTACAGGCCCCAGCGGTTGGGGCGCAGCCTGCCGGCTTCCATCGCGCCGCAGCGGACAAAACAGCGCGACAATAAACGCGGCCGCCTGGGGCGCGCGGCGTCGTATCCCTGGCTCGTGTTATAGAGCGCCTCGGCCGGCGTGATGCGGTCGCCCTGCGGATAGGCGCTCGACGAGCCGGCGCGGCAGGCGTATTCCCATTCCTGTTCGGTGGGCAGACGATAGCGTTGGCCGGTCTGCTGGCTCAGCCAGGCGCAGTAGTCGCGCGCGTCGGTCTGCCGGATGTTGATGACCGGTTTGCGGCCGGACAGCCAGACCAGTTCCACACGCCGCCGCCAACCGGTCGCGCGGCCGTAGACCTCGAATTCTTCCGTCGTGACGGGGAACACGCCGATGGCGAACCCCCGCTCGATCAACGCCGTGCGACGTGGGCGATCCTGCGCCGGCGCGGTCTCCATCGGCGCTGCGCCATATTCGAAAGTGCCGACGGGGATCACGGCCAGCATGGGCGCGGCAGTGCCGTCGGCCAGGGTGTCGCGGAAATGGATATCGGACAAGCCCAGTGCATGGGCGGCATTTGCTTGCAGCGCGATCAGTTCACCCTGGTGCAAGGCAAACGTATCGACCGGAGGCGTGGCGATGCGATCGAGGTTCATCGGGCGAAAAGAGGGACGAACGATGCATCATTATGCCACTTCCGCCATGCCGGGCGAGACTGACGGAGCGGGCAAGCAGGCATCTCCTCTCACAGGGCGCTACAACGGGTTCTGACGGAATATCGATCTGGACTGGCGTGATTCATTCTCCATGACTGCGCAACGGACGTTGCAGCGTCTGGCGGACAAACGGCTGTGTACGGCCCGACAGCGTCAGCGCCAGTTCGACTTCCCATCTGTGGGTGGGGAAATACGCTGACAGGGACGGGCTGAAGGCCAGCAGCATGAGAAGACCTGCAAGGCCGACGACGCCCTGGACGGGGCGCTGCGCATTCATCGTGCGGCAGACGATCAGGACGATTGCCAGCCCAAGCAACCAGCCTGCAATCACTTCGCTCGGGCTGTGCGCACCGAGTATCCATCTTGATAGGCCCACCGTGGCGGCAATCGCCAGACCCAGCAGGATGCCGGGCAGGCTGAAGCGCCGGCCAGAGCGTACCAGCAACTGATTGGTCCAGACGGGGAGGACGGCGGTGGCCAGCATGGTGTGGCCGCTGATTCCGGTGAAGTCCAGGAAAGCGTTCCCCCACCCCCAGCCGATAAAGGCAATCTTGCTGGCCAGCACGATGAATATCCCCACCGTCATGGCCAGCAGCCAGACCCGGAGCGTGGATTTCTGGCCGGCCAGCCACAGGCCGGCCGCGATGACGGTGAATACGGGCAGCATGATGCTGGCGGCACCCAGGTGGGTGATCACGAGCCAGGGATATGCGGCATGAAGGGACATGGATTTTCCGGAACCCGGACGGGCATGAGGGGCAAGGCGCAGCCTATCACCAACCGATGCGCGACTCACCCGGACGCCGCATCGCTTTCCGGATTTCTCATGCCATGTGTTGTCGACAAGCGGACGGTGCCCCGAACCGGGCATGAGGAGATTGTTCGTCATCAGGGGCCTGGGGCATAATCGGGGCATTCGTATAGCCTCTTCAATCGTATAACCGATGCCGCCGGCACTCTTCCTGCCGTGCACACGACACGCGCACAAAGAGGAATGAATCATTAAAAAAGGGGCGCTAGAACCCGATAGCCGGCCTGTTGCGAGTCCGCCCGCCAGAACCACCGTCTTGCAGCGGATCACCGCGATGTTTGATCGGAAGGCTGTCGCGTGGATCGTGCTGGGGCTGACAGTGATCCTGACTATCGGCTTATGGCGCTATTCCACGATGGAATTTGCGCGGCGTGCCAACGAAATTTTCAGGGACGCCACCGAAAAGCAGGCGGCGCATCTGCTGGACCGCATGCAGGATTACGAACAGGTTCTGCGGGGTGGCGCGGCACTCTTCGCCGCGAGCGATTCAGTCAGTCGCGAGGAATGGCACACCTATGTCGGGATGCTCAAACTGGATCATTCCCTGCCCGGCATTCAGGGCACCGGGTTTGCCTTGATGATTCCGGAAAGCGCCCGCCGCGCACATGAACACAGCGTGCGCCGCGAAGGATTTCCCGCTTACGCGATCCATCCGGCGGGCGATCGCGCCCTGTACAGCAGTATTGTGTATCTTGAGCCATTCAGCGGATCCAACCTGCGCGCATTCGGCTACGACATGTATTCAGATCCCGTTCGCCGCGAAGCGATGGAACGCGCACGCGATAGCGGCCAACCTGAAATGTCGGCAAAAATCACGCTTGTCCAGGAAGCGGGGCAGCGGAAACAGCCCGGTTTCCTGATCTATCTGCCGATCTATCGCAACGGCATGCCGCACGACACTGTGGCTGCACGGCGACGTGCGCTGTTCGGCTTCGTATACAGCCCGTTCCGGGTGGCCGACCTGATGAACAAGGTATTGAACGATCCCGGGCGAGAATTTGAAATCAGCTTGTTTGACGATCGGGCCACAGCGGACAACCTGCTGTTCTCTTCTGCCGGATCCGGACGCGCCTCGCGTTATGCGGCCGACCATGTCCTGTCGATCGGCGGCCGCCGCTGGATCGCCCGTTTCAAAAGCAATCCCGCTTTCGAAGCGAGAACGGAAAGTGCCCAGCCCCTCACGATTCTCTTTGGCGGTCTGCTGCTCAGCATGCTGTTCTTTTACGTCCTCTACATGAATGCGCGCCACCGGCGGGCGATGCACGATGTCGCGGAGAAACTCCAGGCCAGTCTCGACAACTTCAGAGCGCTCGTCGAAAATGTACCGGGCGCCGTGTTCCGGATTGAATTGGGGGCGTCCTCGCCGATGCAGCAGATCAGCCAGGGCATCCATGCGTTGACGGGCGAACCGCCTGAACGCTTTGTTTCCGGCGCGATTTCGTATGCCGGACTGATTCACCCTCACGATCGTTCCCTGGTAAGCAGGGCGATTACCCAGGCGATCGCCACACGTGGCGTCTACACGATCGAATACCGCATCAGAACCGTCGAGGAGCGCCTCCGCTGGGTCAGCGAACAAGGCCGCGTCACCTCCAACCAGACCGGTCATGCACAATGGCTGGATGGCCTCATCCTCGACATCAGCGAACGCAAGGCCGCCGAAATCATGATCCGCGATCTGGCCTACAACGACCCCTTGACTGAATTGCCCAACCGTCGCCTGTTGCTGGACCGCCTGAAGCATCAACTCGCGGCCAGTAGCCGCAGCGGCAGATACGGGGCGCTGTTGTTCATCGACATGGATCATTTCAAGGCCATCAATGACACTTTCGGCCACGAAGCGGGCGATCAGGTGCTCAAGGAAGTGGCCCGGCGTCTGCTCGCCAACGTCAGGGAGAGCGATACCGTTGCCCGCTTTGGCGGAGACGAATTCGTGGTCATCCTCGACAGCCTGGGCGACACGGCCGCCGCCGCTGCCGCGGAGGCGAATGAATTGGGCCACAAGATACTGGACAAACTTGCCCAGCCCTACCGGTTGGCTGGGGATTTCTGCACCAGTACGCCCAGCATAGGCATCGTCATCTTCTGCGGGCACGCGGCAAGCATGGATCAGTTGATCAAACGGGCCGACACGGCCATGTACGAGGCCAAATCGGCCGGGCGCAACCGGATAGCCTTCCATTCGGATCTGCCCACTACGGCGACCGGCGCAGAGTAGCTGCGTGCAGTGCTTCCGCTGTGACCTGCCGTGGTGCCATCAGGCGGATTCAGCAGGCAAGTGGCCGCGAAGCGGCGGGGAGACTATACCCAGTGCGAACCGTATAGCCGCAAGACGGCCTTGAAACCTTTCGCGTTTTCGAGCGGGATCGCTACATACGGCTGGCCCTGTTCGTCCTTCTTTCCTTCCGCCAGAGTCGTGGCTGCACTCGACCAGCCGCTATCGGCCAGCACGAAACTGATCTGCCAGGATGCGGTCGTATCGTCCTTCTGCCAGGACTCGGTCGTATCTGCCGGGGGAATGGCGCTGATCACGACCGTATCGCGGAACAGGTATTCACCCGGCACATAGTGGTCGTCGCGGGGGGCCTCCTCGCCGGTATACGTAATCATCGATACCGCAAGCTGGATCGTGAACATCATTTCCGGACGCTCCGCCGGCCGCTTCGACAGATCGAGGAAGGTGGAGAAAAGATGCGGATGACGCGCATCCGCCTTCAGCGTGCCGTCGTCGGCGAAAAGCTCGGAACGTGAGCGCAGAATGGCGCTGTTGTTGGCCACCGTGCGCCGCGTGAGATCGAAATCGAGCGCCCCCCGTGTGGCGACCGCCACCTCGAAGTAGTAGCCAACCTTCGTGCCCAGCAGTTTTTGCAGGCGGTCCACGGGCGGGAGCGGCAGGTTCCCGATTTCCAGCACGCCGTTGACGCTGATGTCGCCGAACAGGAAGCGGCTGAGATTCTGGAAACCTTCCTCCGAATTCACGATGCCGAACGGGCCGCTGTGGCTGCGATGAACGTGGGCGCGCGGCGCACCCGTCACGTAGGCATTCTCGATGCGCACCAGCCCGTCGCTCAGTTCGCCGGCGAGCAGGCGGGAGGCGCCGAGCGCCACATCGTAGTCCTTGCTGTTGGTGCCGACCAGGCAGAAGAACCGACTCGGGTCGAATTTCCCGTCAAGCGAGTTGACCCCGGTATTCCTGTCCTGGATGTCGAGATACTTGCGCATGACGTCGCGGTTGAAGTTGTTCATGTCCCACAGGCCGAAGAAACCCGGAACATTCATCCCGGCCATCTCGATGCCATTGTGCGGCGTGGCGAACGTGAAGACCTTGTCGACCAGCCTGCGTGCCGCGTCGCTGCCGGCCGCGCCATTCTGGAGAAAGCAGCGGCAGACCAGTCCGCCCATCGAATGCGCCATCAGATACACCCTGAAATCCTCGGGTTTCATCTGGCCGTCGAGGCAGACCTGGTCGCGCACGCGCAGGATGAGGTCGCTCAATCCCTTCGCGGCATCGATGATCGTGGGCACCTTGCCGGACCCGAAATCCGGATCGGCCACATCGTAGTAGCGATGGATGACGATGCTCTGTCGCGGGATCGGTCCGGATTCGATCTGCAGGCCATCCCGATAGATGTCGCTGTAGCCTTGTTTCAGCAATCGCACGATGAGCGACTCGAAGAACACCTTGCGTACCGTGCCGTCCCAGGCCTGGCGTGCCTTGGTCGAACCGGATTCGAGCCCCATGTAGGGGGTCGAGGTGGTTTCAGTGATTTCCGCCTTCGTCATCGCGTAACCGCGAACGTAGAGGATGGGATAACGCGGGGTATCGGCCATGTCCTGACTCCTGACACGAGGGATGTTGAAAGTATTCTAGTCCGCCGCTGATTCCGCCAGCGCCAGAACACGCCGTCAGACGGAGGGCGGGCGGGCGATCAGATAGCGGCGCAGCAAGCTGGAAACAAAGCCGAAGAACGTAGCGGTCCACGCGATGAGTGCCACGTACAGAAAGACCGGAGGCAGGAATCCGAGGAAATCGAATTCCAGTGCCGAGATCATTTCCCGGGTGCTGGCGGCATACATGCCGAGCGGAAAAACCGCCCCCCAATAAAGCGGGTCGTATCTGAGCGGGAACCGTTTGTAGAGATGACGCCACATGGCAAGAATCACCAGCATCGGAATCCACCAGGTTCCGGTAGCCCAGTAAAAAACCGTGAAGCCCTTGAGAAACGGCAGCAAGGACAGCAGGAATGGCGCGTCGGGGGCGTTGATGATCAACAGGGAACCGGCCAGGGTGGAAATCGCCATGGCCCCCATGTTGATCCAGTAGGGGGGTGAAAGATCGCTCGGGGAAAACAGGAAAAAGGTATAGCGGTAGAAAATGAGCGACATCATCCAGATGTACAGCATGCCGCCCCACAGCCACATCGAGAGGGCAAAAAAGTTCAGCTCCAGTTTGTAGGGCTGGTTGATATGCGCAGCGAGCAGAGCGCTGAGTGCCGCGATGGACTGCGTCGCCACCACTGCCAGCAACCAGCCACCGCTGATGCCCTTGTCGAGAGTCGGTTTTTTCTGCTTGACCGTGAAGGCGGTAAAGATGGTGTAGGTCAGCCCGATCCAGAGCACGATCGCCACGCCCCACAGCGCCACGCCCACCCGATAGTTGGCGGTCAGTACCACGAACTCGTTCCCCAGAATGGCCGAGGCGGCCACCATGGTGAAGAATCCGGGGCCACGAAGGTGATCGATCATGTCCGCAAAAAAATGACGCGGATAATGCGTCAGACGCAACACGGTCAATACCCAGAGCACGCCGTAGATCACAATGTTGAGCAGGAAAAGCGTCATCGCAATACCCGGCATGCCAAGACGGCGGGCCGCGAGAGAAACGATTCCGGTCGCCATCGCCATGCCGAAATAAGCAGGGGACATATCGAGCAGATTCGCGACCATTTGCTTGCCGAACGGGATGGATATGATCATGTTTGCCTCGGGGAATCTCGCCCGTTCATGCCTGTGTGCGATGGGTTGTGTGTGTTGTTCCGTACGGTTTCATGGTCGCTTGCGTCGACAACGAGGCGTGGGATGCGCCGGAATTGATCCGGACAGGAATGTATGGGTGCGCATGGGAGGATACCGATGCAGGGGCGCCCTGAAAAGCATCGCAAGCCACCCAATGCAGGAACCTGTTCATCGGCAGGTGACGGTCTCGCGGATTTCCAGCCGGATATCGACTCATCTCATGCGGGAAATGGACGAGTCTGATCAGTCCCTGCCACGTGACAGAGTGTCATGACCTGTTGTTCGCAACGTGACAGGTCGCTCGTCCATGACCTGCCGTATCGAATGGCCAGAGCCCGATATTGGCGGCCTGGCGGCGATGTGCTCATGGATGGCCCGAAAATTGCTTAAAAATCGTGATTGAGGGCGTATTCTGCCTGGCCAGTTCCAGTTCGTCCTGTTCCGATCGGAGCCAATCATGCAATTCCTGGTCCATCCTCCGCTCTGGGCATTACTGATAACCGTCCTGATCCTGATAGGTCTGGTGCTCTATGTCGGCCGCCTCAACCTGAATCTGCGTCATTCCAAGAAAGTGCTCGAAGTGGAAATTGGGGAGCGGCGCCGGGCTGAGGAAAACCTGATGCAGAACGAAAACCATCTGCGCCAGATCATTGCCACCGAGCCCGAATGTGTGAAGCTGCAAACTCCTGAGGGCATCCTGCTGGAAATGAATCCGGCCGGATTGGCTCTGATGGAAGCCGGCCAGCCCGATGAAATCATCGGGACCTCCGTATACAACATCATCGCACCAGAATTCCGCGACGATTACCGCAAGCTTTCCACGCGCGTGTTTGCGGGTGAGTCGGGGGTCATGGAGTTTCAGATCATCAGCCTCAAGGGCCGCCGCCGCTGGATGGAAACCCACGCCGTCCCGTTGCGCGACCGATGCAACAAGGTCATCGCCCTGCTCGGTATCACACGGGACATCACGGCCCGCAAGCATGCCGAAGAGGGGGTTCGTCAGCATTATCGTGAACTGGCCCATGCATCCAGAGTGAACACCATGGGGGAGATGGCATCGGGTCTGGCGCATGAACTGAACCAGCCGCTCGCGGCCATTGCCAATTATTCCCATGGTTGCCTGCGGCGGATCCGTTCGGGCACGGGCACGGTGGATGACCTCACCCGGGCCATCGAGCAGGTCTGCAATCAGGCTGATCGCGCCGCCGAGATCATCCGAAGCTTGCGGGGCTTCGTGAACAAGGCGGACAGCCCGCATCAACCGCAGGACATCCGGGACATCGTGCACGAAGCCATATTGATCGTGGGACCGGAAGCGCGCACGCACGAGGTTGAGATCAATCTGAAATTCATGCCCGACATGCCAAGGTTCATGGGAAATGCCATCCAGATCGAGCAGGTGATCCTGAACCTTATCCGCAATGCAGTGGAAGCCATGAGCAACATGCCGCCCGTGCTGCGCCGCATCGATCTGCGGACCTCGATCGAAGGGAACATGGCCGTTGTCGAAGTGCGGGATTTCGGACCTGGCTTGCCGCACGAAACACTGGCACGCATTTTCGATCCATTTTTTACAACCAAGATGACCGGAATGGGGATGGGCTTGCCAATCTGTAGATCGATCGTGGAAGCGCATGGCGGCACGCTGTCGGCCTTCCACAACGAAAAAGGTTGTGGACTGACCGTCCGTTTCACCCTGCGCCGGGCGATGGAGGAAACGCTTCATGAATGATCCAAAAGTGATGAAAGAACGGCAAACCGTGTTTGTGGTGGATGACGATGAGGCCGCGCGCGAATCCTTGCGCTGGCTGCTTGAGTCGGTTGGACATCATGTGAACTGTCCGGCCTCCGCACGCGAGTTCCTGGAGAGCTACGATGGCAGCGAGCCGGGCTGCCTCGTCCTCGACGTCCGCATGCCGGGAATGAGCGGTCTGGAGCTGCAGAATCATTTGATCGAGCGTGGCTGGTGTCTGCCTGTGATCGTCGTCACCGGACACGGTGACGTGCCGATGGCGGTGCGCGCGATGAAAGCGGGAGCGATCGATTTCCTGCAAAAGCCATACAACGACCAGACCTTGCTGGATCGGATTCAGCAAGCACTTGAACTCTGCAGCCAGCGCCGTCAGAACCGCAGTGAACTGGCCTTGATCCGCGCGAACCATGATCATTTGACTCAGCGTGAGCGGGAAGTGGCTGAGCGAGTGGTGGCAGGAAAAGCCAACAAGGTCATAGCCATTGAACTTGGACTGAGCCCCAAGACCATAGAGGTCTACCGCGCCAACGTCATGTTCAAGATGCAGGCCCACTCGCTGTCTGAACTGGTACAGATGTGGATGCGCCTGCACGTCGAGGCGGGTGAACTGAGTTGATCAATTAATAAAAAGACCTCGCTGCGCCGAGCTGGCGCGGGGTGCCATGTTGAGAAAATGCGCTCAAACGCTCAAAAGCCTCAAACAAATTTTGAGCATGGCAACGCAGCCCCCGAACCGGAGTTTTCGTGACATTCACAAAAATCGAACGACCCGGCCGAAACCGGGCGGTTTGGCCGACGCAGGAATGCGGGTTTGCGGGGCGGCACGGATTGCCGGTTCGTTCCGCTTACTTCGCATAATGTATATTAGCAAGTCCTGATATACCATTTTATGGAAAAACGCGCAACTCAAGACTGCTGCGGGATCGCAGCATCCAGACTGGTTATGTCCATGTCCCTAGTTAAACCTGGGGAGGGATATGATCAAGTTCACTGTACTGAGTACGAAGGGCGGGGTCGGCAAGACGACATTGGCAGCAAATCTTGGCGCACTCATGGCGGACATGGGGCTGAGAGTTCTGCTTGTCGACGCCGATGTGCAGCCCGCGCTATCAAAATATTACCGTATTAAGCGCGAAGCTCCGTTTGGCCTCACAAAAGTCATCACCACCGGGTATGTCACAGAGGATTGCATCTCTCAGACAGTAATCGATGGGCTCGATGTAATCCGGTCGGATGATCCAGATGGCAGTCTCCAAACTTGGCTCCTGCATCGTATTGATCGAGGCGAGCGCCTTGGCAATGCCCTGAATTCCCCCGCAGTATCCGAAGACTATTACGACTGCGTCTTAATCGACACGCAGGGAACCGTAGGTCCGCTGCAGGACACTGCCGCACTCGCCGCCACGCAGATCATTTCTCCAATCAAGCCGGAAATTCTGTCAGCCCGTGAGTTCAAAACGGGCACGATGGAACTGCTGGCGCGGCTTGAGCCCTCACCAAACTCGAAATACAGGGTAGGGCCGGTCAAAGCAGTCATTTCGATGCAGGACCGGACTGCCGACGCGAGAATCATCGCGGAGTCGATCAGACAGGACTTCATCAAGCTTGGCGGACGGGTCACGGTCCTCGATACGGTAGTTCCTGACGCCAAGTCCTACAAGGAATCGGCCACCCTGTGTATCCCCGCGCACCGGCATGAACCGTCGCGCAAGGGCACGATGCCATCTGCCTATGAAACGATGCACGCTCTCCTCTGGGAGTTGGTGCCGAGCCTAGCAGGGCATTACGCCGGATCGGAGACGGCACAAGACACAGGCCGTGACGGAGCTGAAGCATGATGGCGGGCGGCAAGAAAAAGCCCCCACTCATGAATATCCCGAGTTCGATCAAGATGGTGGACTTGGCTGCCAAGCATGGGTTTACCCCAAAGTCCGATTCGGAAAAGCGGACAGTACGGGAGCGCCTGAAGCTGGAAGTATCCAACAGCCTGAACGTGCCGGCGCCAAACAGCGGGAGCGACCTCAAGCACGATACTGAAGTGGATGACTCGTGGGCGAGTCTTCCCGTAACCGCCGTTCACTTCTATGAGCGAAATCCCCGCAAGGCGAACAACGAAGCCTACGCTGAGCTGAAGGAGAGCATCCGGGTCAATGGAATTCTTCAACCCTTGACTGTCACCAAGCGGCCGGGAGAAACCCATTACATCCTGTACGCAGGTGGAAACACCCGCCTGCAGGCCATCCGGGAGTTGTGGGAGGAAACAGGGGATCCAAAGTTCCGCGAAACCCGCGTCATCATCAAAGCCTGGCGCGGCGAAGCATCCGTTCTGCTTGCCCACATGGCCGAAAACACCCAGCGCAACGACATGACCTTCTGGGATCGTGCCAACGGGACGCTGGAAATCAAGCGTCAGATCGAGGATGAACGCGGGGCGGCTTTGACCTTCAGGGAGTTTGAAGCCGAGATCAAGAAATTCGGTCTCCAGACTGATCTGCGCACACTCAGCATGTACCGATTCGCAGTCGAAAAAATTGCCGATGTCGGCCCGTGGCTTTCCGGTTTATCCGTGCGAACCATCCAGCCCCGCCTGAACCTGTTGTTTAAGCTGGCTAATCATCACGACATCGAGGAAAGCGCTTTCTACGCCGAGGTGGTCACGCCAACCGCAAAGGCCGTGGCCGGCATGGTTCTGGAAGATAGCCATGCGTTTACCGCAGACCTGTTTCTTGGTCGATGCGAAGCCAGCTTGTCTGCCCGGCTGGAATTGAATGAGCGGGACATGGGCAAGTTGCTCACCGCCATGGAGCGCTTCCCCGACATGACACTGGAAGGTTTGCAGCGGATATGCAAGCCCCAGCGTCCGGTCGAACCCCAGACTCAATCCACACCCGAGTCTGTCGGCCAGGAACCGGGGAAACCGTCACAGTCCATTGCTCTTGCTCCACGATTGCTTGGGATGACCTCACCCACTAAGCCGACAGCAACAGAGCACGGTGAACGCAGCCAAAGAGTGAGTTCAACGGCTTCCCATTCCACAGTCAGCTTCCCCCCGATCCCAGCTGAGAGAGGGGAGTCGGACCGGTTGATGACCTTGATTCAGCAAGTGCTTGTCTCCGCTGGCCTCGGCTCCTGCTATGAGCCTTCACCTGGCATGCCCATGGGGTATTGCATGGGATTCCCCAAGGATGGCCCACTTGACTTGAACGAGAACGCGCAAAGCCGCCAGGCTGCCTGGTGGGTGCTTGCGATGGCAAGCGGACAGTTCGAACCGGAAGTGTGCCGGTCTGGCCTTGAAGAGCCCAGTGAGTGGCGCACCTTGATCCTGGAAGAGGGGAGCCAGGAAACGCTGGGGGGCTTGGAACTCGCCATCCAGCACAACATTGGTGGCCAGGGTGAGTTTCTGCCAATTCCATGGCTCCTGAATCCGGACAGCCCAATTGCCGGCGTGTGCCTGGAGTTGCTCTCGGCCATTCGCGGAGGGTCTGCTGGATCATGATGATGGTTCGCGTCACCGACAATACGCTGAGAGCCTCGCTGCTCATGCACTTGATCGAGCAGCTTGAGCGTGGCGACCTTGCCGTCCTGCTGGAAAAGGGCGTTTGTCCGAGGTCCATGGATCGGTTGCGAGGTCTCGCCATCAATGACATTTTGCACTTGGCCTCATCAGGCCATCCTGACATCCATTTCTCGATCGACGAAGGCGGTTTCGAACTCGGCATCGAAACCCTGTATCGGCGCAAGGTGGAAACCGAGCATCTGGTGTATTGCATCCAGAATGGCGCCAGCCAGTCAATGCTGAACCAACTGTTCCCGTCGACCGACCTGCGTGTCATCCAGACCTACCGCAAGCTCCTCAAGAATGACCGCAAAATCGGCCGTATCGCGCTACCAGATGAAAGCATCCGCGATCTGATCCATCAATGCTGGTTCGGGATGGGTGAGGAATACCCCGAGGTCACCACTCTGCGCGAAAAAATCATGCTTCTGCATGGGTTCTTCAGCAGCTATTCCCTCGACGCGCTGTACGCCACCGTCAATGAGTTCAACGAACCCCAAAGGAAGCACCATGGCCAGAAATAAAAGCCGTGTCACGCCTCCGGACTGTCTGCCAATGAATCCATCGACAGACGATCAGGCCGTCTACGACACGATCAGCCCAGCAATGTTGCTGGACATATTCGATGAGCCAATCGTGTTCCAGCGTGCCTATGTGGGTCTGACAGGCAGCGCTGTGGCAGCACTGTTCCTGTCTTATGCGATCTACACGACAGACCGACTTCCGAAAGAGGCGGAAGGCTGGTTCAGGAAGACCGGGGATGAATGGAAGGCTGAAACGGGACTGACCCGCTTCGAGCAGCAAACGGCTCGCCGCATCCTGCGGGAGCTGGATATTCTGATTGAACGGCGGGCGGGCTTGCCGGCCGAGCTTTGGTTCAAGATTCGAATTGATCGCATTCTTGAGCTGCTGTCGGATCAGGCAGAAGCCAAGTGGGGGCAGGTCATCTAGGACCAGATGATGCCCCACGCATACGCCATAGCTGCCAAATCGAGTCAGGTAAACGAAAACCTGGCCCTAGGGGTGAAAGACCTCCTGTCGGCGCTTGGTAACCGCTACGTGGCGTATTACCCATCCCTCGCCGAATTGACGGGTTCTCCCAAAGCCGCCCTGATGCTTGGACACGCAATGTTTATGACCCGTGTGGTCCTGGACAAGCAGCCCAACCGCGGAGGGTGGTTCTGGAAGACCTCGAAGGAATGGAAGCAGGTCGCCGGACTGAGCGTCCGGGAGATAGAAACGTCTCGCAAAGTGCTTTTAAAAGACGGCATCTTGCTGGAATCAAGGCGTGGCATGCCTGCAAAACTCTGGTTCAGGGTCGATCTTGACCGTCTGGCTTTGAGGCTGTGCCAGTATGCCAATACCACCTACCGTCCCTGGTCATGGGAAGACCGGGTACTGAAAACGCTGCTCGGTAAACCGGTGATGTTCTACGCTCCGTTCGCGTGGGCGGCGGACAGCGCTTTGGCGGGTCTCTATATGTCCAGCCTGTTCAATCGGCTGCGGCAGACATTATCCCGGAACGAAGTTGACGAGGCAGGCTGGTTCAGCAGCCCAACCAGCCAATCACTGATCCATCTCCATTTTGGCCGTCGCATGTTGATGAATGCCCGAGCCAAACTGATCGAGTCCGGCATGATGGAAGAGGTGCGGGAAAGCCGTATGCAATCCCAGTTGTTGTCCCGGATTATGTTAAAAACGCTGCCGGCCAAAATCTGCCTGGAAGCCAATGAATTCCACAGTTTGTCGGAATCCAACAAACTAGATTGTCGGAATCCGACAAACAAGAGTTGCTCAAAACGCGTAACAAGAGTTGCCGGAACCGTAAAACAAGAGTTGCCGGAACCGCAAGTCAACAGTTCACCTTTCCGCGAAACAAGTTCTGCGGAAACGGCAACTCACTCTAATAAGGAAATAAATACTCCATACCACCCCCTCCATAACAGCCTGGAGGGGGTGGGTGTATTCGATTTCCCCAAAACCATCCGGACTGCGCCAGCACCTGCTGATCTGGAAAACCTGTTCTATCCGGACAAGCTGCTTCCCGGCGAGAAACAAACCGCACGGCAGATTCTGCACGGCAGCCCCAATCCTCAACTCATCCTCGACGAGCTGGCAGGCCAGATGCAGGACGGCCACGTCAAGAACGCGATCGGCTATCTGCGAACCCTGAAAACCAGACAACAGGCAGAGACATTTGAGGCTGAGTACGCCCATCGGGTTGAAGCAGATCGAAAGCGCCGGCAGGAAATACTGGAACAGCGAAAGCGCCTGATCGTTGAGCCACAAACACCGGTTGCGACAAACCGCGACTCAGCTCGGATCAAGCTGACCGAACTGCGCCAGAGCATTTGGGGAAAGAAATGACCAGAACCACGGCCACAGGAAGTGTGGGTGATGGCAGTGCCATCACCGAAACAGGCAACCGCAAGGTGGCGCAGCAGGAAGTGGTTTCTGTTGGTAGTGCCAACAGATTCAGCCAACCGGAAGGTGGCGCAGCAGGAAGTGATTTCTGTTGGTAGTGCCAACAGATTCAG